>Ga0307990_1000204_pt1 | contig 57213 bp, 51 predicted proteins | sample EllFjometagen129_FD_203168 | JGI IMG/M metagenome (GOLD analysis project Ga0307990, IMG submission 203168) | Marine microbial communities from Ellis Fjord, Antarctic Ocean - #129 | ecosystem: Environmental > Aquatic > Marine > Unclassified | place: Southern Ocean | collected 2014-10-08
TTATCAGGCCGCTGAAAGGGTCGTTGACCTCGCGGTCAAGCGGGGAAAAGACGATCATAGAACATTGACGGATAAGATAGACGCGGTCACCTGCCACAGGGTTTTAGGACCGATTATCCTTCTGGGTGTTATCTATCTTTTTTACGAGCTATCCATAGTGCAGGGCTATAAGATTACCGCCTATACCTGGCCCCTGCTTGCTGCTTTTCGGGATTTTTGTGCCTCTATACTCCCATCTCCGGAGCTTGTTTTTGACCCTATTTCCAGAACAGTTCCCCTGGGAGTTATTGATGGGATCGTAGCTGTATTGAATTACATACCCATCTTCCTCATATTGTTTTCTCTGATAGCCATCATGGAAGATTCGGGCTATATGGCCCGGGTGGCATTCATCCTGGATCGTATTTTCAGAAATTTCGGCCTGCATGGCCAATCGGCGCTTCCGATGATATTGAGCGGGGTGTTTGTAGGCGGGTGCGCAATACCCGGTGTAATGGCGTGCCGTGCTATCAAGGATCAAAAGGCTAAAATAGCGACTATACTGATCTGCCCCCTCATGAATTGCCTGGCCAAAATCCCTTTTTATGTGCTCCTTGTGGGTATGTTTTTCGCTGCCCACAAGGGAATTGTCATGTTTTTCATATCGACGATTACCATTATCATAGCCCTCTCGGTATCTAAAATCCTGAGTTTTACGTTGCTCAGAAAGGCAGAAACTGCACCTTTTATCATGGAGATGCCCCCATATCATATACCTACGGTAGGGGGCGTGCTGCGACGCTGCATAGAACGAACCTGGCTCTTCGTCAAAAAAATTATAACCATAGTTGCAGCAATTACACTGATTGTCTATGCCCTTATGAATGTGCCGGGAATAGGCAAAGACAGGAGAGTTGATTTTCAGGACCAATTCAACGGGAATGTCGAGACATTTGTTGAGAAAATAGGCAAAGATAATACCTATACGAAGCTTTTTGAAGGGGCAGGCATGACACGTTTTGCAATCTACTGGGATGACTACAAGAAGGCAAAAATGGGTGCTAAGGGCAAAGAGGCGAAAGAGGCAATCGATGAGACGTTTAAGGAAAGAAATGCTGAGTCCTTCAAGATCGTAAAAAGGGGCAGCTATGTGGTTGATGGGAAAAAGGTAAAGGATAAATATGCCCGTAAGGTTCACAAGGCGTATAAGAAGCTACACAGCGAGAGGAATAAAATTAAAAGAGAGATCAAGGAAGAGACTATTATAGGGAGTGTTATGGGGCGTATTGGGCGCTTCGTAGAACCGGTTACCAAGTATGCCGGGTTTAATTGGCGTGTAAATATTGCCTTGATAAGCAGCTTTGCAGCTAAAGAAAATAGTGTAGCAACACTCGGAAGCATCTACCAGAGCACTCCAGGGGAAGAGGAAAAGGCACTTGGGGCCAGGATAAAAGAAAAGGAAAGAGGCTGGACACCTCTTCATGCCCTGGCGATCATATTGTTTATGACTATGTATCCGCCGTGCATCCCTACATTGCTCATGGTCAAATTGGAAGCCGGCACAAAATGGGCGATTTTTGCTACATTTTATCCTATTGTCCTGGGCTCTGTCATAGCGACTCTTGTCTTTACGGGAGGAAGCCTTTTATGTCTCAGCGGAATCCAGACAATGATTGCTTTTTACCTGCTTGCCTTAGGTATTACCATAAGTTTGGGATTTATTAAGACAAAAACAGTATCAGAATATGCTTAAAACGAAGGAAGGGAGGTGAGAAGTTATGAAAAAGAGCTTGATCTATTTATTTGGTTTTCTGGCAGTGCCGTTTTTTTTCACCACCTATGCATTTGCGCATACGCCTCTTTGCTCTTGCTATGACAATGGAGACGAGACGATAACGTGTGAAGGTGGTTTTTCTGATGGTTCATCAGCCGCCGGAGTCAGTATGACTGTGAAGGACAAAGACGGCAAGGCAGTCACTGAAGGAAGGATGACCGAAGATAGCGAATATACCTTCAAGAAACCCTCGGGTGATTACATGGTAGTCTTTGATGCAGGACCTGGTCACGTTGTAGAGGTCCCAGGCTCAGAGATTACAGAATAGGAATTAAGATCCGCAGATTACGCAGATTACACGGATTAGATAGAGCTATTTTTTAATAATCTGCGGAAATCTGCGTAATCTGCGGATGGAATTGAGGAATGACCTCTGTGAAATGGTCCTGCTGAAGCAGGAATTTCACAGGGCAGGCAAATGACAATTAACAAAAACAAAGGAGAATTAATTATGAAAAAGTTGGTTCTGTTGCTGTCCCTGGTTGCGGCTTTTGCACTGAGCGCGCCGGCGTATGCCCATTTCCAGACGATTTACACGCCTCAAAGCGCTCTCTCGAAGACGCAAAAAATCAACATCAAGTTGATCTTTACACACCCGTGGGAAGCAGGGCATACCATGGACATAGGAAAAGATCAGAGTGGTAAGATACACCTGCCAATTGCATTTGGCGTCATGCACAAAGGCAAGAAAAAAGACCTTCTCGAGACCCTGAAACCGATAACCTTCACGAGCCTCAGCAATAAGGGAAGGGCCTACGATGTTAATATGAAATTAAAAGGTATGGGTGACCATGTATTCTATTTTGTACCTGCACCATACTATGAAGGGGCAGAAGACATTTACATCCAGCAGTGCACCAAGGCGGTATACAATATAGCCGGTGCCCCTACCGACTGGGATGCATTGGTAGGCGATCCTCTTCCTGTTGAGATTATTCCTCTGGACAAGCCGTATAGTATCTGGAAAGGGATGAGTTTTCGCGGTGTTGTCACGTGCGGCGGCAAACCAGTGCCTGATGCCGAAATCGAAGTTACATATATGAACCACGATATCCAAGGGAATAAATTCGTAACAAAGGAAAATATGGAAATACCGCAACCTGACCTTGTGCCTATCGGCATTAAGGCTGACAGCAATGGCGAGTTCTCTTTTACATGTCCCAAGGCTGGCTGGTGGGGCTTTTGCGCCCTTGGCGCCGGCGGAGATTTGAAATATAATGGGAAGAAACTTTCCCAGGATGCGGTCATCTGGGTCCAGGTTGTTGATATAAAATAAAAGCACAGGCGGTAATTTGAAGGATAATCATAAGGCCGCTTTTTTTTGGCGACTGCTTATGTAATTGCATATCAGTTAGATATTGACTTGTCGCCTTATTTTCATTAATGCCGTTTTGTCCTCTGTATGACCCTCTCTCCGGATCGGAGAGAGGGTCATACCTTTTTTTGTTATATGGAAAATGTAATCGAAGTTGAGAATCTCACACACCGTTACGGCAAACAGATGCGGCCAGGGCCAAGATCGGTCTCCTCTTTGAAGGACATCTGGCCTATGAATTTATGACCATTGCCCAGATCGAGAAGTTCTATTCCATGCAGTATTCCGGCTGGAAGAGGGACATGTACTATAGTCTCGTTGACAAGCTTGATCTGCCACATAATCATAAGATCAAGAACATGTCGTGCGGCCAGCGTTCGCAGGTTGTCCTGGGGCTGATATTTGCTCAACAACCTGAACTCATGATCCTGGATGATTACTCCATGGGGCTGGATGCTGGCTACCGCCGCCTGTTCCTTGACTACCTGATCGACTATGTCAAAGACGGCACAAAGACCGTCTTCGTGACTTCCCACATAATCCAGGACCTGGAAAAACTGGTGGATGATGTCATCTTCCTGGACCGGGGCGGAGACATTCTCCAGACCTCACTTAATGAATTCATGTCCGCTTTCAAACAGTTCCGCTTCAAAAATAACGGTCCCAGCGACAGGGTGCATAAAGATCACATCATAAAAAACTTTGACATCACAGAGAGTACTGTCTCTCTTTACTCATTCGAGCCCGAAGAGGCAGTACTTCGGCATCTGAACAAAAACGGCATTGAAGTGACAGCCCTGGAACAAGTCCCCATGAGTCTTGAAGACGCATTCATCGGGCTCATCGGTCTTTCCGCATACTACTCTATGGTATGCTATGCCTGATATAATAGCTATGATTGGAAGTAATGAAGATCTAAAAATAGATTTGATATCACTCGATCAAAGATTGAAAAACCCCGAATTAAGAGATGAATTAAGAGAAATTGGCATGGATAGTTCTTTTGTCATTCTCAGCCATTTTCTTATGAATGAAAAGGCATATACTGAATATACTCATGGAACAATTCATACTTGATGGATGAACTCCCTGTATTGATGACGAGTATCTTCACAACAACCTTTTTCCCGATTGCGCCTGGATTGCTGTAATCGCAACAGTGTTCACTATATCCGGGACTGTGCATCCTCGGCTCAGGTCATTCACAGGATATTTTAGCCCCTGAAGAATAGGACCGATAGCTACTGCTCCGGCTGACCTTTGAACCGCCTTGTAGGTGTTATTACCCGTGTTCAGATCAGGAAAGATAAACGTGGTGGCCTTTCCAGCAACGTCGCTCTCAGGCAACTTGGCCTTGGCAACCGATGAATCGACAGCGGCGTCATACTGAATTGGTCCTTCGATTTTCAGGCCGGGGAAGGATTCCCTGGCCTTTTCTTTTGCAATCCTGGTTGCTTCACGGACCTTATCCACATCCGCTCCCTTGCCTGACTCTCCGGTAGAGTATGAAAGCATGGCAACAATTGGATCAATGCCAAAGGTCTTTGCGGTTTGTGCGGAGCTGATGGCAATTTCAGCCAGTTGGCCGGCATTTGGATCAGCATTAATTGCACAGTCACCATAGACAAGCACCCTGTCCTCCAGGCACATGAGTAGTACGCTCGAAACAATGGAAAATCCCGGCTTTGTCTTGATGATTTGAAGTGCGGGACGGATCGTTGCCGCGGTACTGTGTGCCGCACCAGAGACCATTGCATCGGCATGCCCCTTATAGACCATCATGGTTGCGAAACAGTTTACATCTCTCATCATGTCACGTGCATATTCCTCTGTGACCCCCTTATGTCTCCTTAAATGAAAATAGGTCTGCATGTACTCCTCAAATAACTCGGATTTCAGGGGATTAATGATATTCGCGAGGCTCATCCTCAGCCCCAGTTGCGCGATCTTTCCACGGATCAGATCTTCATTTCCGAGGAGAGTGATATCCACCACTTCCCTATAAAGCAGTATCTCGGCAGCCCGCAAGATTCTCTCGTCCTCGCCCTCTGGTAAAACCACATGTTGTTTGTTTGCCCTGGCCCTTTGCAGTAACTCATATTCGAACATCTTCGGAGTAGCAATGGTAGTATGGGTTGTAACGACCCTTTCCTCCAATTGCTCAGTATCCACGCTTTTTTCAAAGACCGCCAGGGCCTGCGTTATCTTCCGGTCATCATCCGGTGAAATTATGGCATGGATTTTGTTAACATTTGTTGCTGTGGGGAAAGTATTCTCTTTGACGCTGAGAATAGGCACCATCAAAGGGAATCCTTTAATGAGATCCCATATTGGCTTTTCCGGTTTCAAACCACCGGTCAATACGATCCCGGAGATGTTTTGCTCGGACGCGGACGAAACAGCAGCCAGGCAGGCGACGATCACGTCCGCCCTGTCTCCTGGAGTAATAATCAGTGAACCATATTCTATCCTGGTCAAGAAATTATGCAGTTGCATCGCCGCGATCGTAAAATTGTGCACGTGCCGGTTCAACTGTTCTTCCCCGTATAGCACCTCAGCACCTAAAAGCTTCGCAACCTCGCCCACTGTTGGATTCCCAAGAGACGGTTCATCCGGAATGGCGTAAAGCAACTGTTCTCCGGTCAAGTCCTTTTCTTCCAAAAGCTTGATAATCGCCTCTCCATCCTTTGGCTCTATACGGTTAATAATTGTGGCAATTGTGTGGCATTTTTTTCCACTCAGTGATTTAAGAGCCACTTCGACAGATCGGACTATATCATCCGTGCTCTTCTGGTGTGCGTTGGTCACCAATAAGACCGGGCATGACAGGTTTTTACTGATTTCTGCATTGATATCGAACTCAAAGGCAGCCGCGGAACTCACGAAGTCAGTACCTTCGCATAACACGAAATCGCAACTATCACCTAATTGGTTATACTTATTGATTATTCCTTCAATCAATTCAGCTTGCCTGCCTTGCGAAACCAGATTATCTGCCTCTGTTGCGGTAAATCCGTACATTTTATCGTACGGAATCCCTAGGTCAAAATATGAGGAAATAAGATTGATGTCATGATCCTGATCTTTGGCGTCTGAAATAATCGGGCGGAAAAAGCCAACCCTGTCGATTTTTCTGAGCAGCATCTCCATTATGCCCAGAATAATGGCCGATTTTCCGCTCCTTGCTTCAGTGGCCACGACATAAAGGTTGTTTGACATGGTAACCTCGTATTGTCGGAAATTTGTGATTTGTGATTAGTGGTTCCAGCCTTTAAGGAGGGTGGGGGAAATATGGTGGGCGATGGGCGACTCGAACGCCCGGCCTTTGGCTCCGGAGGCCAACGCTCTATCCAACTGAGCTAATCGCCCGCGCTATCTATAATTAAAGGCACTTTAATTTGGCCAACATTGATTGTCAAACCTGATCAAGTAGTAGCTTAGTTCAATGAATAATGGAAAACTATGCATTTTTTTATTAGACTATGAGTAAAGGCGTTTCAAAAAATAATGCCACCATGCCCTTGACAAGACAGATGTCAAATAGCAAAAGACATGTGATAAAAAAACAAGTTAATAAAAAAGGAGTTAATAAATGAACAAACGCTATCTTATGGCCCCGGGTCCTGTAACTGTGGCACCTGAGATTCTGGCAAAAATGTCAGAGCCTATCATCCACCACAGGTCACCTCAATTTTCAGCCATACTTACCAGGGTCCGAGAGGATCTCAAATATCTCTATCAAACGAAAAGTGACTGCTTGATCCTGGCATCTTCCGGTACTGGAGGCATGGAGGCATCTGTGGTCAACCTGCTTTCTCCTGGAGACAAGGCCTTGGTAATACGGGGAGGAAAGTTTGGCGAGCGCTGGGAAGAGCTATGCAATACTTATGGAGTAAAGGCAGTAAACATAGACGTCACCTGGGGAAAAGCCGTTGACCCACAGGAAGTAAAAAAGACCCTGGACGCCAACCCGGATGCCAAGGCCATTTTTGTTCAGGCCCACGAAACCTCCACCGGCGTCAAACACCCTGTTGAAGAGCTGGGGAAACTAGTTAGGGGAAAACCGGCCACGGTCCTGGTAGTGGATGCCATAAGTGCCCTTGGAGTTTACGAGCTTAAGACAGATGACTGGGGTCTGGATGTGGTGATAACAGGCTCTCAGAAATCTTTGTCCCTGCCACCGGGCCTGGCATTTGTGAGTGTCAGCGAGAAGGCTTGGAAGCTTGTAGAAAAGGCACAATTGCCAAAATATTACTTCAATTTTTTAAAGGAGAAAAAGGCCCTTGAGAAACAGACCACCGCCTTTACCCCTGCAGTATCCCTTATAATCGGTCTTGCAGAAGTGCTTCGTGGTATACGGGCAACCGGGCTTCCGGCCCTTTTTGCCCACCACAGGCGTCTTTCAGAAGGCACCAAGGCAGGAGTTACTGCTATGGGGCTTGAATTTTTCTCCACGGTCCCGTCCGAGGCCATAACAGTCATCAAGTCCCCTAAGGGAATTGACGGCCAGAATGTGGTAAAAATCCTGAGAGAGGAGTATGGAATCACAATAGCCGGCGGTCAGGCCCAAGCCAAGGGTAAGATCTTTCGCATTTCCCATATGGGGTATCTGGATGAATGGGATATGATCGTAGCATTAGCCGCAGTGGAGAGAGCGCTTAATCAACTCGGTTATCCTATTGAATTGGGGAAGGGTGTGGCTGCTGCCGAGGCGTACTTTGCTCAAAACAAGTAAGGATTTTGACTTTCTGCCTCTAAAACAGTAATAAATGTAAGGATTTTATTTTTTAGAAAGGACAAGGAATAATATATGAAGGTCTTGGTAACTAACCCTATAGCAAAAGATGGAATTGAAATTTTCAAAGCCGCAGGGCTTGATGTGGAAGAGCGTTATGGGCTCTCGCCGGAGGAACTCCTGGAGGTCATTCAAGACGCTGATGGCCTAGTGATTCGTAGCAATACCAGAGTGACCCAGGAAGTAGTGGATGCTGCCAAAAAGCTGAAGGTTGTGGGAAGGGCCGGTACAGGCCTTGATAATGTAGACATTGCTGCCTGCAACAAGCGGGGTGTCGTTGTAATGAATACTCCTGGGGGCAACACCAACTCCGCTGCAGAACACACCATAGCCATGATAATGGCACTCTCACGCCACATCCCCCAGGCAACCGCCTCAATGAAGGCTGGAAAGTGGGAGAAAAAGCGCTTTTCAGGTCAAGAGGTAGCAGGAAAAACCCTTGGAATTATAGGTATCGGTAGGATCGGAAGTATTGTTTCACAGCTTGCTCAAGGTCTCAAAATGCAAGTTGTGGCATTTGACCCTCACATACGTCCGGAAATGGCTGAAAAACTTGGAGTGGAGTTGACCGACCTTGATAATGTACTTGCAAGGGCTGACTATATATCCATACATACCCCCTTGACCGCGGAGACAAAGAGGTCCGTTAATGTCGAGCTTTTTAATAAGATGAAGGATGGGGTTATGGTGCTCAACTGTGCTCGTGGCGGGATCATTAACGAACAGGATTTATACGAAGCCATGAAGTCGGGAAAGGTGGCAGGTGCTGCTCTGGATGTGTTCGAAACAGAACCTACAGGTAAAGAACACCAGCTATTCTCCCTGGACAATTTTATTTGTACACCTCACCTCGGTGCATCAACCGTGGAGGCACAGGAAAATGTTGCAGTGGCTGTTGCCAGGCAGATCTCAGACTATCTCACAAAGGGTGAGGTGAGAAATGCCGTAAATATGCCATCAGTCAGCGAAGAAACCTTGGTCCAGCTCACCCCTGTCCTCAATCTTGCTGATAAATTGGGGACTTTCCAAGCCCACCTTACCACCGCACCGGTGGATGAAGTGACCGTTTATTATCAGGGAGATATAGCAGGCCTTGAGACTGCACCTGTTACAATATCAATAATCAAAGGCCTCCTTTCCCCAATACTCAGTGAAGAAGTGAATTTTGTAAACGCCCCTATACTTGCTGAAGAGCGAGGCATAAAAGTGACGGAATCCAAAAGCAAGACATCTGAGGACTTTACCAGTCTCCTAACCGTCACAGTAAAGACAGCCGATGGCACCAACACTCTGGCAGGAACCATATTTGGCAAAAAAGAACCCCGTCTTGTCAAAATCAACAATTTCTGTCTGGAGGCTGTGCCGGAAGGACATATGTTGCTCATTTACAATCAAGACCGTCCAGGGATAATCGGTCGAATCGGAATCACCCTGGGTAAGGCGAATATTAACATAGGCCAAATGCAGGTAGGACAGGATCCGGACCATCATAGGAATGTCATACTCCTTACCACGGATGATTCTGTAGGGCCCGATGTCCTTTCCCGTCTCCTGCAGGAGGACGGTGTTGAAAAGGCTCAAGCCATAGAGCTCTGAGATAGTTGCTTGAGCCTATTGTCACCGAAATACCTTCTTATTTAACGATCCTATGGAGGCCAGCCAGCACAGTCTAAAATCTATTCTTGAGGCCATGTTATTTGTAGCATATAGGCCTATTGGTCTGAAAAAATTCACTCAGCTTCTGCCTGAATATGACAGGGGTGCTATAATCACTACATTGAAAATCCTCCAGAGGGAGTACAGCGACGAAAAACGCGGTTTTGAACTCAAGGAGGTAGCTGGGGGATTTCGTCTTCAGACCCTCAAGAATTTGCGAAGCTGGGTGCTCAGGCTCAAGAAATCAAGTCCGGTAAGACTCAGCAGGGCAGCCCTTGAGACGCTTGCCGTTGTGGCATACAGACAGCCGGCAACAAGGGCTGAGATTGAAAATATCAGAGGAGTGGACGCCAGCGGCACTCTGCGTTTTCTGCTCGACAGAAAAATCATCAGAATCGTCGGCAGAAAGGACCTTCCCGGTCGCCCGTTACTTTATGGCACGACCCGACAGTTCCTGGAAGTATTTGAATTAAAGGATTTGTCAGACCTACCGTCTTTGGCAGAAATGGCCGAACTGGAACATCAGACAAATGGCCTTCCTCAAATCCCATTGTTCAGATAGGTTAGATAGTGTCTGAACGGAAAAGCAGTTCAGACACAATTCTGAATTTAAAAAGGAAATGAACTTAATACCTAAATTGAGCGATTAGCCTTGCGGTTAGCTGTTAGTTTAATGATTATCGGTAATAATCATGCTGTCCACAGCTACAACTTGCCTCCCAGCCTTCAGACAGCCGAGTCATCGGAGACAGTCAGGGTGGGCTGTGCCCACCGATCATTGCTGCTTTTGTCATTTTTGCAAGTATCAATTCATTTGCGAAGACCTATAGTCGACACGATTCGAAGGTAAACACATGCTGTCGAAAAAATCACGATTAGACAAAGACGAGATGGACCAAATCATTGCTGATGCTCGGCGTCGGGAGAAAACCTATCGGGAGCAAGCGCTCAAGATGTATCCATGGATCTGTGCGCGATGCGGGCGCGAATTCACAGGCAAGAAACTTCGTGAGCTCACGGTCCATCATAAGGATCACGACCACGACAACAATCCGCCTGACGGCAGCAACTGGGAACTGCTGTGTCTCTATTGCCACGACAATGAGCACCAGCGGTATCTGGATGAGGAATGGCATGATAAAGTGTTGCCGGGAGACGAGCAAGAGCCACCCTCTACCTTCAAGGCGTTCGCTGGTCTTGATGCTTTGCTGAAGAATAAAAAAGGGTAGTGGTTCCTCATCAGATTCATTCATTTTTTTACGTTGCCAATTAAAATCATATGCTCAAAATATCTATTGACAAGATTTTTTCCCATACCTAAGTTAAAAAAACATTATAGAGAATGCCTTGCAGTTGGTATTATAATGTTGTTTGATTAAAAAAAAGAAGTTTAGATGAAGCTAGTGTCATGTCAAGTGAGAAGTGACGGCAAGATTGCGAAGTAATTTTACCTGCCTGCAAGGCACGACTGAGGGAGCATAGCAGTGCTATGTAACTGAACGAGTAACGCAGTCAGGCAGGTAAAAGGACGAACAAGATGCGTCAGTTGTTGCTTGACAGGACACTAGCGATTAGTGCAACAGGGAAAGACCTGGATTCAACGATAGATCCCGGATTTGGGAAAACCACCTATTTTCTGATTGTGGACGCGAAGTCAGGAGATATCGTCGAAGTAATTGACAACTCCGCTGCCCAAAATGCTGGAGGGAATTCCCATTATGACTAAAACAAAGAAAATCCAACGCTCTGAATCTCAGCGCAATATGGCCGAACAGAATAAAGTCATCAAAGAATCTCTGTCTTTAATCAAACACAAATTTCTGGTCATGAGCGGCAAGGGGGGCGTTGGCAAGACAAGCGTTGCCGTTAATCTGGCAATTGCCCTTTCGAAAAAAGGGGCAAAAGTCGGCTTAATGGATATAGATCTCCATGGTCCGGACATTCCAAGAATGCTTGGTCTCAAAGGGCTTCTTAAGGTGAGTGCAGATAAGCGGATGGTACCCATGGCTTATTCAGACAACCTGGAAGTGGTCTCCATCGAATGCATGACCAAAGATAAAGACCGGGCTGTCATCTGGCGTGGGCCCTTGAAATTGCATGTTATCCGGCAGTTCATCTCTGACGTGCGTTGGGAAAAATTGGACTATCTCATTATCGATTCACCGCCTGGGACTGGCGATGAGCCACTCACCGTCGCCAAAACCATTCCAGATGCAAAGGCAATCATCGTGACCCTGCCTCAGGAATTATCGTTAGGCGACGTCAGAAAATCGATCAATTTCTGCAAAACCCTTAAGATGCAAGTCTTTGGATTGATAGAAAACATGAGCGGTTTTGTGTGTCCCCATTGTGGCAAACCTATTGACATTTTTGGTTCTGGAGGCGGTTCGAGAACAGCTCTGGCTATGAATATCCCCTTCTTGGGCCGGATTCCGTTGGACCCTAAAATGGTGCAGTCTGCTGATACAGGAGAATCCTATATGGAAAAATTTCCGGATTCAGAAGTAACCAAGGCTTATAACCAGGTTGTCGCAAAAATTATAGAGGGGGCATAAAATGAATTTTACAGAAATCATCAAGACAGGCAAAGATGAAGGAAACGAAAAACATGTACCTTGCATTGAGATCGACAAGGGACATAAATCAGGAAGAGATATTATTCGTGTGATTGTGGGTTATGGTACGTCTCACCCTAACACGGCTGAACACCACATTGTATGGATCGAGCTTTATGGACTGAAAAAGGACAACGATCAGGTGATTAGTCTGGGGCGTGCCACTTGGGCTCCTGTCTATAGCAATCCTAATGTCCGGTTTCAGATTAACCAGATCGGGGATTTTAAGTCTTTCCACGCCCTGGCCTACTGCAATATCCATGGTTTGTGGGGAAATTCTCTCGAGGTTGGGAAATAGCCCTAAGGACCTGTTTCCTGACCATTAAATAGGATTTAACCGCTATTAAATAAACAGTAGTAAGGAGGAAAGTAAAATGCCACGAGGAGACGGAACAGGCCCTAGAAGTCAAGGCCCAGGAACTGGCAGAGGCACGGGACAGGGTGGAGGTGGACGCGGCAGATCCGGCGGCTTTGCCGCAGGCCCTGGAGGAAACTGCATTTGTCCTAACTGTGGTGAACAACTCGCACATCAAATTGGAACCCCTTGCTTTGAGCGAAAATGCCCCAAGTGCGGGGCCACCATGACGCGGGAGTAACTGTTATTGTAAGTTACATTGCCAGGAAAAAAGACAGGGGCTTTTCAGACCACATAAGATAAATTCACATTTTTAGCAAAATGAGTAAATGATATGGATTCGATGTATTTGTTACGGGAGTTGCCCCTTGATCTGGCAGAGTTAAACGAGCTGGCCCTCGACCTTCGGTGGACCTGGAGTCATGCCAGTGACGCCCTGTGGCGAAGGTTGGACCCACGGATATGGGAACGAACTAAAAACCCATGGGTGATCCTCCAGGATGTCTCCCAGGAACGTCTTGAACAATTGGCTGAGGACCCGGATTTCAAAGACGAATTGCGGCGTCTGGCCAAAACCCGCAAGAGCTGTCTAAATGATCCCTGCTGGTACGGGAAGACGCATCAAGACGCTGGTTTGAAACAAATTGCTTACTTTAGCATGGAATTTGGCCTGGGTGAGGCACTTCCTTTATATGCAGGAGGATTGGGCATTCTGGCCGGAGATTATCTTAAAGCTGCCAGCGATCTCGGAGTACCGCTGGTAGGTGTGGGACTGTTCTACCACGAAGGTTACTTCCGGCAAATAATGGATGCCCAGGGTATGCAACAGGAGGCATATCCCTATAATGATCCTACCAGTCTACCTATCAGGCCTGTGCGCGCACCCTCAGGCGGACGGCTCCATATTCCTCTGGAGCTACCAGGAAGGACACTGTTGCTCAGGGTATGGTACGCGAGCGTAGGCCGGGTGTGCCTCTATCTTCTGGACAGCAACGATCCGCTGAATAGCCCTACCGATCGCGGCATCACCAGCAAGTTATACGGTGGTGGACAGGAGATGCGTCTATTGCAAGAGATTGTGCTGGGCGTAGGGGGATGGCGGACACTGGAGACACTTGGGCTCCAGGTTGAAGTGTGCCATATCAATGAAGGTCATGGCGCACTGGCTGTTCTGGAACGGACACGCAGTTTAATGGAACAGAGTGGCCTGTCCTTCTGGGAGGCCTTGTGGGCCACCCGGGCTGGAAACGTGTTTACTACCCACACACCGGTTACCACCGGCTTTGATACCTATAGCCCACTACTGATAGAAAAATATTTTCCATATTACCGGGACTATCTGGCAAAGCTTGGCATTTCATCAAACGAACTGCTGGCCCTGGGCCGCAAAGACCCGTATAACTCGAGGGAGCCCTTCAATATGGCTTATTTAGCCATGCGCGGCTGTTCTACGGTTAATGCGGTAAGCCGACTGCACGGAACAGTAAGTCGGCGAATATTTCAGGACCTTTATCCCGGCTGGCCTGAACGGGAGGTGCCGATCGTCCATATCACCAACGGCGTACACGTCCCATCCTGGGATTCCCCATGGTCAGATGACCTCTGGACGCAGGCGTGCGGCAAGGGGCGCTGGCTGGACGAGGTGGAGGCCCTGGCAGATTCAATCCGTCGCATTCCCGATGAACAGCTATGGGGATTTTGTGCCGAGGAGCGCCAAGACCTGGTAAACTATGCGCGGAAACGGCTGGCCAGGCAGTTGGGACAACGAGGTGCAGAATCCGAAGTTATCGCGCAGGCATATACGATCCTTGATCCGAATGTCCTTACACTGGGTTTTGCGCGGCGCTTTGCCGAGTACAAGCGTCCAAATCTGTTACTGGAAGATCCTGAACGGCTGGCCCTAATCCTCACGAATCCGGAGCGGCCTGTTCAGCTCATAGTGGCAGGTAAAGCCCATCCGGAAGATGAGGTAGGCAAACGCCTGGTGCAGGCCTGGGTGGAATTTGAGCAGCAGCCGAAAATGCGCAACCATGTGGTCTTTCTGGAAGACTATGACATCGCACTTGCCCAGGAACTGGTACAGGGCGTGGATGTATGGATCAACACACCGCGCCGGCCGTGGGAGGCCTGCGGCACCAGCGGCATGAAAGTGCTGGTCAATGGGGGCTTGAACCTGTCGGAGCTGGACGGCTGGTGGGCAGAAGCTTACAGCCCGGAAATAGGCTGGGCACTCGGTGACGGTAAAGAACATTCCGAACCTGGCTGGGATAGCGCGGAAGCCAAACAACTCTACTATCTGTTAGAAAATGAAATCGTCCCCGAGTTCTATGCGCGCGATTCGGAAGGAATCCCGCGATCCTGGGTGGCACGCATGCGGGCCAGCATGGCCCAACTTGCACCGAAGTTCAGCAGCAATCGCATGGTGCGTGAGTATGTTGAGAAAATTTACTTGCCTGCCGCCTACACATTTCAGCACCGAAATGCGCAGAACGGTAAGCTTGCAAAGGAGCTCCATTCCTGGGCGACAGAACTGAAAAAATACTGGCATGATGTCCATTTTGCAAATATCGAGGTCCTCCAGAAGGAGGATAACTGGTCTTTTTCGGTTCAAGTGTGTCTTGGAGAATTGGAACCGGATATGGTTCAGATTGAACTCTATGCGGACCCTCAAGATGGGGAGAAAGCTGTCTGTGAACCGATGAAACGAGGAGACGCGATCCCCGGCGCCGTCAACGGCTATTTCTACCATGCACAAATCGCGGCAACACGTCCCGCCGAAGATTTTACGCCTCGCATCATGCCTTATCATCAGGATGTGCATGTTCCTATAGAGGTGCAGTTAATATTGTGGCAGCGATAATGGTCGCAAAATGGAACTTGAGTTCAAATCTAATGGCTGACAGCTAAACGCTTAACTTAGGTGCAAGGCAGGTGTCGTGTAGTATGGTTTTATGCAACGGAAAAGCTGGGAGCGTTCGGTCTCTCCAGCCCGAGCTTTTCAACACATTCATCTATAGGGAGCGGGTATTCGCCATTAAAACATGCAAGGCAAAAACGCCGAGGGTCTCCGCCTGCAGCCTTTAGCATTGATTTAATGTCTAGGTAGTGAAGTCCGTCCAACTTGAGGAATTTGCGGATTTCCTCCACGGACTGTTTGGCAGCTATCAGCTCGCCAGTGGTAGGAAAATCAATGCCGTAGTAACAAGGGAAACAGGTAGGTGGGCAACTAACGAGCAGGGTTATTTCCTTGGCTCCGGCCTCCCTTATTGCGTTAATCCTCGTCCTGGTGGTGGTACCCCTTATGACCGAATCTTCAATTATTACCACTTTTTTGCCCTTTATGGCCTCTTTTGCAGGATTAAGTTTGACTCTTACGCCAAAATCCCTCATAGACTGGCTGGGCTGAATAAATGTACGGCCGACATAGTGATTTCTTATTACAGCAAGCTCAAGAGGCAGGTTGGCGGCCTGGGCATAACCCACTGCGGCATAATTCCCAGAATCCGGAAAGGGCATCACCAGATCCGCATCTACAGTGGTCTCATTGTTGAGGGCGGCCCCAAGGGTCTTTCTGAACGTATAGACGTTCTGTCCAAAGATGTTACTGTCAGGACGGGCGAAGTAGATAAATTCAAAGATGCAGTTTGCGCTTTTCCCTGCCTCAACTCCCTGGAATGATCTAAGCCCGTTGGCATCTATTACCACTATTTCACCGGGTGCCACATCCCGAAGGTATTCGGCCTGAACGAGGTCCAGCGCACAGGTCTCAGAGGCCAAAACGTAAGCGTTATTCAGTTTGCCAATACACAAGGGGCGAAAACCAAGGGGATCCCTAAAGCCGATTAATTTTTTCTCAGTAGCCATAACCACTGAATATGCCCCCTTGATGAGTCTCATGGTGGTTGCTATGGCCTCATCCAGCCCTCGATCTCCGGCCTTTGCCAAAAGGTGGACGATTATCTCGCTGTCCATGGTGGTCTGGAAGATAGAGCCATGTCTTTCAAGCTCTCTCCGGATATAACGGGCATTCACAAGGTTTCCGTTATGGGCAACTGCGAGGGTATGTCCGGCATGGTATACACAGAAGGGCTGGGCATTCTGCAAAACTGAAGACCCTGTAGTGGAATAGCGCACATGTCCTATGGCTATATGCCCTTTGAGGTCCTTTAGCCTGGCCTCGTTGAATACCTCACTTACAAGGCCCATGGATTTATGTTCCTGCACTACCTTGCCGTCCGAGCTGAATATGCCCGCGCTTTCCTGCCCCCTGTGTTGCAGGGCATAAAGGCCAAAATAAGTGAGCTTGGCTGCTTCAGGATGCCCAAATACCCCGAATACTCCGCATTCTTCACGTGGTGATCTTGATGGCAAAATTATCATAACGGTGACCGTTCACGCTCCCTTTTTTTAATTCAAAATTCAAAATTTAGAATTCAAAATTGTGTCTGAACGGCCTTTTCGTTCAGACACTAACTATGATATTCCTGGATCGTCTTAACACCAAACTCACCTTCAATCATTGAATTAATAGCCAGGGCCGTGGCTTTGGCACCGGCAATGGTTGTACTATATGGGATATCGAATGCAAGGGCCGCTCGCCGGATGGAACAGGATTCAGAGATGGCCTTCTTGTTGCTTGTGGTGTTTATGATCAGATCAATTCCCCCGTTCTTGATCATGTCCACGATATGGGGCCTCCCCTGCCTCACCTTGTTGACTTGTTGATTCGGAATCCCATGATTTAAAAAAAAGGCAGAAGTACCACCCGTGGCCACAATCTTGAATCCCGCGTCGTGGAGCATTGCTGCAATGCCCTGTGACGCTTTTTTGTCTTTGTCCTTGACACTGATGAACACCGTGCCGGAAAGAGGCAGTTTATGTCCCACAGCCAATTGTGACTTAGCAAAAGCCAGGCCAAAAGAGCTGTCTATACCCATCACCTCGCCTGTGGATCTCATCTCAGGTCCAAGGATCGTATCCACATTGGGAAACCGGGCAAAAGGAAAGGCCGACTCCTTGCAACAGATGTGTGAAGGTCTGACATCTTGGGTAAGGCCAAGATCCTTCAGGCGTTTTCCCATAATGACTTTTGTGGCCACCTTGGCTAAAGGGACACCAGTGGCCTTGCTGACAAAGGGGACAGTCCTTGAGGCCCTTGGATTCACCTCCAGGACATAGACAATACCCTCCTTGACTGCATACTGGATGTTCATCAACCCCTTTACATCAAGTTCCCCGGCAATCGCCTTGGTATGGTCCTTGATCTGTTCCAGAATTTCCTGGCTCAAAGAAATTGAAGGCAGCACACAGGCGCTGTCCCCGCTATGGATGCCTGCCTCTTCGATATGTTCCATGATCCCGCCGATTATCGTATCTTCTCCATCCGAGATGGCGTCCACGTCAATCTCTGTAGCATCTTCGAGAAATCTGTCAATCAGTACGGGCTTACCGGGAGAAATCTTGACAGCGGTCTCCATGTAAAACTCCAGGTCCTCCTGATCATAAACTATCTCCATTGCCCGGCCACCCAAGACAAAAGACGGCCTGACCAATACAGGATAGCCGATCTTGTCAGCTATCAGGATAGCCTCTTCTTTATTAACTGCAATTCCGTTTTCAGGCTGCTCTATGTTCAATTTTTTGAGCAGGCCCTGGAAATGGTCTCTGTCCTCTGCCCGATCTATGCTATCCGGGCTGGTTCCAAGGATCCTAACCCCTGCTTCCGCAAGGGAGACGGATATATTGAGCGGTGTCTGACCTCCGAACTGGACAATAATTCCTTCCGGCCTCTCCTGATCGACAATATTCAGGATATCCTCCCTGGTAAGGGGCTCGAAATATAGTTTATCAGATGTGTCATAATCAGTGCTGACCGTCTCAGGATTGCTGTTGACCATAATGCTCTCTATGCCCATTTCCTTAAGGGCAAATGAGGCATGAACACAGCAATAATCAAATTCAATCCCCTGGCCGATCCGGTTAGGGCCCCCTCCCAGGATCACCACTTTTCTTTTCTCTGAAGAGCGGATTTCATTTTCCTGCTCATAGGTTGAATAGTAATAAGGCGTATAGGCCTCAAACTCAGCAGCACACGTATCCACCAGCTTGTAGACCGGTTCTATCCCATCTGACTTCCGTATCTCCCTTATGGCCTGCTCATCCGTATCAAAAATGCTTGCGAGTTGAACATCTGAAAAGCCGTATTCCTTCACCTTTTTCAGGAATTCCGGGTCCAATTTACCAGGCCCAAGCCCCTTTTGTGCTATGTGATCTAACTGTTTTTCCAGATCGTGTATCTGTTGGATATGGAAGAGAAACCAGGGGTCAATATGAGTCAGATCATGAATTCTTTCCAAGGTCATCCCATGCTCCATGGCTTCATAAATATGAAAAATCCGGTTTGAGTTGGGATTGATGAGTCCTTTTTCTATTTCATTGATATCCGGACTAGACCCTTGGCTTTGGGGTATGTCAGACCCGAGACCAAATCTCCCGATCTCCAAAGACCTGATGGCCTTTTGAAGGGCCTCTTTAAAGGTCCTTCCTATGGCCATGGTTTCACCCACAGACTTCATGGATGTGGTCAGCATGTCTTCAGCACCTGGAAATTTTTCAAAGGTCCAACGAGGGATTTTTACCACGCAGTAATCAATAGTGGGCTCAAAGGAAGCAAGCGTTTCACGGGTGATATCATTAGCGATTTCATCCAGGGTATATCCAACGGCGAGTTTGGCAGCTATTTTGGCAATGGGGAAGCCGGTAGCCTTGGAGGCCAGGGCCGAACTTCTGGACACCCTGGGATTCATCTCAATGACCATCATCTCCCCATTTTCAGGGTGAATGGCAAACTGGATGTTGGAGCCGCCGGTCTCCACACCGATTTCCCTGATAATGGCAATGGCTGCATCGCGCATGGCCTGATATTCCCTGTCTGTGAGGGTCTGCGCCGGGGCCACGGTAATGCTGTCACCCGTATGAACACCCATGGGATCAAAGTTCTCAATAGAACAAATGATGACTACATTGTCCTTGAAATCCCGCATGACCTCCAGCTCATATTCCTTCCATCCTATGAGGGATTCCTCCATGATGATCTCTGAAATCATGCTGGCGTCAAGGCCTGCCCTGGCAAGGTGCTCCATTTCTTCACGATTGTAGGCCACGCCGCTGCCGGCCCCTCCCATGGTAAAACTTACCCTGATAATCAGGGGATAACCTATTCTTTCCGCAACCTCTCTCGCCTGATCCATGTCCCTTGCAATGCCGTTTTCGGGCACATGCAGGCCGATATGGCTCATGGCGTCACGGAATTGCTCCCTCTCTTCGGCCTTGCGAATAACCGGAATTGAGGCACCGATCATCTCCACTCCCAATTTTTCCAGGAGCCCAGTCTCGGCAACTTTCACTGCCGTGTTAAGCCCTGTCTGGCCCCCGAGGGTCGGGAGAATGGCATGGGGCCGTTCCCGTTCAATTATCTTTGCCACGATCTCAGGTGTAATGGGTTCGATATAGGTGCGGTGGGCCGTTTCAGGATCTGTCATGATCGTGGCAGGATTACTGTTTATGAGCACTACCTCGTAGCCTTCTTCCATCAGGGCCTTGCATGCCTGGGTTCCTGAATAATCAAACTCGCATGCCTGGCCGATAATGATTGGACCTGAGCCGATAATAAGGATCTTATTTATGTCTGTACGTTTTGGCATAATATGCTGGTTATGGGTTGAACATCTTACCCTGCTGACCGAAAATTATACTGTGAAGGGTCATAATTTGAGATTTCTCTACCATGTTTTTTTCACCACAACGCAATTTTCTTGTGCGCTGAATTTCCGATGCCAGCATTTAAATATGCAATCTCTTCGATAACAACCGAAATTTCATGATTTTTCTTTACTGTCATTGTATCCTTGCTGTAAAATTGTTGTAAGCGTCTAGTATTAAGAGGGGAAAGATGCCATGCAGACTGACATTTCCAGCTTGAGTAAATTACATATCCTTGAGGCCCTTTTGGAGAAAGGATATAAGAGTGATATTGTCGGAAAGGCTCTCAACAAATTAGTGGAGCTTGAGCTTGCCAAATTAAAACGCGAACTGGCAGAAATTGAAACCAGAATAGAAAAACTAGAAGCAAAATACGATATGAATTCCGGGGAATTTGCTGAAAAATTTCATGCCGGTTTGGCGGATGATTCCGCGGATAATATCGAATGGATATCTTTTCTTGACATGCGGACGGCGCTTTTCCAGAGAATTAGACTTCTGCAGGAAGAAAGCGCTTGATGAATGCTGAAACGTATTTGATGAACCTCAAGGTCAAGCTTGCGGTCAGCAGTTCCATCCAATCAATTGAAATTATTGATGAGAGAATCGTTCTTTCCGACCGGGGTTATTTCAAGGCGCGGCTTATTCTGGCAAATAGTAATTTTCTGGAAATTTCAGAATATTTTGTGTGTGAAGATGAGGAGTGTTTCCCCAAAGCATATAGATATCAATGGATGGACAAGGAGCAAAAACAATTGATAAAGCGATGGGATAATGCCGAACACTTTCCGGGTTTGCCTGGGTTTCCTTGTCATATCCATCTTGGCCGGGAGGACAATGTACAACCCTCCAAACCGATAAATAGCCTTGAACTTATTGATATTATCGAGAAAGAAATTGAGGAGGAAATGTCCGTCAATTCCGAAGATACACTTTGAACGGTTACCTTATTATTTTGCAATCATGACCCGCATGCGGTCAGAGGTATTTTGCGCATGATCGGCAATAGCGCCTATATGCTCTACCAGCGTGACCAAGTGATACACCACCAGGGCATCTTTGATGGTGTTGAAAATCTTGAATTTCAGCTCCCGCTCCAGATGGTCGGCCTCTCTTTCATATTGGCGGATATCCCGCACAAGGCTCTTCATCCTGATCCTCTGTTTTTCGGACCTGCTCTTGAAATACTCGGTGGCCATGGTTACCAATTTGGGCAGCTTTTCGATAGGCGGTATAACGGCTTCGACCAGGTCCAGTAAATCAGCAGACACCTCGTCCGGGATGGCCTCTGGCCGAAAAGATAACCAGAAAAGGGCCTCTTCCACTTCATCCATGACCTTATCCTGCTCCCTGAGGTATTCAAAAAACTCAAATTTATCCACAGGCATTAGGATGCCCCTGGGCAGATGGTTGCGGATATTACGCTTGATATCATCGGCCTGACTCTCTAAGCGGGCTACCTGGTCTGTCAAGACTTCAAACCGTTTGTATTCCTTGCCAATGTGGCAAACAGCGGCCTCTCTGAAAAGGTGGGTGCATTCTTTGACCTTGTCGGCGTGCTTCTGCAGCTCTTCAAAAGGAGATTTGTGGAACATCGAGCTTATTAATAGGCGCATAAAATATGCTTCCTCCAGGTAACCATTTTACAATAATAAATTCATAATAAAAAGAGGGCTAGCGCCTTGTATATAAGCATGGCAAGGACCATCGTAAAGGGTAGGGTCACGATCCATGAAAATCCGATGTTTTTGAGTATGCGCAGATCGAGTGCCCCTATGCCCCGCATAAGCCCCACGCCCACCACCGATCCTACCAGCACGTGGGTGGTTGAAACCGGCAGACCAAGACGAGAGCATAGCAGGATAGTAGTGGCTGCTCCGAATTGGGCACAAAATCCCCGGATCGGCGTAATCTCCGTAATATTTTTCCCAATGGTTTCAAGGACGCGGGCACCAAATATATAAAGTCCGCCGCCCACAGCGATGCCGCCTATAAAAAGCATCCAAAACGGCACTTCCACCTGTAAAACCACGGATTTGGTTTTTATTACGGAAAAGATGGCTGCAAGCGGGCCGACGGCATTGGCCACATCATTGGCTCCATGGGCAAAGGCGATGTAACAGGATGTAAGTATCTGAAGCTGAGCGAAGAGGCATTCGGCAGGAGAGAATCCATGGGGATTGGGTCCCAGCTCACATTTAGCATATACCTGCCAGCGTACCCACTTTCGGCCAAACAGGGCCACCAGGGCCGCACAAGGAATAGTGAGTAATACCGTATAGAAAAAACCAAACTCTAGATGGAGATTTTTGAGGCCCTTAAATATAAAGGAAAGGATGAGCACCAACACCACTAAGAAAATCAGGAACGGCGCATAGTGAACCGCTGCTTCGTAAGAGTCTTCGGCAGCCATGACCTTTTTTTCAAGAAAATAGTAAATGCCTCCTGCAAACAGGGCCCCTGCAACCGGCGAAATGACCCAACTGACAGCAATACCGGTGATTTTGCCCCAACTGATAGCGCCTGCTCCCACACTTATTATCCCAAAGCCGACTACAGCGCCCACAATGGCATGGGTAGTGGAGACAGGCAGGCCCAAGAATGTAGCTAGATGCACACAGAGACCGGCTGCGATGAGTGCCGCAAACATCCCAATCATCAATTTGTCGGGCGCGTCCATCAGGAAGATCGGGTCAATAATTCCTTTGCTGATAGTGCCGGTTACATACCCGCCTGCAAGTGACGCCCCGAGCACATTGGCAATAATCGATATTATTACCGCTTGCTTCAGGGTCAACGCCCGAGAGCCGACCGCGGTCCCCATGGCATTGGCAAGGTCATTGGCACCAATATTGGCTGCCATATAAAGACCGATCAGTGTGGCAATCGATAAGACAATGACATCAATGTTCATATCTTAGCTTTTATGCGGAACCCTTGGTTGCCGACATCCCGTAACTCTGATGCCTTTGATATTCTTTCATCATCTCAACAAATCTGTCAAAGAGGTAGGATGCGTCGTGAGGGCCGGGAGATGCCTCGGGATGGTACTGAACTGAGAAAAGAGGGATTTTCTTATGGATAAGACCTTCCACGGTCATGTCATTTAAATTGATATGGCTGAGCTCAATTGCAGGATCTTTCAGGGATTCCATGTCCACACAGAAGCCATGGTTCTGGGAGGTGATTTCCACCTTGCCGGTTGTAAGATCCTTAACAGGTTGATTGGCCCCGCGGTGTCCAAATTTGAGCTTGAAGGTCTTGCCTCCAAGGGCCAATCCAATCAATTGGTGACCAAGACAGATGCCGAATATCGGCCGTTTGCCTATTTGATCCCTGATGGTCTCCACTGCGTAGGTGACTGCAGCAGGATCTCCTGGTCCATTGCTTAGGAATAGCCCGTCAGGCTCAAGCCTGTCTATGACCTTGCCGTCCACATCTGCAGGCACAAGGAGGATTGTGCATCCCCTCTCTTCCAGGAATCGAAGTATATTCAGTTTCACCCCAAAATCCATGGCCACCACACGCCACGAACCAGACCTGTCGGGCCACTGGAATTGATCAAGATCCACGCCCAGATTAATCAGACGCCCGTCTTGCCACAACATGGGTTCCTTGCAGGTCACCTCTTTAACAAGGTCGCTGCCGGCCATATCCGGGGACTGCCTTGCCTTTTCAGCCAAGGAATCCGGGTCCAGATCTTCTGTTGAAAGGGCGGCCTTCATGGCACCCTGAAGTCTGATGTGTCTGGTCAGGGCACGGGTGTCGATCCCCTCAATTCCCGGTATGTCACTTGCTTTCAGATAATCAGCAAGGCTCCCCTGAGACCTCCAGTTGCTGGGATATTCCTGGTATTCTTTTACCAGCAGGGCCTTTACCTGGATCCTGTCGGATTCGACATCTTCGTTATTGATGCCATAGCTGCCGATCAGGGGATAGGTCATGGTTATCATCTGGCCGCAATAGGAGGGATCAGTCAGTATCTCCTGATAACCGGACATGCTGGTGTTGAAAACCACCTCACCCGTCGTCTCACAACGGCCGGTAAAGGAACGACCCATGAATACCGTTCCATCTGCCAAGGCCAATAAGGCTTTCATATCTACCAGGTATTGCGGACTTTTATGCCGCGGGAATTCAGTTCATCCTTGATCTGTTTGATGGTATAGGTCCCATAGTGGACAATAGATGCTATGAGTGCAGCATCTGCCTTGGCATACTTCAGCACATCATGCATGTGATTTATGTTTCCCGCACCACCAGAGGCAATTACCGGAATATTCACATTTTTGGAAATAAGCGAGGTCAGCGCGATTTCATAACCCTGCTTTGTACCGTCCGCATCAATGGAATTCAGGCATATCTCACCTGCCCCTAAGTCCTCTGCCTTCTTTGCCCAGGCAAGGGCGTCAATGCCTGTATACGTCCTGCCGCCGTGGATGACGATTTCATAACCCGATGGAATTTTTTCAGAAAGCTCGACCTTTTTAACGTCCATCCCGAGCACAATGCACTGGCTCCCAAAGACCCCGGCCCCCTCGGAAATGATCTCAGGGTTCTTCACTGCTGCGGTGTTGACACTCACCTTTTCCGCCCCGGCCAGGAGCACGGTGCGCATATCCTCAATGGTCCTGATTCCCCCGCCCACAGAAAAGGGTATAAAGATTTCCTCAGCCACACGGCGAACAACATCTATCATAATATCCCGCCGCTCACTGGAAGCAGTTATATCATAAAAAACAATCTCATCCGCACCCTCTTCATAATAGAACCTGGCCATTTTCACAGGGTCGCCGATATCCACATTCTCTTTAAACTTTATACCTTTTGTTGTCTTCCCGTTTCTCACATCAAGACAGGGTATGATCCTTTTACTCAGCATAATGACCGTTCCATGTACAGAAGTTCTTTAGGATTTTCAGGCCGGGGGTCCCGCTCTTTTCAGGATGAAACTGCATGGCAATCAGGTTCTTGTAGCCAATAATTGACGGAAACTCTATTCCGTAATCAGTGGTCCCGATGATGTATTTATCTGAGGCAGGCATTGGATAATAGGAATGGACAAAATAGAATTCATCAGCAGGCTTAATCCCTTCCAGCACCGGATGCCTCTTGACTAAATGAACGCTGTTCCATCCCATATGTGGTATTTTAAGGCGCTCTTTTTCTCTGGAAAAAAGGAGTGAGGGAAACAGCTTAACATCCCCGCTGATCAGTCCTAAACACTGCGTATTGTTTTCTTCGCTTTTATCCAAAATGATCTGCGCACCCAAACATATTCCCAGGATGGGTTTGCCGGTCTCAAGGGCCTGCCTTAAGACTTTATCCAGACCAAGATGTCTCAGGTCAGCAATTGCCTGCCCGGCAGCCCCCACTCCTGGAAAGATGATCCTTTCAGAGCCGAGTATTTCTTTATTGTTATGAGTTATGCAACAGGGAAATCCCAACTTCTTAAGGGCACATTCTACACTCTTCAGGTTTCCAGCTTTGTAATCAATGATCGCAATCATTTATCCATTATACCTCGTCAGCGGGTCGCGCTCGCTCAACCCAGGTATTATATAGCTCACCAGTTTCCGCTGACCTTTGCCGCAAAATAGATCAAGAACAGGCCAAATTCAACGGCGCAACCTCCGATAAAGATAGATGTCCTTCTCGCAGCATTCCATCCCTCATCCTCCCATTTGAAGTGATCCAACCAATCTCTTTTTGAGAGGATATCCTTTTCACCTTCAGCCACCTTTTCCAACAGAGACTGGACCATATTGCGATTAGCCTGATTTTTAGAACATTCAAGAAACTTCTCCCAGAGCTGAACCGCTCTCTTACGGTTATTGACGTCGTAATATACTGCTCCCAGCTTAAACAACACGTTCGGATCGCTGGACCTCAGTCTCAGGCACCGCTCATAAAAGGATATTGCCTGATCAAATTCCCTCCGGCCGGCATAGGCCAGCCCCAAATAATACAGGGCCTCATAATGGTCAGGATCACATTTTAAAGCTCGTTGGTAAGAATCTTCAGCGCTCTTGTTCCTGCCCTGCAAGCCATGGTATGCCCCCCAAAACCCATACTTAGAGGCCTCTCCCTTCAAGGCGGTCCAAACAAGATAGGATCCCAGGGCCAGACCGAGGCCACTGGTAAAAATTACCCAAAGGATCATTGTACCAAAATCCGGGGCCTTTCCCTCTGTAAAGACGCCAATTATTATGAAAAGGAGACAGATGGAAACAGCAGCTACTAACGTGAACAGATCTCTATCTTGTATTTTAGACAACATCATCTTTTCTGTTCAGATTCAGGGTGATAGTGAGGAAAATAAATTTTAAGCCTTTCTATCAATCCCTTTTCATCCTGTTTTTCAACCAGGCTCTCAAGCTCACTCATCTCCCCCCTTAGCCTCTCCCAGCCGTAGGATTCGGTTTCTACAATCCGGATATGAGAAAAAGCGGTGAGTTTTTCCTTCTCTGGATAAGGGCCTTCTTCTAAGGAGAGTTCCTCTATGAGCCAGCGATCCCATTTGGAGGCATCAGAGATAAACCCGATATCCCTCTCCGGCATAAGCTTTACCCCGCCTGCCCCGTAGCTGCAGAGGTCTTTAGCTATACTTTTCATCGTAATGCGCCTTCCCTTATCCAGGGAGAAGACCTCTCCCCCCTCTCCCATGCCACCGGCCTTGATGACAAGCTGTGCAGCCGTATCTGACGGAAGAAACCAGAATCCCTTATCCGGAAAGGGAAGGGTGGCCGTGCCCTTTTCAATGATCTCCTTTCTAAGAAATTTAACAAAATGGGTCTCCTCTCCCAGAATATTTCCCACCCTGACCGAGATAAATCTGGTTCTGCTCCTGGTTACCATCTCCTGAAGATAAAGCTCCGCCATTTTGTGCACGACCGAGAAACAGAGCTTAGGATAGGCGGCTTTCAGCGTGGAAATGAAGATAAATCTTTCCATTCCTATCTTATCTGCCATCTCTGCCAGCCCGCGGATAGTCAGGAAATTGGCCTTTACTGCATCAAGAGGCCGATTTTCCGTAAAATATAGATGTTTCCAGGTATCTGTATGGAAGAGGATTTGGGGCTCATGTTTGTGAAAGATATGCTCTATGTCATTTGTATCGGTGAGATCAGCCAAGGCCACTTCATGACATAGGTAAGGATAGCTTGCAATAAGTTCATTTTGGGTCTTTACCAGCCCATTTTCATCATGTCCGACAAGGATGAGCCTCTTTGGCCCATATTCGGCAGCCTCCCTCGCCAACCTTCTTCCTATTATGCTCCCCGCCCCCAGGATAGCCACCCTTTTGCCGGACAGATATCCCGAGAGATATCCCTTAGCTTCATTTAACCAACCCTCTTCATCCCCGCCCGCCTCGCCTGAGCGAGCAGGCCTTTCTTTTTCCAACAAACCACATCTAAGACGTTCGGGATAGCACTCAATGATATCACCGTTTTCATCGAGAATATGCAAATTTATGCCGATCTGATGTTTACAGCGCGCACAATCAACACATGTAGGGCCGGAAATATTTTGATCGTCGCCGGCAAGCCCGTGCTTTTCTTTTAAAGGGCAACCCAAAATGAGAATCCATTGTCCACCATTTTTCTCTTTTTTATATGTCCATTCCATAATCTTTCCCATCACTCATCTTTTTATCTCAGCAAATCATCCCCATTTAATTCCCCTAAATATCACATCCCTCCGAATATTTCCCTTAAACCTCTCCACCACCCGCATCATCCCTTCCAACACCTCATCCGTCAAATAATGCGGCTTCACTCCAAGCCCAATCAATCCCTGATAGGTAGGATTATAGTAATGCTCTTCTGCCTCTTTCCTTGGATTTTCCAAGTGGTCTATCTTTATCTGATATCCTAGCTTCCTTCCAACATCCTGCACCTTTTCAGCAAGTTCATTGGCACTGAAAGTCTCCATGATTTGGTTAAAGATCCGGAGTTCCCCCTTTTTGGCCGGACTCTTTTCCGACATGTGAACACACTGAAGCGTGTCGTTGATGTTCAAGTAGCCCCGGGTCTGTCCGCCTTTTCCGTATACAGTCAGCGGATACCCTACCACCGCCTGCACCACAAACCGGTTGAGAATCGTGCCAAACACTTCGTCATAGTTAAAAATGGTCCTCAGTTCATGGCTCATTGCTCTTCCTGCTGTCTGACCTCTGACCTCCGACCTCTGACCACTGATCTCCGACTCCTCTGTCTCAATTCCGTAGACCGGCCCCTGCATCAGATCGGTCACGCTCAAATCCCACATACGCACCCCAAACCACAAAAGATCCGTGTCCATAATTTTGGTGGTATGGTAAATAGAACTGGCCTGTCTGGGAAAAAGAAATTTATCCTTTCTTCCCTTATGCTCAATTTCGAGCCACCCTTCTTCAATATCAATATCAGGCGTGCCGTATTCGCCCATTGTTCCCAACTTGATGATGTGCGTATCCCGGGAGAAATCCCTGACCGCAAACAAGAGATTGTTTGTGACAATGAGATTGTTGTAAACAGTAATGTTTGCATATTTATAGTTTATCAACGAATAGGGAGCGGACGGCTGTTCGGCATAATGGACCACAGTATCGGGTATGCCTGAAAAATTGTTATTAATCGCCCATGAATATTCAAAATCACCTTTAAATAAAGATCGCATGATTTCAGGGTTGGTAAGGTCCCCGATAACCACTTTGATTTCTTTGCCTGTCAATTCGTTCCATATCTTCGCCCGTTCAACAAGCGTTGGAACAGGATAGAGCATTCCCACATCCAGCTCAGTACAGGCATTTCTGCGAAAGTAGTTATCAACGACTGTTACGTCATATCCTCTGTTCGAAAAATACATGGCAGTAGGCCAACCAAGATAGCCGTCACCACCAAGGATCAACACATGAGGCATTGTGGCTTTCCTTTCATAATGAATTCACTACAGAAACACGGAGAGCACAGAGTAAGCTCTTGTTTTGGTCAATCGGGAGACAACGATAGGCCAAAAAACCTCAGCCCTTCGGACGATCTTGTCTTTTAAGCGAGTGGTAAGTTTGCTTTTCAATGATCAGGCCAATGGCGCTCCGCAGGATGAATTTCCTCCTTGGTTTCCTCTAAAAGCTCATTTTCCCGAAGGAAAACCAACAATTGCTCCTGGCTCAAAGGCTTCTCATTGCCCGAATGGTAAGGATTGGTAACATTATTGGAAATGGTATTAGGGTATTCATACGAGATGTCACGGTACAGACCTCTAAACGCCGGCATCACCACAAAATAGCGTTCCAGCTCCATGGCCCGTCGCGTTTCTTCCTGGCTCATCAATTCTTCATAGAGTTTTTCCCCTGGTTTCCTCCCCATCTCCACTACCTCAATATCTTCCGGTTTATGACCATAGATCGGAGCCAACTCTTCAATCATTACCATGGCCATATCCGCAATCCTGATTATCGGCATCTTGGTAACAAATACCTCACCACCGCGTGCCAACTCAGCAGAATTGATCACCAGATCCACTGCCTGCTCAATACTCATGATAAAGCGTGTCATATCCCTTTCCGTCAGCGTAAGCGGCCCACCTTTTTTTATCTGCTGTTGAAAAATAGGAATAACCGAGCCGCGCGACCCGAGAACATTGCCAAAACGAGTTGATATAAAGATCGGCCCTTCACCTTTAAAATTTGCATTGGCCGCGGTCATCAGACGTTCGCCCATAAGCTTCGACGTACCCATGACATTGGTTGGATTTACCGCCTTGTCCGAGCTTGTAAATACTACTCTCTCCACATTGTTTTCACAGGCGGCATAGATAATATTCTGAACACCGACAATATTGGTCTGCACCGCCTCAAAAGGGGAACGCTCACACAGGACAACATGCTTAAACGCCGCGCAATGAAAAACAATGTCTACCCCTTTCATTTTGCGGCAAAGCTTATCCCTGTCACGCACGTCACCCAATGTAAAACGGGCATGATCATATTTTAGGAAACGCTGCTCAATAAAAAACAATTCGCTCTCATTATTATCAATAGCTATCAATTCGGCTGGCCGACAATGCATCAATAACTGGTGCACCAGCTCTCGTCCTACAGTACCACATGCCCCTGTAACAAGTATCCGCTTGCCCCTGAAAAATTCGTTCATGCAATGCTCCGCTTTATGCTCCGCAGGTTATTCGTTATTTGTTATTTGTTAATGGTTATTCGTTATTGGTGTGCGGCTTAGGCAATCTTTGTTTTATTCAAATACCTGATGTATCCGTTGAGCAAGACCAGCGCTCCGTTGATAAGTTCTCTTCCTCTAATAAATGATTTTTCTCTTATTTCACCCTAATAACTGATAACTATCAACTCTCCAAGAACCATTTGAACGTCAGTTCGAGGCCACTCTTCAAATCAAAGCGCGGCTCCCATGCCAGCATGCGTTTGGCCTTGCTTATATCGGAGAAATTGCGAAGCACCTCGCCCTTGCGCCCTGAAGCGTAGACTACCTCAGGTGTATAACCAAGCAGTTCTTCCGCCAGGCGGCTCAGAACCTCGAATAAGTCCTTTACAGTGTGTTCCCGATGGGTAGCGATCTGAAAAACATGTCCGCCAACGCCAGGGACCGTCACCCCAGCCCAAACAGCTCGAATCAGGTCATCGATGTAGATGAAGTCCCTGGTCTGACTGCCATCGCCGTAAATAGTCAATGTCTCTCTTTCAAGAATCTGTTTGATAAACTTGGCCACTACACTGCCCTTATGCGTGGAATAAGGCCCATACACGTTCCCGAATCGCAAAGCCACAGTCTCAAGACCAAACGACCCGTAGTAAGCCGAGCAATAAGCCTCCCCGCAGAGCTTGCTGGCGCCGTACGGAGAAATAGGTCTTGGCACCATCTCTTCATGAATGGGCGGTTCCTGTTCACCAAGAGGCGCACCAGAGGAAGCAAAGACAAAGCGTTTGACATTGTTTTTTCTGCAGGCATCCAGGTAGTTAAATGTACCCAGCACGTTAACCACGCAGTCCATTCGGGGATCTTCAATGGAAGGAATAACTCCGGTATTGGCTGCCAAATGGACCACACCGTCCGCTCCTTGGCAAACAGAATCAGCAAGCTTGGCATCCTGGATATCCCCAACAACGAGAGTTGCTCCATTGTCCCAGCCCGTCAGTTCCTCCGCCTTGATCATCTGAAATGTACAGACTTTATCCAGATCCTCAAGCTGTCCAACGCTTAGATTATCCACAACACGGATACAAACACTTTCATCCGTTTTCATTAAAAAACGGATGAGGTTTACGCCAATAAACCCGCATCCGCCCGTTATAACGATATTCTGCACTTATCCTCCATCCACACCATGCGCCCTGACCTCTCTGTCCTCCTTGCCCAGTTGAACCGGGTCCCTATAAGGTGTTCAACCGGGGTGTCTTCCGCCCTCTGCCCTTTGTCATCTGTCATCCGTCTTCTGACCTCTGACTTCTTGTGCTTCTGGCAACAACAGCCTGCCCTCCGTCTTCTGTGCTTCCCGCTCTGCGCTGAGCACTCTGCGCCATGCGCCCCAACCAATAAATCCGTAGCCCCCTGTAACCAGACAATTCACATCATATCCCTTGTTAATCCTTTACTATGTGCTTCGCGCTGTGCGCCAAGCACCAACAACAAATAACGAATAACAACCCGCAAGTTACCCCTATAAAGCCACAGCCCCCTGTAACAAGAATACGATTTACAGTATTATTCATCCGGCACCTACTTTATTCCTTTCTTAAATTGCTCAACGACTTCATCATGTATCCAGAAGCCATTCAATCTAAGGTGATGAATCTGTTTGACAGGGTCTTCTATTAGCTCCCTCTCCCAGGCCATCCTTATGATACCAACAGTTCCAATCATATCGAGATCGATTCCTTTTGCAAAAAGGCGGGGTTCCTTATTATCAAGCAGAAGCAAATCTGCTTTCAGCTCCTGTCCAAGGGCTATAACTTCCGACTCACCTTTGTCCAAAATTGTCTGGAGGGCCTCAACTTCGTGCCTATTCTTGACCGCCACAACTTTTATCCAATCTTTGCAAGCACTCTCAATAACATTTGACCCTGGTTTACCTTTTCCATCTACAACTACTTCTCGGTAAACAGCCTCCGGAATAGTCACCTCACGCCATAACTCCTTTAACACATAAAGCAAGTCGATCTTGCAAAGCCCTATCAGTGGAGACGCATTTGAAATAACCGCTGTCATTATGAAAGGCCCTGGATTGTCTTTAAGTCTTCTTCGTATTCGGGAATCCCATAATGCAAAGCGACCTTTCTCTCCCTCAGCAGTTCAAGAAAGTCCCACACTGACAACTCTGCGAGCTGCCTCGCCTGGCCAAAACTCAACACGCTCATTTGAAAAAAGTGTACAGCCAACTCTTTTTTTAATGCGGGTTCAGTCTCGTGTTCTCTAAAGCCAAGCGTCCTTATTATCGTATCGGGTAGAGTTATTTGGCATTTGACCGGCATGTTGTCCTCCTTGCGCTGAAAACAAATTCCGCCTTCTTTTAAAATGACCGGGCATTCAGTCTCCGGCACCTTCTATACCAATTTGATGAAGAGATCCATAAACTATTAGAGGGAGTGGTAAGACATATAATTTATTCAAAGAAATTATAGCTGACCTGACTGATAATAGACAATACTATTATCATCCCGGTTTTCTCAAAGTTCTCTGATGGCCCGAATAACTGGCACGGATTACACTGTGTAATGTAGTATGGGGAAAGAATTGCGCACTGTCCTCTGACTCCCGACTTCCGCCCTCCGTCTTCTTCCCTTTCAGCTTTCAGCTTTGAGCTTTCAGCTTTTTTGTGTCCTCTGATCTCCGTCTTCTGTGCTTCCCGCTATGCGCTATGCGCTATGCCCTCTGCACCATGCGCCCTGTCTTCTGTCTTCTGTCATCTGTCATCTGTCCTCTGACTCACTGTCCTCTGTCTTCCGTCCTCTGCGCTTACTCCCCCGGCCTGAAAATCACCGTCTGCACTGTCTTCAGCAAAATAAACAGGTCCAGGAAAATAGACTGGTTTTGAATATAGAACAATTCATACTCCAGCTTCTCCAACTGCCCCTCATCACTGCCCGCATAATCACCATTGACCTGTGCCCAGCCTGTAATACCCGGTTTCACACTAAACCTGAGCCGGTAAAAGGGAAATTTTTCAGCCAACCGGTCGGCAAAGTGTTTACGGATGGGCCTGGGACCGACAAGGCTCATCTCCCCCCTTAGTATGTTTATCAGTTGCGGTATCTCATCAAGCCTTGTTTTTCTCAAAAATCTCCCCACACCGGTAATCCTTGGATCGTCCGAGCTGGACCATTTGGGTCCGGTCTCTTTTTCCGCCTCATCCACCATGGTCCTGAACTTGAGCAAGGTAAACGGCTTTTCATTCATGCCCAGTCTTTCCTGCCTGAAAAAAACAGGCCCTTTAGAAGTGCTCTTTATGGCAAGGGCGATTATCAGCAATAACGGACCTGAGACAATCAGCCCCGCTGCAGACACAGTCAAGTCAAGCAGCCTCTTCAGCCTTAAATAAAAGGCCGGATGAAAGGATTTTTCCTGATGGGAAAAGAGCATCCAGGCATCGGCCACATGGAGAACAGGCACCTTGCCGGTCAACTGTTTATAGAATGTAGGAAAGTCAAAAATTTGAATCCCCTTGAACTTCATGTCAATGAAGAGCTTCTTCAGATCGGGGGCCCCTTTTAGCTTCTCGGCCACCACTACGGTTCTTATCTTGTGTTGTTCTATGTATGCATCAATGCCTATATCATATTTACTGCCATTGATTGCAAAGCAACCGGGATTCTCTTTATAATCCGATATGATGCCGGTTAAATGGTAATTCATCAATGGGTATTGATTGAGAAGCCCGGCAATCACTTCAGTTGATGGACTCGACCCTAACAGAAGAAGATTGTTTTGGAACATCCTTTTCGAAAAAACCGCATAGAAAAGCCTTCGCCAGAAGTAAATGGCTACTATCAGCAAGGGCACATGAATGAAGGCCACGATCCTTCCTAATTTATCCTTAGGAAAGCCATACGATGCAATGGCAATCAGACCAAAACCCAAAAAGACTGAAACCGCTATCCACAACAGCAGCCTGTCACGGGGTCCCTTCTTTGTAACACTGTAAAGCTCAAAGATGTAAAAAGTGACAAGATGAAGCAGGACAGCCACAAAGACCAGCCATGAAAGCCTATCCCACAACGTAGACAGGCTCCCACCTTCAAATAATATAATTCTAATGGAATACGCGCATACAAACACAGCGAAGACAATCAGCGCATCAACCACTAATAACAGGAATTGCTTTTGCTTATTCGGACTTTTCAGGAAGATGTTCATTTCTTCAGAACTACGAGGAGCCAGTCTCAGTTATATTATGAAAAAGGGCTTCGTATTTCAGGCAGATTTCCTTGGGGCTGAAATGAGCATCTACATATCTGCGCCCATTCTCTCCCATCTTTTTTCTCTCCATTCCATCACCGTAAAGCCTCAAAATCGCCTCGGCCAATTTATCGGGTCTTTCCGGGGGCACACATATTCCACAATTGGCCTCGTTAACCATATTCCAGACCTCGCTGCCTTCATCCACCATAGCAATAATCGGCCGACCGCTTGCCATGATCGCAAAAGTTTTTGAGGGCACGGAATCCGTTGACAGACCTTTCAGGGAAGTAACGAGTGAGATATCTGCGGATGCCCATATTTGGGGAACCATGTGTTCCGGCTGTTGTGGTGGAAAAACAACATTGATCAAACCTTTGTCCTTGCAAAGTTGCACTATCTTATCTTTATATTCACCCCTGGACACAAAAGCAAACACGATTGTCTTACACTCTCTTAACAGCTCAGCAGATTCCGCCACAAATTCTAAACCATGAGGCAATCCAATATTACCAGCGTACATAATTACAAATTTATCATTCAAGCCGAAATTCGATGAAAAATGGTTTTCTTTTTCCATTGGCTTAATAAAATTTGTATCTATGAAATTGGGGATAATCTCAATTTTATCGGCTTTGACTTTTTTTTCTATCAAATTCCTTCTCATTGCTTCTGAGAGGACAAGCACCTTTCTGGCTTTCTTATAAACAAGATTCTCAATGGACCTCAGGATTCTGATTATAAACTTATTATGTAAGACCCCGAGCTTAATCGCCATATCCGGATAAATGTCCTGAACGTTATAAATGAAGGGAATTCTCTTAAAAATTCCAATAATATACCCACATATGCCATTCGTCAGAGGCGGGGAGGAGGGGGCAAAAATAAGGTCCTGTCTTCCGGCAAAAAATAGCCCTCCGATAAGGCAGGTGATATTAAAGGAAAGAAAATTTAGGGCTCTGAAAACAAGAGATGCCCTTCCGTTCTTAAAAACAGGAGCAAACACATAACTTCGTATTAACGTAGCACCTTCCCATGTGGTTCTTTCAAATAGCTTGCCTCGATACTCGGCCCATGTTTCAGGTCGACCCTGCCGGTAATGTGGAAAAGAGGTTAGAATTGTAACTTGGTGCCCTTTCTTGATAAGGTGCCTGAAGACAGTTCCGTATATTGGCATCAGAGGGCCTTCGTAGGGGTACCAGTAGAGCATGACAACCAGAATTTTCATTTATGTCTCAGACCCGTCAAGACCAGCATTAGCCACCTACTTTATCAAGAATTGTTTTATACACCTCCAGGTGTTTTCTCACAGTGATTTTAAGATCAAGTTTATTAATGGCGATAGCGCGTGCTCTCTTACCAAATTCTATACGAAGTTCTGGCTGCTCAGCCAGAATCTTTACCTTTTCGGCCAATTGATAAGCATTACCCGCTGGAATTATGAATCCATTTTCTCCGTCCGTAATAAAGTCTCGGATGTCCCCAACATCTGTTGAAACAACGGCCTTGCCCATTGACATGGCTTCCCAAACGGAAATAGGAGAGGCTTCATGGATTGAAGAGCAGACGTAGATATCGGCAGCTTTTAAGACAGCTCTTACGTTATCGGATGAGCCATAAAAATGTAGATTCCTAACATTCAATTCTTGAGCCAGCTGGCTGAGCATATTATAATAGAGCTGCTGGCTGTCAAAGAGAGGGCCAACAATCCAAAAACTGGCATCCCCGTTTTTTTGGTTAAAATACCGGGCGGCATCAATGAAATATTGGTAGCCCTTGGCAGGGTTTATATTCCCAACTGATACAACCTTTACCCCGGGGGAAGACGCGATGCGTTGGTCTGCAAAAATCAGATCAGGATCAAAAACGGATGTGTCAACAGGCGCCTGGATGATTTTGACCGGTTTGCGCTTCAGAGGAAACCGTCCGAGATAGTATTCACGCGCCCTTTCGCCTGCCGCGATGAAATGGTCCACAAAAAGCGACGAGAAAATAAAAAGAATCCTGATTATGAATGGGTTCCAAGTATCCTGAAGATGCCAAATGACCTTCTTGCCAGCGAGCCGTCCTGCTACCACCCCCTTGAACTGCCTGGCATTGTTGCAATGAACGATATCAATATTTTCTTTTTTCAGTAATTTGTAGAGAGAATACACTTCCTTTGGAAAAGTTATAAAATAGCGAAAAATGGCACGTGGACTTCTGCTCAACCGGTGCATGGGCACCCGACGAATTGCTACCTTTCGCTTCACAGCCTCGGCATAAAACCGCTCCGATTCCTGTTCGGGGCATATCACAACAGTATCTATCCCCTCGACCTTGATCCGCTCTGCTACCCCCAGTATCTGGGCTTGCGGGCCGCCGAACCGCCCTTCTTCAATCACATTGGCCGCACGAATCCCGAGCACCTATTGCCTCCAGGTAAAACCGATTTAGTGAGGACATTAGTGTTCACCAGTATAGTCCCTCATAGATTGGGGCTGACCGAAGTTCTTTGATACTAACAAGGTCAAAAACCACTTGATCTGGCTCCCAGGCGATCGATCGCCATATCTCCTGAGACAGTCGATGTCCTACCACAACAATATCTGCCCATTTGATAACATCTGACAGATCGTTAACTATCGTACTCGCCGACCTGATTACCTATTTGCTACTTGCGATCTACTGACTACATTTACATAATAACGGTTTTTCTTTAGATAGGATATGATGGTTTCTGATGCTACCGATACTCCTGTGATAGGTGGTGAAAGGCTAACTATACGAGAATAGTTTTTCTATTATCTTGCATACTATTTCCTTTACCGTAATGCCTGGATCAATCTAATGAAATTCCAGTGCCCATTGACCTTAGCCTTAAAGTCCTCCATAGTATCTCCAGCATCAATTCTAATTCTATGAAGAGCGAAAATATCAGTATTGGTGTTATCACTTCCCCAAATGGTCGAGCAGGCCAGCTTAAAGTGATGCTTTTTAAGAAGTCCTATAATTTGAGTATTAAAAGTTTTAGGCTGTCCAAGCGGATAGGCAAATAGCTCTATTGAATCTCCAAGTCTTTCTTTCAGCACATTTCTTGATTGGATAATTTCTTTTTCAGCACTTTCTAAGGAAATTTCTGTTAGAATTGGGTGGGTATGAGTGTGAGCACCAAATGATAAACCTGATTTGCTCATCTCCTTAATTTGTTCCCAGGAAAGCGGCTTTAATCCCCGATAAGCAATATGATCCTTAGTAATATCAATTTCATCATTTACAAATCCAGTAGTTACAAAAATTGTCGCTTTTATCCCATACTTATTCAAAATCGGAAAGGCATACTTATAATTATCTTTATAACCATCATCAAAAGTTACCATTGCTAATTTTTCAGGAAGGTCTTTCTTGTCATATCTGATTCTGTAAAATTCAGGTAAAGAGACAATATTAAACTCTCCTGTCAAATACTCCATTTGCTTCAAAAAATCTGGAGGCTTTGTAGAATAGGCATTTTGCGGGTGCACAGAATGGTAATTCAAAATTATAGATAATCTTTGTTTAGAAAGAGCCCTTCTAAAAATCTTTGCGGAAAACCTCTTGATTTTTTGCTTAGTTTGAATACTAAACCAAGTCTTCATCTAATAAGCTTTATTTATTACTACGATATATCTCGTGGGGCTAATAAAGAGTTTAAACAGGCGATCCAATCCTAAATAGAGGTATTCATAAGGAACGAAGCGGCCTGGAACAAAGCCAAAAGGATGAATGGAATATCGGAAAATCCTCGATTCCAAGAGTATTTTTTTAATCATTTCTGGCGTGTAAAAGCTAATGCTATTTCGGGATCTTCTTCTAAAAAATCTTGGGTTGTGGAAATCAACTACGGCTTTACCGCCATTTTTCAAAATCCGATATATTTCACTAAGCAACATTACTTCATGCTTCTTGCCTCTGATCAAAGTATCGGTACATATCGCAAGATCAAATGACTCACCATTGAAGGGGAGTTTGAGGTAAGGGCTTCTAACAAAAAACATATTGTCTTTACCTTCAGTATATGCTCTCAAAATGGATTGAACCTCAAGCTCACAGTGAACCATTACTTTTACCCTATCTGATAAAGGGATGGAGTAATTACCAACACCTCCAGAAACATCAATCCCAACCATATCTGGTGAGGGATTGACAAATTCTATAATCTTCTCTCTCTCTCTCTTCACAAAGGCACGATAACCTGGGGGAGCAGCAGGCAAATACCCCCATCCATTTGATTTTTTATTCCAGGTAAATGGTTCTATGAAAATATCTTGGTAAGCTTTTTCCGATTTTTTATTTTCATTTTCACTCAGCTCCCACACCGGAAATTCTGAAGGTAAGACTTCAACAAAATTATTGGCAAGCATTGAAAAACGCCTACAACATTTTGAACAGTGTAAATGGCTAGTTTTTACAATTAGCCTTGACTGGTCATCAGGACAACAAAGATTCTCAAAAATTTCGTTTAACCTCGAATCAATCGATTCTGCCATTTTCCACCATTACAAATTTTACGGTCTCTTTTATAACCTCGGCTGCTCTTTTGGGAGTATAGTCTTTGATTTTCTCCAATGAAGATTGCCCCATCGTCTTTAAGTCGTATTTTCCATCAACTATTTGTTTCGTTCCTCCAACCGTCCGCCACATACTCATAGGAAGGTAGCCGCACACGGTCCAATATTGCACGAGCAACTCTAATCGCTCACGGAGGAACCCACTCGGCAATCAGTTTTTTAAATTTTTCCATTTAATTTATATCAATCATAACATTGCCCACAAAAAAGATCTTTTCCTCCGGTATCCTTTCCCGCCTGAGGTTCTCATTTGCAAAATGATCCGTGGTAAAGAGATAGTCGCATAAATCATCTATGCACAGTCTGTTTATCTCCTCAGGCATGGACATATCCCTGGAACGTAAACCGGCCTCCACATGAGCCACCTTAATGCCCAGTTTTTTAGCGGTAATGGCGCAGGCCATGGTGGAATTCACATCGCCCACCACAATAACAAAATCGGGCCGCTCCTTAACACAAACTTTTTCAAACTCAACCATAATCTTTGCAGTCTGCACAGCATGTGTGCCGGAGCCAACCCCAAGGTCAATATCCGGTTTAGGCAGACCAAGAAGGTCCTCAAAAAAGGCCTTGCTCATTTTTTGATCATAATGCTGACCCGTATGCACCAGTATCTGCTCAACTTCGGCTTTTGCTCCCAGTGCTGCCATAACTGGCACAGCTTTCATAAAGTTGGGCCGGGCTCCTACAACGTGGATTATTTTCATGTCTTCTTTGGTAAAAGTGGTGTCCAACCTATTTATTCTTTGATAAAGGAGTATTCTTTTCCTGTAGAAGAAATCTCAAAAATTTTGAAACTCGAACTGCGCAAAACATCAATCGCATTTCGTGTATGCTCTATAGAAAAATTATTAAAGCGATGGTGGAATTCTACTAATAATTGTTTTACAGGAATGTCAGATTTAATTAAGTCTTGAATGACTTCGTATTCTGATCCCTCAATATCCATCTTTAATAGATCGATTTTTTTATGCCCTAATTTTTTCATGATTGTTTCCAGACGATAAACCACTAACTTTACGCCTTCCCTTTTTCCTGCGGTGAGCGGATTTATTGAGAATGAAACATGATTGGGATTTGAGGGAGGGTAAAATGTCCTGATCGTGTCTTGTTTCGCTATGCCATATTCGAAAAACTTAAGTTCTCTCGGAAGCTTCTGTCGTTTGACCCAGGCGATAGACCGAGGAGTAGGGTCAAAGGCGAATACTTTAAGACCAAATCTTTCAATAATACCAAGGTCGAAAGATAAGTCGGTGCCAACACCGAACGAATAGACTATGCTTTTAGCATTTAGCAGATGAGGGACGACACACCAATAGGCTAAGTCACTGCCATAAAAATCTTTTTTTAACTTTACATCAATAGGATAATAAACTTCTTTTCCTTGAATAATGCGCAACCATTTTTTAAATCTTTGCATTAAAGGAAAGACCTGTTTTAATAACATGAGATGACTCAACATTCTTCCGTCATGAAGAGAATCTGACAAGATTAACGAAATCCCTTAGGTTACTACAATCCCGCCGAGGAGAGATATGTTCCTGCCATTGTTTTATGTAACTTTTCCAATGCTGGAAAAACTTAACGGATGGAAAGCCCAAGCAGATTCCAAATTTTTTCAAAGCGCTTTGTCCAGGTATGGTCGCTTTCCGCCCGTCGCCGTGCGCGCTGTCGGATTTCATCTCTTAGGCTATCCCTCGCCGGTTTAAGGTAATACCGAACCTTATCCAAGAGTTCTTCCTCCAAACCATAAAAAAGCATTTCCTTGTCTTCTTCAAAGTATTCCCGAAGTTCAGCGAAGCGATTAGCAAGATGTACCGCTCCACACATGGGGGCTTCAAACTCCCGAAGATGAATACACATGACTGGTTTTTTCAACACATAGCTACTCCCGTATTCAATTGAACCTAAGCTCATAGTAATACTGGAATAGCATAATCCCATCTCATCAAAAGGAGGACCGGGGTAACATTTTACTTTATGAGTATAATCTCCCCTACAGCCAAACATCAAGAAAATTGATTCCATTGTCGAGAAGGCTCAATGCCAAATCCTCCCTATGAAAATCAAACCTCTTAAATGTTCTTCTCAAAAATAGAAAAGAATTAATGCTGATTGGCCTCTTTTCCCCATACTGCCTTTCATATAGTTCTTTTTCGTTCATAATTCTCCCTGCCTTGATCTACCATCACAAGACTTTTCTCTTCCTTTTAGCTTTACAAGTGACACAATAATTCCCATACTCATAAAAAGTTGTGTTTGCTGTGTTATAGACCCACTGACCATAGCTTCCGCCAAGAAATAAATGAATAATAATAAGGATAATTTCATCAATAGATTTAAGTCCTGTCTTTTTTCTCTCTTAATAAACATTATTGCCTTCTTTACAGTTAAATAGCACATGGGTATTAATATTAACAATCCTAAGATACCCAATTCAGCCGACACCTCCAATATTATGTTGTGGGGGAAACCACTACCTCCAACTGAATTACCTATTCCAACTCCCAAAATTGGATTCTCCTTAAAATCGTTAATGGCTTGTTTCCATATAGTAATTCTTCCATAAACAGAGCTTATAGGATTTACTCGGGCCTCAGGGCTGAAAGTATATTGATAGAATCCAGCTGTCGATTCCGGAATAAACTGATAGGCACCCCAAATTAATAAGGCAATAAAAACCATTGCATAAACCTTTGTTTTTAATCTCAACCTTCCCATGATTAAAATGTAAAACAGCATGGTAATAAACAAGCTAATTACTGCTCCCCTTGAACCACTCCTTAGAAGAAGAAACATTGATGGGATCATCAAAATAAGATATTTAGATTTAAGCTTTCTTTGTTCTAAAATCCACACAAATAGAATTATTAACAATACAGCAAAAGTAATGCCAAATAAAATTGGATTATTGGAACCTCCTTCAAACATATACATGGAAAAACGCCCAGACCCAGCAAAAATTGGATTAAAGAATAGTTCATAGAACGCTGGGGTTATTAGGATAACTGCCACAAGGACACAATAATTGAAGAATTTTTTTATCCTCTCTTCTGAGGTTAAAAACCGAATGCTAAAATAGGGTGCTATAACTAAAAGTGGGGCATAAGCGATCTTCTTATATGTGGACTCGCTTCCTGTATAAAACATAAAATAGCTAAGAAAAACCAAAAAGAAAAGACAGATAAACAATAGATCAATTGACCCAAGTCTAAATTTTTGCGGTCTTTTTGCTACTAACAATATTCCCCCTAAAATGTAGGAAAATGCTAAAAAAGCATAAAACCCCCCTGTCATCAGCCTATTTGTTTCAAATCCTAGCTTGTAGACCGAATAGAAATAAATAAATGTTCCATTAAATAGAATGGCTAAAGATAATTCAGGTCTTCTTATTAAAATAATGAAAAGGGCTAACCCTGCCAATACACCCGAAAATAATACATTCTCTTTGGCTATGACTAAACCTACTAATATGCCCCCTACTAATATTGGCAATAATAATTTGTAGGTACTTGCTTTGTGTATTGATAATGTAGAGTTCATATGGAATATTTTATACATAAATATTGGTCAATATATGGCATTTTACTAGATGCTCAACTCCTGGAACTGTATCCCAATGCTACTTCATAATCTTTTACCCGGCGACTTGCCACAGAATCCCAACTGAAATAACTTGCCATTTTTTTTGCACCAAAGGTGCCCAAACGCTCCCTTTCTCCTCTATCATAGAGCATAAGAAGCATACGCACTAAATCGTCAAGATCGTTCATCTTGAATACCAGCCCATTGCCTTCGATATGTTCACGGTAAACAATTCCATCACTCACAATTATTGAAATACCACAGGCAGCAGCATCAAGCATCGATGTGCTCTCATCTGTAGGCCATACACCGATATCTGCAGCGCGATAAAACGGGGCTAGGCCACGATAGGGCATGAATGGGAGCGTGATACAAGACGGATGGGTTCGAATAGCCTCTCTTTGAACACCGTCTCCGATAAATACGCCCAAGAATGGTTTATCCATCGCCCTCAGACGCTCTATTGCTTCAGCAAGGATAAGGGCGTTTTTCGCCTTGGTTAACTTGCCCGTATAAATGCAGACAATATCCGATTCGGCAAAACCAAGCTTTTCACGTAACTCACGACGCTCATGTACAAGTTCTTCAGAATTACCGGGGAAAAAGATATCCGTGTCCACACCCAGGTGCATGATTTCTACTTTATTCCTTTGCACCCCAAAGAACCTTTTAGCAATATCGGCACAATCAACCGTAACAGCATAGCATTTTTCGGTATGAAGACTTATAAAACGACCATGGATGAAACGTGTCAGCATACATTTAATATAATCTTTATCCCATTTCAAATCCAAACGCTTAGCAAGTAAAAACGTACTTGCTGTATTGTGGCTTCCTGTAAATAATTTATAACCTAATAATTGTTTTATTAAGGCTGCTTCAAGAGGTATCCAAGAAATAGCAGCAAAGGTCTGGACGATGTCAGGTTTGAGCTCCCTGAGCGTTGCATATAGACCTTTCATTCGGGTGTAACCGAACACCTTACTATTCTTGAGATAATGTATAGTGTATCCATCCCTGCCTTCGGATAAATATTTATTATTGGCTGAATCCACAAATGATTCATAAATCAAATGAAAGTCTGGCAAGTTATAATACGGGTGCAGTCTCGTGGTTAAAAGATGGACTTCAGCACCAAGACGCGCCAAGTATTTCGGTAAAACATTTTCGGAATATCCCATTTGCGGAGAATATGTTTCCGATAAAATTACTATGCGCATAGATCTTTATGAAGTTCCTCCCTTGAAATTATATTATACAACTTGTATAGCTCGTCTGAAACGATGTTATCAATATTCTCAGAAAACTGACCTTCTATATTGAAGTATGTTTTAAAGCCATCTACCTCATATCCATGTTCTTTCAACATTCTGGTACTTGGAAGATAACCATAAACATGGTCAATATATCCTACGGGAATAATTAAATTACCGGGGAACAAGCCTTCTATTAGTGACACATAATCGTTTACTGGTTCTGCTGAAATACCTAATATAAGGATCTTCCCCATTTTGATGACATGGATACTGAAATCAACAGCCGTCTTCAACCCAAGCTTCTCTGTTAAAGTCGTTATTCTGACTCCTTTTAGCGAATCTATATCGAGTTTGATCGCATCTTTCTCCGCTGCCATGACTGAATTGGCAAGCTCATTCGCCCATTGCTCCCATTCCTTTAAAGACGGACTATCGAAAAGAGGTGTGTTGAGCTTTTTTCTTATCCAATTTCTGAAGGATAATGATTTTTTTTGACGGCTGTGATGGGTAGTGGTAATATTTGGCCTAACATCTCCTGCATACCCTTGCAGGAAAATCACCGGAATATTCCGATTCGTATTTCTTCGCAGCACTTCCCTCACGCGCCCCGGGTATTCTGGAGACGCCGTCCTTGATAGAGGATAATCCGTAGGGTGACAAGATAAATTCCACATCAAGGCAAGAGGAACCCCTTTGACACTGATGATGCGTAATATACGCACACTTTTATCTATCTCGTCTGACGCATTAGGGGCCATTATAATCGTCCTTTGCAGAATTCCTTTTCTAATCCCCCAGCCACGTCGACGTCGGCAAATGCTTCCCTTAAAGCGCAAATCTTTTCGGTATTCTACATAGGCCCGCTCATCTTGTCGGCGCAAAAGATCCCCCAAAAGGGCGGTTACCTTATCAACAACGGATTCTAAATAATATGCTTCAAACTTACCGATTAGGGGCTTTGTTCTGTCCACACTCGGCGCAAAATGCGTATGACTGGCACAAAGGAATAGTTCCCTGTCGGCCAGTTCACCATTCATATTTACCAAAAGTCTTTGTCGAAGGTCTGATCCAACATATAGCAGATCTAGGGAGACTATGGCGACCTTCTCATTTCCCAGCCGAATGATCAGTGCGTTTGCTTCCAAATTACCATCTGCACTATCGCATGGCTCTCGACGATCTATAACACCGCCAAGAGTCATTCCGTTTTCGGCATTAATATTAATAAAACCAGCAGATATTTTAATATGATTACTACGCACGCGATCAATTCCCATGTTCAAATTCTATCCTAAACCTTTCGCTACTACCTGGGCTTTTGCACGGTTCCCGATACTTTTCGTACTTACTCTGTCTGTCCTCAATAAAATGTGACGTTATTTGTAGATAACCAGTCTAATCCCTGCCCTAAGACTTTCAATTTGAAAGGCTCGATGACTCGATCATACGGACAACCGTCTCATCTGCAGTTTTTTGAGCACCTGTCGCCAGGCAAGCAGTTGTGCCATGGCGGCATTGGATCGCGTTATAGCAAAATACGGAACCTGCCGCGCGCCGAAACGGCGGAACGAGTTCTCAACCCCTTCGATCATGGACCCTTCGAAATCGAACCGCCGGGTATGAGGAGCCAAGTATTCGATGGCCCGCTTCACAAGCAGCGTAGCCGCGCCGCTGTTGCGGTAGTCCGGGTCGATGGTGCTGATCAGGAAATAGGCGGACTTGGCGTCGAACACCACGAAAATGGCGGCGTGCATGTGGCCATCCTTGTCTACGGCATACCAAGTCTTCGCTGCATTCCGCTGCTCAGTCGCCGCGTGCAACCGGCGGAACAGACTGGAACTGTAAATGATGCGACTGCCCTGTTTGCCCAAGGTCAGCACATGGTTGGCGTAAAAGTCTGTGGGCGGCAGGTCTTCCTTTACCTCAACCACGCTCTCGGCCTTCTTGATGTTCTTCCGCTTGGAGTGGGCAAATCCCGCAAAGACCTTCTCCAGGTCACTCAGGTCCTCCAGTGCGTAGCTGTAGCAGGTGGTCTGTCGGAAGCCCGCCCAATAGAATGGCAGCCAGTTTGTGAAGTTGTAGTGATACGACACGTTGAAAACACTGACCTTGGGAATTGCTTTAACCAGGACGCCAAGGATGTCCATCTCAGCCGAGAGGTTCTTCTCGTAATTGTCGCTGGCCGACGGATGCAGCAGCACGCCCAGGGTCTGCGTTAGGGGGGGCATGTAGATGGCATCGAACCCCCACTTGCGCGAGCGATGTATGGGCATACCGGCCAGGATCCCCGGACCACACCGCACCAGCAGGATCTCGTACTGGCCAGGACAGACCGCCTCCAGCCACCAGGAGCGGCAAAAGATGCAGCCTTGGGGCGAGTTCGTGACGAACTCGTCCCATTCGTCCATGGAGTCTGTGGGCTTTAGAATTTGAATTTCTTTTGACTTCGACATATTGTCTGCCTGTCTAGACCGGTTTCGTTACATCCGATCCCGACCGGTGTTCATCGACTCGCTGCGCGCCGTGCGCGCAGGCTTGCGATGGAATCTCGTCACAAAAGCGACATGCCCTGCCTTTTGTTTAATTGCCCATTCGTTTGCAACGCGAATCACTTCCTTGACCTCCTCATCAGATAGAGCATACGCGGTCGGAAACAGGAAGTGATGCTTCATAACCCAGCGTGCGTCGTCGTGAACGACATCTGCGGGAAAGTGGTCCCACTTATACTCGAACCAAATTCCATAAATCCCCTGCGCTGCAAGGGTATCGAACAGCGCCTCGCGCTGTTCCACTACGACTGCGTAACCCATCGTGCAATGTCCCGTCTCCGCCACGCCGCCCAGATGCCCAAACACTGTTCCATCGAGATCCGCTCGATAGCGCCGCTCGTGGCGGAGACGCTTCACGACTGCATCCCTCCAAGGGAACCGCGCCAAGAGCGCCTTCGAGAGGCCGGACATCGGTGTCGGGCGCTTGAAATACCACATGAGAATGGGGTATGAATAGAAAAATCGGCCAAAGATGTTCCAGAATCGGCTCCAGAAGGCAGGAGATCCGAAGCGACGCGATGCGCTAGTCACAAGCAGTCGTGCCATGTTCATAACGATACATATTGCGCGACGCGGATCGCAGTACGGCCGCGGCTTCAGCGGCAGCAAGTGAGCTGCGGCCATCTCAAGGACCGCCCCATCGGCCACTCCCACGATCTTCGTCAGCGAGTGCAGCACGAAATCGCCGTCGGCTCCCAGGCTGCTTTCCGGCAATTTTTGCGCGTGCGCGAGGTCCTCAACTACTAGAGCGCCATTGCGATGGCAGATGGCGACGAAGCGACCCGCTTCTCGTCGGATGCCAAAGTAGTGAATGAGGACGGCAAGCCGTGGTTGTAAAGCCGTGGCCAATTCCTCCAGGTGTGACCAGTCCGGGTCGAGATTTCTGTCGAGAGAGTAGAAGTGGATATCGAGCCCTTTGACACGACACGGTGCGATGACCCCTTCGGGTACGAACGCCGGAAGCAGCACGATATCACCTGGCCCAAGACCGATCCCACCCAGCAGCGCAACGAGCGCCTCGCGGCCAGAAGCGAATTTGACTGCGTTTTTGTGCGTCCATGGAAGGTCTTCCGGACGCGCCCTTCCGATCCATAGATACCGATCGTTATTAATAATCCGCCGCCGTGTCACACGTTCCTCACTGTTGGCTAATTGGCTTGGTCCCGGCTTCGTCACGAGGGGCAACCAGACAATCGCGACAGAGTCTCATTGACATACCACCAGCGCAGCCGTATCCTACCCCTGAGCACTCCGAGTACCGCGCTAGATTTAAGGTATTGGAAACCAGCCTTTTGAATACTTCGCACTGATGATGTATTCTCTCTACGGCAAGCGATGAAAATCTCGCAGGGATTCAAGCTCTTGGAGCTGTACCTGATGATGCGGTGAAGCATAGCTGGATAGATGCCTTTCCCACGGTGGTCGGTCGTCGTGTAGCAGTAATGCACATAGATCTCGTTCCGTGCCAATGGAAACGCACGTGGATCCCCTTCCATGTGCGCCGTGCCTCTTGTTTGGACGAGAGAACGGTGCACGATTCGGCCCCGCCACGAAACAACGCCGATGAGATCGCCCGCTTCCCTTCTCGCATTCAAAGCCTTACAGTCTATTTCGATATCAGCAAGTTCATCGTTGGTCAGATTAGCAATGTCGACAGGATACTCTATTTGGTACTCAGGATCGACAGTGATCGCCTGTAGACATCCTTCCTTGCGATGAACAAAGAGGTGGTTTCGAAAGAAGTACGGTGCCCGCCTATAATACCACTGATCCATTTTATTATGTTGCATCCACCCCGATAAAGTTTGGAAGTAAATATTTGTGACTCGCTTTCAGCAATTATGATCATGCACATGTTCATAGCCTACACCTGAGGCTGTGCAACCATCCACGATCTCTCGAAGTCGCGGAGCCAATGTCTTCGGGTTGAAAATACCTCGCCCTTTTCTTATATTTCTCACCTGGTGCTCGTAACGAACCGATGGAAAATCCATAATGATGCCCTTAATGGTATCAACCATTTCCTCGTAACTGTCGCATAGGTAGCCAATATCGCCCATAAGACCAAAGTAGTATTGGACATAACTATTTCGAAGATATATCCCCGGCTTTCCATAGAACAGGGCATCCACAAATGTCGAACTGGGTGTCAATCGATAGTCTTCGGGATTTGACGTATTAATTACATAAGTCAGCGATAAAGCACGCCGTCTGTATTCTTCGAAGGACAATGGCTGTTCGGTAACACCTGTAATGCGTGAGTAATCAGTATTATCACGCCATGCACTTAAAGACCCAACCAATAAAAACACTGCCTGCCTATCCAGTCGCCCACATTCTTGAGCGATGCGAGCGAACCTGCCGATACCCTTAGTTATATTACCGGTTCCAAGATATCCAAAAAGAAGCTTTCCTGGTTGAGTATTGCTATTTCGATCTTCAGGCAAAGCACCATCGCCAAAATGGGGAAGGCCTATGGGCCTGAAATGAGTCACCAGGGTGGGTTTCTCCTGGGCCAGCGAACGATATATAGAATTGCCTAGAGCCAAATAGAGCACCGCTTGGGACTGAGGTAGTCGGAGTACCACGCGCAGATTCAACGGCCAATTCCACGGTTTGTGCGGCCATCGGCCAACAATTCTATTTAGCATTCCATGCATCACCGCCATCAAAGGGAAAGACCCCTGCCGCCGATACAGCCGAAGTTTCAAGGCCAATATCCCTGTATTAGTAATGGAGGTAAAGAATAGGAGTTGGGCTTGATGCTCCTTGGCGTAGCGTAAAATTGATTCAACCTGTCTCCACTCCCGTAAAAAGCGGAGCCAACCGGTCGCATCACGCTTCGGAATGCCAATTATGCGCCACTCCACTCTTTTTGAAGCTTGAGCGTCATAACGTTCTAATATTCCGCGGACCATAACCAAATGCTCTTTCTCTCCCAAAAAATTAATATGCGCTTCCGGGTACGCCGATAGGATCATATCCAAAAACGCGGCATTGATGGATGCATGTTCGAGTCCCCAACACTGAGGCTCAACCGTAATAATGCGTTTCATATCGGTTGTCGATCCCATCCTTAGCCCCCTGTAGGCTTTGCTTTCTGATTCAACGACTATCAATCATTTATTAAGAGAGCTTTGGCCAGTCCTTTTTAAGCGAGTTATCTGTGCTTCAACCATATCTATAACAAGATCATTAAAAGATATAACTGGACGCCAACCACACTTGCTTTGAAGTTTTGAAGAATCCCCAATAAATAGAAGCCTTTCAATATTTTCTACAGTTGGATCTTGAAAAATGAAATCGTTTGCATTAAGCCCCACATAATCAAAAGCAACTTTTGAAAATTCATTTACACGTCGAGGTACCCCAGACGAAATTATGTAATCATCACTGATGGACTGTTGCAACGTAAGCCACATAGCGCGTACATAATCTTGGGCTGCTCCCCAATCAACAATGGCATCAAGATCTCTTAATATTAGTCTGACTTCTATACCAAGAGAGGCTTTAGCCGCAGCTTCAGCAATTTGAGAAGTCACAAAACTTAATGGTCTTCGAGATGATTCATGATTATACAATATACCTACAGAAGCGTAGACGCCATAATACTCCCTATAAAATTTGCAAAGTTCATTTCCTGCAGCTTTAGTGATCCCATACAATGAATCAGGCCGATATGGTGTTTTTTCATTTTGCGGATAATGATCTACCTTCCCGAAGATATGGGAACTGGATGCATAAAAAAACCGACATTTTGCTAAATCGCGCCTGATGGTATCCAATATTTCATTTGTCGCCAAAAGATTAATGGAATTGAATGGCTCAAATGACATTTTAATATTACCATCTTTTTGGGATGAAAAATGGTAAGCAGCTAAGTGGTATATTTCATCAGGCAAAATTTTCTGAATGAGTTTTTTCAGTAATTTTGGTTTTGTAAGATCGATTTCATGCAACTCTGAGATTATGTTTTTGATTTGTAAAGGTAATTGGGCAAATGATATATCAACTCCATGGACATCGTATCCTTTACTGTACAGATATTCCGCTAAATATGAACCATCTTGACCGGAAATTCCGGTTATTAATGCCTTTTTTTGCATATCCTGACTATTTGTGAATTATTTCAATTGTCGGAAGTGGGAAAATGAGCCCGATTCCCCGTTCGAGTGTCTCACGCTCTCGCTCTAAGAATTCTTCTTTGAAATGCCACGGCAAAACAAGGTAGTAGTCTGGATTCATGGCCCGCGATTCTTCTTCACTGACAATGGGGATATCAGTCCCAAGCGTCATGGCGCCGTATTTGTCAGGGTTACGTTCGGCTGCGCAGTCGATAATTCTATGATCGATTCCGCACCATTGCAGAATGGTGTTCCCTTTTGTAGAGGCGCCATAGATGTGGATCTTTTTCCCTTCTTTTTTCAGTTTTTTCAGTAGGGAGTTGAGTTCTTCCTTGTGAACATTGATACGGTCCTGAAAGTGGCGGTACGGTTTGTCGGTGTCAAGTTCGAGATCGAATTCTTCCTGTCGCATCGCTTTGATGTTCTGCCGGAATTCGTCCCGCTTGTAGGTAAATGTGCTGATGTGGGTGGCCTGGCAACGCAGGCTGCCACCGTTTATATCGTTGAGTGAGACGTTAACTACTTTCATCCCGGCCTGTTTAAGGATGTATTCAATGACCGCAAGGCTATAATACTCGATGTGTTCATGACAAATGGTATCGTAGGAGGTCATTTTAAGCATGGAGGGCATATAGGACATCTCGAATATCCAGATGCCTTCTGGGGATAGAATCTGCTTGATTCCGCGGGTGAAGGCAATCGGGTCCTCCAAATCATAGTACATGGCGATTGAGGTGATAATGTCGAATGTATGGCCTTCGAGCCGGGATATCAGCTCTTCCGAAGGAAAAATATCCTGGACAACATTGATAGGGGCTTTGATCTCCTGAGCTACGTCGGATGGGTCTACCCCGAATTTGGTGAAACTGGCGGGATAGAATGCCAGCAACGTGCCGTCGTTGCAGCCAATATCAAGAACCGTGGCTGACTGCCTCAGGCCGGTCATCGTCATAGCTTCTTCGACTATGCCCTGCAGGTGGCGCCGCATAGTGTTGTTGGTTCCGGAACGGTACCAGTAAGCCGAGTAGAGCACCTCTGGCGGGATCGTGTATTCCATTTGCAGAAGACCGCAGGCTTTTTCGTCACGCATCGGATCACACCGCACCAGTGAGGTTGAGATTTTACGGGTGGGCGGCATTTCCTTGCCCGGCTTGACGAAGGAGCCTTGCAAGTACTGTTCTCCAAGATTGATGACCGGTGTTAGTGCAGCAGAGCCACAGACGCGGCAGGTATTACGTTTAATCAGGTGCATTGTAACCCCCTATATTGATGGTATTATCTTCCATTGCTCTTTCGAGACCAAAACAATTCATTTAGACAAGAAATTCTCATATAATGAACAATGCACGGCTGCAATTTCCGACCATCCATCGTTATCAATATCGGCGGCATATTTCCTTCGTATTCCCGCATACGTAGAGAGAGCCGCCTTCATCTCTTTAACGTTATCCACTTTTGCGAAATACACGTTCCGTTTCGGATCATACCCGTTTTGAGTTAAAGATGTCGTTATTACAAACGCCCCATTTAATACGGCCCCAAGAAGCGAGGTGTTCCAGTCGCCACCACCAGATCGGAATGGCAAAATCACCGCATCAGCAACTGCCAACAGCGCCCCTACATCAACAGCTGGAAGAAAACCGGTAATTGTCACCTTTCCTATCCATGGTTCAGCCGAGGCAAATTTTATAATTTTGTGTGCATAATCTCCTTTTCCATCAATTTCTCCAGCTATCACAATCTGATCTGAAACAGGATCGGCAATTTCAAACAAAAATTCAACACCCTTATAGGGATAAACAAAGCCAAAAAAAACGACCAATCGTTCCTGATTTTTTAAATATTGATTTTTTAATACATTCTTTTCCTCCCCACTTAGATCAACGCGAGGGATTGATGATGAATTGGGTATGAATACAGGCATCTTTTTCCGTAAGGCCCAGTGGAAATGGGGGTGAAAGATTTTTTCATACCGTAGATAAACAACCACCAATGGACCAGGAATGATTATTTTCAAAAGGAACTTGAGCAAGTCTCGTATGCCATTGCCATATCCTCCGTGCCAAGTCTGCACAACTTTTTTGTTCAGTAAAAAGCAAATCATGGGTAACGCCCAAGGAAGTTTTCCAGTTCCATAACCCTGAGTTGGATATTGTATATGTACAATATCTGGTAACCATTGCCGGATGATTTTCATGACCTTGAATGTTTCAAAAATGTTCCAACTTTTCATTACAGGAAAAATTTCAATACCTTCAAAATTACCCATCTCCCCAACCTTGGTACTTGTGAGTACACCAACATAGACTTCCGAATCAAGAATAAGGGCTTTCGCCAAATTACAACTGTAATCTCCAACTCCACACTTCATTGGGGGGAAGGATCCAGTTACTAACAACACCCTCATATTAGACTCCTCTTCTCAATCACCATCCATGCAAAGGTATATTGCTTCCCTACACAATCAATTACCTTATCCTTACCCCCGTACACCATCTCACCGACTGGAAATAAGCCGTAACTAGCTGCTTCAGTAATGAAATTGACAATTTCGTCCTTCGAAAAAATCTTCCAATCCATCCCGAATAATTTTACCCCAGTTGTGTCAACCTTCTCCGGCCAGTAATCGAACGATGCGATGAAGTAGCCACTTGGCTTCAAGAGACGTGATATCTCTTTTAACAATGACGGCCCATCAAAACCATGCTCAATTACCGAAATAGATGTAATCGCCTGGAATGAAGCGTCCTCAAACGTCGTGTGCATGAAATCACCGGTTTCATAACGGATGGAGTCGTGATACGGCATTAGATGCAAATTTGAATTCAGGTCGACGCCGTGCAGATTGGAAAAACCGATCCTGTGCAAAGCGACAATTATCTCAGAGGCATAGCAACCGATATCCAGGACCGGCTCACCTTTTGCGACTTTTTGCTCAATAAAATTCAAGGTTGACAACACATCCCAACTTTTGACCTTGTCGCCAACAGCCACCCCCCTGACAACACCAAAACGCCGCAGAAAAGCACGCAAAGAAGAATCAACAGCAGACGCTGCGATATTTATCAGTTTTTGGCGTGCGCTATTTATTCCCCCTTTTTCCTGCAGCACCTTCAGACTCATCTCACATCACCCTTCAATTTAATTTCCGTATACCAGTTTGATTTTCAATAACTGACCATATAATCTTGATCTCATTGTTGGGGCAGATATTAAAGTTACCCCGAGTGTTAATACTGAAATGACAATTAAATGGAGAATCATCATGAATTGGGATGCGCTAGCACCCAACAATAATCGCCCTAAAACGGCTATAGATAAACCTGCCATAAGTGGAACACATACATCTTGCCAATACCATCGCCACTTTTCTTTACGCAATAATCGACGGTGCATTATTGGTATTATAAACAAGACATAGCCGATGTTTAAAATAAGCCACGCACTTGCTGCACCAATAGCGCCATAATGCATAGCCATATAAATAATGAACGGGACAAGGACAATCACCGCGATCATATTTGATATTAAATTTAATTTCGTCCAGCCAAATGCCAGTTGCAATGCATAAGGTGGATTCATTAAACCATTAAGTGCCGTACCACATATTAAAATGCTTACCAAGAGATGGGTTCTCTCAGCCATTGTTGGGTTCTGCGTCCAAATAAGGATAATTTCATAAGAAAATAAAGCAACAACAATGGCTATTGGCAGGATCAGAACTGACATGAATTGGCAACTTTTGTGATAGAGTTGTTTTAATCCATCCTGGTCACCCATAGAGACTAATTGTGTGAATCTTGGATAGATGCTGTAGAAAACAGGTGTAAACAAGCGAGCAAGACTCATCGCAATCATACTGGCAAATGCATAATAACCGAACATCTCAAGAGAAAGAATCTTGCTTAATATAATCTTATCTAATTGAGTAAGAATTAATGCGAGAACAGAGATTCCACTCATCCCAGCGGCAAACCTCCAAATGCCGCTGAGGAGTTCCTTATGAAAAACCGCCCTTTCTTGTGCAGATGGCAGTCTACGCCAGAGAAACCCGGATAGGATAAAGGTATTCAGAGCACTGATAACAATTTGCCATAAAAAGAAGGCTTGAATGGTTGGCGAGATTAGCCATAAGATCAGAACGGCGCCTGCGCCTCGCAAAGTGCCCATGCCGATATTGATTGCATTCAACAGGACTTGCCTCTGAAGCCCCCTGAGCCCCCCTGTATATAAGGAGACCGGCCATTGAAACGCCATGGCCAAGCCCATGATTAGAAAGGCATGTTCAATTGTTTGGGGGGATAGCTGGCCTGCTTTAACCCAGTGATACGCAATTAAAGGCGATATCTGCCATATGGAAATTCCGATTAGAATCGCTACACACCAGTAAACAATTTCCAGGGTCCGGACCAGATTGCGCATTTCCTGTTCCCGGCCCGGCAATACGGAGAGTCTTGCCATTTCACGGTTCAGTGTAGTACTTAGCCCCATATCCAAAAGGCTAAACATCGCCTGAAGCGTGGCAAAAATACCAATTAGGCCATAGGATTCGATTCCCATAAATCTAATATACAGGGGTACAAACGCCAGACTCATGAGGGCCTGCCAGATACTTCCGGCAAAATTGGCAGCAATGTTTTTCTTTATAAGGTTCATTGAAAATTTGAATTAGGGGACATTGGCACTTTGTCACCTATTGGCAATAGATTCCTCGGGGGTCAATCAGAAGGCAAGAGTCTTAAAGCATTATTATCTCTTTCGTACTTTTTCCCACATACCAGACATGTTAGATTTTCATCAATACGTTCACCGCATTCGCACATGTTTCCGACCTGTCGAGCGGGGTTCCCCATGACCAGAGCGTAATCATCTATATCCTTCGTGACCACTGATCCTGCTCCTATGAAGGCATAACGGCCAATGGTTGTGCCGCAAACGATGGTGCAGTTTGCGCCAAGAGTAGCGCCTTTCTTTACCAGAGTGGGCCGGACCTGATCCATTTTTCGCATTTCCGCCCTGGGGTTGTAGACATTGGTGAAAACCATGGACGGGCCGCAGAAGACGCCGTCTTCAAGGGTCACACCCTTGTAAACAGAAACGTTGTTCTGTATCTTGCATTGTTTGCCGATGGTTACATCCGGGCCTATTACTACATTCTGGCCGATGTTGCAGTTTTTGCCGATTTTGGAGCCTGAAAGAATGTGAGAAAAGTGCCAGATCTTTGTTCCGCTGCCTATCGTGGATCCTTCATCTATTTCAGCAGTAGGATGCGCAGAAAAACCCTGGCTTCCGACCTCTTTACCCAGTTGAATTGCTCCGTCAGGAGCACCCCGAAGGGGATTCAACCGGGGTGTCCTCCGTCCTGTGCCAAACAGCAGGCTTTCGGAGGCTTTTTCGAGGATTTCGAGAACTTCCACTCCATTCTGTACGTCTGCTATCTTGATGGGTTCACCGTTTGTATGTTCCACAAAGTATTTTAGTTCTTCCGTCAGGGGCATCTTTTTCTCATAGGGAATCACTTCTGTTGGTCCGTCACGTTTGATAGGCTCCCCCTGTATCCAGTCTATCCCCTTTTCATAGAACAATATGTTTTTATCATCGGAGGAATCTTCATAGGAAAACATGCCTTTTGAGCCTATCACCACCATTCGATGTTCCTTAAATGGATGCAGCCAGCTTACGTATATGTGCCCCACTATGTTGCCTGGATAGGTGAGCACCGTCATCGAGGAATCATGTATGTGCGGCTGCAGAAATGCCCCGCCGCGGGATATCACCTCTACAGGGAGACTCCCGATGAAATATTGAAAAATCGAAATATCGTGAGGCGCAAAACTCCAGAGGATATTCTCTTCGGTTCTTACCGTCCCCAGATTCAGCCGGTTGCTGTAGATATACTCAAGCTTGCCTATTTTCCCCTTTTCAATCAATTCCTTTATCTTTCGAATAGCGGGATGGAAAAGGAGGAGGTGGCCGACCATCAAATTCACACCATTTTCCTCGGCAAGTTTTTTGAGATGCCTTGCTTCTGATGCCTTGAGTGTAATGGGTTTCTCGACAAGGATGTGTTTTTTGTGGCTTATAATAAATTCCGCTATTTCAAAATGGGTCTCAGCAGGGGTCGCAACTGTGAACCCGTCAAAATCCTCTTTTATTGCGTCCTTGATGTTGGTGAAGGTCTTAATATCGGGATATTTCTCTGTATATTCAACGCACACATCGCTGTTGGCTTCAACAATTCCTGCCAGGCAGCCGAGACTGTGCAAGGTCTTTATATGATTCTTACCCCAACGGCCGGCACCAACAACACAGATTCTTTTATTCATAAAATGCTGTCCTTCCTAAAAATGTATTTCGGGGAATCTGGGATCTGGGGGACATCCTTAATGGGGGAC
>Ga0307990_1000206_pt1 | contig 56679 bp, 53 predicted proteins | sample EllFjometagen129_FD_203168 | JGI IMG/M metagenome (GOLD analysis project Ga0307990, IMG submission 203168) | Marine microbial communities from Ellis Fjord, Antarctic Ocean - #129 | ecosystem: Environmental > Aquatic > Marine > Unclassified | place: Southern Ocean | collected 2014-10-08
TTATCAGACATTTGACGTCCGTTGTTTTTCTACCAGATGGACGAAAACATCCTCCATGGTCTTTTTTGCACGGCGGATAAAAATCACTTCAATCTTTTCGGATTTCATCTTTCGAGATAAAGAGCGTTCCAGTTTGGATAGGCTTCCATTGCCGCTGAAAACCATCAGACGTAAACGATCACCAAGCGGTCGCCATTCTAAACTCTGTGAAAACGAATCTAATAGCGTCCGGATTGTTTTGCGGGGTTTTGCCTTTAACTCTACAACATCAAATGGCAGTTTCTCTATCAGGTCCTGGGGCTCTCCGATGGTCAGTAATTCACCCTGATAGAGCATCCCTACTCGATGACACCGTTCTGCTTCATCCATATATGGAGTGCTGACCACAATGGTCATGCCTTCTTCTACAATTTTTGCCAGAATAACCCATAGTTCTCTGCGGGAGACGGGATCCACCCCGGTGGAAGGCTCGTCAAGAAAAAGAACCTTTGGATCATGGATCATTGCACAAGCCAGGGCTAATTTTTTCTTCATACCTCCAGATAATTTCCCAGCTTTTCGATCAGTGAATTTTTCAAGGCGGGTAAACCGGAGCATTTTAGCGATATTCTTTTCCCGTTTTTCATTATTTACGCCGTTAATATCCGCAAAGAAATGCAGGTTTTCCAGTACGCTTAGATCGGGATATAAGGTAAAGTTCTGCGGCATGTACCCGATGATTTTACGAATTTTTTCAGCCTCTGAGCCAGTATCGAATCCGGCAACTGTGGCCTGTCCTGAAGTAGGCAGCATCACAGTCGAGAGCATCCTCAAAGTGGTAGTTTTTCCCGCTCCATCCGGACCCACCAGGCCAAAGAGTTCGCCTTCAGAGATCGCCAGGTCCAAATTCCCTACTGCAGGCACACCATTTTGGGACTTGAACCGTTTTGTAAGATTTTCTGCTTTAACCAAAATTGTCATTTTAAATAATCCTTTTGATTTTCTATCCTTGTACTGTACTAAAAAGGTACCCAGAGGCATAGGTGCCAGGGATTAGCTCCTGATGTATATCTGTCACACGTAAAATGACTTAGGTCACTATCCGTTCTCTAGAGGGCGATTAGACGACCGTGAAGTCTGGCATTATGTTATGATTTCGATATGTCTGTTAGAAGAAAAAGAACAGAGGTTATAAGAATTTTCCGGTACTTCACGGGGGTCGCCATGGTCTATTTTGCGGCTCTTTCCCTGTTCACCGCCTGGCAAACTGGGGAAATTATCAATCTTTCCCAGATCCAATCCTATGCAAATCTGGTTATAAATGCCATTCTGTTCGGATATCTATCCTGGTCTTGGCTGGAAAACAAAATTCCCCGTTATTATCTCCCGCTGGCTTTGGTTACTGCCACAATTCTTCCTCTATTTACAAATTTGATCTATCTGGCTGATCCTATGGAAAGCGCCCAGATGACCATTACCAGGAGCTGGTTCTTATTTCCGACCCTTATCGTCCCCCTGGTTTTGATCGCCTGGCAATACCGTTTCAGAGTCGTGCTGGCGTTTATTTTCTTAACCACTATCATCGAGCTATCCACCCTGGTGCCCAGATTAAAATACATCAATTACGAAACCCTTCCGATACTTGGCTTGCCCCTGATCCGGGCCTTTGCCTTTGGTACGGTAGGCCATGTTATCACCCGACTGATCGCCACTCAGCGTGAACAGCAAAGAAAACTAGTCGAAGCTAATATTAAGCTAAATGAACATGCAAATACGCTTGAACAATTAACTGTAAGTCGAGAGCGCAATCGGTTGGCGAGGGACCTTCACGACACCTTAGCTCATACGCTCAGCGGCCTCACAGTTAACCTCGAGGCCACTAAGATCATTCTTGGCAACGATCACCCTCAGGTCAAGTCGCGCCTTGATCATGCACTGGATATGACCAGAACAGGCCTACGAGATACAAGAAGGGCCTTGAAGGATCTCCGGGTAAAGCAGGTTGAAGATCTGGGATTAAAGCTGGCTCTTGAAAACCTTGCTGATCAGGCTGCTATAAGAGGGCAATTTGACATGCAACTCAGTTTGCCCAATATGCTTCCTGAAATATCGGTACCAATCGAACAAGTATATTACCGGATAGCACAGGAAGCTCTTGAGAATATCGTCAAACATGCCCAGGCGAGCCTGGTAACCCTCACTCTTGAAGTGAAAGATTCACTGTACTCTCTAAAAATCGAAGATAATGGAATTGGTTTTGAAACCCTGGAAGAACGCTCACTGGATACACTAGGACTCCAGGGTATGCAAGAAAGAGCCGCTGAATGCGGCGGAGAACTAACGGTAAGAAGTGAGCCTGGAAAAGGCGCCAGCATCAGCATCAAGACGGAGTTGAGTAATGTTCAAGATTTTGATATGTGATGATCAAGAAATTGTTTGTGAAGGATTGCAGACGATCATTAATGCAGATCCTGAATTGAACGTGGTCGGGATAGCCCACAATGGTATTGAAGCGCTGGATCTGATTCCAAAGGTCAATCCTGATCTGGCATTAATGGACCTGAAAATGCCCGGCATGAACGGAGTTCTAGCCACTCGGAAGATCAATGAAACCTACCCGGATATCTATGTTCTCGTACTAACCACCTACGATGACGACGAATGGATCTTTGATGCCATTCGCAGCGGTGCAGCCGGCTATTTATTAAAGGACACACCTCCCGCAGACCTGATCAAATCCATCAAAGGTACGTTAGCTGGAATGTCATTTATTGATCCCCAGGTTGCGGGAAAATTGCTTTCAGAATATGCCGAGAATTTTGGTAAATCCCAGCCTCCTTCCCATTACACATTTACTGACAGGGAAAGGGATATCCTAACATTATTATCACAGGGTTTGTCAAATACTGAAATATCCGAAAAGCTGTTCCTGGCAGAAGGTACAGTGAGGAATTACACCAGCGTTCTTTTGAAGAAACTGGGAGTATCTGATCGAACCCAGGCAGCAATCCTGGCTATTCGATATGGCCTCGTTCAAAAAGAAACTGGCCAGAACTAAGGTTTTCTTTCGGAATTAATTCCCGGTAAACATCGATCATTTTCCCTGAAATATTCTTCCAGTCATATTTTTTTGCAAACGCAAAAGCGTCATGCCCCATCCTATAACGGAGAGCTTTGTCATCCAGCAATCTGGAGATACGTTGGCTGAGCGCTATATGGTCCTCCACGGGAACGTGAAAGCCAGTCACTCCATCTTCAACCAGGTGGATCAATCCTCCCACCAATGAAGCGATCACCGGCGTACCACAAGCCATGGATTCCAACGCAACCATTCCAAATGATTCATAATGGGACGGCATCACCACCAACTCAGCGGCTGAATAGTAATATGGGAGTGAATCTTGGCTCCTTTTACCTAAAAAGGTCACCATATCCCCCAAACCATACTCATCCCTTAACCCGTTGAGAAGTTTCATATCCTCGGATTCCTGACCGCCTTTTCCTTCCAATTCTCCGCCAATTACGGCCAAACAAAGGTCATTTCCTGATTTACCATTTTCACGTAAATTTCCGATTGACTGCAGTAGGGTCTTGATCCCTTTCAACGGTTCGATCCGGCCGACAAAAAGAATCATTTTTTTATCTAACGGAACACCAACGAACTCTTTTGCTTCATCGGGAGGGATCGGATAAAAATTACTTGTATCAACCCCCGGTGAAATAATATCGATCTTCTTGGAATCTGCTCCATACAGATCCACCAACTGGGTCTTCTCGGTAGTTGTAGATGCTATGATCTTCTCCACCCTTTCAATGACTTGCAATTCTCCCTTGATGCGGTAATCACCTTCTGCCTCTTCAACATTCTGGGCTACCAGTTGTTTTAATTTCCCAAGTGTATGAAACATCTGGATGATAGGCACATCCCATTCCTTGGCCAATTCTTCAGCAGCAATACCGGACATCCAATAATGTGAATGGATCAGATCGTAATGGCATGCTTTCTTGCTAGCGAATTCAAGAATATTATCCACAAATTCAGGAATATGAGTGACAAGTTCTTTTTTTGGTAATGGGTATTCAGGTCCGGATGGAATATGAGCTACTCTGTTGCCGTATCCCAAATCATGCAAAACGTGAGGCACATGTTCATCCTGTGAACGGGTAAAAACGTCAAGCTGAATCTCTTCTCTTCCCAGGGATCGTGCCAGATCACGAACGTATACATTCATGCCGCCAGCATCTTTCCCTCCCAATGTAGCCAGAGGGCATGTATGATACGAGAGTATAGCTATACGCAAATATTCCTCCTTCAAATGACTCTGATCAAGATAAACCTCGCCGAGTTCCAGTCCCTTTTCACTCCCGTATGATAGCTGGTATAATTTCCCCCGTCAACCAGAAAATAGGCGTGCCACCGTAGCTCAAGGGTAGAGCAATCGCTTCGTAAGCGATAGGTTATGGGTTCAATTCCCATCGGTGGCTCTTTTTGTTTAATCCTGATAATTTCCAAGAGCATGTGGCATTGGCAATTCTGATTTTGAAATTCATCAGTTGACGACCCGAAATGATTTGGATATATTTATAAAATAATCAGTTCATTCTGATCGATTCCCGCAACCCAGGCGATAAGGAGCAATTGATGTGAGAAGAACAGGCACCGTCAGAGTATACAGCCTCTGGAAAACTCGAAGCGGCTCATTATAACCAGGAGCTGTCCAGACTGCAGCAGGAACTTGTAATGCAACACCATTGGATCAAAGAAAAGGGATTAAAGGTTGTTATTATCTTCGAGGGCCGAGACGCAGCTGGTAAGGGTGGCGTGATCAAAAGGATCACACAGCGCCTTAACCCCCGCATAGCGCGCGTTGTCGCTCTCGGTACTCCATCTGATCGTGAAAAAGAACAGTGGTATTTCCAGCGCTATGTACCCCATCTACCGTCAGCAGGCGAAGTGGTTTTATTTGACCGCAGCTGGTACAACAGGGCTGGCGTTGAACGAGTGATGGGTTTTTGCTCAGATTATGAGTATCAGGACTTTTTACGCACCTGCCCTGAATTCGAGCGTATGCTGGTTAGATCCGGCATAAAACTAATTAAATACTGGTTCTCAGTCAGTGACGAAGAACAGGAACGGCGTTTCCGGATCCGAAATACTGACCCCACTCGGCGTTGGAAATTAAGCCCAATGGATCTTGAATCCCGCACGCGTTGGGTAGAATATTCACGTGCCAAAGATGCCATGTTCATGTATACCGATACAGAAAAAGCACCCTGGTATGTCGTAGATGCCAATATAAAACGCCATGCCCGCTTAAATTGCATACATCACTTGCTAAGTTTAATCCCCTACAATGACCTCACGCCTGAGCCGATCGAGCTACCTCCCCGCCAACAGGACACTGGATACAAACGGCCACCTATTACAAGCCAGAAATGGGTTCCAGCAGTATACGGAAAAAATTCTTACGAAGACCTGGTCTGATTCTGGTATTAGGATAAACTGGTTCAATCGGAGACTTCTGAGGTTCTTTTTCGTCTAAATTGGGAAACCATCATTCCTGCCAGCATCAAGAAACTCCCCAATAAGATCTTTGGAGTTAGATCCTCATTTAGGATCAACCACCCCCAGAATACAGCGAAAACGGATTCCAAGCTCAAAATAATAGCTGCCGGTGCTGGCTTGGCAAAACGCTGCCCCACAACCTGCAGCGTATAAGCGATACCAATTGAAATGATACCCCCATAGAGGATGGGGAGCGCGGCAGAAATAACCTGGTCAAAAACAACATCTTCCAGAAAGATTCCCACCCCAAAACTGATCAATGAAGTAAATAATGATTGCACGAACGACAATTGAAAAGCGTCAACATCAGGTGAATATCTGGCGATGAACTGCACATGCATCGCCCAGAAAAACGCGCCAATTACTACATATCCATCTCCAGGCGCGAAAATCATCCCCCTGGTGGCAGTCAGAAAATACAGACCGACAACCGCAACAATTGCTCCCAACCAGGAGAAAAAAGACCCTCTATCGCCCCAAAACATACCCAATAAAGGAACGATTACCACATACAATCCCGTAATGAATCCGGCTTTTCCAGCTGTTGTAAATACCAAGCCCAGCTGCTGAAATGTCGCGCCAAAAAACAGGATCAATCCGGCCACAGATCCGATCAGGAGAGTCTTTTTTAGATCCCCTTTCTCATTCAGTCCTCTCCCCGATTTATTTCGGAGCAGGATCACTGGAACCAACGTCAATGCACCAATAAGGAACCGAAATCCATTGAATATGTAGGGGCCCATTTGCTGCATACCTAAACTCTGGGCAACAAATCCCCCGCCCCAGATCACAGCTACTAGCAATAAGATCAAATTAGACTGGATAGATTTTGTCTTCATAATGTATATCCATATACGATTAACGCACTCCAGTATACACCAGTAAAGTCAATAATTAACCGGTTTATTTCTTAACCATTTTTTATCGTATACTTCTGGATACAATGTCTGACAACAACCAGGAGGAATAATGTCTGTCATTCAGCAGATACTCAATCATCGCTCCATCCGAAAATATAAGCCTGACCCAATTCCAAAGGATCTTATTGAGGAGATACTCCAGGCAGGAATAAGAACTTCATCCTCCGGCAACATGCAAACCTACTCCATTATCGTTACCCAAGATCATCAACTGCGCGAGAAACTTCTAGAGCCCCATATGGGACAAAAAATGGTTTTAAACGCACCTGTTTTTTTAACCTTTTGCGCCGATTTTAACCGCATGCGCCGCTGGCTTAAGATCAGTCAGGCTGCTGATAATTTTGACAACTTTTTCAGCTTCCTCATTGCCGCCATCGATGCGATATTGGTATCACAGACCGTTGCCTTGGCGGCAGAATCGCGGGGTTTGGGCCTCTGTTATCTTGGCAGTACCCTGGCCAATGCAGATGAGGTCGGTGGCATTTTGGAGCTCCCAAAAAACGTAGTACCAGTCACCGGTTTCTCTCTGGGATATCCAGCTGAACAGCCTGATCTGCGTGATCGGCTTCCTTTCTCCGGTTTGGTGCATTGGGAAACCTATCAAGACTACACTGACACTGAGATCAAGGAAATATATAGCGAGAGAGAAATCAAAGGCTGGCAGCGATATATGCGATCTAAATGGCTCAGGGAACAGATTGATGAAAAGGGAGTTGAAAACCTGGCCCAGCTTTATACGGAAGTGAAATACACCCGCGCGTCCCACCAGGAATTCTCCAGTAAATTACTAACCTACCTGGAAAAGCAGGAATTCATGATCAACGAGGAATCCTAACAGTGTAAAATGGACATTCTGGCAGCAAGTTTCAGAATGGTACAATGACATCATCAAATTCAGGCAGAGCTGCCATTGAATTACAAAAGCCTGATAAGCAGGAGGACAATATGAAATATCTGGAAAATAAAAAAATTGCTGTTATTGGAAGCGGAAATATGGCCGGAGCCATGATTGGCGCCTTATTGAGGAATAAGGAGCTCAAACCTGAACAGATCACAGCCAGCGATCCCAATCCAGAACAAAGAAAACGTATCTCTAAAAAGTATGGTGTGACCGTCACTGAAGACAACCGTGAGACCATCAATAACGCCGATATCATAATATTGTCAGTTAAGCCTCAAGTTCTGGCTGGGGTATCCTCAGAATTAAAAGGAAAGATTCCAGCAAACAGCCTGGTGTTTTCGATCGTAGCCGGGATGCCAATTGCCACGATCCAAAAAGGCTTATCTCATAAAGCAGTTATTCGAACTATGCCCAATACACCGGCCCAGATCAGCGCCGGAATGACCGTTTGGACAGATTCCGACGAGGTATCTGAGTCCCAGCGGCAAGAAGCTAAAGTCATCCTGGAAGCTATGGGAAAAGAACTTTACGTAGAGCATGAGGATTCTCTGAATATGGCTACCGCAGTCAGCGGTACCGGTCCAACATACGTATTCCTGCTGGCAGAAGCTCTTGTGGATGCTGCTGTCCACCTTGGTTTTTCACGGCGGGATGCCCGTTTAATTGTCCTGGAAACTATCAAAGGTTCTGTAGAATTTGCAGTGCAATCAGACTTGCACTTGGCTCAACTTCGTAATATGGTCACCTCACCTGGAGGAACCAGTGCGGAAGCAATCTACCAGCTAGAAAAAGGCGGGATGCGTACAATCCTGTCAAAAGCCGTCTGGGCTGCTTACCAGAAGAGTCAGCTTCTCGGTAAAAAAGCAGAAGACCCGCCGGATTCTCCCCTGCGAGTCGAAAACTAATTCTGCCCTGGATTAAATTTAGTCGCGTCTGCGTTTTCTCCGGCAGGCTGCTCCACCACCACTTCCGCCAAAGATTGATGACGCACCTACCAGGAAACCAAAGGTATACCAGCCGCCATTATTGTGGACTTCAAAGACATAAACGTTTTTGGAAAATAAAGACACGAGAAAGGATATGGGAGAGATCAAGCCATGCCAGAGTCCCCTCCAAAATCCAGCCACTTCGCCATCTTCATCGGGTGTATTGCGAAGCTGATTAGGTCCAGCAGCACACGAACTCACAACCAAAGCGAATGATACCAGGACGATCACAAAGACGATTTTTTTCATTTTAGTCCTCTCCTTCATACTGTTCTGGTAAATATACGGAAAATTGCTGAAATAGTTGTACTAACATCTCGATTTTGGGGGTAATCTTTATCAGAACCCGGATCCATTCAAGTATAATACTTCCACCATGACAAAACGAAATAAAACTCTCGTTATCGGTATTGCTGGCGGTACAGGGTCAGGCAAAACAACTATTGCGGATTATATTCTCAATACAGTTGGTCCAGAGAAAATCGCGTTTTTACCCCACGATGCCTACTATCGGGAGCTCCGTGAACTCTCGGTTGAGGAACGGGCTTTGGTCAACTTTGACCATCCTTCCTCCCTTGAAACAGAGCTGCTGATCGAACATATCACTCAGCTTAAGGAAGGAAATTCCATCGAGCTTCCCAATTATAATTTTAAGACTCACACACGGACCCCGGAAACCACAACCATCACTCCCCAATTGATACTGATCGTTGAAGGTATATTGCTCTTCGCAGAACCAGATCTCAGAGAGCTTTTTGACTTAAAGATCTATGTAGACACTGATGCTGATATTCGTTTTATCCGTCGATTGGGAAGAGATATCGAAGAACGAGGCCGCACAACACAGAGCGTTATCAATCAGTATATTGAAACCGTTCGTCCTATGCATCTCGAATTCGTAGAGCCCTCCAAACGTTATGCCAGCGTGATCATACCAGAAGGTGGATATAACCATGTTGCCCTGGATTTGATCGTTGCCCGAATCGAAGCAATGCTCCGGGAGTGATCCAAATGACAGATTTTTCCAATATTGATACTTTTCTGGAAACCAATTTACAGACAAGCCTCACCGAACTTAAAAAATACTGCCAACAACCCAGTGTAGCTGCTCAGAAACTTGGTATGGAAGAAACAGCGCTGATGACAGCCGCCATGCTGGAAGAACGAGGGTTTACCGCGAACCTGTATGAAACAGCCGGTTTTCCGGTTGTGATTGCAGAACGAAAGGGCAGAACGAATAAAACTCTGCTGATATACAACCACTATGATGTCCAACCAGCAGAACCTTTTGAACTCTGGAGTTCACCCCCATTTGAACCGGAAGAACGGGATGGAAAAGTCTACGGACGGGGTATTAGTGACGATAAGGGACACTTTACCAGTCGCCTCTTTGCCATTGACGCAATCCTGAAAGAGGAAGGCGAATTACCATGCAACATCAAATTCATACTTGAAGGTGAAGAGGAAATCGGTAGTGTCCATCTTCCCCAGTTTGTTAGAGAACATCAGGACCTGCTCCAGGCAGATGCTTGTATCTGGGAATTTGGAGGCGTGGACCACCGGGATATCCCCCAGCAATATTTGGGATTACGGGGCATATGTTATGTTGAACTATCAATAAAAACCGCCAATCAGGATATCCACTCCGGATTGGGAGGTTCAATTTTTCCAAACCCCGCCTGGCGCCTTATCTGGGCCTTAAATACACTGAAAGATAAAAACGAGCGCATAAAATTGCCGGGGTTTTACGATCCCATTATCCCTCCAACTGAAAGGGACATTCAAATGCTGGGGGCTCTACCACCAGTCAGTGATGAATTCAAATCACGGTATGGGATAAAAGAATTTCTGAAAGAATATCCAGACGACACTGCTCTTCGGGTTGCCAGTGTCTTTGAGCCCACTTGTACAATCTGTGGATTGACATCTGGCTATCAAGGACCAGGATCTAAAACCGTTCTCCCAGCAAAAGCATCAGCAAAAGTGGATTTCCGGCTTGTTCCAAACCAAACACCTTCAGAAGTATTATCACAATTGCGAACCCATCTAGATAAAGAAGGATTCCAGGATATTGAAATAGAATTCTTAGGGGGTGGGCCGCCCGCGCGAACCGACCCTGATCATCCCTTCGTGAAGCTTGTTGTAGAAACTGCACTAGATGCATTTGGAAGCCCAATGGAATTAGTACCAATGGTAGGTGGTTCCGGTCCAAATCATGCTTTTGTCACCACACTGAATTTACCGGTTGTCACTACCGGGCTCGGTTATCCAGGCGGAAATGCCCATGCGCCAGACGAAAATATTCGGATCGACCTTTATTTGAAAGGCGCAAAACATATGGCTCGGATCATTAAGGCTTTTGGGGAATCCTGAAAATAATACACTTATTTGCTATTCCGATTCCTCTACCCTGCAGACTATATTACAAAACATGCCCCAGGATCAAATTAATATGACAAATAGAATATTGGTGGCTTTAGATATCGAAACCACCGGACTGGAATCCAAGACTGACAAGATCATCGAAATTGGTGCCGTTCGCTTCTCTGACAAGGGAATAGAAGCTGAATTTGAGACACTGATCAATCCGGGGATAAGGATCCCTCCATTCATCTCTCAATTAACTGGCATCTCGGATGCAATGGTCAAAGGCAATGAGATCCCCTATGTTGAGGAAGCCATCGGTCAATTAATTGAATTTGTGGGAGATGTTCCGGTAATTGGCCATAATGTAAAATTTGATCTGTCATTTTTACGAGGCGCTGGCGCCCTTAAAAAGAACCTCTCAATTGATACCTATGAAATGGCCTCAGTGATCCTGCCATCAGAAGGCCGCTACAACTTAAGGGCTTTAGGTCAGGTTCTCGGCGTTCCGATGAGAGCAACCCATCGTGCCATGGATGACACCAAAGTCACTCAGGCTATTTATGAGATCATGTTTAATATGATTATGGAACTACCCTTACCAACCCTGGGTGAGATCGTCCGGCTCAGTCCTGGCCCCAGATGGGGAGGCACATTACCTTTTAAATGGGCCTTCGATGAGATGAGAAAGAAAAACCCTTCAGGCGCTGCAGAACCTTACCGAAATCCAATGTTGACACAAGCGCCTCCTCTAGAATTAATTCCGATCGAACCTAAAGAGACCATCAATGGTTTAGATCTGGACGAGGTATCCTCCGTGCTTGAACCAGGCGGGCCATTTCATAAATCTATTCCTGATTATGAAAATCGATCCGAACAGTTGGAAATGCTCCGCGCTGCTTCCCGAGCTATCTCTGATGGTCGACACTATTTAATCGAAGCCGGTACCGGAATCGGAAAATCCCTGGCCTATCTCATACCTGCAGCAATATGGTCCACAAAAAATCAACAGCGCGTGGTGATCTCGACCAATACCATCAATCTCCAGGATCAGCTTATCAGCAAAGACATCCCCCTGCTCCTCGAGACCATGGACCTGGATTGCAGAGCAACCGTGTTGAAAGGACGTTCTAATTATCTTTGCCCTCATCACCTGGAAAGCCTGCGTAAAAGTAAGCCTAAAAATGAAGAAGAAATGCGTGTGCTGGGTAAAATCCTTGTTTGGCTGGAATCCAGCCTAACAGGGGATCGGGGAGAGATTAATATGAACGGGCCCCAGGAACGCAGGATCTGGAATCGGATTTCCGCAGAACATGAAGATTGCACAACAGAAAGTTGCCTAAAGCGGACCGGTGGCCGTTGTCCGTTTTACCAAGCCAGGCAGCGAGCTCATTCTTCACATATCATCATAGTTAATCATGCTCTCTTATTGGCAGACGTTGCCACTGGGAACAGGGTCCTTCCAGAATATGACACCCTGATCATCGACGAAGCCCACCACCTGGAAAGCGCTACAACCAATGCACTCAGCTTCTACACATCTCAATCATTATTTAGAAGATCGCTATCAATTCTTGGTGATGAAAAGAAAGGTATATTAAGCTGGGTCACAAAATTGGGGGAAGATAAATTATCTCCAAGTGATTTTGCTTCTCTCAACCAGCTTGTACAATCAATCGTTTCTAGGTCATTCAAAACCCAAAGCCGCATGGATGACCTATTCCGGATCTTCCAGCTCCTGCTGGAAAGATCAAGGGGTGGAAGGTCAGCTGGCAGGTACACGCAACGGGCAAGGATCGAATCCTCCACAAGAGTTTCAGAGAATTTCCGTGGTATTTTACGGGAGCAGGCAGAATGGGATGATGTTGAGAAATCCTGGGACGAGGCCCGCCAATCACTATACGGTTTACTGGAAGATATCCAGAAACTCTGGGAATCGATCAACGAACTGCTAGGAAAGAACCGCACTGAAGAATCGAGATATGAAGCCATCCTCAACGACCTGAGAGAAGCCTCCCGAGAACTATACGATATGTATGAAAATATCGATCATCTGGTCTTTGAGCCTGATCCTAATATGATCTATTGGATAGAATCCCCCCCTCAAAAACCAGCTATAGCCATCCAGGCTGCACCGCTTCATATCGGGGAACTTATGGAACGTTATATCTGGTTCGAAAAACGAGCTGTGATCCTTACTTCGGCAACATTAACCACAGCAGGAAGTTTTGATTATATCCGTAACAGGCTGGGCGCAAATGACGCAGAAGAACTTGCCCTGGGTTCTCCATTTGATTTTCAGAACGCTGCCCTCTTATATCTCGTGGAAGATATCCCAGAACCAACGGATTATAAAGGCCATCAGCTCGCCCTTAATAAAGGCTTGATCTCTCTATGCAAAGCGACTGGCGGACGAACACTAGTATTATTCACTTCATACAGCCAACTGAAAGAAACGGCGAGATCCATTTCTGGCCCTCTGGCTCAAGAAGACATCATTGTTTTTGAACAAGGTAGTGGACCATCAGCCCATACCCTTCTCAAGAGCTTTCGACAGGCAGAACAGGCAGTTTTACTGGGCACCAGGGCTTTCTGGGAAGGCGTAGATATACCCGGACAGGATCTTTCTGTACTGGTGATAGCCAAACTGCCATTCCAGGTTCCATCGGACCCAATAGTCGCGGCCAGATCAGAAACATATCATGATAGTTTTCAGGAATACACCCTCCCCGAAGCAATTCTAAGTTTCAGGCAAGGTTTTGGCAGATTGATCAGAACAAAAAAAGACGTTGGAGTTGTTGCCGTTTTCGATAAAAGGCTCCTGACTAAAACGTATGGAAATCTGTTCATAAACTCCCTTCCCAACTGCAGCATCAAACAGGGTTTCCTGATAGATCTTCCGGATGAAGCCAGTCGTTGGTTAAATATCTAAACCAGGAGCTTGAAATATAGATAGTTTTTTGCTATAGTGGAATTAGCAAGATCATCTCTTCGTTCTTGAACGTCTACCCCGACACTGTCGCTCTCTGAACCCAAGCTAGCAGTCGATCCTGAGTTCTCAGGTTATTTAGACACACCCATTAATAATTCTTTTAAACGGGAGGTGTTAGATGGCACGGTATAAGGATACACTCTGGTGTGATGGATGCGGAGTAGAAATACAATGGGAACCAATAGAAAAAAGCCAACTGTTTTTTTGCTGCAGAAAATGCCTGCTTGGTGAAATATGTGATTGTGATGATTTTCAGGATGAGTATCCATCCAATATATCTACCCAAGAATACAGCTACTCTCAATCCCAGGTGTAAAAAAAAAGTATGGCTGACCTAAATCAACCATACTTTGAAAACGATTCGCAATAACAGTATTAACTATTCAGGATTTCCTGGTTCTTCAAGAGCCGGATGCTCTTCATCTGGATCTTCATCTGGATCTTCCTCTGGACCGTCATTGGAAAGCTCTTTTTCTCCTGGGATTTCGTCGTAAGATGCTTCTTGATGTTCCTCCACTTCAGCTTCCGTCGGGGAATCAATTTCTGGTTCCTCCACTTCAATCACCTCGTCTAGGCTGACTTCATCTCCATCCAGAAGAATACCTTCGGACGCATCCTCTAGATTCATGATCCATTCCATTTGGTCAGAGATCGGCACTCTTCTCATACTCAGTGAGATCCTCTCTCTCGCTGGTTCAATTGACATTATTTTGACGAGTACTGGGTCGCCTTTCTTGACAACAGATTTTGGATCTTCAGTATTTGCGTAACCAATTTCACTTATATGTACCAAACCCTGTAATCCTTCCTCCAGTTCAACAAATGCGCCAAAATCCAGGACAGAAACAACCAATCCCTCCGCCAAATCTCCCACCTGGTACTTCTCTACATGTTTCAACCATGGATTTGGAAGGAGAATTTTTCGACTCAGACTCACTCGCCCTTTTTCTTTATCAATGCCAATTACCTTTACTTCGATCTCATCTCCAATTTTGAATAGCTTTGAAGGATGAGGAATTCTTTCCCAGTCTATTTCAGATTTATGAACCAATCCGTCCACACCATCCAGATCCACGAAAACACCAAAATCTACAATATTCACAACCCGTGACTTTACTACCGAGTCCAATTCGATCTCATTTAACCTATTCTGGCGCTGGCCTTTCTGAACCACACGGGCAGAAAAGACCAGTCGTCTTTCTTTCTGGTTTACTTCTATAACTTTTACAGGTAGGGTCTTTCCGATCATTTCCGATTTTATTTCCCCGGCCAGCTGTGAACTAGTTCCTCTCCGGATAGCAGGAATGTGTGAATTAGGAATGAATCCCTGCATATTCTCATAAGCCACTATCAAGCCGCCACGATTCTGATCAACAACCTTTAATTCCACCGGCTCTTTAGTCTGGGCCAGTTCATCTGCCTTTATCCATGTTTTGTATGTCAGTCCCCTTTGAAGGGACACCAACAAATCATCATCACCCATCGGGGTCCGAATAACGCTGACGAAAATCTCTTCTCCAATTGACAGGTTTTCCCTAATTTCAGGATCCACGCGCTCTAGATCCTGTCCGGGGATGATCGCATCCCGCTTAAATCCAACATCAAGTACAACAGAGCTATCCTGGATATCTAGGATTGTTCCCTTTAGCATCTCCCCTTGCTGGGGTTTGTCGACATCATAATGTTCAACAAAATCTTGAAACCATGCTGGTTGTTCCGCAGTCTTTTCTTCTTCCGGAACCTGGTTTTCCTGCTCTGGTTGTGGAATTTTCGTCTCGTTCTCCATGGATTCCTGTTTTTAACTCCTGAAAGTATTTTCTTGGGGATAATGAATTCGACCAGAAAACAAATTTGGCCCAAGCCCATTTCTGAGGCGGCACTATGGTCCAGTAGATTGGGAAATTATTAATTAACTCTGTATATACGTTCCGATTATGACAAACTTTATATTATTTGTCAATTAACAGCCTTGATTCAGGGATTAAATACATAGCCTACTCCCCATTTATTATTGATGATCTGGGGATTTTTCGGATCAATTTCTATTTTTTCCCGCAAGCGTTTTATATGAACAAACAATCCCTGTCTGGTCCCTTTTTCTGGTCCATCCCAGACACTCTCCAGCAGCTGTTCATATGGCATGATCTGTTTTCCCTGCCGAGACATAAATACCAATAGGTTATATTCTATAGGCGTTAGCTCAACAGGTTTTCCCCTCATCCACACTTGTCTGGTTGAATAATCGATCCTCATCAAATTGGATTGAAAGAGATCAGGAGTGAGCGGGCGTATGGCCTTGGCACTACGCCGCAGGCAAACCCTTGTTCTTGCTAATAGCTCAGAACTTGAGACCGGTTTTCTCAGATAGTCATCGACTCCCAGCTGAAATGCGTATAACAAATCGCCTGGGTCCAGCCTTTCACTCAGCATAATAATTGGTATCGCTGACCACCGCCGAATCCCCTGAGTTACCAGCAATCCATCCAATCCGGGGAGGTTACGAGCCACGATCACCAGATCTGGATTTATGGCCTGAGCCATGTCGAGAGCTGAACTACCATCCAGCGCCAGATCTATGCGATATCCAGCTCCATTTAGGATATCCCTGAGCTGGATCTGATATTCAGCTTGACTTTCTGCCACCAGAATCCTACCTTCAGATATTCTTTTTTCAATTGCAGGCAGATCGGGGTTATGAATAATTTGAGGCCTGGATACAGATGGTAGTTTGATCTCAATGGATACGGCTGCTTCAGGTCCTGACCCATTTCTAAGGATAGTAATTGAACCTCCCTGAGCATTTATGATCTTTTTCGCCAGGTAGATCCTGATGTTTTGATCCCTCGCCCCGACTTCTTCTCGCTCAGGTGCCAAGCCTGGTAAAGGAAGCGTCCGGGGACTTTCCATATTGATAATTAGATCACCTTCCCCGATTGCCACACTCACATCCACGGGCTGCCCCCCAGGATTGCCGGAAGAGATTTCTTTCATCAAGTATTCCAAAGCGAGGCGAGTTAGGGCCGGATCAAGGAATGATAAGGGAGGTATTGTGTCCTGTCCTTGTCCCTCCAACAACCGATATTTTGTCTGTTTATCCTCTGAAATGATCTGATTGATTAGCTCAATCAGATTTACCGATTCTGATAAAACAGGTCTTGATTCCATGGCCCGGATTAAATTCAGAGCCAGGTCTAGGGACTGATTAACCAAGTCGCTTTGTTCTCTAGATTCAAATAAAAATTCATCCACAACTTGCGGACTCCAAACACGGAGATTTTCTGCCAGTGCATCTAAACTCCCTTTCACAGTTGCATTGGCCTTCCTTGCTTGAATACTCACATCTTCCAACAGTTTCACCTGACGCAGAAAAGAAGTCCGATCATCGGCTTGATCAAAAACAATACCACCTAAAATCTGATCATCTGTGCCATCTAATTTGGTCTTAAACAACCTGATAATCAGACAGCTTTCATTGCCTAAACCTAACTTAAATTCTGTATTCTGATCTGCAATCAACCTTGCCCTAGCCTCCAATATCGAAGCATGTGCTTCCTCAGGGTCCTCAGCCAATGATTCCAGGCGAGACCAGAAATATCCTTCCCCTACTGGACTGATCGGCGTTTGTTCCAGCTTGAGATATCCAAGTAATTTTGAGTTTACATGCATAACTCCAGCAAGTTCATCTCGGCAAAAAAGACCTGCGGGGATATCCCTATTCAAGTCCAACCAATCGTTCAGTTTATTAATGGTATTATTCACCTCCGGGATATGCTCCGGGTGATTTTGGTCTTTATTTTGCATATTTTCCATAAAATCATTCTAGCATGTTCCAAAATTAGCGTCAATGTAAGTGTTTTGTTAGTTTTTACTGCTTTTATCTATTGCATTGTAAGTTTTTCAAGGTATACTTGGGGGGAGATAAGCAACAGCGGAATAACCCGCACCAATTTGCGCAAGGCAAATTGCCGAAAATTTAGGCCACGAATCTTCAAAGGGCGAGGGAAAAAAGCCATCGCCCTTTATGTATGAGTGCCGAAAAGAAAGGATGTGAAAAGTCTTGGCTGTACGAGTTGAAACCCGACCTAATGAATCGCAGAAGCAGATGATGAAGCGTTTTCGGAAAAAAGTATCTCGCAGTGGTGTGCTAAGCATAGTCCGCCGCAAGAGATGGTTTGTTTCTAAGAGCGAACTAGCGCGCATCCAACGCAAGAAAGCGATCCGCCGGCGCAAGCGCCGCAGTGCAAATAAGAGAAGACAGAAAAAACAAGGTACTAGTACTGGAACGTATTAAGCCCATATCTAACGATCCGGATTTTGGTAATGGGTCAAAAGGAACTTTCATTCCTGTCCCAAAAATCGTCGAGCAAATCAAGAGGTTACATGGCTAAAAAAGAAGAAAAACTGAGAATGGAAGGAACTATAATTAAGGCTCTTCCCGGAACTCAATTTTCAGTTGAATTGGAAAACGGACACGTGATACTGGCTTATCTCGCAGGAAAAATGCGCAAATACTATATCCGTGTTCTGCTTGGCGATCGTGTGACAGTTGAAATGTCTACTTATGACCTTTCCCGAGGCCGGATCGTTTACCGTCATAAAAAAGGGCAGGCCCCTCCTCCTCCGAAAAAAGAGGAAGCAGAAAAGAAGGAATAAGCCAACCTAAACTTTGGTTTATTCCTGGTTAGCGGATCAGCTCCAAAGCAGATCCGCTGCCTGGACCATTGTGGTTCATTCAAATTTGATGAATCGCTTGTAAATTTTATTAACCAAATCTGTTTGTTTTTAAAAAACCTCTATGGGTAAAACAACTCCTAACTTAAGTAGTTCTAAAAAGAAAACCGAACTAAATCCCATTCACGAACTCATAGAACTTGGACATTCCCAGGGATATATCACATTTTCTAACATCCTAAATTACTTCCCTGACGCCAAAAAGGATGTTACTAGCCTCGAAAAAGCCTTTGCCTCATTGCTGAAAGAGGATATCCCCTACCACGAAGAAGAAGATGACGAGGAAGAATTGGAAACCTTGTTAACTGATGATGGAGGAAATGGAAAGCTGGAAGAAGAAAACGATTCGGATGAAGATCATGAAAATCGCCTTAACAGCATTGACACAAATGATCTAATCGAGCTGTACTTCAAAGAAGCAGCCAGTATTCCCCTCCTCTCCAAGGATGAAGAGACAGACCTCTCCAAGCGCATTGAACGCGGTCGGTTGGCCCGCAAAGAGATGGCCAGGGGTAATGTGCCCGACGACCGTCGTGATGAGCTCCACCAGATGATCGAAGACGAATGGACTGCGCTGGATCATCTTATTACAGCTAATTCTCGACTGGTGATCAGTGTTGCAAAAAAATACATGGGGCGCGGTGTACCTTTCTTGGATTTGATCCAGGAAGGTAATATCGGCCTGATGCGTGCAGCCAAGAAATTTGATTACCTGCGCGGATATAAGTTTTCCACATACGCTACCTGGTGGATTCGCCAGGCTGTCACCCGCGCCATTGCAGATCAAGGACGAACCATTCGGGTTCCTGTCCACATGGGTGATAAGATATCAAAGATGTTCCGGATGCAAAATGATCTTAAACAATCCCTGGAGCGAGATCCAACCATAGAAGAACTCGCAGATGCCCTTGACGAAGCACCAGAAAAAGTCCAGTATATGATGAAGGTCGCGCGGCGGCCACTTTCTCTGGAAATGCCCACAACCAAGGAAGGTGATGCGGTCCTGGGTGATTTTGTAGAGGATCATGAAACACCATTACCAGATGATACCGCTACTAAACATTTATTAAGAGAACACCTGGAAGAAGTGATGGAAGCTCTTCCGTCCCGTGAGGTGCGAATCCTCCGCTTGCGTTACGGTGTTCCAGATGGTAAAAGCCATACCCTTCAGGAAGTAGGTGAAAAAGTTGGTGTTTCCCGGGAGCGGGTCAGGCAAATTGAAGCCCAAGCTCTGCGCCGATTACGGCAGCCGCGTATCCAAAGAATATTGCGGGATTACCTGGAAAAAACCAAAAATTCCTGAACAGCTGTGATAAAATAGCTGGCTGGGCACCCTCCAGCGGACATGAAGCCAATTGGAGATTAACATGTCTGAAGAAATAAAGTCTTTTAGAAAAGGAGATTGGGTCTCTCATCTCCACCATGGTGTTGGACAAGTAGAAGGGAAAGAAAAAAAATCACTGGGTGATGAAACCAGGGAATATTATAAAGTCCAAACCCGTAACGGTGAATATTGGATTCCAACAGATGACCTGGACCCTGAACGTATTCGTCCAGTGGTGAGTGATAAAGCTCTTCAGAAATCCATCGCAATTTTGGAATCACCGGCAGAAATAATGGACAGTAAACATACTGTCCGCAAGAACAGGATCAATCAAGTTATTGAAGATGGAGATTTAGTTGGATTTTGCACATTGCTGAGGGATTTACACGGCAAACGGGCCGCCGACAAATTAAATACAACAGAACAGCGAGCCCATACCACGATCAAAAAGAAAATCGCCTCTGAATGGTCAGCCACTCGTGAGATATCAGTGCAGGATGCCAACAAAGAACTTACCAAAATATTGCGAAAAATTAAACCACCAGAAGAAATAACCACCAAGAAGAAATAAAGGCAATTCGGATTGCCAGGAGAAAGAAGATCATGGGTAAAAAAAGCATGAAAACACATCAGGCTACTGCGAAACGATTCCGGAAAACCGGCAGCGGGAAGATCATGCGGACCAAGGGTTATCGCGGCCATTTCCGTCGCCGAAAATCCAGCCGATCCATCGATGCAATGAAAAAGATGCACGAAGTCGAAACTCCCGGATTGAAGAAACGGATTAACAGGCTAGCCCCTAAACTGGGTCGTTAGTGTAATTTTTAATAGACTAAGCCGTTTCACCCCGTGGAACGGCTTTTTTTATAAGTTATATCTGCACACTGGCGAAGTTCCACAGTTAGAGCGAGGAAATCATGGATGCAGTTGATAATTCCCCCAACAAACCAAACAAACAACCCAAATCGGCCTCAAAAACATTTCCCGGGATCCTATTAAGGTTGATCCTGGTCATTGGTACAGGATGCCTGGTGGGTGCAGTGATCTATTTTGCAGCATCAGGTTGGGTCCCATATCTTGATCAACGGGTCTTCCAGCCTATCGACACAAATCAGGCCTTGGTTCAAGAACTTCGACTTACCCAGAATGCCCTAGAACTCCAGGTATCCTCATTGCAGGCGACAGTAGAAGGGATGGAATCTAAACCTGGGTCTGATATTGCAGCTACGCTGGATCAATTATCTGAAGATTTCGTCCAAATGCAATCCGAAGTAGCTAATAATACTTCTTATTCGGGCACAATAAACCCAGCTATGATCGCTACAATGTCAGCCAGACAGGACTCAACTACAAGAAACCTGAGTGCCTTAGCTACTGCCCAAATGAGAGATTCAGGAAATAGGCAGGATATAGAGCTTTTACGAACATTGGAATTGCTAACCTGGGCTCACCAATATATATTGCATAATAATTACGGCCTGGCAGAAAACGAGTTGAGTACCGCACAAGAAAAACTCTCTGTCATGATAACCAAAGTTCCTCCAAAACAGCGAGTGGTGGTCATTGAGATGCTGAGCCTGGTCGATCAATGCTTGGTAGATCTGCCTTCGCGTCCAGCAGTAGCAGCTGAAAAACTTCAGATCGCGTGGCGTATGGGCGTCTCAGAGTTCCCTAATGAACCCTTATCAGATCAAGTGAGTACCGTTACACCTACCCCCAACACCACACCAACAATTACTCCTGAACCAACGACTAATTGATACTACATAACCCAAAGGAAATTAAATTTTCATTCCCTGGGTTAATGAATTAACACTACAATAGAAGAGTCCACAGGAAAACTACATTTTCCGGCCTATCGCAAGGAGTATTTTATGTCGGGGATCCTTTGTGCAATCCGGGGGGGGCCATCAAGCCGTCCCACAATTTCTACATCAATCCAGTTAGCACAGGAAACAGGTGAAATCATCTATTTTCTGTATGTAGTGAACCTGGATTTCTTATCCCACTCCAGCAGCAGCAAAACCAATAATATTTCCCATGAAATACGCGACATGGGTGAATTCATCCTGTTAAGTGCCCAGGAACAAGCAACTGAGGCTGGCACGCAAGCTGAAGGTGTAATCCGTGAAGGCCGCGTTGTTGAGGAAATCATATCTTACTGCGAAGAAGAATCTCCTTTATATGTCAACCTTGGACAGCCTGAAGAAGAAGATGAAGATAATCTTCTCTCAACTGAACCCCTCCAGATGTTTGCCGATCGTATCAAGGAGGTTTGTCAAGCGCAAGTTATATTCTAGTGCCTCTCGATTGGAGCAGCCATGGGCGGAAACGGCTCATTAATCGGCGCCTCAGCCAATATGATCACTGCCGGCATTGCCGAACGCGCAGGCTACAGGATCATCTATATATACTTCATAAAATAAAAGTCTTCCAGCCTTGATCATCACCGTCAGTATCGCGCTCTTTTGGCTGTTTGTCCGATTTACATAAAGCCAAAAGAGCGTAGAATAAAATATAATGATCAACAAATTAAAACCACTTCAAAAGCTAGATCCGGCTGAATGGGTCATGGTCTTCCTCAGCTGGATGATCTATCTGGGAGGATTGATCTTCTTCTCAGAGGATGACAATTACTGGGTATTAATGGCGTTAGGAGCCTTGCCAGTATTGGTCACTGCCTGGTCTCTGGGCATGGGACTCGGAGTGGTATCTGCCTTTGTCAGTATCTTCATCCACCTCTCAATGCATATCCTTCATCCAGAGGGCATAGAAAGCATCAATACACTGCTCTTCAATCATATGATCAGTTTTTCTCTTTTAGCTATCACGGCCATGTTTATCGGTCACCTAAAGGATATCCAACTCAAATCAAGTACTGAATTACTCGCCCTTTCAGAAAATAACAAAAAACTAGTCCGTCTTTCGCATGCCCTGGAAGCAACCAACCAGCTTACTACCGACCTTATCACGTCCCAAAATTGGATGGAAAAGATACCTGACCTGCTGCGAAATATTGGGCTGGCAGCCGGTGTCGACCATTTGATCCTCTTCCAATTAACCGGAAACGGCACAGTAAACTTCTCGGGCAGGCTATATCATCACTGGGCTGAGATCCAGTCCAAATACCCGGATCGGGAAAATCCATTTATCCCAGATGAATTAACCACCTGGATCGAAACAGCAGAAATAGATCAACCCATGATTGGAACCATGGATGAACTTTCTGAAGAGACCAGGGAATATTTCTTCCTCCAAGACCAAGGAAGTTATGTTGTCTTTCCAATTTTCACCAGCGTTTCTCTTTGGGGTTTTATCGCCTTCGAATCCTTTTCTCCGGATAAGAAATGGGAATCACCAGAATTAAATACTTTCCGCAGTATCGCCCAGACGCTGGGATCCATCATCTATAAAAAACTCATTGAAGACAACCTTGATCTTCGCACCAAGGAATTAGACTCGCTTCAAAAAGCCAGTACGAATATTTCCTCCAGCGACCAACTTGAAACAGGTTTGCAATCAGTTTTATCCCAGATCTATGAGCTTACGCCAGCATACAATACCAGTATCTACCTCGCACAAAATAATGAACTGCAATTATTCCTAACACTGGGAAAGAACCAACAACAGACATTGCCGTTTTCTCATCCTGGTGAAGAAGAACTTGCTCAATTGGTCGCCACGACCAATCAAGACCTGTTTATTTCCAATATTGCCATGTTTGACGAAGTCGTTCACGGAAATTCAGGCCCGGAACAAGCAGTGATCTCATTCTCATTAAAGGCTGCCTCCGAAATAATTGGCGTACTAAATATCTGGTATGACACTATCAGGACCTTTAGCGAGGAAGAACGAACAATATTGCGTCTGTTAGCTGACCAGGCCACAACAGCAGTCGTTAATATGCAGTATATCCAGGCTGAGAGGGAGCAGCGCATCCTGGCCGATACACTCCGCAATGCGAATTTGCAGTTATCTGATAACCTGGAATTAACTGATGTACTGGAGAGCATCCTCAAACAAGTTCTTTTACTTGTCTCTGCCAGAGAAGCGCAGATCTTTCTTTACGATGGAAAAACCCTTGACTTCGGGGCAGTTATCTACGCTCAGGAAGTACAAGAGGATCCAGTCCATCTCCCAAATCCTGACAGCCTCTTCTATAAAACAGCCCAAACTGGAGAAAAGATCCTTGTGCCAGATATCCAGGCAGAAAAACACCTCCAGGATACCTGGAAAACTGGATCGCTGGTAAGTATGCCTCTGATCTTCCACAGGGAAGTAATCGGAATTATGAACGTAAGCTTCACTAAACCGGGCAATCTTGACGAAGGATCGCTGCAGGTCCTGGATCTACTTTCCAATCAGGCATCTATTGCAATCAATAATGCCCGTACTTTTGAGGCTGAACGGGAGCAGAGAAAGCTAGCCCAGGCGCTTCAGCACACGGGCCGGGCAATCCAATCTTCCCTCGATTTGGAAGTTGTGCTTGACCAGATCCTGATCCAGATCTCTACAGTGATTCCCTATAATACTGCAAACTTGATCCTGGTAGAGAACGGAGAAATGTGCATTGTCCGACAGCAAGGATTCCAGGAAGATAAGGATGAGACCATCGATCAATCAAATCATATATTCAACATAACCAAATTTATAACTCTGGTTAGAATGACTGAATCCAAGAAACCGATTATCATCCCGAATGTTGCAGAAAACCCGGATTGGATCTATACTGATTCAACCAAAGACGTCATGTCCTGGGCTGGTGCTCCAATTCTTGAAGGTGATAATGTAATAGGTTTTCTTTCATTGAATAATCACACTTCAAATTTTTATAATCAGGATCATTCCGAGATCCTCTCTGCCTTCGCCAGCCAGGCTTCCATAGCTTTGACACATGCCCGCCTGCATCATAGGATCCATGAGTTAGCAATCACAGACCCATTAACAGGTATCTTGAATCGCCGCGGGCTTGAACGTTGGGGACAATACGAAATTGATCGTGCAAAACGATTTAACAGCCCCTTATCAGCAATATTTTTTGATCTGGATAAATTCAAGGTGGTTAACGATACATATGGCCACGATGCTGGTGATGAAGTGCTGAAACAGATGGTCAATTGCTGCTTGAATGTGATCCGCAGTATTGATATTTTTTCCAGGGTAGGCGGTGAAGAATTTCTGATCATCCTTCCCGAGACTTCTCTACCAACAGCCATTCAGGTAGCGGAAAGGATCCGGCTGAACGCAGAGGAGAGCTCCTTCCAAAGCAATTCCCATGAGATCAAGATGACCCTCAGCCTCGGAGTAGTTGAGCTAAACGAAGAGATCGATACCCTTTCTGAGTTAATGAATGCAGCCGACCAGTATATGTACAAATCCAAACAATCCGGCCGCAATAGAACCTCCCACTCCCAGTTCAATTCCTAATAATATTCCCCTTTCTCAGAGAATTTACTTGACATGGGAATGTTCTATTTGTATACTATAACTGACTGACTGGTCAGTTTAACTCGGATATAAGAATATGTCCCCAAAACAAGATGTTTCAGAAGAAAGAAAATCACAAATTCTCGATGCTGCGATGGAAACCTTTACAAAAAAGGGATTCCATAAAACTCGTATGTCCGATATTGCAGAATCTTCTGGATTGAGCAAAGGATCTTTATACTGGTATTTTGACAGCAAAGATGCCATTATCCTTAAACTGATCGATCGGGTATTTGAGTTTGAAATTAAGGATTTGACTACCTTGCTCACCGATGACCGCTCTGCTGAAGAACGTTTGTACATCTATGCTGAGCGCGCCGGCCAAGACATCATAAAAATGCTGAAATGGATGCCCCTCGTCTATGATTTCCTTGCTCTAGCCTTCCGTCAAGATACGATCAAAAATGCAATCCAGAGATATTATAAGAAGAACCTGGATCTCCTGGTAGCTCTCATCCAGCAAGGCATGGATGCAGGAGAATTCAATCCTGGCAGCGCTCAGGAGGCAGCCTACGCCATTGGAGCCATAGTAGAGGGTACTGTCATGCTTTGGTTATATGATCCTGACCAGATCGATATCCAGGCCCATATCAAGTCCAGCACAAAATTGCTCTTGCGAGGATTAAAGATTTCTGATTAAAGGATAATTAATGAAATTTCCAGCCCCACCCCGTAAATTAAAAGCCATTCCCTGGCGGATGCCGATCTGGATCTACCGCCTTGGTCTGGGTGGTTTGATGGGAAAAAGATTCCTGCTTTTAACACACACAGGGGAAAAAACTGGTCAACAGCGCCAGACTGTATTGGAGGTCATTCAAATCAAACCTGCCGAAGGTGAGTATTTTGTTGTATCTGGTTTTGGAACCCGTTCTCACTGGTATCAGAATATCAAAGCCAATCCTGAAGTAATTATCCAGGTAGGCTATAAAGCCATGAAGGCAACAGCTGAACAGCTTGATCCACAAAATGCCGGCCAGTTAATGCTTGAATACGCCCAGAATTATCCTCGGAATCTGAAAGCACTGGGGAAACTGATTGGATATGAGATCGAACATACCCCAGAAGGATACATAGCATTTGGCAGAGAGATCCCAGTTTTCCGTTTCTCGACGATAGTTTCACCTGAAAATCAATCAGGTAATTAATACACGATTGAATATTTGCTATAAAAGGAGTTTTTATGTCTATCCTCATGCAGGCCATCATTGTGATCAGCGCCATGATAGCAGTCGGCTTTTTAATGGGTTATCTCGCCGGTCTGATCTGGAAAGACAACCGTCCCATTGGTATCCGGGGTGATTATATTGCCGCGATCATATCCGCTATTGTCATGGGTTTAATTGACTGGTTTTTGATACCTGCCATGGGCTTTGGAGACGCAATTCGACTCTTGGGCGTTATCCTCGAACCACCTGCGACAGCCTTGATCGTGCTCTGGGTCATCCGCAAAGCCAGGGAGTAACCAGAAGCAGATATTGGGCACTAACTCCAGCTCTCAATATCTCTCTCATTAAAAGACTAAACTATGATGGAAAAAGAGTTTATAAAAATCACGGACCTAACCAGGAAATTCAAGGATAATGTTGCCTTGGATTCAATCAATCTCACCATCCAAGAAGGTGAGTTGTTTGGATTGGTGGGTCCTGATGGAGCTGGTAAAACAACCTTACTGAGAACACTGGCCGGGTTATTAAGAATTACCGGAGGTGAAGTAAGAGAAGCCGGTTGTGAATTGCACAAAAATTCTGAATCCATCAAACCAAAGATCGGGTATATGGCCCAGGAATTCAGTCTTTATGGCAAATTATCTGTCCTTGAGAACTTGCAGTTCTTCGGAGAAATGTATGATGTATCTCCTAGCCTGCAAAAAGAGCGCATTCCGGGTTTACTTGCGTTTGCCCAACTGACAGAATTCACAGATCGCAGAGCTGCTAAGTTATCTGGAGGCATGAAGAAAAAACTTGCCCTGGCCTGCACCCTGCTCCACCAACCTCCCATCCTATTATTGGATGAACCAACAACTGGGGTAGATCCCGTTTCTAGAAGGGAATTCTGGAATATATTAAATGATCTCCATCTTCAAGGAACAACGATCATCGTCAGCACTCCATATATGGACGAGGCAGATCGCTGCTCTCAAGTAGGCTTGATCTATCAGGGTAAAATCGTGGAATGCGACTCACCAGAGAATATCCGACAAAAGGTCGGAGGAGAATTCATAAAGGTAGTCACACACGATTGGCAGAAAGCCCGGGAGATCATCCAACCGCTTAAAGGAGTATTGGAAGTTCAAACTTATGGAGAAGCACTTCACATCCTGGTAGATTCTGCTAACAAACGTATAGGACAGATCCAGAAATCCCTTCATAAGGCTAAACTAGATATCTTGGAAATCCGGGTCATAAAACCTCGAATGGAAGAAGCCTTTATTTCATTGATCAGGAAAATAGACCAAACAAAATAACTATGTCATTCCGTCACCTTTGGGCAGTTATCCGAAAAGAACTTCAACACATCCTCCGGGACCGGGGAACTTTTATACTGGTCCTGGTAACTCCTACCTTGGTGCTGTTGTTAATGACCTACTCCCTGGCAGTTAAGATCCAGCATGTTCCAATTGCATTGCTTGATTATGACCAGAGTGCTACATCCAGGGAATTCATCCACCAGATCACTGCCGGGGACGATCTAGATTTGTATCAAAATGCTGTTTCAATGAGTGAGATTGAGGACCTTCTCATCAAGGGTAAGATTAAGGCTGCCATTATCATTGGCCCCAAATTCAGCGAGGATCTACTAGCCATGCGTGGCCTGTCCCTCCAGATCATTATTGATGGAACAGAACCTGAAACGGGCGGATTTGCTGTAGATCATATTGGATGGCGAGCCGAAGCTTTCGCCAATGACATCCTGGCAGACCAGATCCTTGTGAATGGAATATCGCTGGACTCCCTGGAACCGATCGACCTCCGGATCCGATCCTGGTACAACCCCAGCCTTGAACCCCGGGTTGACATCGTTCCAGGATTACTCTCCATCGTTTTAGGTTTCCCTGCTTTTTCAGTCGCACTGACCCTCGCTAGAGAACACGAGCACAGCACTATGGAGCAGCTCTTAGCAACCCCCGTCAGGCGAATCGAACTACTTCTAGGCAAGATGATTCCGTATATCCTGGCTGGTCTCGTAAATGTGATTGTGATCCCGGTGATTGCGATGGCCTGGTTCAATGTACCTTTCAACGGCAACTTTTTGGAGTTTTTATTACTATCCGCAATATTCCTTTTTGCTGAATTGAGCATGGGTATGGTCATTGGCGTCTTCATGAAATCTCAATCAGCTGCCCTGGCTTTATCCTTTCTGGTCGTATTATTCCCTGGCTTCTTCTTAACCGGAATCTTTTTTCCCATCGCTTCTCTACCCGAGATGGCACGAATGGAATCCATGTTCTTACCAGGTACACACTATGCCATCATCACAAGAGGTGTATTCCTCCCTGGAATCGGGATAGATGCTTTATGGCCTTACGCAATTATGCTGATCGTCCTGGGATTAGCCTTCACAGGCATAGCGGCTTTATTCTTTAAGAAGAAGTTAGCATGAGGTTCAATATTCATGATTAGAAGAATCCTGGCCCTCGTAAAAAAAGAATTCCTGCACTTGAAAGGTGATTGGTGGCTGCCCGCTTTCATGTTATTCGGCGGCGCTTTGGAATTATTGGCTATTGGATGGGCAACGTCCAGACCAATCACCAATCTACCATTGATGATCTGGGATATGGACAGAACCGCAGCCAGCAGGAATCTGGTGATCTCACTGGAGAACACAGGTGTGTTCGCGCTGACTGAACCTGCGAAATCAATGGAAACTATTGAGAACCTGATGGACCGGGGAGAGATCAATGCGGCAGTAATTATTCCACACGGTTTTTCCAATGAAATTGAAACTATTGGAGGGCATCCTGTTCTGCAGGTAATCTTAAATGGCGCAGAAAGCATTCCGGCCAGAGAAGCTCTCCGGGCTGTAAAAGGTGTCGTCAGGTCCCTCGATGAAAAGATCACAATAGACCGCCTGGGTATTGACCCGGATCTTTTTAAAGGATTTGATTTTAGTTTGAGGGTTTGGTTTAACGAAGCACTCAACGAAGCCTATTACACTACCCCCGCTGAGCTCGCGTTAATGCTGGAGTTTACTATCCTGATCTTTGCCGCATTGACATTCTCCAGAGAAAGGGAATTTGGCACACTAGAGCAGCTCCTGGTCATGCCATTTTCCTCGATCGAGATCATCATCGGCAAGTCCATCCCGGTCATCCTGGTTGGTATGTTTGATTTCACTTTGATGTTAGGTGTTGTTCATTTCGCATTTAATGTACCCATTAGAGGATCAGGTCTCCTTTTATTTGGCCTCGCTTTTATGTACACGCTGGTTGAATTAGGTAAAGGGATGGCAATCTCAGTCTTTTCAAAGAGCCAGCATCAGGCTTTTTTACTGGTGTTCATGGTCGGTATGATCGATTTCCTTTTTACCGGATATGCCGCACCTGTGGAGTCGATGCCCAAGATTATTCAATACCTTGCATATTTTGTCCCTGCTCATCATTGGCTGAACATCATGCGCGGGATCACATTAAAAGGATCCACTATCCTGGATATTCTTCCGAATATTCTCTTCCTCCTGGTGCTGGGGTTAGTGATAGGATTCTTTTCATTGCGGTACATCAGAAAGGCTTTAGATTAGCTATGAAGGACAATAGCATTACCATCCTGACCTCCGACCTTGTAAAAAAATTTGGTGACTTTACAGCAGTCAACCAGGTCTCTTTTACTGTCAAAAAAGGCGAGATCTTCGGATTTCTGGGACCTAATGGATCTGGAAAGACGACAACGATCCGCATGATGTTGGGATTACTTCCACCAACCCAGGGCACAATCGAAGTGCTGGGAATACCTGTACCAGATCAGATCACAGATATCCTACCCAGGATCGGATATATGTCCCAGCAGTTCTCCCTCTACAACGATCTGACCGTCTTCCAGAATTTGGAATTCTATGGACAGGCCTATGGACTGCCAGCAGACACCATGATGCCTGTCATCCAGGAGGCAGTCAAGCTTTCAGGATTAAATGGTTTCGAAGACACGCCTACCAAAGATCTCTCTGGTGGTTGGCGGCAGCGGCTGGCACTTAGCGCAGCCATTTTGCACCGGCCAGAAGTTCTCTTCCTGGATGAACCAACTGCAGGCGTTGATCCAATTTCCCGCAGGGCATTCTGGGATCTATTATATAAACTGGTCGCGGAAGGAATTACTGTATTTATAACCACACATTACATGGATGAAGCTGAACACTGCCACCGGCTGGCATTTATCCAGCATGGAGAGATCATCGCCCAGGGAACTCCCACGGATATCAAGCGCGATTCAATGATCGGTGAGGTCCTGGAAATCGACACCACACAACCTGAAGATCTAATCAAGATTATTTATGAAGCAAGGGAAAATGGTGATACCAGATCATTAAATGCGGAATTATATGGATCGCTCATTCATATTAACACTACACACCCAAAACAACATTCCAAATACCTTCATTCTCTGGCGAAATCAGAAGGTATTCAAATTAACAGTATTTCTGAAATTGAACCATCTCTCGAAGATGTATTTATCGCGTGTATGCGAGACAGCAAAATTGGAGGTAATCATGAAGAATAAAAAAATTGCCCTCGTTCTCCTCACCCTTATACTTTTGTTAGTAGCGGGATGCGACTCTATTTCGTCAGATATCGGCGGAAGTAAGAAATCCGATGGGATCATGGCATCAGGAGTCATAGAAGCCGATCAGATCACCATCGCTTCTGAACTAAACGGCAGAGTAAAAGAGGTTCTCGTTGAAGAGGGCACAAAAGTCACTGCCGGTGACCTGGTTTTGGTTTTAGAGGATGACTTGCTTTTTACTCAGAAATCCCAGGTTCAAGCCCAACTTGAATCAGCCGTAGCACAATTAGACGGATCGAAAGCCGCTGAAGATGCCGCTCATGCTTACCTGCGCTCTGCTGAATTGAGTCTGGTAGCTGCTGAGATCCAATATCAACAAGTATTAGGGCAGATCCAGTATGCCGGTTTGGATGACCGCGTTTCTGACTGGAATGAAAGTACCCCCAACCAGATTGACGTTCCAGCCTGGTACTTCCAAAAAACTGAACAAATATCCGCTGCCGAAAAAGAATTTGAGCGCGCCCGGGAATTCTATCAGGATGAACTTGAGAATTACCAGGATACCGTTCAAGATATTGGAAAAGAGGAATTTCAAGCAGCTGAACAAACCTTGGCTGAAGCCCAGGCAGCTTTTGAAATTGCTGACGTCTTAAATGATCGGCAGGTCGGGTATGAAGGCCGAGAAGAGATCGAGGACTTCGTCAAGACAATCTACGACAATGCGGAGACGAAATTAAAAGCTGCTCAAAAAGCCTACGACCAGATCCTGGCAGATCCAGAGTATGAAGATATTCTGGAGGCCCGAGCTCGTGTATCTGTTGCAAAGGAATTTTTAGATATTGCCCGGGATTATCTTTATCAACAATATACTGGTGATTATTCCCTTGAAGTCCAGGCCGCGGAAGCTGGTGTTTCTCAAGCGGAAGCTGGTATTTACCTGGCTCAAGCTCAAATTACCCAGGCAGAGAATAATCGAATTAGTGCTGAAACAGCTGTAAAACAGGCAGAAGCTGCTCAGCAACTAGTTGATCTCCAGTTAGAGAAAATGCAAATATTTTCCCCAATTACCGGTGTCATTCTCACCAGTACTATCGACCCCGGAGAAATACTTGCTGCGGGATATTCAGCTTTTACAGTTGGAGATCTCTCCAATTTGACAGTCACTGTTTATCTGCCGGAAGACAAGTACGGGCAGGTCAAACTGGGTGATATTGCAGAATTGACTATTGACTCATTCCCGGACGAAGCCTTTGAGGCGGTAGTCCTGCGGATTGCCGATGAAGCTGAGTACACACCCCGGAATGTTCAAACCCAGGAAGAGAGGCAAAATACTGTTTATGCGATCGAGCTGGCGGTGAAGAACGAAGACGGGAAACTGAAACCAGGAATGCCTGCTGATGTTGTCTTTCTTAAGTAAGTAATAGAAGGATCTTAATAGAAAAGGACCGAGCCCTTTCTAAGGGACTCGGTCCTTTTGTGTTATAGATAAGATTAACTACTTAATCTTCTAAAGCTTTATCCAGACGTTTTAGATCAATATTGTCCTTAACATATTTCATAAACTTATCCAACTTTGATTTTTGTCCAAGACGGGTCTTACCAAAGATCCGGTCCAGGGATTCCACAGTTTCCATGGTATTCCCAGGAACTAAGAGGATCGGTACATCCATATTTTCTGCCTGCTTAATGATCAAGTTGCTGGGGTGCAGGTTTCCGGTCAGGATCAGGCAAGTCGTTGATGTTTCCAGTGCTGCCAGCTGAATATCTGTCCGGTCACCACCAGTGATCACTGCTTTATTGGGTTGTTTCCGGAATCTGCGAAGAGCAGAATCCTCTGTCATGGCACCGACCATCAGCGCTTCAACCAGCGCTTCTTCATCGTAACAAGTAGTCAAAACTTCTGCATTCAATACATCCACGATCTCACCAACGGAAAGGGCCGCCAATGTCGGATCATCAGGTAGCACACCTAGGACCGGAACACCTTCCTTTTCCAGGTAAGGAACAATAAGGTTATTTACAAAACCCAGAGCATGTTTGGGAACTCGATTGATCACCACACCAGAGAGGGAGTTCGGCAGTCTGAATTTTGCAGCCAGCACATCATCTAACAAACATACATCATCACAATACTTAACTACAACAATAATGGTGCTGCCTAATTCCTTAGCTACGTCCGGGGTGGCCAAATTCATTCCATAACCTTCCCGCAGATTGCCGCCGCCTTCCAGGAGCAGAAAATCTTTTCTTTCTTCCAGAACTTTTGCCGCTTCCAGAACTTGAGGCATATAGTCAATTTTCTCTTTGCTGGTAAGGTAATCCCGCAGTATTTCTGAGGTGACCACTACGGGTGCCAATTCCCAGGGTTTGGCATTCACACCGAGGATGTCGATCACAAATGCAGCATCTTCATCGGCAATTTTGTCGCCAATTTTCCAGGGGCGGAGGCTGAAGGGTTTTAAGTAACCGACTTTCAGTCCACGTTCCTGGTAGATCTTTCCCAAGGCCAGGCAGAGCGCGGTCTTGCCAGAGTACTTCTCAACAGAAGTGATATATAATGATTTCATTTAATTCTCCTTATTTCTCACTTGCTAAAACCAATCGCATATCAATGGCAATCGCGCCTTGTTCTTTTGGATATACGATAAGGGGATTAATATCAAATTCCGCAATTTCAGGGAAATCTTGCACAAGCTGACCCATTCTCAATAATACATCTACAATTGCTTCTTTATCGACGGCTGGTTTGCCACGGACACCGTCCAGGAGCGCTTTAGAGCGTATCTCCGACAACATTGCCTCGGCATCTAACTTAGTGAAGGGTGCGACCCTGAAAGTAACGTCTTTGAGAACTTCCACGTAAATTCCGCCCAGTCCAAATGTAACCAGTGGTCCAAATTGCGGGTCTCTGTTCATACCGACCAGCACTTCGAGTCCACCGGCAGGTGCCATTTCTTGGACCTGGCAGCCCCAAATCTGTGCTTCTGGTAAAAATCGTTCAGTCCGGTAGATCATCAAATCGAAAGCATCCCGGACTTCGTCAGCAGATTCCAAACCAACTTTCACACCGCCAACATCGGTCTTGTGCAGGATATCCGGAGAGGCGATTTTCAAAACCACGGGGTAACCAATTTCTGCAGCAAGCTCAATTGCTTCATCTGCTGTTTTTGCAAGGCTAGATCGGGGGATCTTCAATCCGTATGCCGTGAGAATATTCCATGCTTCCGCATCACCAATAGCAAATCGGCCATCAGCTTTCGCGCCATCAATAACTTTCTTGGTTGCTTTGATATCTACATCGAATTTTTCGTAAACCGGGTCAGTCCTTTCAGTAATAGACCGGTATTGAGACATGCCACTAAAAGCCAGGGATGCTCGTTCAGGGAATGAGTAATTAGGAACATCATATTCCTTCAGGATTCGAATTCCTTCCTCAACTGTGGCTTCACCCATGAAACAAGCAAGAACTGGTTTATCTATCTTTTTGGATAACTCGCCAACAGCCTTCGCAGTTTCTGCTATTTCAGTCATCGCTTGCGGCGTCAATACGACCATAATACCATCTACATTAGGGTCTTTTGATACTGTGTCCAAAGCAAACTGGTATCGGTCACCTTTTGCATCTCCCAGCACATCTACCGGGTTAGCAGCACTGGCCGCATCGGGTAAAAATTTTTCCAGCTCATGGATCGTATCAACTTCCAGGCGAGCCAGGCTCATACCACTGCGCTCAAGAGCGTCAGTAGCCAGAATACCAGGACCTCCCGCATTGGTAATTATTGCAATCCGGTCATTCTTGAGCATGGGTTGATATCCCAGCGCTAACGCCATATCAAACATGCTGGCCATATCGGAAGCTCGCAAAACACCGGCTTGCTGAAATGCTGCCTGATAAGCCTGTTCAGACCCTGCCAGTGAACCAGTATGTGATGAGACAGCCCGGGAACCAGACTTTGTAACACCGGATTTTATAGCGACGACAGGTTTTACTTTTGTTACTTCACGGGCAACTTCTATGAATTTCTGACCATTTGGCAATCCTTCACTGTACATCAGGATCACATTGGTGTCTTTATCCTCTGCCCAAGATTCCAGTAACTCAATCTCACTAACATCGGCTTTATTCCCAAGACTGACAAACTTTGATAACCCGAGGCGTCCTGCCTGAGCCCAGTCCAGGATCGCTGTACCAAGAGCGCCGGATTGAGACATAAAAGCCATCGGTCCCTGGGGTGGAGTGCCGGCAGAAAACGAGGCATTTAATGGCGTAAACGTATCAATGATTCCCAGACAGTTTGGTCCAATTAAGCGGATACCATACTTACTAGCAATTTCTACTAATTCCAATTCCCGTTCCAGTCCTTCCATGCCAGCTTCTCTAAATCCAGCACTGATGATCACAACGGCAGGGATCTTCTTCTTGCCGCAATCCTCAAGGATCGCAGGAACAAATTTATAAGGGATAACAACCACTCCCAAATCAATATCACCTGGGACATCAAGCACAGAGGGATAGGCTTTCTGCCCAAGGATCTCATCGGCTTTTGGATTAATAGGATAGATTGTGCCAACATCTATATATCCCCCGTCAATGAGATTTTCCAGAACAGCATATCCGAGCTTTCCTGGTGAGGTTGAGGCACCTACTACAGCTACAGATTTAGGATGAAAAAATTCTTCTAACATATACACTTCCTGACAATATAAATTCAATATCTATTCTTTTTTGTCTATTGAAATGAAAAAATCTATCTCAAATATCAATTCCAAAAAACAAGATTTTTTCTTCCGCAAGACACCGCGGACATTATACTCCAAATCATTAATTATTGTGAATAGATGAACTAACATGTCGTCCAATTTTGCGGCAAAAAAGGTTTCCAATTTTGTACGCAAGTTGGTTTGCTAGAATTTTGGCTGGATCGTTATAAGCAGAGCTTATTCTGGCTGAAAAAGGATCAGTAAATATCAGGTCCGCAATCATCAAATATTGGCATCCACTTCCGGATCTTTGAAACTTCGTCCAGATCAAGATCGGCTTGAAGCAGTTCCTCTTTCTCGCCACCCAGTATTAAGAATTCACCCATAGGACTCACTACCGCACTGTTTCCTCCTAAGGCTGCACCCTGACTTGTACCAGTCTTATTTACAGCTGCGATATAACATTGATTCTCTATCGCTCTGGCCTGCAGAAGGATCTTCCAATGTTCTATCCTGCGGCTGGGCCATTCCGCCACAAGAAGAATTAGTTCCGCACCCTGAACCGCACAGCGCCTGAAGATTTCCGGGAATCTCAGATCATGACAAATTGTTAATCCAAGTTTTCCCCAGGGAGAATCTACAACTACTACCTTTGTTCCCCCGGAGAAATGGATATGTTCTTTGAGCTTCTGAAAGAGATGGATCTTACGATACGATCCCAGAAAGTCACCTTTATTATCATAAATAACAAAGGTGTTGTAATATTCCCCCTGGTCTTCCTCGATTAATGATCCACCCAGACCGATCTTGTTTTCCACAGCGAGATCCCTCATGCGAGTGAACCATCCCTCATCGAGTGAACTGGCATATTTATTGGTTTTATCAAGATCAAACCCGCTGGCCCACAATTCGGGCAAAAGCACAATTTCTGCCCCAAGCTGGGAGGCTCTCTGGACCGCTTCCTGAGCTTTAAGAAAATTACTCTCAGTTTCCCCCATCTTAAGATCCAATTGAGCCAGCGTTATTGAAATATTCATTCTTAACCTGTTATATTATGGGCCTATCTGCCTATCTGGATCTGTGATCCATTCACTCCAAGAGCCGTTATACAGCTTAGGCATATCGCAGCCTGCCTCGACCATGGCCATGATATTGTGGCATGCGGTCACTCCTGAACCGCAATAAAAGACAACATTCTCAGCTGGAATACCCCCCAGTAAATTATCAAAACGTTCCTCCAGGAGCTCGGTTTTAAGAAAGAAACCCTGATCATCCAGATTTCCAGCGTAGGGAGCAGTTACTGCACCCGGGATGTGGCCGGCAACTGGATCAATGGTTTCGTTCAAGCCCCAATAACGTTCGGCTCCCCTGGAATCTATCAGCAAATAATCTGGGTCGTGCCTTATTTCTTCAACAAAATCCGCATCAACAATAAATTCAGGACGTTCTGTCGGGAAAAATACTCTTGGCTCCCGGGAGGATTCAACTGATTCTACAGGATATTTCCCAATTTCCCAGGCGGGCCACCCCCCGTCCAAGACTGCAGCATTTTCGTGGCCTAACCATCGCAGAAGCCACCATAACCTGGCAGCTAATCCACCATTTTTATTATCGTAAACGACTACCTTAGTCGAACTATCAATTCCCCAGGAAGAAAACCGGTCTGCTAAAACCCTTTTATCCGGAAGCGGATGGCGGCCAGTTTTTCCGGGAATGATCTCACTGGATAAATCCCGATCAAGATTAATATACAAAGATCCGGGAATATGTCCGTCCAGGTATTCTTGCAAACCTAATTCTGGCTGGTCAAAATCAAACCGGCAATCCATAATAGCCCAATCAGGATCATCTAAATTTTTATTCAATATTTCAGCAGAAAGAATATTTTGGAATTCCATAACGCCTCTTCAGGTTTTTTTAGATATTGATAAACCTATCTAGGTAAGATAGAGTTTATTCTTCACAATATATTCAGTCACACTATCCATCAAAAAGTGCTCAAACGGGGCCCCGCCCTGCACTCTGTCCCGGATAACACTGGACGAAATCTCAAGCATTACATTCGGGATGAAGATTATTTTTTCTGTCAGGCCCGGTATCACACGTTCCAATTGTTCCAGATCGGTTGATATCTCTGGCCTGGGAGCAACAGCCAGCTGGTCAATAGCTGCGAGAAACCGGTTGGTTTCATGCCAATCTGGCAGATCCTTTAAAGAGTCTTCTCCAATGATGTACACCAGACTTTCTGAAGGATTTTCACGTCTCAGGATTTCCACTGTATCTGCTGCAAAATGGGGGGGATCGCGTTGAATTTCAACTTCACAAATTTCAAACATCTCCAGTTTTGCAACAACAAGTTCTAGCATCTTCAATCGATCCTGCACTGGAGAAATTGCCCGGTCTTTTTTATGAGGAGGTTCAGGTGTAATGATCCAGCGGATCCTCTCAAGCCCCAGGAAATGTTTTACTTCCGCTGCCAGGATAATATGTCCCAAGTGAGGCGGGTCGAATGTTCCCCCGAAGTAACCAACCCTGGTCTTGCTCATTCTTCCCATTCCAATTCATGTTCACCGACAAGTACTGTATCTCCAGGTTCGACCCCTGCTTCTCTTAACGCTTTGTCCACGCCCATTGCTTCCAGAATTTTTTGGAATCGGCGGATAGATTGGAAATGTTCCCAGTATGTCATTGCCGCAGCGCGTTCCAGGGCTACACCAGATATTCGCCAGCCATCCTCTGTTTTCAGGATGAAATACTCCTGGGGATCGTTATCATATCGATATACCGGCATGTCATCATTGATATCCACTCGATATTCATATTCAGGCGTTTCTTCCAACAACTGCACGGCTCTATAAAGGACCGGCTTAATTCCCTTTTTTGTGACGGCAGAGATGGCATATACATCCTGATAACCTTTTTCATTCAGCTGTTTCTTCAGATTTTCCCATTTCGCCTCAGCTTCTGGTAAATCCATCTTGTTTAGAACCACCACCTGTGGTTTATCTCCCAGCGCTGGATCAAATAAAGCAAGTTCGGAATTAATTTGGGCCAGATCCAGAAAGGGTTCATCTGAAACCCCATCAAGGAGATGGATCAAGACTCTTGTACGCTGAATGTGTTTTAGAAAATCATGTCCCAAGCCTTCTCCCCGGTGAGCACCCTCGATCAATCCCGGAATATCAGCCATAATTAACTGGTTCTCACCATCCAGATCCACAACACCAAGGTTTGGTTGAAGGGTTGTAAACGGATAGGGAGCAATTTTCGGTTTTGCGTTGCTTACAACCGATAGTAATGTGGACTTGCCTGCATTGGGAACACCAATAATACCAACATCAGCAATCAACTTCAGCTCTAACCTTACGGTTTTCTCTTCGGGTGGTGCACCTTTTTCAGCAATTCTGGGAGCTTTATTCATTGAGCTTTTAAAGCGAGTATTACCTCGTCCTCCCCGGCCTCCCTTGCAAATAATTAGCTGCTGTCCATCCTCAACGAGATCACCCAGTAAGGAATCATCCTCTTCAAGGAACACCATCGTCCCAGGCGGGACTTTGATAACCAGATCATCTCCAGATGCCCCAGTCATGTTCTTTCCTTTCCCCTTGAATCCATTCTGGCCTTTAAATATTCTTTGATGCCGAAAATTCGAAAGGGTATTCTCATGTGGATCCACCTGCAAGATCACATTCCCACCGTGTCCACCATCGCCTCCATCGGGACCACCACGAGGAACAAATTTTTCGCGGCGAAACTGGATGACGCCATCTCCACCTTTTCCACCGAAGACATCAATAGTAACTTCGTCAAAATACATGAGTGTGTTTCCTTCCTGATTTCCAAACCCGAATCATTGGACTCTCACCAATTGTTCAGGGTTGTAGATTACCCCCGGTTGCCATTAATTCCTAACTGATAAAACCTAATTTTCTTCGCTATTATACCATTCTCAAGTTTCAGGGTTTATTATGGTAAAATTGTAAAAATTCTCACATATTACTCAATCAATCCGTTAATTAACGGTACCAAATCTTGGATAGAACAATGACACCACATATCCCACGCATTATTATTGGTCGGTTACCTTTATATCTCAGGGCGCTTAATCGGCTGAAAAAAGATGGGTACAACTACGCATCCTCCAGAGAGTTGGGTAAACTTCTAGACATTTCCGCAGCCCAAATCCGGAAGGATCTCTCCCATTTTGGAGAATTGGGTAAACGCGGCAAAGGTTATGAGATCGAGTTCCTAACCGGTAAATTGAACCAAATCCTGAATACCGATTCTGTCTGGGACATGATCGTCATCGGCGCCGGCGATTTAGGCAGCGGGTTGGTCAGATATAAAGGATTTTTTAATCGGGGTTTCCGGGTAGCAGCAATCTTTGATATCGATCCCGGGAAAATCGGACGACATATCGGTGATCTTGTCGTCAAAGATATCCGGGAAATGTGTGATTATGTAGCAGAGAGTGGCATCCAGATCGCAGTTCTTGCAATCCCCGCTGAATTCGCCCAAGACTTGATTGATAATCTTGTTGTTGTTGGGATCACCTCCATTCTGAACTATGCGCCTATTTATATCAAAACGCCAGATGGCGTGCAAATTGAACATATCGATCCTGCGGTCCACCTTCAAAAACTCAGCTACTTCCTGAAGTAAAACATTTGGTTGAATTAAATAAATAAAATCCGTAACTATAAAATAGTTACGGATTTTTTATTCCATTAAGTTATTTTCTTAGTAAATGAGGCTTCGCCTGATTTTCGGGAAAATTCCGGGGGCAAAAGCTCTAGAAGCGCCTTCTACAACACAAGTGGTGGGATTATCAACCAGATAGGTAGGCACACCCAATTCTTTTGTTAACAGTTTTTCCATTCCAGGAAGCAGCGCTGAACCACCGCTGAGGGCAATTCCCCTGTCAATAATATCTGATACCAACTCTGGGGGTGTTTTTTCTAGAACCTTTCGAGCTGTTTCAATTATTTCTTTGAGGGGATCCTGTAAAGCTTCGACAATCTCGCCTGTCGTTAAAGTAATCGGCTGGGGAAGTCCAGTAACTTGGTCCTGCCCCTGGACCTCAATTCCCGATTTCTCTTCCATAGGAAGTGCTGCACCAATTTCTAGTTTGATCCTTTCCGCAGTCGGTTGAGCGATGATCAGGCCGTATTTCCGTCTCACATAAGTAGCAATGGCGTCGTCAAGATCTGCACCACCCTTTCTTAATGTTCCAGCCGAAACGATCCCATACATTGCCAGGACAGCTGCCTGGGTCGCTCCACCGCCCATATTAAGGATCATATTTCCAGTGGGAGTATTGATAGGTAAATCCATACCGATTGCTGCAGCTAAGGGCTGGGGAATCAAAAAAACCTCACGCGCTCCGGCCTCAAGAACCGCTTCCTGAACCGCCCTACTTTCAACACTAGTGACTCCATATGGAACTGTCACCATTATTCTCGGACGAACCAATCGAATCGATCCAGTCACTTTTTTTATCAGACGGTCCAGCAACAACATCGTGACTTCGAATTCTGCGATAACCCCGTGCTTCAGAGGTTGGGTAATTTCTAGAGAGTCAGGTACCCGGCCAAACATATCTTTAGCGGCCTGGCCAAATTCAACGATCTTTTGTTCATCAATGGCAATAGCTGCCACAGTCGGCCACCTCTCAAGCAATACCCCCTCTTCGGCAATCATGGTGTAATATGTGCCGAGATCAATCCCAAAATCTTGCGATAAAAAAGCCATAAATATCCTGTTATGCTGAGCCCATTCCCGGGGGCCTTGATCGATGTCCGTGCTTGCGGTGCTGTTCGGCGGCTTTCAAACGCAGGTTTGAACGGCGTAAAGCTGCCTGGGCACGCATATAATTTTTTGTGCCAGTAGTGCTATATTCTTCCAGCATCTTTCTGGCACGCTCCATGGCTTTTTCTGCCCTTTCGATATCAATATCTTCTACATACTCTGCCGCATCTGCCATAATGGTAACAATATCCGGCTGGACTTCTATAAAACCACCAGTGACAGTAAAAATCTCTTCCATATCTCCGGTCTTAACCCGGATTACACCCATTCCCAGAGACGACAATAATGGGGCATGGCCCGGGAGAATACCCATTTCTCCCAACGATCCAGGCACCATAACTATGTCTGCGTCGCCTTCGTATACTAGGCGATCCTGGGAAACTATTTCACACCGAATTGGCATAACAACAGCTCCTGATCCTAATTTGCTCCAATTCTCTCAGCTTTTTCAATTGCTTCATCGATCGTCCCTACCAGTAAGAAGGCATCCTCTGGCAAGTGATCATGTTTTCCATCCAGAATTTCGCTGAAACCTCGGATGGTTTCCTTAATGGGAACATATTTCCCCGGTAGGTTTGTAAACTGTTCAGCTACAAACATCGGCTGTGAGAAGAAACGCTCAATTTTCCGGGCTCGCGAAACTGCAATCTTGTCATCTTCAGAAAGTTCATCCATACCCAAAATAGCTATGATATCCTGCAGGTCTTTATATTTCTGCAGAACTTCCTGCACTCGGCGTGTGGTTTCGTAATGTTCAGCTCCAACAATATTGGGATCCAGGATCCGCGAAGTTGAGGTCAATGGGTCTACTGCGGGATAAATCCCTTTCTCAGCGATAGAACGTTCCAGAGCAATCGTAGCATCCAAGTGAGTGAATGTAACCACAGGCGCTGGGTCTGAATAATCATCCGCCGGCACGTAAATGGCCTGCATGGATGTAATAGATCCGGTTTTCGTGCTGGTAATACGTTCCTGCAGGTTTCCCATTTCTGTCGCCAGAGTAGGTTGATATCCTACAGCCGAAGGCATCCTGCCGAGCAAAGCTGATACCTCGGCGCCTGCCAGACTGAACCGGAAAATATTATCAATGAACATCAACACATCCCGGCCCTCATCCCTGAATTTCTCGGCCATGGCCAAACCCGTCAGCGCAACGCGCAATCGGGGTCCCGGGGGTTCGTTCATCTGACCGTACACCATTACGGTATCTTTCATTACTCCAGATTCCAGCATTTCCCTATAAAGTTGGGTGCCTTCCCTGGTTCGTTCACCAACACCGGCAAATACCGAGTTGCCTTCATGTTCTGTGGCAACTGAACGGATCAGCTCCATGATAATGACTGTTTTTCCAACACCAGCGCCACCGAAAACCCCGGTTTTACCACCCTTTGTGAAAGGAGCTACCAGGTCAATTGATTTAATGCCAGTTTCAAATACCTCGACTTCCGTGGATAGATCTTCAAATGATGGAGCCAGCCTGTGGATAGGGTAATATTCGTTTGATACGATCTCACCCTTGCCATCGACAGGTTGTCCGAGGACATTCATAACCCGTCCCAGGACTTGCTCTCCAACAGGTACCATTATGGGGTCGCCGGTTCCGGTCACCTTCATACCACGTTTTAATCCCGGGGTTGGTCCCATCGCTACGCAGCGGACTTCTCCTCCGCCCAGATCGTTCTCAACTTCCAGGATCAGATCATCTCCATCCTCAACTTCCACAACCAGGGCATCGTAAATATTCGGCATATTTTCTATATCAAAAACCACATCAATCACACCGCCTTTAATTTCGATGATCTTTCCGCTGGCATCTGTCATTACACCCTCCACTCAAATAATCCTTTCAGGTTTTACCAAAATATCAACTATTCAGATATTGCTTCTGCACCACCTACAATATCGAGCATTTCATTTGTAATAGCCTGCTGCCGGGCTTTGTTGTATTCCAATTGCAGCGCGTCTGCCAGATATGTTGCCTTATCAGTGGCATTTTTCATTGCGACCATTCGGGCAGAATGTTCACTCGCCAAAGATTCGATCACAGCGTGAAAGACCTGCAGCACAGTGAAGCGGGGTATGATCGCATTCAGAAGTGATCTTTGATCTGGTTCGAAGATATATCCTCCAACCAACGACTGTTTGATTTCAAAATCTTTCACACGCTCCTCAGAACCCGGATCCAACGGGAGGATCTTCTTGACAACAGGCTGATGATTCATTCTGTTAACGAATTTTGTATAAATCAGGTACACCTCATCCACTTCGTCATCCAAATATTGATCAACCGCAAGAAAACCTGCAGGAGAAATATCATTATAGGATGGCTGGGCAGGTAAATTACTGAACTCAGCCAGGATTTCCTTCCCCCTCCGGAGCAGCTGATCACGACCTCGTTTTCCGACAGTAATGAATTTCACCGGAACATCAATGGTTTCAGCCCACTCATCGGCTTTCTTGATCAAATTGGAGTTGTACGCTCCTGCCAATCCCCGGTCACTACTGATTACAATGGCAATTACGTGTTTGACTTCAGCATGGTTTGCCAGCATCGGGTGTAGTGTAGAATGGTCCGGCTGCTGTGCGATATGCTGCATCACCTGCCAGGCTTTAACTGAATAAGGCCGAGTATCCTCAAGCTGATCAATTGCTTTGCGCACTTTGCTGGCGCTGACCGCTTGCAGAGCCCGGGTCACCTGAGATATATTCTTGACGCTTTTGATGCGTTGCTTTACTTCTCTAGCATTTGCCATATATCAATATCCTGGAGATAACTGGCTTCTTTTAGTCAATTAGAGTGAAAACCCTTCCAGGGCACCCTTAAGCTGTTCTTCGATCTTTTCAGTAAGCTGTTTTTCTTCCAAAATGGCTGAAAGTAGATCCGGATGGCTGTTTTCGATATAACGGATCAACTCGTTTTCCCATTCTGCCATATCGTCAAGTTGGACTTCATCTGCGTACCCTTTAGTTGTCGCGTAAATCACCACAATCTGATTAGCAACAGGCACAGGAGAGAACTGGGGTTGTTTGAGAACCTCACGTAATCGCTGACCTCTATCCAACCTAGCCTGAGTTGCTTTATCGAGATCAGAACCGAATTGTGCAAATGCCGCCAGTTCGCGGAAGGCTGCCATTTCCAGACGCAGCTGGCCGGCAACCTGTTTCATAGCCTTAAGCTGGGCATCACCGCCAACACGTGAGACCGAGATACCGGCGTTAATGGCAGGCCTAATACCAGAATAGAACAAGTCGTTTTCGAGATAGATCTGTCCATCCGTGATCGAAATAACATTAGTTGGTACGTAGGCTGACACATCACCCAACAAGGTCTCAATGATCGGCAGTGCAGTCAATGAACCCCCGGTACCTTTAACTTTTACGATCTTTCCTTTTTCACCGCCTTCCAAATCGTGTTTGGCGTCTTCTTTCGCCAGCGGTCCAAGATAGACTTTCCCATTCACGGCATCTTTCTGCTCGGCTAAAGCTTCTTTGTAATCCTCAGGAACAATCACATAATTATCAGCCATCCTGGCTGCTCTTTCCAGTAATCGGGAGTGCAGATAAAACAAATCTCCCGGATAAGCTTCACGTCCTGGGGGACGCCTGAGCAGCAAAGAAAGTTCACGATATGACCAGGCATGTTTTGAAAGATCATCGTAGACAATCAAAGCGTCCCGTCCAGCAGCCATGAACTCTTCGCCCATCGCGCAGCCGGCGTAAGGGGCGATATACTGCAAGGCGCTGGGTTCTTCTGCTGAAGCAGAAACGATTATTGTATGCTCCATGGCGCCATGTTCTTCCAGGAGGGCAACAGTCCTGGCAGTTCCGGCTTTTTTCTGGCCAATAGCTACATAAATACAGATAACGCCCTTGCCTTTTTGGTTGATGATCGTATCCAACGCAATGGCTGTTTTTCCAGTTTGCCGGTCACCAATTATCAATTCCCGCTGTCCACGACCAATCGGGATCATAGAGTCAATTGCTTTAATACCAGTCTGAAGAGGCTGATCCACATCTTTTCTTTCAATTACACCAGGTGCAATGAACTCGACGGGTCTATAACCCGTACTGCGAATGGGACCTTTTCCATCAATAGGCTCTCCGAGTGCATTTACAACCCGACCGATCAATGCGTCACCCACTGGAACCGAGGTAATACGATTGGTGGACCGTACTTCCATACCCTCGATGATCTCATCATATTCACCCATGATAATGACGCCAACGTGGTCTTTTTCGAGGTTAAATGCTGTTCCCATAACGCCATTCTTAAATTGGACAAGTTCTTGGGCTCGAACGTCAGCAAGACCCGTTACACGGGCAATGCCATCACCAGACTCCAGTACAAAACCAACACTCTGCACCCCAGCCGTAGGCTGAAATTCATCAATAAATTTCTTAAATTCTGATGTAATTTGATTAATGGATTCAGTCACGATACCTCCGCTGCTATTAATAAAGCAAATCAAAAAATGACTATCGATCCAGTCATATTTCTGATCGATCTTCTAGAATTTATTTTGTATCAGAAAAGTTGTTCTGCAACCGAAAAAATGATAACTGATAGTCCGCTTCTTGTCCAGTAAGGGACATCTCAACTGAAGAACCTGAGGGCGAATGTGAGCCTAGTTTCCAGGTTAAGCGGGGCATCATCTGGCAAAGTCTGCAGCGCTGCCTGTGCCTCCAAAACCGAATATCCCAAGGTAACCAATGCCTGCTGGACCTCTGCGTTAATCCCCGCTGTTTCCGGAGAAATCTCCAGCACATCAGTAAAGCTGATCCTATCTTCCAAAGATAACAATATCTTCTGAGCAGTCTTTTTTCCAATTCCAGAAACCTGGGAAAATATCTCTTCCTGTTTATTCAGGACCGCACGTTTAATTACATCCGGATTGTGTGTGGAAAGAGTTTCCAAGGCCAATCGCGGTCCTACACCATTTACTTTAATAAGTTCCTTAAAAAGCGATACCTCTTCTTGTTCTTGAAACCCAAATAAAGTGAGCGAATCTTCTCTCACAACCAAATGTGTAAAGAGAGATACAGCCTCTCCCCGGCGCTGTGATTGAGCCAAATATTTAGTCACGAAAACCAAATAGCCAATCCCCCCAACCTCAACAATCAGGTTGTCTTCACCAATTTGGATGACTTGTCCTTGTAAACTCGCGATCATATTTTATCTCTCATAGGAAAAAGGCGATACCCAGGCCAATAACGACCATCACTGCCATAATCGGCCAAACATACTTACGGAGAGTCTTGGAACCGATTGAAAATACCAGCGCTCCCTTTGTTAGTGTATTAGATATCGTTGCTAGAATAATAGCAAATCTACCGGATTCTAGAGATATGCTTCCTCCGGCTCGGGTAAGATCTGATATTGACAAAGTTATTGCGTCAACATCAGCTAAGCCAGCGATGATGCTGGTTAGATAAATTCCCTTCTCTCCAATATACAATTCAGCAGCTTTAATACCTACTAAAACCAGAGCATAGATCAAACCGAACTTTATAGCTGTACTGAGTTCAAATGGGTTTGATAAAGCCAGCTCTTCTTCATCAATAGCTGATTGAGAAAAATAAAGATACCCTGCATAAATCAGTGCAGCCAAACCCATAGCAGTTAAAGCGGGCCAGATACCTGGCAATAGTTTATTATTGACAACCGCAACCTCGATCATCACCCGGATGAACATTATTATCCATGCAATAATGATCGCAACTGCGAAAGGCTTTTCCATCCCAGTTTGAGATTTGCTGCGCTCTGAAAAGCTCATGGTCGTTGCAGTGCTAGATGCCAGTCCACCGAGTAAACCACTGATCCCTAAGCCTTTCTTCGGGCCAACTACTTTAACAAGGATATAACCTAAAAAGTTGATCCCTGAAATGAAGATCACCATTTCCCAGATCTGGGCAGGATTTAATACATCAAAGGGTGGAGGACCAAAAGTCTTATTTGGCAAAACCGGCAATATGATGGCTGTGATCACCGCAAATTGAAGGGTAGCAAAAACATCTTCCCTGGTAATTACCCTGACAAACTGACGGAGTTCCCCTTTTGCCGCAAGTAGAACAGTGGTTACAACGCCCATCGCTGCAGCCAACTCGATGGAATGAATATAACAGATCGCTCCGATGATCACCGTAATCAGGGCTGCAACTTCAGAAGTTAGTCCAATTTCCTCACGTTCAGTCGCGGTCACATAATAAGCCACGATGATCATAATTCCCATCATTACAATAATACTGATCAATATCCAGATCGAATCCAGGGTGTCCGATAAAAACGCTGCCGCTGATCCGGCCAGGCTCATTAACGCAAACGTCCTCGCTCCGGCAAACAAACCAGTCCCCTTACCGGAACTATGGGCATATTCCCGCTGCATTCCAATTAATATGCCAATTAATAATGATGCGCCAAAGCGAAGGAAAATTGTCTGATTAATCATTGTTGTGTTTAATTAACCCTCGGGTGGAATGTAAATGACAAATTGCGACCGCCAGTGCATCCGCTGCATCATCTGGCTTTGGAACATCTCTTAGACCCAACAGCAGTTTTACCATTTGCTGGACCTGTTTCTTATCTGCATTTCCGTAGCCAACAACAGCCTGCTTAATAACTAAAGGGGAATATTCTCCAATCGGCAGTTCAGCTTCCGCAACAGCAACCAAAGCTGCTCCTCGACCTTGCCCGACATTCATTGCGGTTTTGACATTTTTCTGGAAAAATAATTTCTCAACAGCGCAGCAATCAGGTTTCGTATCTTTTATGATCTCCAATAATGACCGGTACAGGTGAAGCAGCCGGCGGGGTTCATCCCAATCACTTGGCGTGGTAATCACACCATGGGTAAGCCAGGTCAGATCACCACTCGTAGATTCTTTGATCAATCCATATCCAGTAATAGCAGTACCTGGATCGATTCCGATAACTACCCTCGAGTCAGTCATTTAGCAATGCCAGCTCTTCCAGGGCTTCATCACTTATCTTGAGATTCGAGTAAACCTCCTGGATATCATCCAGTTCTTCCAATATATCTATCACTTTCATTACCTGAACGGTACTTTCCAGGTCCAGCTCAACTTCCTGATTTGGATCCATCCTCAACCCTGAAGATTCTGGAACGATAGATTCAGCTTTCAATTTGTCGAAAATAGTTTTAAATACTTCGACCGGACCAATAATCTCAAAATAATTATCTTCTTCGATCACATCGTCCGCGCCGCTATCCGCAGCGATTTCAAATAGATCATCAAAACTCAGATCGCCGCAAGGAATATTAAAATATGATTTTCTGGTAAACTGCCAGGAAACGGAACCTTCCTGACCCATGCCTCCACCATGCTTCGATAGAACATGCCGTATATCGGCCACAGTCCGGTTGCGGTTGTCAGTAATGCAGTTTAAGATCACTGCCACCCCGCTAGGTGCATAACCTTCATAATGGATCTTTTCCATGCTTGCGGCATCTTTATCTTCACCAGTACCGCGTTTGACCGCCCGATCGATATTAGAACTGGGCATATTCGCTGATCTGGCTCGATCCATCGCCAGGCGCAGCCCAAAATTGGATTCTGGATCTCCACCGCCTTCCCTGGCTGAGATCTGGATCTCACGGGCTAACTTTGTATATTCAGCACCACGGCGGGCATCTGTAGCCGCTTTTTTATGTTTGATTGTCGACCATTTTGAATGTCCTGACATAAGAAACCTCCAAAAACAAGGGGATAATTAATTGCAGTGGAATCTCCCGAAAAGATAGCAATTTACTCATCTTCGGGCTGGTCGTATTATAACATCAGGCCGCAATTAGGTTACGAAAAAAAATCAGGTTTGTTTGTCCAGGCGAGTCATCCCCATGCTTTCTGCATATTGGACTACATCCAGGTACTCTCTCTTCGACACCCTCCGGTTCAATCCAATCCTGAGATAGGCTTGGTGAGCAGGACGATATTGGTCCAAAATTTTAAGGTATGTATCCACTGAAACCTGTTCAGCAATGAAAGGAAGGTTCTTTTTACCAGTTCTCCAGTATGAAGTGCTGTGCGATATTCGGGAATAAATAATGTGATTCCCCCCTGATCATTTTTATTATAACGGGGAATAAAAACGATTCACAACTCATCAGGAATAAAGGATTGCGTTGCTTGTATTTCCTGGTACTCTTCGATAAAATCTGGTGTGGAGGTGTGGATTGACATCCATTACGCGGAAAAACTTTCTCAAACTATCCTTGTTAGGGTTATTAGGTGCCGGCTTTACGCCTGGTTCTTCTCTACCTGGAAGTAAAATGACGCGGGGGATCATTGGCAGGATTGCTGCCGATGAGAAAGTCATACACATTTATAAAGAACCGGATTATGAGAGTGAAATCGTCCGGAAAACAAGCTTTGATGAGCTGCTTCACCTTTATTATGAGCTTGAAATCCAGGATGGAGATCACCCATTAGCGTACTGGTACCGGGTTTGGGGTGGATATCTACCCGGTGTGTATGTTCAGCATACTCGTTACCGCCTGAACAAACCGCACGACAAGATCTTTGAATGCGGCAATTTGGCTGAGATCACAGTCCCCTATACCGAAGCCTACAAATTCAACGAATATGAGGGCTGGAAAAAGAAATACCGGCTTTATTACGAAACCACGCATTGGGTCACAGGGGTAAAAAGTGGACCTGATGGTACACCGTGGTATGAGCTGACTTCACAGCTTGCGATAAATCAGGTTTATTATGTGCGCCGGGAGCATCTGCGCCTGGTTCAGGATGTTGAATACCTGCCAACCAGTATTCATATCCCTCCTGAGCAAAAACACATCCTGGTTTCTCTAAATGATCAAACGCTGTCCGCTTTTGAAGATAATAAACTTGTCTTCAAGACAAAGATCTCCTCAGGCCTGGGTCATAAGGAAGTCTCGCTAAAAAACCCCAAAGCATTGGCCACTCCCCGGGGAGTATTCTATGTCACCTCAAAGTATCCTTCCAAGCATATGGGGAATTTGATCGCTACCGGCGCGCCTGGCAGTTATACGCTACCCGGTGTGCCATGGGCAACATTTTTCATCTATGATACCGGTGTCGCTTTTCATGGCACCTACTGGCATAATAACTTTGGAAACCAAATGAGCCATGGTTGTATCAATATGAGAAACAGCGATGCAAAATGGGTTTTCAGATGGGTAAATCCTGCCTACGACCCTCCATATAAAAATAATTGCGATTGGTACAACACTGGCCACGGTACCCGGATCGTGATCGACTGAGGAAATTCCTGAAAACCAATCTGTGTTAAAATGAACCCATGAGCGGAAAGACGATCTCTAAGAATAAAAAGGCTTATTTTAACTTCCATATCCTGGATACATACGAGGCTGGCCTTGTACTGCAAGGCTCTGAAATTAAGTCTATACGCAATCACCAGATTAGTATTGATCAGGCATATATTCACGTAGATGGTGAGGAAGCTTGGCTGGTCGATGCCTACATCCACCCCTATGAACAGGCTAGCACATTTAACCACAATGCAAACCGGCGCAGGAAACTCCTGCTCCATAAAAAAGAGATCCTCGATATGTGGGATAAAGTGCGCATCAAAGGCAACACCATCATTCCACTCCGGGTCTACATATCTAATGGGAAAGCCAAAATAGAAATTGCTGTTGCCAAGGGTAAAAAGCTCTACGACAAAAGGAATGATCTCGCAGAGCGGGACTCAGAACGCCAACAACAAAGAGATCTCAGGCAACTTGGACTATAATTTCAGCCTCCCTGTAAACTTTGGATAAAAAATAAATGAGTTTTCCTTCTACCATCGCCGGACTTAATCAGCTTCCTGCCGATAAAAAAAGGGAGACTTACGCCCAAATAATTCCTCCCGGGCTCCTATCCCAATACCAAATCAACAAAGATCTAAAAGATACCCATGGACAGGATTTGTTCGTCATGCACTGCCCCTCCGGTTCATCTAGCGCCGAGCTCGCGCTCTACCACCAAGCTGATGCAGAAGATCCGCTATTATTCGGACATATAACAGATACCATCCACGGGCAGCTGCACATTTTACTGTATGGGATGAATGATGTTCTGTCCCCTCGCTATAACGTTGACCGGCTGCCGGACGGCACAAAAACAAGCTTTGGCACCAATCAAAGAAACCTGGAAGCAGAGCAACAGGCCATTGAGGCTGGATTGGCTCCTGGCCAGATCTACCGTGGTCCCCACTTATTCAAGGAATCCTTAAGACAGTTTGAATTTTTTGCCGCCTGTATGGGCCAGGATCTTTTCTTTGTAGAACCGCTTTTTTACCACGTAGCAATTATTTTCGAGAAGTACAACTTTCATTATCAGACCGGCAAAAAATTCATGCGAAGGATTAATGATGGATTTTCAGAAGACGGTGACCTGCTGCCATTACTCGACAGCAGTACTCCATTCCGATCACCCAAAGCTGTGAGTCAGATCCGTTATCGTTCCTGGGCTGTGCATGACAACATACTCGGGAAACCCTTTACAAACGTGACAATGTACAGATATGTCGAAAAAGACACAACACCTTGCCAGGATCACACCCTGGACTGGTAAAACCGCTTTCATACATAAAGGCTAATAATTATGATCCAAATCGATGGAAACTCGCTCACCATTAACGAAATTCATAAAGTTTCCGTAGATCAGGAGAAAGTAAGTTTATCTACTGACATCATCCAAAAGATCCAGGAATCCCGTCGATGGGTCGAGGAGATCGTCACTCAGGGAAAGCCGGTATACGCGATCAACACCGGATATGGAATCTTCGCCGACAAACAGATATCTGCTGATGAAATCCGATTGCTAAACCGAAATTTGATCTTGAGCCACGCTGTTGGGACGGGAGCCCCGCTCCCTACTGAAGTGGTCCGGGCTGCGATATTGATCAGGGCCAATACACTCGCCAAAGGATTTTCCGGAGTTAGACTAATTCTGATTGAAACGCTGCTTGAAATGCTGAATAAGGGTGTAAATCCGGTGATTCCATCCCAAGGATCGCTGGGATCATCCGGCGACCTGGCTCCCCTCTCCCATTTGGGATTGGTTGTGACAACTGATGACCAGGACCTGGAAAATTTCTCAGGGTTCGCAGAATACCAGGGCGCCAATCTAACTGGAAAACAAGCAATGAAGCAAGCAGGTATTCCCAGGATCATCCTGGAAGCTAAAGAAGGCATTGCTTTGAATAATGGCGCTACTTTTTCCGCAGCTATAGCCGCGCTGGCATGTTTCGAAGCAGAAAAATTACTTGAAGTCTCGGATATCGCCTTATCTATGAGCCTAGAAGCTTTACTCGGAACGTCAGCTGCTTTTGACCCGCGCATCCATAAATCCCGCCAGCATCCCGGTCAAATCGCAACGGCGGAGCAAGTCCTCCGGCTCACCAGAGAAAGCACCCTTCTCGATTCTACGGACAGAGTCCAGGATGCATATTCATTACGCTGTGGTCCCCAGGTTCATGGCCCCGCCAAGGAAACCTTGGAGTTCACAAAAAATGTCATCAGCAGAGAGATCAATGCAGCGACCGATAACCCCTTGTTATTTGCTGAGGGTGAAGCCATCTCTGGCGGAAACTTCCACGGGGAACCGGTGGGCATGGTAATGGATTATCTGGGCATTGCGATGACAGAAATCGCCGGCATCTCAGAAAGGCGTGTCTACCGATTAACTGACGGCCGGTTGAATGAAAACCTCCCCGCCATGCTGGTGGATAACCGACAAGATGAAGGCTTGAATTCGGGAATGATGATGCCCCAATATACAGCGGCATCCCTCGTCCTCGAAAATCGTTCTCTGGCAACTCCTGATTCTATTAATTCTCTGCCCACATCGGCCGCCCAAGAAGATCACAATGCCAACGCAATGACCGCAGCCAGACACACCTACCAGATCATTGAAAATACAAGGCATGTTCTGGCTATTGAACTCTATACTGCCACCCGGGCTCTTGATCTGCGCCTTCGGGAACTATCCAATAAGAATCCAGGGATTGGTACGAAAGCAGCCCATCAATCGATCCGGAAAGTCGTTCCTTATCAACCAGGAGATACCTTGTGGGGTCCAGAGATCGACCGGGTCAGAGATATGATCTTAAACAATCAACTTATTGAAGACGTTCGAAGTGCACTTGACACGGGTTGATATTTATCCCTGATCATAGCAGAAGGAGGATACCGTGGATAAATGCCCATTCTGCAATATCCTTTCAGGGAACCTAGAGGGTACAATTGTCCACCAGGATGAGGTATGTACAGCCTTCATGGATATCCAACCTATTAATCCTGGTCATATTCTGGTAATTCCTAATCAACATATTCCAGACCTGGCCAGCTTGCCCCCGGATATAGGAAAGCATATCTTTGCTATAGGCCAAAAATTAGCTTCTGCACTAAGACGGAGCAGCGTGCAGTGTGAAGGTGTAAATCTCTTCCTGGCGGATGGGAAGGCGTCAATGCAGGATGTTTTTCACACCCATCTTCATGTCATCCCGCGGTTTGAGGGGGATGGCTTTGGCTTCACATTCAATCCCAGATATGCCGAATTGCCCACTCGTGATGAACTGGAGAATATTGGCTATTATTTGAAAGAAGCAATAAAGATCGTGGAAAAACTAGAAGGACAAATTTAATCACTATCATGACCACAACACAAAACTCAAATAATAAACTGCTCTCAACAGCCATCCTGGTTTCGGTATTCTATGTTGCGGCCCAGATGATGGCAGATATCGGTAGCTTACGCATCGTACTGGTTGCAGGTTTTTCTATTGATGCAGGTACTTTCATTTATCCCTTGACCTTTACCCTGCGGGATATGGTTCACAAAACAGCTGGTATCAAGATCGCTCGTATGTTAATCCTGACTGCCGCGGGTATCAATCTCGTAATGGCCTTATTCTTCAAAATCGCGGCTATCTTACCACCTGACCTGGCTGTCGGGCCGCAATCCGAATTTGCCATGGTGCTTGCTCCAGTTTGGCGCATTGTTGGTGCATCAATAATCGCTGAAGTGATCAGTGAGCTGATCGATACAGAAGGTTATCGTTTCTGGGTGGAAAAAGTCACTCAAAAACACCAGTGGGCCAGAGTGTTGGTCTCCAACGCTCTCAGCATCCCAATTGACAGCTTTATTTTCAGTTTCCTGGCATTCTGGGGCATCATGCCAACGGCAGTGGTCTTGTCGATCTTTTTCAGCAACATGATCATCAAAGGAATAACTACTTTAATCAGCATCCCTGGAATTTATCTGGTCCCGGAGAAGTCTTAGGGTGTAACTATTCCTCTAAGAATATCGTTTAAGATATATATATAAACAACTATCATTAATCCACCGAGGAAAAAAATGAAAAGACGATACTTATTTAAAATGACCCTGATCCTGCTGGTAATCATTCTCAGTGCCTGTAATATGCCAAATAGTTCCCCCTCTCCTGCCGAACAAACAGCGATCATTGACAGGTCGGTGGCTGAGACCGTAGCTGCAGGACCTACCGCTTCTCTCCAGGCTGGCGATCCGGCAGCATCGGATACACCCGAACCCGGTTCGGGCGAACCCGCAACATCGACTCCTACAAACACACCTGAAGCTGACACACCCACACCGTCCAACACTCCAATCCCCTGCAATCTAGGGAGATTTGTAACTGATGTAACCATTCCCGATGGAACAACATTTGAACCAGGCGAGGTATTTACCAAAACCTGGCGCATTAAGAATACAGGCTCCTGTGCCTGGACCTCTGGATATGATCTCGTGTTCTCCGGTGGAGACGCAATGAGCGCGCCCGGTTCTGTCCAGATCACTTCAGGAACTGTAAATCCAGGACAGAACGTCGATGTATCAGTTAATATGACAGCACCTGCTTCCGAAGGGACCTTCCGGGGGAATTGGCAGCTGCGCGACCCATCAGATGTAATATTCGGTATCGAAAATAGTTCCAGTGGATTATTCTGGGTAGAAATTGAAGTTGAAGAAGCAGCACCAACTGTAAAAACCGTTGAGATAACGTTTGCAAGCCGCGGTCAGGTAGAAGATGGGCTTGATTTTCGAACCAATGCTAATAATGCCGGAGATACATCTCATGATGTTGGTCTGCAAGGATTTGTCACCTTTGACGTTAGCAGTATTCCAAATGGGGCAACGATCATATCCGCTAAGCTGATCTATACAAGCTATGATATTTTAGGGGATCCATTTGGCAATCTGGGATACCTTCGTGCTTATGTGCATAACTATGGATCAGTTGGACAGGAAGATTTTTCCCCGGTTGGTGTTACAGGAGCCATTGTCAGATTCTTCAACGAAGCCAAATTGAGCTCTGCCAATGAACAGACAATGAGCAGTATTGGCATTGCCGGAATCCAGAACGCCCTTGCCAGCGATTCCTTTCAAATAAGATTGCAGTTTAATGATACACATACAAATGGAGATGGTTTTGCGGACGCGATCCGGGGTAATTTAAAAATAGTTGTCACGTATCAAGAACCGTAAAGCAATATTTTTCACAGAGCAACAAAAGACACCTCCTGGGATTTCATTTCAGGAGGTGTTTTTTATTAGCTTGGCTATTGATCGATTTACCTCAGGGTATCAAAGGACGGACTTATGCGAACAAATCCTCTTTGATGCTCGAACTATCGGGGGTTGGAATTGCCTGCATAAACTGGTCTACAGACCTGGCTCCAAGCAGCCAGGATAGCCAGCGGATGAAACCACGAGTCAAACCATGACCGCCCTGGCTGGCATGGCAGACAGCAGCAGCCGCTTTTTTATCCTTGACCGCATCATATTTGATCCGGGCATTTACAGGAAACTCATCCACTGCCATCTGGGTTAGATCAATATCCTGATTTTTGCCATATTTACTTGGATCTTTTCCAAGCAGCTTCAATAATCGGACGTTGAAACGGATGAAATAACGCGGGATGGTGTGATAGTACAATCTGGCGGGCTGATATGGAGACTGGCTTCCAGAATATGTTGGGTCCCCTGCCATCTTAAATGCCTTGGTCGCTGCCTCGTGGATAAAGATATGATCCGGGTGCCTGTAACCGCCGATTGGATCGAAAGTTAACACTACCTGGGGCTTCACCTCACGGATGATATCTGCGATCTCTCCGGCTACCTGATCAAGGGAAGCATTGATCAATGCCTCGGGGTTTTTATTATCTGCTGATCCTGTC
>Ga0307990_1000207_pt1 | contig 56677 bp, 47 predicted proteins | sample EllFjometagen129_FD_203168 | JGI IMG/M metagenome (GOLD analysis project Ga0307990, IMG submission 203168) | Marine microbial communities from Ellis Fjord, Antarctic Ocean - #129 | ecosystem: Environmental > Aquatic > Marine > Unclassified | place: Southern Ocean | collected 2014-10-08
TATTGTGTAGTTGAGAGCCTGTTTCCTTGCCCAGGAGAGCTGACAACCTGAGTACGGGAAAAGACCACAATGTACCCACAGATTCTGCGGAAGACCCCAAAAAAAAGGGGCAGCTCTGAGCGCTGCCCCTGATTTGTGTATATTGTAATCAGTTCACTCAGTCATGGTTATGACCGCTGTGGTCTCCGCCATCATTTGGATTATGCGCTGGTGCAGCAGTCTCAGGTGTCCAGTCTTTGGCCTTCTCAGACGTTGCTTTAATGGTCTCAGCCGGCGTTGCGGTATCTTTTTTGTCGCAACCGGTGAATCCAGCGATCATTGCTACTGCAGCTAATATACATAGTGTGTATTTCATTTTATCTCCTTTTGTTTTGTTTTGTTTTGTTTTGTTAATTCGGCTCCTCACGGATTTTTATGGAATGCGTCTAAGTTTGGGTATTCCAGATTTTGTATGGATAACCTTTCCGAGGTCAAGGACCTCAGCTACAGCAAAAGCTTTGATGTCTGTAAATCTGTAGGGCGGGGGCCACTTCGACAGGCTCAGGACAGGCCATGACCCCGCCACGCAACTTGTGAAATATTTCTTTGCTTCATAAAAAAAACGGAAGAACCAATAATTCTACAACGCTCTCTCTATTACTTATGAGTGCGCTGCCATTTTGATTCAATCCAAAGGTATGCGGCCGGTATCATAAACAGGGTTACGACTGTCGATGTGGCCAGACCGAATACAACAACAATTGCTAAAGGACGCTGTATCTCAGAGCCAGTGCCGCTGGCAAGGATGAGCGGCAGCAATCCGAGAGCCGTTGTTATGGTTGTCATCAGAACCGGCCTGAACTTTGAGCGGCACCCGGAGATGACGGCATCCCGCAGAACAGTGCCCTGCTGACGCAGTCTCTCAAAGCGTGAAATCAGGACAACGCCGTCGGTCAGGACAATTCCGAAGAGTGCGATAAAGCCGATAGATGAGGGAATGCTGATATTCTCTCCAAATGCCGCCAGTGCTACGATTCCTCCAATCAGGGCCAACGGGACGTTCAACATGATTAGAACTGCAAGTCGGACCGAGCTGAACAGGGCATACAGCATCATCATCACCAGAATCAGTGTGATTGGAATAACGATTGCCAGTCTGTGGTTGGCGGCCTCCTGCAGTTCAAACTGGCCACCCCATTCGGGTCTGTAACCCGGAGAAAATTCAACGGCTTTATCGACTGCAACCTGTGCATCTTTTACGAATGATCCAACATCACGTCCACGCACATTGCACTGCACTGAGATGTAGCGTTGGGTATTTTCGCGGCTGATTTGGCGCAGTCCCGTAACTTTTTTGAATTCCGCCAGCGTGCTCAGCGGTACGTGTGATCCCGATGGCGTACGAATGAGCAGGTTGCCGATATCTTCGCGGTTCTCCTGATAGCGCTTATCCATGCGTACAAGGATTCGTGAGGCCATCTCACCTTCAAAGATATCACCGGCCACATCTCCCGTAAGGGTCTGTCGAATGACCGCCTGCACCTCATGCTTGTTGAGTCCGTAGCGGGCTAAATGGGTGGGATTGAGAATTATCTGCAGTTGGGTTTGGCCGCTGGTCTGTTCAACCCGCAGATCCTGGACACCTTCGACTCCAGCCAGAACATTCTTTATCTCGCCGGTAAGCGATTTGATCTTGTTCATGTTATCACCGAAAACCTTAAGAACAACCTCAGCTCCGGCTCCGGCAATCAGGCCATCGACTTCATGCGCAATTGGCTGCGAAAATCCGATGGAGACTCCAATCAGCGTGCCGATGCGCTCTTTTATGAATCCTTCGATATCTTCTTGTGAGTTGGCATTCTCCCACTCGGATCGCGGTTTTAGTGTGATAACAATACAGCCGTAATTCGTGTGATGCATGTGCGGTCCAACTTCGCCATAACCGATATCTGCGATTACATTCTGCACCTCCTGCACCTTGACGGCAGCCTTTGATATTTTGGAACAGACGCTTTTAATCTCATCTAAAGATACATTCGGGTCCATATAGGCATAGCACTGGATGGTTCCCTCCTGCAATCTTGGAATAAACTCGCGACCAAGCTTCATGTATCCCAAAACGCCGCAGGCAATGATAATCAGTAGCGCAGCAATGATCAGCATAGGTTGCCTGAATGAACGGGTGACCAGACTTTCGTAACTGTTAAGCAGCGCAGTTAATATCTTACCCTGCGATGCACCGCTGCGCTTGATTCTGTTACGGTGTAGAATTCTGTAAAAGATCGGAGCAATCAAGAGCGCGTAGAGCAGCGATCCGAGCATGGTTGCCGCTACGGCAAAAGCCAGCGGCCTGAACATCTTGCCTTCAATCTCTCCCAGGGTAAATATTGGCAGAAAAACAACGACAACTACGACCACCGCAAAAACTATCGGTCGTCCTACTTCCTGCGCTGCCTGCAGAATGGTCTGCTCGGTTGAAATTTTTCCATCTGAGTTCCATGTGGCGGTTTGCAGCTTTTCTACCATAATGATAGTTGCGTCAATGATCATACCGAGCGCAATTGCCATGCCTCCGAATGATATTAAATCTCCAGGGAAACCGCTTCGTTCCATCAGAATAAAACCAAACATCATTGCAAATGGGAGCGAACATACCATGATCAGGGCATTGCGGAAGTTGCCCAGGAAAAGGAAGGCTACAATCGATACCAGAACCAAACCAAAGAGGAGCGCATTACGCACCGTGCGGATGCTGTTGGTAACCAGATCTGATTGATCGTAGTATGGTACCAGCTTGACTCCCTCCGGCAGGGTCTTGTTGATTTCAGCAATGCGCTTGCGTAAACGTCGGATAACCTCAAAGGAGTTGGCCTTATGCAGCTTATAAACACCGCCGAGAACGACTTCGCGATCGCCGTTGAGCAACGCCACACCTCGTCGGAATGCCCGCCCCAATTCGACACTTCCAAGGTCCTTTACCAGAATTGGTTTACCTTCAACACTTTTTACGACTGTATTGGCCAGCTCTTCTATAGCGCCCACACGTCCCAGAGTTCGCACTATCAGCTCTTCGCTGCCGCGTGTGATCAGTCCGGCACCGACATTGGCATTATTCAATTTGATTGCCTGGCTGACATCTTCAATTGTGAGGTCGAATGAGAGAAGTTTTTCAGGTGAGAGTTCAACTTCGTATTGCCGCATGAATCCGCCCTGACCGATTACCTTGGCCACACCCGGTACGGTTTCAATGCCGCGCTTGACGACCCATTGATGCATTGTTCGCAGCTCGGTGATGTCCCAGTTCTCCGCTTCCAGATAGTAGGCGATGATTTTGCCGGTTCCGCTGACAACCGGACCCATCTCAAGCCCGTGCGGCATCTCGACTCCATCCGGGATGCCCTCCTCCGCCTCTCCCATCCGCTCTGCAACGAGCTGTCTGGCCAGGTAGATATTGACATCATCATCAAAGTAGATATTGACGGTTGAGAGACCCAGCGATGAGATAGAACGAATCTTCTGGACTCCGGGAACACTGCGCATGGCAGTCTCAGTCGGCCGGGTGACGAGTTGTTCCACCTCCTCGGCTGCCATACCATCTACCTCCGCAAATACCTGCACCAGATTTGGACTGATGTCCGGAAAGGCATCAATGGAAATTCTGGACAATGAAAATACACCAAGTGCTCCCACCGCGACAGTCAGCATGAATGCGAGCAGTTTATGCTTTAATCCTAAGTGAATAACAGTTGCAATCATAATAATACCTCTCAATTTTTTTAAATATGGTAATTTTTAACCTCTTTACTTTTAAACCCTTTTCTATGCAACGCGAAGCGTTGTTGACTAAAGCTGTGATGCATATCATTCAACTATTGAACAAGTGAGAAAAGATTCGCATATCACATAGGTTCAGTTTGATTGCGACGGAAAACAGCTTTAGTGTGCGTGGCCGTGGCTGCAGGTGGGACCGCTTCCATTTTTCGAAGCTTCTGCTTTCAGATGAAAAGCATTGACAGAGGCAACAGCTTCACCGGCCTTTAATCCGCTTAGAATCTCGATGTTTGTTGCATCGGCATAACCGGCTTTGACCTCTCTGATTTCAAAAGCAGCTTTGGTCCATACAAAGACACAGGTATGATCGTTAACTGACTGTACACTGTCCTTCGGTATTATCACCGTTTCCTCTTTTGTTGGTATACGAATGCCGACATCCACAAAAGTTCCCGGTCGGAACTGCCCCTCGGGGTTGGCCAGCGTGGCGCGTGCCAGTGCTGTGCGGGTTGCCGGATCAATAACTGCTGCAATAAACTCGATTTTGGTCTCTGCCATAGTTTTGTCAGGCATGTTGACAATGACAGGGTAACCCACTCCGACAAGTGAGATCGACTCCTGGCTGATCACCATATTAACCCAGACGCTGGATAGATCGGCAATTGTGAAGAGTTCGGCACTCGCGTCAATTGACTCGCCAATGGCGATATGCTTTTCAATCAGGGTTCCGTCAAAGGGTGCCCGCAGTGCGTACCAGGCAAAGCGTTCATCCTTTCCGAGGGTCTCCGCCACAGATGGCAAATTTCCCTTTTTGCAGTTTGGATCGTCACACGTACATGCTTTCAGCCCTGCTGTCTTAGGAACGAGTTTACGCAATCCGACAATAACATCCGCCTCTGCTCCTTTCAGACGTAGGCGCTTTTCTGCAGCAACAGAGTTGAATTCTGCCACCTGACGCTGCTGAGCTGCTTCACTGTAGGCAATCTGTGTCTCATAACTGGCGGTATCAAAAGCTGCCTGTAATTTAGCCTGAATCTGTCTCAAGCTGGTTTTGGCTTTAATCAGTTCCTGATCGCTGCTTATCTGCTTTGCATGCAGTCCGACTTCACGTTTGTGCGTGGATCTTGCCTCCAGATATGCGGCATAGGCAGGGAGCAGCAGGCCTCTGTATTTGCCCATCGCTAAATCGTCCAGTTTATGAATTTTATCGTCGGAGGCCTCTTTTTTTAAAAGAGTAATCAGCCGTGTGACATTTTCAAAGATCTGCTTGGCACGTGGCAGTATCAGCTCACAGCAGCCGACCTCCGACTCCTTGGCATAGAAGTCCAGCTTGGCTTCAGCCAGTTCATCGCTTTCGATCCATGCCAGAATCTGACCGGCTTTAACGCGGTCACCCTGCGCTCCTTTGACTTCGCGTACAATGCCTGCAGCGCGTGGCACCACATGCGCCACATGGTCGGAGTTGACCTTGATTTCTCCTGGAATACGGATTTCCTTTCGGACGACTCCTTTAACTGCTTGGCTGATTTTGATGCCCATCCGTGACACCTGCTCTTGTGTAACCGAAATTACTGGCGGATCAGCGGTAGCTACAGCTGCATAACCTACCATTGCAGGGGGGGCGAGCAGGGTAAGACCCAAAATTATCAATTTCATATTTATTATGTTTTTCATATTTATTCCTCTTCTTTATAATCTAAAGTTTTTCAATGCTCATCCCTGTCAGTCGTTCAATATCAGTTAAAGCCGTTTGGTAAGCGGCCAGCGCATCAATCATTTCATTGCGCATTGCAAATAAAGACCGCTGGGCATCGAGTACATCTAAAAAGTCAAACTTGCCCTCTTTATATCCTTTATGTGCTGCCTTAAAGGTCTCTTCCATCGCCGGAACAACTTTTGAACGAAGCACCTGTGCTCTTTTGTGAGCTGAGCTGAGCCAGGCATGTGTTTCGATTAATCTGGTCGAAAGCTCTATGCTGGTGGCTCGCGCCTCTGCCTGAGCCTTTGCCAGTCCATGTTTCGCTGCAATTATATTGCCTTGATTTTGGTCGAAAAGGGGTAAAGGAACTCCAATTCCAAAAATAAGTGCATGCGTCCCATCCTCTTCAAACCTCTTTACGCCGGCTGCCACCGTCAGATCAGGAATTCGTGCCGCTCTCGCTGAATCAAGTGCGGCCTGTTGCATTTTTATCGCAACCGCGCTAATCTCAAGCTCAGGATTGTACGTCAGTTGCGCACGTAGTATATCCATAGAGGGTAGAGTCTCGATAATGTTGTCGAAATTACCATCAGCTCTCAGAAAAACAGCCCGGTCTGAACCCCAGATGGCTGCCAATGAATGGCGTGCCAGCCTAAGTGTGTTTTCGGCTTCCGCTGTGTCGAGACGCGCTAATTCCATTTCAGTGCTGGTTTTCAGCTTTTGAACAGGGGGTTCTTTGCCAGCCTTAACACGCTCGTCAACTGTCCGGTGTGTCTGCTCTGCCAGCTCCAGCGAAGACCTGGCTAGCTTAAGACGTTGTTGTGCTGCAATCAGATTTGTGAAGCGGTGAGCAGTTTCTGTGAACACCTCCAGCCTTTTACTCTCGTAATTCCATCCGGCCAGCTCGCCTTCGGCTTCGGCAATGCGCACTCTCCAGTGTCTCTTTCGGCCCAGTTCAATAACCTGGCCCAGCATTACGGATGGCTCGGAGGAATCATATCCCTCGCCATCGCGGTCAAACGATTCAAGCTCAAGCTCAAGCTCAGGGTTGCGTAGCAAATCAGCCTGAAGTGTGCGTGCTTCAGCCGCACGCACTTCGTGCGAGAATGCCTCCAACTCTGGATTTTTCATAAGGGCCAGTACCAGAGCTTGCCGCAACGATATACTCGTCTGCTGTTCAATAACCTCAGGTGTGGAGTGTTGCTGGATGCCACCCAAAGATTTATGAACCGTTTGAATATCTCGGCCCAGCGGGCGGGGTGTTTGCGTTACTGCTATGCGTTGACTAGTACAGCCGACAAATAGCGCAAAAGTCACGCTTGCTCCCAGTAGGATTGTTTTTTTTAGCATATAATTTTCCAGTGATGACATAGTATATAGATAATGATTGATGATATTCCATGAGGCGAAGCCTCTCGGTATACAGGGAATGTGCAAGTAGCGATGAAAAGATAGTGTGATCAGGGCAGAGACTGCCAATGAAATCTTTGATATGCTGTCAGGTGATGCGTGATGCCAAATAACACCATCCGCTATCTGTCGTCAGACAACCGCTACTCAGAGGGGCTTTTTCAGCAAAGCACCTTGATGTTTTTGGATATATATATTAAAAGCGGAGGTCCTGAATCAGGAATCTGCCCCGTCTTTGGATATGAAATATTAACTGCGATGCTCAGATCATCAGTGATTCCACAGAAATAATCGAGATATACGAATTGAAGTGCAGCTGAGATATCAGGAACCGTTTTGTTGGCAACAGATATTGGTGGCAGCACATCAAAGTCGAGATGGACGCAGTCGTGGTCAATAGTAGATTGCGCATCACTTCCACCGCTATTGTGACATGGGTTGCTGTGTGACTCCTCGCATTGGTCACCACAGCTCTGTGCTTGTATTTCGCATAAACAGAAACTAAGCTCTTGAAACACAGTCGCCGCAAAAAAACACAGCACCATGGCAGAGTAGACTCTGCGAATAACGGAGCGATTAAAAGCTAATCTGTGTCTTAAGAATCTCATTTGCTCACTAATTTAACCCAAAGTTGCCGAAATGTCAACTGTGTAGATATGGCGAGAAAACGCTGGGAGCGCTGAGCCCCAGTTTATCAGGGCGTAGCCTTTAGACGAAGACTGGCTCGGCATGGAGCGAAAGCGGCTCTAAACTTGGATATTGGATATTCCGCCTTGGTGATTGAATATTCAATTGATAAAGTGTGCTTAATACATAGAGAGCGAAATATGATAGAATTTTTTTCTAGTTGTCGCTCTGATGTTGTTTGAAAAGCAGGTCCGGTTTCCAACCGGACAGTCCCGATGGAATCGGGACCTACAGGTCTATCGGCACAAGTCGGATATTCTCAACGTTATGTTGCGTAATGGACCTGAAATGCACCCATCGGTCTTAAAAGTAGCCAAAAACTTCTCCGTGACTCTGTGTCTCTGTGTTAAAATTATCCCTTTACCTCGACAGGCCTATAGTTGATGACTGTTCTGAATGCCACTTTAGATGTTTTTAATCAGCAACTTTTTCGCCATTGAAATAAGGTATTTATCACTGGAGTTTTGAAGTTCCCGGTCATTAGCGATGGCAGCAATATATTTGTTAGCGAAAGCTCGTTGAGTGGGATCTTTCACTCTTGAAAGTTGTTTGAGCGCGGCTTCCTTTTGCCATTTCTTGGCTTTCAAAAATTCTATGATGGTTTGTTTGCCTCTATCATCTCCGAGAATCAGAAGAGATACGGCTGAACGTATTTGGATGGCAGTGTCCTGATCGGCGAGCATATTTCGCAGAATTGGAATATTCTTTTCGCTTTCACTTATGACGGCAAGACAGAGGGCGGCTTCCTGACGTGCTGTAGTGTCTTTCTCGCCTGCCAGTTTTCTGTAAAACTTCTGTGATGCCTCCGGTCTAATTTTTTTGACGGCATTGAGAATGATCTCTGTGGAGAGTAGCCATTCGTTGGCAATTGGATCAATCGGTTTTGGTTTGTCCAGATCCTTGAGTTCATTCCACTCGCCGCTAAGGCTATCTATACTGCGGAGAGATGTATAATGTGATTGGTTTTGAGCCTGGCATTGTGCGCCGCGGAAGCCACTACCAGCGCGGAGTTTAGAATCGTTGCGTGCATCAATATACAGTTTGGCCAGTTCAGGCAGAGCCTGCTCTGCCTTTAGCTCTCCCAAAGCCCACACAATTGAGGCTCGCGAGAGGCCACTCTCAAGCTTCAGTGCGTTGATCAGCGGTATGATTGAGGAGGAATCTTTGATAGCCCCGCAACCACGGGCAGCATTTGAGCGTATGATCCTGTTTTTGCTTTTAAGCGCCTCATGCAAAACCGGTAGGATCGGCTTACCTGCATATTCAAATGCCCTCTGCGCAAAGCGGGCGGCACCATAATTTGAGTTTGGGCCGGGATCTCTATCTTCGGTGTATGCCAATAGAAGGGGGCTCGCTAATTCCGGGTGTACTACGACGGCTTTTCCGAGAGCTTCGAATACCTGGTTGCGTGGTTCGTAATCATCGGTGGAGATTGGATGTTGCAGCATGAGTTCAAGGTGCTCTTCTTTTGCCAGCGGAGCGATGGCTGCGTATAATGCTTCAATATTCACGGTAACGCCAACAGATGAATTTGCTCCGAAGGGGAAGTTGCCCCATGATCTGCGTTGGACAATCTCTCGGATGTTGCTCATCTCAGCTAGAACCCCACATTTGCATAGTTCAATGGTTGCGAGCGCACGAATATATGCATGTTTGTCTTTGGTGAGTTTCTTTAGAAAAGGGATTATCTCTGAGGATCTGCGGGCATGCACAATGACGAATAAGGCGGTTGCCTTGACACGCAGTTCGGGGTCGTCCAGTTGTTCTGCCAAAAGGGCGATTGTTTCCTCTTGTTCTATGATCTTGGAACCCATCATTTTTGAGAGGACCTTTGCCCGGAAATAGGGATTGTCATCCTGCATATAGCTTTTTAGAGCGGCTATTGAGTCAAGCGTGAATCTCTTCTTCTCTGCGGCGGCGATAAGAGCAAATCGTTTGTCGGTTGATATATCCACTTTTAGCTCAGCAATCTCAAGGGATGGCGTTGCATCAATATCATAGATAAGAACACCATATGCTCCAGTCATATACTTTTTATCTTTGACAAGCGTTTCAGATAGAATCCTTCCGCCAAGGACCGGAATTGAGCCGGATGGCCAGCTGTATAGCGATTTCACTCTTACATCTTTGCCGCTGTCGTCAAATGTTTCCGGATTGCGATCAGAGGGGTATGTCGGCTTTGTTGGATTGAAGATATCTGATGGAAACAAACGATATCGGAAATTTCCGCCACGGCCATATTCGATATCGTATGTGACTTTCAGATTACTTCCGCTGGGTTCAACTCTGAGGACCTTGTCTGTCGCCAGACCATCGGATTGACCAAAGGAGGTGAAGACGCAACTTTTTGGATCATAGACCATAATACCACCGCCGGAGTCGCCCCATGCGGATGAAAAGTAGAGCTTTCCATTTAAGCTGGTTCCTGATGTGATTCGGTTGGATAAGAGGCCATCCTTAATGGAAAGGTTGAGCTTAACAAGATTGTTATCACCAACAAATGCGATACCGGTATCGGTGCAAAGCCACATTCCTCGATTATTTAGATCGGGGGTGGTGGAAAATACCGCCTCGCCTGAGATGACATCCGTGTATGGCTGATCCGATATCTTGCGAATCAAACCCTTCTTATTGAGCAACATCAAACCACCTGAATCGGTGGATCTCTGGTGGGTGTGGTTGCCTAGCGATGATCTGGAGTGTCTGGCACCCAGAACCAATTTGCCATCCGGAAGGGTCAGCAGGGTCCAGCCGCTGGTCTGAAATAGTTTTCCGAACAGCTTGTGACGATGGGTTATATCGTTATGACAGATTACCATCCCCTCGTAGCTTCGCCATAGTGTTCCACTTAGAAGCCCACGAGGGATAACGGATATTATGGGTGTTTTGTCATCTCTACGGTCCCATGGCATCTTTATAAAACTGAGTTTTTTTGTAACTTCATTCAGAACATAAGCGGGGCGTCCTGCTCCGAACACAAGTTCACCTTTGTATGTGCCATAACAGCTGACAATCTTGTTTAACATCCGGTTACTCTCCTGGACACTGACATCCATCAGCAAAGGGGTGATCTCAAGGCTGCGTATATCCACAATAGCAGGACGGTGACGCAATTTTTGGTTGATGTAAATATCCACAAAGAGTTGGTTGTCAATGATGTCGATCAAGTTAACGGGGTGTTCGCCATAGTCAATTTTATCCCATGTATCTGTTTTGCGGTCATACCTTCTGAGACCGTGATAGCCATTCACCCATACATAATCCTCTTGTGGCAGGATACGGTTGAAATCAGGCCTGTTGTCGATTTTAAGTTCGTGGTAGGAGTAAGCCCGCAACTGCATTTCAGGGATGTTAAGTCTCTGGATATTACGGCACGTTCCAATCCAGAGGTCGTCGCCATCTAAAGCCAGTCCACACACCTGATTGTCATCGGAAATGCGTTCACGGCGATCTTTTTCAGGAATATCTCCGTGGAGCCATAGATGTTCAATCTTCCAGTTTTTGCGCTGAATTCGGTAGAGGCCCAGTGCTGTCCCCGCCCAGATATTTCCATCGCGGGCGGCGATGGCTGTAACCGATTGAGAGAGAGCGATGCGTATTATGCCGTTGCCGTCAAAATCATATACAGCGATGCCCCACGGATGACCCGCATAGATATATGTATCGTCGCGTGCGAGACATAAAACATTGTTGAGCGAGGTAATAAGTTGCGTGTCCGAAGGTAGATTGGCCCATTTGAAATGAGCTCGATTTGATTGCATCTTTAACGCGCCAGCTATGCGTCGTTGGAGCTGACGCTTGGCGGGGAAGTCAGGGAAGCTCTGCCATGCACTCTGAATGTCTTTTAGACCATCGCTAGATGCATGCTGTACCACGAGCGCGAGGCAGGCATTCAGATCTTGCGGCACATTGTTGTAATCCGTATAAGCGTAGCGTTCTAAGTCGATCGTATGCCATTTCTGAAATGGTTTCTCTTCCATTGCTATGCGTCGACCAAGGGTTCTGAGCTTCTTTAAATCGCCGCTCTTTTCGTACATGCGCATTAAGCGGTTTGCCAGATCAAAGTAGTTGCGGAAGCGGGTGCGGTTATAATCACCTTTGCCACGCATAAATGCAAATCCGGCATCGATATCCAGCAGGATCTCCAGAGGCCTGACGGCCTCTTGGCCCTCAAAGTTATCCTCCGCATCCAGCAGCTCCATCCGAGAACGCGCATCCATCGGGCACGCCTTAACAATCGTTTTAAGAAGCATAATCAATTTATCTTTGCCAAGTTTTTTGAAACGCTCTTTCCAGAGCCGGGTATCCCATTGATCTGGTTCGCTCTTCGCTAAATTCATTCCGATGATTTCCAGGCACTCATTAATATCGCCCAGCATCCATAAGATTGCGGCCTGCGTTTGAAGTGAGTCGATCCGTTTAAGGTGAACAATCATCCATTTTTTGAAAACATCATCTTTGCCAGCCGCATGGAATTTTTTCTTAGCGGCCTTAAGCGTTTTTATGTTTTTAATTGTTTTGTGATCCAACTCCAATTCAAGCAGCGTGTATTTAAGCACATTATCCGTCTGTCCCAGCGAGGCATAGAGACGTTGAAGTGTCTTGACGACGCTGATACGCCGTGTTGTTCCGGACAGCTTAGAGATATCTCTTTGCTCGAACATGTTCATCTGCCTTTGCCAGAGTTGTGAGGCTCCCTCTGCGGGATCGGCAAGGTTGATGGTTGGCTGATCAGGCATTTCAAAGAAAGCTTCATACTCCTGTGCGGCCTCAGCTGTTTTATTTAGGTTTTCATAGAGTTGTGCCCGTCTGTATGTGGCTGAGTATGGGGTGAAACCGCCATTTTTTATGTACTCCAGTTCGAGCTTTTCGAACTCCTTTTCCGACCCCTGAAGCATGCGAATGCGAGCAAGCAGGCGACGAGCCGGGTTATTATTTTCGGCCATTTCACTCTTAAGCAATGCGATCAAATCGTCCTCTTTACCGGCACTCTTATACTCACCGAATGTCAACCGCACAAACTCAAGTCTGGATATTCCCGATGAATAGCCTCCCGGAAACATATAGGGGTGCCTTTGATCTGAAACTGAAACTGGGTATTTCTGTGCTTCGTCCGCTGAGATATTTTTCCAGTTCTGTCTGCTCGACAAGTTTGGGTTGATATCCAGATTTAGCGTCGGGAGGATAGCTGCGAGCAATTTCAATGCCTCGCTATTCTTTTTTTGTTGCTTGAGGAAGAAGGCATAATCAATTGCAAATTGCAGAGCGTAACTGCTGTGTCCGAGCGGAGTGATCAGCTGATAATTATGGATAACAGTATTTGTCGGGGTGTTGTAAGATTGTTTGATTACATAGGGATGGGTGTTACGTGTGTGGATATTCCAAACTCTTTTGAATTCTTTGTCGGCATCCGGCATGGCATCCAGAGCGATGAAACGACGAATCAGCCAGTTGTCGCGGTGCGAGCCCGGGCCAAGGGAAAAGGGGGTGAGGAGCTGATGGTTGAGCACCTGCGTCGGCTCGACCGGGTAGTAATAAGCCGGAGCGAGTCCGTTGGTCCAGCTCTGTTTGGGATCAGAATTGATTCCCGCAGCGATTTTTCGGAAAGATTGCAGTGCTTGCGTATTGTCGCCTTTGGCGATCAGCAATTCACCTCTGACAAGGTTGACCAAAGCTGGAAGGCTGCCGGAAGGAGGCTCTTTCAGCAGAGCAAGATATTCATCCGGCTTGGTACGTGCAAGAGATACGGCAACGTATTCCGCACCGGGGATCTGCATATACGCCTGAAAGGCGGCATGATGTTCTCCTGATTGCTGTAGCTTGCGGGCATCGGTGAATTTTTTTTGGTTAGAGGCATCCTGCGAAAAGGAGTTTAGTGACGCTGTAATCACTAAGATGGCCGAAGTTATAATAATCTTGTATGCTTTCATATTTTCTTTTATACCACAGGTAGGGGTGTTGATATGTCAGAAAATTGTAAAAACTTCAGCCTTTTTGCGTCATGTAAAAAACGAATGCAATTATTGCTGCGACAGCGACACCCACAAGGATAATTTTGATAATGCTGTAGGGACGCTCGCCCTGTACCTCTCCGGTATTGGCGTTAATCAGGAAACGATATGGTTTTTTTCGGTAGAGATAAGCACTTATCCAGACAGGCAGCAGAATATGTTTAAATGTGATTTTTTGATAGTTGGTGTTGGTGCGATGAATGCGCTGTTGGTCACCTCCGATATCTCGGCGGATGGTTTTTTTGATGACCGGCCTCATCTGATCTTTGGCATCGGAAAAACCATCTTCCAGCCCGATTGTGTAGCTCTCAACTTTAAATCCGCTCAGGAATTCAGGTTGATAGGGGCGCAATTTGTGGAGATCCCATGGTTCCAGCTTGCGGGCTAGTTTTTTGGGTATTACTAGCCATAAATACAGAAATTACTGACTGGCGGGAGGCATTGCCGGAGACTGTGCCGGAACACCGCCTCCGTTACCAGCTGTGCCGGGGAAGTTTGGCAGGGCACCTGCATTGGCCGGTGCCTCGGTCCTGACGCCTTCCATTAAAGATTTACCTGAACCAGAGGTCAGCCGTGAAAGAGCTATCGTGTTAAGCAGGAAGATGGCGGCCAGAATGATTGTGACCTTGGTAAGCACGTTGCCCATCTGCGCACCAAACATCGATTCGCCCATACCACCGCCGAAGCTTACACCGAGACCACCACCTTTAGGTTTCTGGAGCAAGATGACACCACCCATTAAAAAACAGATTATAACTTCCAGAATATACAAAAAATTAATAAAAATAGCCATTTGATTCTCCGTTTTCTAAAAAAAAACTTTTTCTCTCATAAGAAGCACTAAAATATATCAAACTGTCTGCATCTAGTACAGCTACAAATTCATTTGCAGATAAATTTTTTAAACAATTCCCATACTGGATTGCAATTTTCTGATAAATGGCCATTATATCCCCTTGAAGTTGTTTTTTCTATGCTTTTATTATAAAAATTCCCAAAAATTCCCAAAATAAACTGGGAACCGGTAGTGGCTGCCGTGGTTAACACTAAGGTCATTGTCAACGGGGGGGATAATCATGCAGTTAAAATCGGACAGGTCTATCAGGTTCGCGATAATGACAGGATAATTACCGACCCGATAACCGGTGATGCTATATCAATGATTCCCGGTGGAGCCCTGGCTATGATACGGGTGACTGAAGTTTCGGACTCCGCTGCTTCTGCAACTGTGCTTAAGGGATCAGGTGTGAAGCGTGGTCAGCGTCTGACACTAATTAAAAGAAGGTGAATTTGTTCAACTTCCTCGCTTGCGTACAAGAGAATTTTTTGCAACAATACCGCACTCATGACTAAATCAGATAATGTCATAGTATTAGAGGCCCACGCAAAAGTTAATCTTACGCTTGAGATTATGGGAAAGCGTTCAGATGGCTACCATGAGTTGCGTAGCGTTGTCATGCCGATCTCGTTAAGTGACAGCGTAAGCTTATCTGCGGCACCCGTCGGTGAGGTCACTCTCGGCATATCAGCGGAGAGCTGGATTAATGTGGATCGGCTGGGATCGAATGATAGTAATTTAGCTGTCTGCGTTACCCGTTTGATGCAGGCTCGCTATAGTATCACAAGCGGTGTGAATATTCATATTCACAAACGAATTCCGATTGGCGGCGGTATGGGTGGAGGCAGTGCCGATGCCGCCGCAGTTATAAAAGGATTAAACACTCTTTGGAAATTGAACCTTTCTTTGCCGGAACTGACCTCATTCGGTGCTGATCTGGGCTGTGATATTCCCGCGTTGGTACATGGCGGCGTGGTGGTCATGGAGGGACGCGGAGAGCGGGTTAAGCCATTGCTGGATAAAGGGTTGTATGGTTATTGTGAGAGTATGTGGCTGGTGGTTGCCAATCCCGGTTCTATGTGTTCAACAGCGGTTATTTTCAAGAATTGGAGAGCAGACTTGACTAAACCATCAAAAATAATCAATAATATACGTCCTCATATCCAAGAAGGAAATGTTTACGCTGTTTCGGATGCATTATACAACGGACTTGAAGAAGGAGTCTATGACCTTTGCCCTGATATTGCGCGGACATCGCTATTGTTAAGAGAGGCGGGATGTTTGGGAGTGTTGCTTTCAGGAAGCGGCGCATCTGTATTCGGGCTTGTTAAAAACAAGGAACATGGAGAAAGGGTTATTCAGCAATTACCTGCTGGATTATGGAACATGTTAGTACAAACTTGCCCGGTGGTGTAATGGCAGCACAAAAGACTTTGACTCTTTCGGAGGTAGTTCGAATCTACCCCGGGCAACCAATCTGGAGCATGGCCAGAGCGAATAGCATGCGTGAATTGATTTAAAGGGCACTGCCCTGACTGATTTTAAATGAAGATCTGGAAGGCGGAACTGTAATGATTGTTTTTTCGGGAACGGCAAATCCCCCCCTGGCTGACAAGATGATGGCGTTTCTTGGACAACCGCTGGGTGCAATGAATATCAGACGCTTTCCCGATGGCGAGATCCATTGCAAGATTGAGGCAAATGTTCGCGGAAGAGATGTTTTTATGGTGCAGCCGATTGTCGGGCAGCCCAATGAGATGCTGATGGAGCTGTTGATTATGATCGACGCTGCGCGTCGGGGCTCCGCCAAAAGGATTACGGCTGTACTGCCTTATTATGGATATGCACGTCAGGATCGTAAAGACCAGCCGCGCGTTCCGATTACCGCCAAACTGGTGGCAAATCTGCTGGTTGCCGCTGGAGCCAACCGCGTGCTGACAATAGATCTGCACGCCGAGCAGATACAAGGATTTTTTGATATTCCCGTTGACCACCTGCACGCCGCGCCGGTATTGGTGAAGTACCTGCGTGAGATGAAGCTAAATAAGCCGCTTGTTGTGTCGCCCGATACCGGAGGGGCTAAAATGGCTTATGCTTATTCACAAATGCTGGGTACTGACCTGGCAATTGTTGCGAAGCAGAGACTGGGAGATGCGGAAGTGGATGCATTCAGCGTTGTTGGTAACGCTGAAGGGTGCGATGTCATCATGGTTGATGATATGACCACCACCTGTGGCACATTGTGTGCGGCAGCGAAGATCTTGAAGGATCAGGGGGCAGTCTCAATACGAGCTGCAGTTTCCCATATGCCCTTGACGGATCAAGGCATTGAGCGTTTGAAAGCCGATACCGATTTGATTGAGCTGGTGACAACTGATACCGTTCCAATGCGGAGCGATTTAGATCTCACCTCTCTGCCGGTTAAGGTTACAGTGCTCTCAATTGCCGAGCTGCTGGGTGAAGCAATTCGCAGGATCCACGAAGACAAGTCGGTCAGCTCTCTGTTCTACTCATAAGTTGAGTTTACTCAGAGGGTGCCGATGCATAGTTATACCGTGTATATGGAGTTTGTTACGGCAATCTGTTGCACTGCGAGATTGGGTTGATTTTGCAGTGAGATGAATCTGCGGTAGTACTTTGTGTTTTTGCGGTTTATGAAAATTAAGGAAAAGAAATGGCGAAAGAAGAGATTAAATTAAAAGCCGAGTTGCGTGTGGCCCAAGGGTCAAATGCAGCGGGCCGTTTACGTCGTACCGGTATTATACCGGCTGCGGTGAATCGGATCGGGGGCGACACGACACTGGTTAAATTCGATGCACATACATTTGAAGGTATGTTGCGTCATCACACCGGCGAACACTTTATCGTGACTCTTGCCCTCGATGGAGAGGATATACCCGTGCTTTTGCGCGAGGTACAGCATAATGTAATGACTGATGCTGTAATTCATGTTGACTTCGGTGAAGTTTCATTGACCGAGAAGATCCATGTGACAATTCCTGTTGAACTGTTTGGTGAGCCTGAGGGCGTCCGAGTGGGTGGCGGAATACTGGAACATCTGGTACGTGAAGTTGAGGTTGAATGCCTGCCGGGCGATGTTGTTGAAAAGTTTGAGTTGGATACCTCAGCTCTCGAAATCGGAGGTGCTTTAGCTGTCCGCGATCTGAATATCAGCGACGCATATACCGTTCATACCGGGTTGGATATACAGGTTGCTACGGTAGTTAATCCTGTTGCCGAGGTAGTTGAGGAAGAGGAAGGCACTGAGGAAGAAGAAGTTGCTGTGATTCCTGAAACAACTGCATAACTTTACGAGGCAGACGGGCGGATTTAATCTGCGTTAACTGTATTCGAAAGGCTTAATTGTGTGAAAGTTATTGCAGGACTCGGAAACCCCGGATCGAAGTATGATAATACCCCCCATAATATCGGGTTTTATATTGTAGATCTTTTGGCTGAAAAGTTGAATGCAGGGTGGACGAAAAGTAGTAACTTTCGTGCTTGTACAGCAAAAACGACCTTTAATGGAATTCAGCTGTTGCTGGTAAAACCTCAAACTTTTATGAATTTGAGTGGCACCAGTATCTCCCTGATACTGCGCTATTTTCGTTGCAAACCGGGTGACTTCACTGTTATTCTGGATGACGCAGATCTGCCTCTGGGCAGATTGAGAATTCGCGGAAAGGGCGGTGCTGGAGGACATCGCGGACTGACCTCGATCATAGAGTCGCTGGGAACAGATGACTTTGCAAGAGTGAGAGTCGGGATAGGACGAGAAATTAAAGGAAATCTGGTTAACCATGTGCTCAGTAAGTTTGGGAAAGAGAGCGAAGATGTGGTTGGCGAGGCTGTACAAACCGCTGTTGAAGCGACAATGTGCCTGATCGAAAACGACTTAAATGAATCGATGAACCGGTATAACGGATGGCAGTACGATACTGACCTGAGGTAGACTGGAAAAAGGAATAGGAAATTCCATCATGAAACAATACGATGGCTTATATATCTTCGCCGGCTCGGCGAGAGATGAAGTGCTGGATAAAATGATTGAATCAGCAACTGCTGAGATTACACAACTCTCCGGCAGCATATTGAGTACCGAAATACTCGGTAAGAAAACCTTTGCACGCCCAATGAAAAAGCGTGATAACGGGGTTTATGTTAAAATGAGATTTGAACTGGATCCTGCAAATGTTGCACCTTTGATCAAACGCTATAAACTGGTGGACGAAGTATTTCGTGTCCAGATTCTGGCAGTTGATGAGCGTCTGGAATCTACTCTGAAGCAACAAGTTGTGGATGCGAAGATACGCGAAGAGGCTAAAGCGGCGGCAGCGGCGGCAAAGATTGCAGCAGCTACAGCAGCTACAGCAGCTACAGCAGCTACGGCAGCTACAGCAGCTACGGCAGCTACAGCAGCTACGGCAGCAGCTACAGCAGCTACAGCAGCTACGGCAGCTACGGCAGCTACGGCAGCTACGGCAGCTACGGCAGCTACAGCAGCTACGGCAGCTACAGCAGCTACAGCAGCTACAGCAGCTACAGCAGCTACAGTAAATGCTGAAGAGGAATAATTTTCAATTGTATTAAGGAAGGTGTCGAATGGCTTCATTTAACAAAGTAATTCTCATGGGTGGACTTACCCGTGATCCTGAACTTAAACAGGCTGCATCCGGTGTGAAAGTCGCGGACCTTAGTCTTGCGATCACAGAGCAGTGGAAAGATAAGAGTGGCGAGAGCAGGGAAAATACATGCTATGTTGATGTTGTTGTCTGGAACAGACAGGCGGAACTTTGCTGTCAGTACCTTTCCAAGGGACGTCAAATCCTGGTGGAAGGACGCTTACAACTGGATGAGTGGACCAATCAGCAGGGCGAGAAACGCAGTAAGTTGCGTGTTCGTGCTGACCGGGTTCAATTCATGTCGGATGGAAGTAAAAGATCTGGCACTAGTGCAAGTTCCGGTTCTGATTTAGATAACAATGCGCCTGCTACACAGTCGCAGAGCGCTCCAGCACCCGCGTCACCGGATATTGATGATCTGGGTGACGAAGACGACCTTCCGTTCTAATACACTATTTAAAAAAGGAGTTAACTTTTATGGCAATGCATAGAAGAAGCAGAGACAGAGATGATAACAGTGCAATCCGTAAGCGTGCGAAACTTGATCCTCACGCTGCAATTGACATTAACGATATCGATCTGCTGCGCAGGTTTGTGACTGAGTACGGCAAGATTATTCCTGCCCGTATCACCAATGTCACAGCTGCTCAGCAACGTAAAATCAAGGCCGGTATCCGCCGTGCGCGTAACATGGGCCTGTTGGCTTAGTTTTAGAGAGGAATTATAAAATGGCTACAGAATTACTCTTGTTATGTGATGTCGAAGAACTGGGAAAAGCGGGCGACATTGTTAAGGTTGCTGATGGTTATGCACGTAACTATCTGCTGCCTAAAGATTTTGCCGCACCAGTTACCGAGGGCGCTAAACGTCGTCTCGATAAGCTGCGTAAAGAGCGCGATGAACTTGCTAAAATACAGCTTGGCGAGGCCAAGACCAAGGCAGGTAAACTTGGAGGCTTGAAAATTACGATCGCTGCTAAAACAGTTGATGGTAATCGCCTTTACGGTTCAATATCATCAGGCGATGTTCTCGCTGCAATCGAAAAAGACGGTAAGATCGCACTTGCTAAATCTCAGCTTGAAATGGAAGACCATATCAAGGAGACCGGTGAGTTTGATATTCCTGTTAAGTTGCATGCGGAGGTCTCCACTTCAGTCAAAATTATAGTTGTTGAAGAGTAGAGTACCCGGCATTTGCTAGAAATAACACCCTGCTGCCTTTGGTTGCAGGGTGTTTTTTTGTACTCGTACACGTACACGTACACTCAAATCTCTTTTCCCTCTATCCCCTCCCTAGGTTTTGGAGATTCGCGTGTACGAGTACGTGTAAAAGTATGTGTTCCTTCGACTACATTCCACATTCCAAACTCGTGGCGGGGTCACGGCCTCCGCCCTACAGATTTAATGCTCATTAAAACATTTACTTACGACTTCAATTTATTACTTCAACTGATTTTGTGCGGAGCCAGGTTTTTCATAGGCCAACCAGTCCAGCCATCCATATAAACACCCGTTTAGTCTGTTCGTATAACAACGCATATATGGAGATTGTATGTGCTACAAAGGAGTCGTAGAAACCTCCTGCGCTTACGGGTGTAGTGTAGATTATCCAGAGTGCCACAAGTAACAGATTCAGAAAGTAAATTATGGCATATGAGAAGATGCGTCCGTACATCTGGATGTCGGGCTGACGTATCAAAAGGCTGTTAAGGGTGAAGCAGGCATGAAAACTCCAGGTGAAGCCCACCATGAATATCCAGAGTGGTTTGTACGGAACCGGATGCACAAATATTCCAGTTAGCAGATAGGCCGCAATCAAGAGGATTGTATAAAACGGAATGAAGTATGGTGAAAGAATTATCCAGAGATTGGTTTTGGATAGCGAGACACTACCGCCTTTAGCGGAGATATTCAGATTACTTACCTTGGCTCCGAAGAACAGACCGCTGATCGCATGTGTAAGCTCATGAGCAAGGATATAGCTTTTTGCCGGACGCGGTAGAAAAAACCAGACCGCAAGCCAGACTGCATAACCGCTGAAAAGAGCAATTGTCTCTCTGGAAAACATCGAACTGGAGCTGTTGGCGGCATTAATTGCATCCAGCATTGACAGGGTTGCCGCAAAACATAAGGGTAGCAGAGATACCCCGAATAAAAATCTTAATCCTCTGTGTTTTCTCAATTCAGCTACTCCTTTTATTGATGTTATAACAAAAACAGCCAGTGTTGTGCAACGAGGAAGAGAGAAAAGTGCGCGAGTGTGAAAATGCGGGAGTTGTTATAAATTTAACTTCTGTCATGAAAAACAAGAAACCACGAATGCACGCGAATGAACGCGAATGTGAATCTTAATATGTATGTATTCGCGTTCATTCGCGTTGATTCGTGGTTCAAAAAATTGATTGCGGCTATGCCTCGCTAGGCGTTTTGGGTTTGCTGTGCTAAATCCCTGAGTGTTTCCAGTACGTCCATCGCTACGAGATGGATGCTCAGCATGCCCGCCATTCATGGTCCACCTCGTCTTGTTGCGGCTCCGCTGCACTAGTAATTATCTCAATTGCAGTAATTGCTTTTTAAGTCAGGGTTCAGTATAATGTAACGCTATGGAATTCCAGATACTACCTTCGCTACTTGCAGCAGATTTCGGGGAGCTCTCGTGTGAGATAAAAAAGGTTCATGCCGCCGGTGCCGATGCTCTGCATCTTGACATTATGGATGCGCATTTTGTCCCGAATCTTAGTTTTGGACCGGATGTTGTGGCTCTGGCTAAAAGAGTGGTCCCGCAGCAGTTAAGAAATGTTCATCTGATGCTCAGTCGTCCGGATCTTTATATTGATTCTTTTGTTACTGCCGGGGCGGATACGGTGCAAATTCATGTGGAAGCCGATTGTGATATATGGGAGACCCTCTCAGCAATCAGAGCCCGTGGTGTCCGCTCCGGTCTGGTGTTGAAACCTCAAACTAAATTTGCCGCCATTAAACCTTATCTGCCGCTCTGCGATGAGGTCCTGTTTATGACTGTTAACCCCGGCTATGGAGGACAGCAGTTTATGATGGAGGTTTTGACTGAAATTGCCGGATTGCGCAATCATGTTGCCGGTACCGATATGCGTGATCTTGATATCATGGTGGATGGTGGCATAAATTTTGAAACAGCTGAACTTTGTGCTGCACATGGAGCCAATATGTTTGTTGCCGGCAGTTTTTTGTTTAAACAGGATGATATGGGCACCGCTGTAAAAACGATGCGCGAACGCTGCGCTTCAGCTAAGCTGATTTAACCTCTCAGGATATAAAAAATTAATGCAGACTAAAATCGAAAATATACGTAACTTTTGTATAATCGCTCATATTGATCACGGTAAAACTACGCTGTCTGATAGAATTTTGGAGCTGACCAAGGCTATTGAGCTGCGTCAGTTGAAAGAGCAGACCCTCGATGCCATGGATCTTGAACGCGAGCGGGGTATTACAATTAAGTCGCACCCGGTTTCGATGTTGTATACTGCTGAAGATGGTGAAATCTACATGCTGAATCTGATCGATACCCCCGGTCATGTTGATTTTTCCTATGAGGTTTCACGCAGTATGGGTGCCTGCGAAGGTGCGGTGCTGGTGGTCGATGCAGCCCAGGGGGTTGAGGCACAGACTGTTGCCAATACCTATCTGGCAAGCGACAATAATCTTGAGATTTTACCGGTACTTAATAAAATTGATCTGCCTGGCGCTGATGCAGAGGCTGTTTCGCAGCAGATAGAGGATGTTCTTGGAATTCCTGTTGAGGTGCCGCTGTATATCAGCGCCAAAACCGGTCAGGGGGTTCCGCCCGTGCTTGAGGCAATTGTCAAATATATACCGCATCCAGTGACCAGGGGACGCGACGCAACTATGCGTGCGCTGGTATTCGATTCGGTTTTTGATATCTATCGCGGGGTGATTACATATGTGCGGGTTGTAGATGGATCACTGCGGGTTGGTGATGCCATTAAATTTTTAAGCAGCGGCCAGACAACCCAGCTGCGTGAGGTCGGAATTTTCAGCCCGACTCAGAAGCCGGTTGAGGTTTTGGAGGCGGGCCAGGTCGGTTATCTGGTAGGTACAATAAAAGACCCTTCCGAGATTAAAATCGGCGATACGGTTACTTGTGCAAAGGATGGTGCTACGGAGCTGCTACCGGGATTTAAGGAGGTGCACCCGATGGTCTTCAGCGGAGTCTACCCTGTCAGTACCGATGAGTATGAAAAAGTGCGTGTAGGACTGGAGAAACTCCATCTGAACGATGCCGCCTTCAGCTTTCATTCGGAGAGCTCAATTGCGCTGGGCTTTGGCTTCCGCTGTGGATTCCTCGGCCTGCTGCACATGGAGGTTGTGCAGGAGCGTCTGCGCCGTGAATTTGATCTGGATATTATCAGTACACACCCGGCTGTTGTCTATAAAATTGAGAAGAACGATGGCACGGTAATGGAAATCGACAACCCGGTGCTGCTGCCGGAGGTTAACCATATAACCAGAATTGAAGAACCGGTCATAAAAGCAACCATTATCTGCCCCAGCGACTGCATTGGTGATATTATGCGGATTGTGCTGGAGAGACGCGGTGAGCTGGTGGGCACCGAGAGCCTTGATGCCTCCCGGGTGATCATCAGCTGCCTGATTCCATTGAACGAGATACTGATTAATTTTCATGACATGCTGAAAAGTGTCAGCCATGGATATGCTTCCATGGACTATGAACCGTATGGCTATCAGATCAGCGATATTGTCAAAATGGAAATTCTGCTGAATGGAGAGCTTGTGGATGCTTTTTCCTGTATGGTCCATCGCGATAAGGCAGTTGCTCACGGCCGTAAGATATGTAAAGCTTTGGCTGAGAGCATTCCTCCGCATATGTTTAAAATTCCGGTGCAGGCTGTGATCGGCGGAAATATAATTGCGCGTGAAGATATTCGCCCCTTTCGTAAAGATGTGACCGCCAAGCTGTATGGCGGCGATGTCACCCGTAAACAGAAACTCCTTAAGAAACAGAAAGCTGGCAAAAAGCGCATGAAGGAGTATGGCCAGGTTAATGTGCCTCAATCCGCCTTTATAGCAGTTCTTAAGGGTAAAGCCAAAGACAACTAAAGCTGCTTTTTGCCGCAACCAAACTAAGTCACTAAGTCACGAAGTCAATAACGCACTAACGAACGAACTAATAAATATGAAAATTTTTGAAAAACGCAGAGTACGTAAAGATCTTAAACATACTGTCCACAGCGGTATGGTTCTGTTAGCAAGCCGGGGTGACCTTTTGTCAGAGGATGATCTCGCTCTTTTGAATGAGAACATTGGCAAAGCCAAAGAGGCATTAAAGAGCGGTTGCGCTGATTATATGGAGAGTAGCGGGGATAATCTGGAAAAAGTTATTAATCAGCTCAATCCGCAACGTCCAATGGAATGGCTGCATGAAAATTTTGATGTGCTGGTGGTTGCCATCTCTGTAGCCATGGCTTTTCGGGCATACTTTTATCAGCCCTTTAAAATTCCAACCGGCTCGATGCAACCCACCCTTTACGGCATCCATTCAATTGCCTGTGATCCGGCTGAAGTCGGTTTTCTGGATAAGAAACCGATCTGCTTTGCAAAATGGATTTTCACCGGATCAATTAAAAAAGTGATTCGAGCAAAGGTCAGTGGAACGGTAAACTTTATGTCCGGTAGTGGCAGTAAAAAGCCGGGATATACCCCTGTGGTTGTGGCTGGTTATCCTCACTATGTACCCAACGATTCCTTAGAGCGGAATACCCTTCCTTTAAGGTTGAAGGGGGGGGTGGCGAATGGCGCCTCTGTTCATAAGGGCGCTGTTCTCTGGTCAGGAACAGTGACAACCGGCGACTTTGTGTTTGTCAACCGCTGGAAGTGGAACTTTATGCACCCGCAACGTGGCGAGGTGATGGTGTTTTCCACCAAGGGAATTGTGGATCTGCAGCAGGGGACGCACTACATTAAGCGTATGACCGGACTGCCCAATGAAACTCTGCAGATCAAAGCCCCCAATTTGTTTGTGGACGGCGAGATGGTCACCGGTCCAGGTCGCCTTGGTCTTATTGCAAAAATGGAGAAGATCGGCGATTGGGCTCCTCCGTACGCAGGTTTTAATCCAGGAACTCCGCAAAAACGTCGACATCAACAGCTGAATTCGGAAGAAGCTACGGTAACCCTGACCGACTCCCAGTACTATGCCATGGGAGACAACTCTAAAAACAGTTTTGATAGTCGCTACTGGGGGTCTGTGCCCGAGAAGAACCTGCTTGGTCCGGCAACCCTTGTTTACTGGCCCTTTACATCACATCGGCTTGGATGGATAAAATAGCAGGAGTCAGGAGTCAGGAGCCAGGAGTCAGGAGTCAGGAGCCAGGAGCCAGGAGCCAAGAGTCAGGTGTCAGGAGTCAGGACGCGACAATCGAGTCAAAAGTTGCAGTTGTTTCTGTATTGCTGAAATTGCTGGTTGTAACGAATATATGGAGTAAATATGATTACGTTGATAGAGGCGTTGAATTATAGATGTTTGCGTTATGTATCTCGACCATTAGATGCTTTTCATGTATTGGTTGGATCTAATGCATCAGGAAAAACAACGTTTTTGGATGTTGTCGGGTTCTTGCGTGATGTTGCGTCAGAGGGGCTGGATACAGCCTTGAATAACCGAAGTTCCAATCCTGAAGATCTGCTCTTTGGCCGTCAGGGGGAGTCAATGGAACTTGCAATCGAAGCCGCGATCCCCCAGGAACTGCGAAAACTCATTTCAAAACCGCACCTTGATACTATGCGCTATGAAATACTTTGCCTGCTTACCTGCCCGACCTACATGGTATCTATCTTATTGAAGAGCCTGAGAAAGGCATTCACCCGCGTGCAATTTCCGCTGTATATGACTCGTTGTCTTCTGTGTATTCGGCGCAAGTGCTCTTAGCAAGTCACTCGCCAGTTGTTCTTAATGCGGCAGAGCAAGATAACGTACTCTGCTTTGCAAAAAACGTGGATGGCGCAACCGATATTGTTCTTGGGTCAGAACATCCCCGACTCAGGGAATGGAAGGGGGAATCCAACCTTGGAACCCTATTAGCTTCGGGGGTGCCGGGATGAAGGATTTGGTTGTTCTTGTTGCTGATGTTCGATCATGAGGGAAGTGGCAAAGAAAAAATTGAACGAAATTCTCTTCAGAATGATTTGAATAGTAAGTTGAGCCAGAGTGGCGGGGAAGACCGGGCTCGTGCGATAGTATTGGAACCAGAACTTGAGGTTTGGATATGGAGTGATTCTTCACAGGTTGATCGCGTTTTGGGTTGGCAAGACAAGGAATCTAAGTTGCGCCCTTGGTTAATTCAAAGGGAGTGGCTTAAGGAAGGCGCGACTAAACCTTCACGGCCTAAAGAAGCATTGGGAGCAACTTTAAGAGAGGCTTGCAAGTCGCGTAGTGCCTCTTTATACAAGCGTTTGGCGGAAACTGTATGCGTACGGCGATGCACGGATGTTGCATTTATAGAGTTTTGTGCTATATTACGCAAATGGTTTCCACAGAATCGATTGGATAGGCAAGCAGGCACAAAAAAACAGCACCCTGCAAAGGCACTGCTGATTCTATCAAACGATTTGGTCGGGGCGGAGGGATTTGAACCCCCGACATCCAGCTCCCAAAGCTGGCGCACTACCAGGCTGTGCAACACCCCGTTGTTTGAATGAGCAGGTAAGATAAGATAATTTTCGGGTAATTGCAATAGCAAATTTCATAAAGGTTGATTTATGAATATCGACAGTAAAAAGCAGAACTCTCTGCTTCTCTCTCTAGTGTGTGTTATCACAGCTGTTTTTTCTTTGTTTTTTTGGACATTGAGCTGCGGTTGCTCGCGCACAAATGATGATCCTGAGCATTATGTCGGTTCTGAATCCTGTCGGGAGTGTCATGAGGTTTTCTATCAGAAATGGGCCCCATCGCATCATGGTAAGGCGCTGCAGCCGGTTACAAAGGAGTTTGTTGACAGTGAGTTAACTCCGCTGGAAGAGCCCTTTAAAATCAAAGAATTTACTTATACCGTGGATCTGGACCGGATGGTGATGTCTGAGCAGGATTCATCCGGCAAGGTTGAAGAGTTTAAGTTTGTACATTCGCTTGGCGGTAAAAATCTTTATTATTTTCTGACATCACTTGGGCGCGGTAAACTGCAAGTGCTGCCTTTAGCCTACAATACTGTCATGCCAAATTCTCGCCTATCTCAATGTCGTTTAACCCAGGGGATAACTTTTATGATCACTATGACCTGATCTGTTTGGAGCATAGTGATTTCAGTGCGGAAGGACGAGACCTGGGCGAAAATTATACGTTTACCCTCGCCTCGATGAGTCCCTGCGTCAAGGCGGGTAAGCTGGATTGTGTTTTCTGTCACACATCCAGTGGTCGTTATCGCTTTGCAACAGAGAATCCGAACGGTGCCTGTGTTAAATGTCATTCAGAGCGGGTTAAGAATATCAAAGCGCATTCTCATCATCCCACCGATGGCAATACCGGTAAATGTATTATTTGTCATATGCCGATGACCTCTTTTGCCAAGATGCGTCGCTGTGATCACTCTATGCGTCCTCCATCTCCAGAGGCATCCAGACTATATGGTTCAAAGTCAGCCTGTGTTATCTGTCATAAGAATAAGAAAGAGGAGTGGGCCGCCGGGTTTGTTAACAAATGGCACCCTAATAGCACCTGGCGGAAACGGATTGTCTATCAGGGCACTCTGATTGATGCCGCACGAAAATCAGATTGGAAGCAGCTACCGGAGATGCTCAAGTTTATTCAGGCACCTGAATCAGATGCAATCATGATTACCTCTTTAATTCGCTTGATTCAGGTTGACCCAAATGTAGCCAGCTGGGCTCCGGCTTTCCGCAAGATGATTGAACATCAGTCGCCTTTGGTAAGAGGTGCCGCCGCCGCCCTGGCCTTGGATATGCACGCTGAAGAGAGCGTACAGGCCCTTGTCAAATGTTTGAAGGATGAATGTCGTATGGTACGTGTACGGGCGGTGGTATCGCTATCCCGCCACCCATGGAGCCATTTTGATGCAGCAACTCAGGAGCTTCTTGAAAAGGGTGAAAAAGATATTTATAGCTTCCGCAACGATGTCAGGCGTGATGCATTCGCCACCAAAATGTGAAGTTGTTTTCGCGTGGGCCCTCAGTGGTGACGACGAAGTGTAAAGTTCTAAAGCATGAACTTTTTGGATTAAGATCTGGATTAAGATAATGACAAAGAGTAATTCACCGACAACATTTTTCCGTAAAGAGAAACATGTTTGTCTTGCACTTCGGTGAAGGCCCCAAAGTTCAGGCAAACTATTACACTTGTGGCTTTCTTAAATAAAGATGATTTGATAAAGTTAGCTTGTTATACAAATTAGTAACCATTTCGGAGTTTATGATGGAACCTGAAAAAAAGGAACAAATAAAAATATCCGGTTTGGCTGGATTGAATGATGCCATAATTGATCTTGGGCGGTTTAACCTGTTCATCGGCCCACAGGCATCCGGTAAGAGCGTTGCCGCCAAAGTGCTATATTTTTTAAAGTCGTTTTGTGATACCGCCATTGAGTCGATCGCCGGAGGTTTGACCTATGAGGTCTTTTTGGAAGAGCGCATCAGGCAGTTTGACCGTTACTTCCCTCCTGCATTCCGTTCGGCAAACGGCTTCCGAGTCGAATACGTACTAAATCGAAATGGTATAATCATTGATGGTGGAAAAAATGTCGCTGTCGTAATCGATTCTCCTGCGTGGAAGCACCTCTACAATGAAGTCGCAGAACAGTGTAATCGGGCTCAAAATGGCCTTTTACGAAACAGTCTTACTCCAAAACTGGCTATGTCAATTCGCTACCAGGTTGTTTTTGGTGTTCCCATGCCGACTCCGCAAATCTTTATCCCTGATGGCCGTAGCGACTATCTGAGGTTTGTTGAAAAAGTAACCCTCATCCAGCAATCACAATATGTGCAGGACTTAATCGATCCTTTCATGGCGGATTTTTTGAGTGTCTATACGTGGGCACGTGATAGTCTGGGAAAGGCTCTCTCTGATTGGACTGAAGTATTTGACCTGGATTCCATCACATCAATTTTTCGTGGAAGACCGGTCGAGAAAGATGGAGAAACCCACATTTTAATGGACGACGGAAGACTTGTTCCTCTGAGTTTTGCCTCGTCGGGACAGAAAGAGATGATCCCTGTTTTCAAGATGCTGGCGTTTTTATTGGTTACTGCTAAAAGCAGTACAGGCCATCAAGTCTTTCCATTATACATTGAAGAGCCGGAAACACACCTATTTCCTGAGTCACAAGTCAAAGCCTCTGAGGAAATAACAAAGAAATTCAACCAGGTCTTGCTCAGTCAGATTGTAGTTACAACGCACAGCCCGTATGTGGCCACAGCACTCAATAATCTGCTCTATGCGGGGCAGTTAGGAAAGAGTTCCTCAGGAAGAGAGTATGTTAAAGAAATCATGCCTGAACCGTATTGGCTCAATTCTGAAGAATTTAGTGCCTTCCGTTTTGATGGCGGATGTGTACAGGATGCAATTGATCCTGAAACAGGACTGATCCAAGCAGATATAATTGATAGTGCTTCGAACGAAATAGGTGGAGTTTTTGATCGCCTGCTTGAACTAGACGACAGGGAGTGAGACGATGCTGCTGAACTGCAAGTTGAACCATATGGGTCAAACAACAACGAATCGCAGCATTGTCTTTTCGGCCAAAGGGAAACGAATCGAGTTTGTCAACGCGAATGTCAGAACCGTTCGCAAGATTAATCTGGATGATGAAGATTTGCCCGTCAAATTTGGCTTCCGGTGTGACGGAATCTTGGTTGACGATAAAAGCATGGATTGGCATGAACACTATATCGAACTTAAAGGGTCGAATGTTAGACACGCCATTGATCAACTTGCTAATTCTCTTAAGCTTTTGAGCCGCGAACCTAGAATTTAAAAGAAATCGTGTTACGCAATTTGTTCACGCATTCCTAGAGCAGGAACAGATATCCAGATTGCTAAAAAAAGGTTTCGTGTCAAGCATTCCTCTATTTTAAACTTTATGACGCGTAATGCACAGGTGGATCTGACATGATTCTTTCCGAATTTTTTTTGGTCACGCGGGATCTAGTAGTTAAATTGAAGAAAAAGAAGAAAAATGATTTTTAACACGGTGACACGGAGAAGTACTTCTTTGAAACAGAAAATGAACTGTATCTCTTTTGGAATTAGTCAGTAACTCTTTGTGTTTCTGCGTGAGATTGAAAATGAAATTATTTCAGCATGTTACCTCGTACCTCAGAACGTGAGCACGATGTTAGCGTAATTTTAATCATAATCATTGTTTGCTTTTCTTCGTTCCTGTTTGGACAATCATGCGCATTTTTGGTAATATTTGAGCCAGTTTTTAACTATATATGGGTTTTATAAGGAAGTAATTTTATGCTGGAGATTAGCGATAAAGAGTCGCAGCTTTTAGTGGCTGTTCAAAGGGGAATTCAGGTTGTCGATAGACCTTTTGCCGTGCTTGGGGCCGCAGTCGGTATCTCTGAGGATGAGGTTATTAAATTTATTCAGAATCTGCGAGCAAAGGGAGAGGCGCGTCGCTTCGGAGCTGTCTTTGATTCGCGCAAACTGGGTTATCGCAGTGCGCTCTGTTCGATGCAGGTGCCGGAGGATAAACTCCAGGCGGTCTCAAAAAACATTACAGAGATACGCGGTGTTACCCACGCCTATCAGCGCGGTTGGAGTGATGAACTGCCACGCGACAGTGCTGGTGGCCCCGCAGAAAATAATTGGCCCAATTTCTGGTTTACCCTGGCAGCTCCGGCAAAGAGCTTTCAGCAGGAGCTCGATAGTCTGCGTACCGCCTGTGATCCATATGCTATCTGTGAACTGCCGGCTTTAATTCGTTTTAAGATTGATGTTGTCTTTGATCTGCGTACGAGAGAGCGGGACGAACGAGTTGAACCGCGCTCCAGTAATGATCTCAACAGCACCGAAGTCTTTGAACTGGATGAAACTCAGCAGTCCATTGTTAAATACATGGAGGGAGACCTGCCGGTTGTTGCCGACTTTTATGGCGCTGTGGCTGATCACCTAGGTATGGAGAAGCCACTGCTGCTTAAAACTCTATCTGGGTGGCAGAGCAATGGGGTTATGCGTCGGATTGGTTTGCTGCTATATCATCGCGTGGTAGGTTTTAAGGCCAATGGCATGTGCTGCTGGAATGTCCCAAGAAATGAAATTACTGAGGCAGGGCGTCGTGTGGCCTCTGCTCCTGAGGTAACTCACTGCTATGAGCGTCCAACCTCTGATCCATTTCCCTTCAACCTCTTTGCTATGATCCATACCACCTCGTGGAATAAAACTCAGGTGCTCTTTCAGCGGATCTCTGATGATAGCGGTTTGAGCGACGGTCAGTTGCTGCTTAGTGTGCGTGAGTTTAAGAAGACCAGCATGCAGTTTTTCTAGTAGGGGCGACATTCTTGTCGCCCGGTGTTTATAACAGGAGAATAAAAAGTGAAGAATGTATTAGTGGCCCAATCGGGCGGTCCATCAGCAGTTATCAATAACTCGATTCGCGGTGTCATCGATGCCTGCCGTGACTATCCGGATATTTTTGGCAATATCTACGGTGCATGGCATGGCATTGAAGGCGTGCTTAAAGAGGAACTTCTGGATATCAGCGCACAGGCCAGTAAAGAGATTGCCCTGTTGGCCTCCACCCCGGCAGCTGGTGCCATCGGGACCTGCCGCTATAAACTGCAATCAGAGCAGGATCAGGATTTTGAACGCGTTGTCGAGATTCTTAAGGCTCACAAAATTGGATATTTTTTCTACGCCGGTGGTAATGACTCTATGGATACCGCCAATAAAATTGCGCAGATCGCCGCGGAAAAGGGGCTGAATCTGATTGCCACCGGAGTTCCTAAAACAATTGATAACGATGTCGGTGACTCTGAATTTAAGCTGGTTGATCATACCCCTGGCTATGGCTCCACTGCCCGTTACTGGGCCACCAACCTGCTGGGTGCCAACGAAGAAAATGCGGGCTCCTGCCCCGCTGATCCGGTTCTGGTTCTACAGGCGATGGGTCGCAAGATCGGCTTTATTCCAGCTGCCGCACGTCTGGCTGATCCAGCTCGTCGCTTGCCGCTTCAGATCTACCTGACCGAGTCCGGTGTCTCCATGGATGAGATGGCCGATCTGGTAAACGATGAACTGGTGCGCAGCGGACGCTGCATTATTGTTGTCAGCGAGGGTTTTGATGTCGGCGATATCGGTGCACAGAAAGATTCCTTTGGACATACAAATTTCGGGGCCAGCGACCGTACCGCTCAGTCAGCTATAGTCTCATATCTCAATTCAGTCGGACTGAAAACCACCGGCAAGGCACGCGGTCAGACCGTTGGAACCGACCAGCGTCACTCCGCTCCGCTGGCATCGGTGGTCGACCTGGAAGAGGCCTATGAGTCTGGCCGGTACGCCGTTGAAATTGCGTGTAAAGATGGCAGCGGTTATATGTCGACCATCATCCGTGAACCCGGCCAGATCTATCAGGTGCGTTATGACAAGGTGCCGCTGGATATAGTTGCTAACAGCGAGCGCTTCTTCCCGAAAGAGTGGATTGCACCGAATCGTATTGATGTAACCGATGAGTTTATTAAATATGCAAAGCCGTTGATCGGCGATGTGTGGGCAGACGTGCCGTTGGAAAACGGGTTGCCGCGCTTTACCCGCTTTGAACCAATCTTTGCCGCTAAGAAATCTGCCGCGTATGTGCCGCAGGCGTATCGAATGGATGGTTAAAATGGTTGAAATGGATAAAATGGTTGAAATGATTGAAGGGGTTGAAAAAGATTTGCTTTGTTATCCCCTTCCACCCTTTCAACCCTTTCAACCCTTTAACCCCTTCAACCTACTCCTATGAAAATTGTATGTGATAAAAATATGCCTTATGCCATGGAGGCGTTCTCGACCATCGGTGATGTCACCTTAATCCCCGGACGGGAGATCTGTGCTGCTGATGTCCGTGATGCGGATGTACTTATTACCCGCTCCACAACCAAGATTAACGAGAGCCTGCTGGCCAGCAGTTCACTGAAGTTTTATGGTTCCGGGGTGATCGGGGTTGACCATATTGATTTTGATCTGCTGGATCGCATGGGTATTCAGTGGGCCCCCGCTCCCGGGTGTAATGCCGTCAGCGTGGGTAACTATGTGACAGCGGCTCTGCTTTGGTTGGGCGGAAAGTTTGATTTTGAGCTTGCCGGTAAAACTATCGGGGTGATTGGTGTTGGTAATGTGGGCCGTCAGGTTTGCCGCTTCTGTTCGGCGCTGGGTATGCGTGTGCTGGCCAATGATCCGCCTCGACAGCGTGATTCCGATGATGCCGAAACTCGACAGTTTGTGTCACTGGACCAGATTCTGGCCGAGGCCGATGTGATTTCATGTCATGTGCCACTCAATAAAGAGGGGGTCGACAAAACGGTTCATCTGCTGGGCACTGATCAGCTATCACGGGCTAAAGAGGGGGTTGTTTTGATTAATGCCGCCCGCGGGCCTGTTGTTGACAATCAGGCGCTTCTGGATCTTTTGGACGGACGTATTGCGCATGCGGTTATTGATTGCTGGGAGGGTGAACCCGCTTACAGCGTTGATCTGATGGCAAAGGTTGATCTGGGCACCCCCCACATTGCCGGACATGCCTATGAAGGCAAAGTGAATGGGACAGCGATGGTCTATTGGGCGGCCTGCGAGTTTCTGGGGGTCGAGGCCTCTTACCCTTTTGATCTGCCGAAGCCACCTGTGCCGTATATCAAGGTTGATGCAGGGGGGCAAGCAGATGAAGATGTTTTACGTGAATTGGTCTTAAAGGTCTACGAGATTGAGGCCGATTCAGATCGTCTGCGTAAATCCTGCGTTGCCAGTGCTTCGGAGCGTTCATCTGCCTTTGATCAACAGCGCAGCGGCTATCCCATGCGGCGCCAGTTTGAATCAACACGGGTTGAGGTTGAGGGAGCGAATGAATCGCTGCTGGCTAAAATCCGGGGGCAGGGTTTTCAAACTGCATGACTAGAGCCTGTTCGAAAAGGTTTTCGAAAGGACCGGGGGCTGAGCAGAATGGCACGTTATCAAGATATCTGAACATAAGGCACGAAGTTAAGCACTTCAAAGTATACGTGCTCTTGTACAGCGCGGTAGGTCCACCAAGACGAGGTGGACCATGAAGGGCGGCGGGCACGCGCGGCATCCAGCTCGTAGCGTTGGAAGTATTGGAGAAACCCCTGAAACTGCTCATTTTTTGCCACGATTTGAACCTCTTCAACCTTTTCAACCTCTTCAACCTCTTCAACCTCTTCAACCTTTTCAACCTCTTCAACCTTTTCAACCTCTTCAACCTCTTCAACCTTTTCAACCTCTTCAACCTTTTCAACCTCTTCAACCTTTTCAACCTCTTCAACCTTTTCAACCTCTTCAACCTTTTCAACCTCTTCAACCTCTTCAACCTCTTCAACCTTTTCAACGTCTTCACCGATTAATGAAATAAATTTTTTTAAAACAGTTGACATCTTATTGTATAATCAGTCTAATATATACAACTATTAATCTCACATAATGCTACAAGTTAAATAAAAGTGTTAGTTATGCCACACAATAAGGCAAAATCATGAACACCACCTATACGTGACACACTCATCGGCTGAGGCTCGCCGTGATCGCGCTGGCGGCCGCGCTCGCGCTGCAGTACGCCCAAGCCCACCCGTTCGCGGGCAGCAGCGGAACATTCGAAGATCCATACCAGATTGAAACGGCGGCGCAGCTCGATGCCATCCTCACCGACCCCAACGCTAATTTCACCTACTAACGAAAAGGAGACGCATCATGCGGATAAAACTAAGATTAATCGCGGTGCTGCTGGCAGGGACGCTGGCGGCGCGGGCCGAGAACACGGGAACGGACCCGGCGAACAAATACGCCTGGGGCGAGAATGTCGGCTGGGCGAATGCAGGGCCGATCAACTATGAGATGACGGTTCACTACTACGAGCAAACCGGCGGATGGCTCTCGGGCTATGCCTGGGGCGAAAATATCGGGTGGATCGTCATGGGCAGTGCTGGAGGTGGACCCTACACCAACACTACCGCAAACAACTGGGGGGTGAATCTGGCAGCAGATGGCAAGCTCTCGGGCTATTCCTGGGGTGAGAATGTGGGCTGGATCAACTTCGAGCAGACGTACGGCCATGCGGTGATCAACCCGGCCAGCGGCGCGTTCTCCGGCCACGCCTGGGGCGAGAACATCGGCTGGATGAAATTCGAGGGGAGTTCGCCGGACTACGGCGTGCGCACTCTGGCGTTCGACAAGCAGATGCTGGGTACGCCGAACTGGTGGCTGGACTACCACGGTGTAATCGAGGGCTACGATGCCGGGGACGGCATCGCGGCCTGGCAGAAATACGTCATGGACACCGATCCGAATAGCATGGGAGATTATCTGCGCATTACGGCGGTGTCCAACGCGCCCGCAGGAACGGACGTGGCCTTCACGCCCGCCTCGACGCGGCGTTACTACACCCTGACCCGGCGAGAGGACTTGACCCAAGGCGGCTGGAGCAATGTGGTCGGCGAGGTTTCCGTGCAATACGGGACGGCTGGAGAGAAAACGATTCAGGATACGACTGCGTCGGCACGGGCGTTTTATACGGTGAAAGTGACGGTGGAGCCATGATGGGAAAAACAGTCGGAAGGCAGAACTTAACAACAACACAAACCAAAGGAGAACTCAAAATGAAGACAACACACAAATTGATGACGACGGCGGCGATACTGGGCGCGAGCATAATGACGGCAGGCAGTGCATGGGCGGGCGATCTGATCCCTCCCGGAGCTCCCGGATCGACCATGAAGACGCTAACAGAGGTGGAGCCGCGAACGCCGATCGGTGAACTACCTTTCACAATCGATGAGCCGGGCAGTTATTATTTGACCCGAACGCTCGAGCACGGCGTTGACGGCAGCAACGGCATTGATATTGATGCCGACGATGTGACGCTTGATTTAAACGGTTTTGCCCTCATCGGCACGGGATCGGGGGACGACGGGGTGGACGTTGTGGGGACGGATCGCCGGAACATCTGCGTTAAAAATGGCACCATTTGCGGCTGGGGAAGCGTAGGTGTTCGAGCAGAGCAAGCACGGAACTCCCAAATGCTGAATCTGCGCGTTTCCGGCAACGGAGACGAGGGGTTTTGGTTGGGTGGCAGCTCGCTGGTTAAAAACTGCATCGTTGTTAATAACGGCGACGATGACAGTGTCAAAGATGCCGGCATCGAAGTGGAGGAGGGGTGTACGGTGTTGGACTCAGTGATTAACGGAAATGCTGATGAGGGACTCCATGCCGGAGACAGTCTGACGGTCAGCCGTTGCAATGTGTATAAGAACGGTGGCCGGGGCATCAGCACCGGGGATAAGGCTATGGTCACCCAATGTAGCTGCTGCGAGAATGGGGACACGGGGATTTACGTGACGAAAGAATCGATAGTCTCGCAATGTTCGTCCTGTCAGAATGTCAATGAGGGGATCGACACCAATCAAGGGTGCAACATTTTGGATTGCACGGTTCGAAACAACACGCGGCGGGGGATTTGGCTGTATGCGGGCAATTCTGCGCACCGCTGCAACGTCCACATGAGCGGGAGTGTGGGCATCGAGATCACTGGAATCTCCACCGTCGGCAGCTTGATTTCCGATTGCAACGTAACCGAAAGTGCAAGCCACGGCATTTCCAGCGCGAGCAAGTTTGAGGTGGTCAACTGCGTCGTATCCGACGCGGGAGAACATGGGATTGACCTACCCGACAGCTCCACTGTACGTGGCTGTACCGTAAGTGATTGTGATGAGCGCGGCATCAACGGCGGGGCCTCCTGTTCAATCACGGAGTCGACCGTTTCTGACAACGGCGAGCGCGGCATCGATGTGGGAAATGGCTCCAGTGTTCGTGGCTGCATTTCGCGGTCAAACGACGGAACCGGCATTCGCACCGGTGAAAGCAGTCAGGTACGAGACTGCACGGTATCGATTAATGGCGTTGACGGCATCGATGTGGAGAAGGAAACGCTGGTGGCGGGAAACAACTGCGACAGCAATAGCCAGGACGGCATCTACATCACAGGTGATGACTGCAGGATCGACGGCAATACCTTGACCGACAACAACCGAAACCTTTACGTGACCAGCGGCGGCAACCTGATCATCCGCAACAGCGCCTCCGGGGGGCTGTCTGAGAACTACGACATCGCTGGAGGTAATAGCGATGCGGAGATTCTGAGTCTGGGCTCGGGCTTCACGGCCACGAATCCCTGGGCCAACTTTGAGTTCTAAACCTTGCTTAAATCTCTTCTCGTTTTTTCTATGCAACGTGAAGCGTTGTTGACTAAAGCAGCGATGCTTGTCGTACAACCAGTTAATGAGTGAGTAAAGCTTTCGCATATTACAGAGGCTCGGTTTGGGTGCGGCACCGCTACTTTGGGCGAATATTAGCCTCACTGGGGGGAGCGATTCAAGATGAAAAGATTGTCCTGATACCCGCTGGGTGCGATTTGTTATTGTTGAAAGCCATCCCAAAGTGCTCAAACAGCACACTAAAGTGTGAACTACATACGGGTTTTCGTACGTAGTTCACGCTTCAGCGTGTTGAATCATACGAAAAAGCTCCGTTTCAACTAAAAAAACTAAAAAAAATCGCACCCATACCCGCTTGACTCACAACGGCAAATCAATTAATATGTGTTTAATTTGTAATTGGTACGCTTTTTGCTGTACCTGTTTATTTTTTGTTGAAAGTGAGTTGTAAAATGGTTGGTCCTTTTCTTGGTATGAGTCAACAGCAGCGCCAGATAATGACGCTTGCCCCGCAACTGCGGCAGTCTCTGGACATGCTGCAGATGCCGGTGCTGGAGCTGCGAGCCTCTATATTCAAAGAGATGGAACAGAACCCGGTGATTGATGGCATTAATGATCCTAATGAGGTGCTGATTTCAGATGAGGAGCCTGAGGTTGCTGAGAAACATGTTGCCGATGAAGCCCTGAATGCAGACCCTGATGTGGATACTATTCTTCGTCAGGATGATCATTGGCGTGACTACTTTATGAAGGGTATGGAGAATGCTTCAAGCAATGATGATGCCGATGATAAACATCAGTACATCCTTGATTCTATCACAAAAAAACCTTCGCTTCAGGAAAATCTGCTGGAACAGCTTACTCTGGTTGACCTCTCTGAGAGTGAACGCGAGATGGCGGTTATGCTGATTGGTAATATTGGCAAGGATGGCTATTTTGCCGGGAGCCTGCCGGATCTGGTGATGGTCTCGGGTATGAGTGAGGATGAGGTTCTGGGAGTATTGAGAGTTGTTCAGAGTTTCGATCCGGCTGGTATCGGGGCTACGTGTCTGCGTGAGTGCCTGATGGCACAGCTCGACCTTGTGGAGGACTCCCCCTGGGAGGATGAAGCCCGTATCCTGATCGATAAGTATCTTCCGAAACTGGCTTCTCATGATGAAAAATTTCTATGCAATGCTCTCAATCTCAATAACGATGAGTTGCAGCAGGTCATCAAACTGATTCGTTGTTTTAATCCCAGACCCGGTTTGCAGTTTGAATCGGATACTACAGAGTACGTTCAACCGGAGGTTTTTGTTGTACGTAAAGAGGGTCGGTTTGTCGCCACCGTCGATAGCCGTCAGCTACCTTTTATAAGAATCAGCAGGCATTATCGCCGACTTCTGGAGGATAAGAATGTTCCAGCTGCAACTAAATCCTACGTGCGTGAACGCATCAGAGCCGGAGCTTTCCTGATTAGAAGTATTCATCAGCGTCAGGAGACTATCCGTAAAATTGCCCAGGAGATTGTTGATGTCCAGACCGATTTTTTGCTGCAGGGGATTAAGGCCCTGCATCCCATGACTATGGCCGCCGTAGCCGACAAGGTTGGAGTGCATGAAACTACAGTCAGTCGTACGGTCGCAAATAAATATATGAAAACACCTGTAGGTGTTTTCGAATTAAAATATTTCTTTACCCCTGGGCTGAAAACAAGTGATGGCTCAACCGTTTCAAATAAATCAGTTCAGGATATTATTTATAATCTTATCAGCCAGGAAGATCCCGCCTCTCCGCTCTCTGACCAGGCTATTGAGACAGAGTTAAAAAAGCAGGGAATCAATGTTGCCCGCCGTACAATTTCAAAATATCGCGGTGTTCTGAAGATCCCCGCATCGCACCGCAGACGGGTTAAATAGCCTGTGGTTTTTGAAATTGATTTTTGGCGGGTGGTTCAATATACTACGTGTTTTGTTTTTGTGTAAGGAAAGTGAAGCATTTATGACACTTGCAGATTTAGAGAAACAACAGGCCGAATCTTTGAATGATGTGGCTGCTGCTGATGATAGCGCCGCTTTGGAACAGGTTCGAATCCACTATCTTGCTCGAAATGGCCTTGTTCCAGCTGTTATGAAGCAGATGAAGGATGTTGCTAAAGAGGATCGTCCTGTGTTCGGTAAGAGCGTAAACCGGTGGCGCAAGGATTTAGAGGAGGCTATGGCCACTCGATCTCAGGCAGTCAGCCAACCAAAAACAGCAGGCAGCGCCTTTGACTGTACCTTGCCCGGCCGCTGGCCTTCAATTGGTACTAAGCACCCAATTTCGCGCGTTATTGAAGAGAGCGCTGCAATCTTTGCACGGCTTGGATTCTCGGTTGCCGATGGCCCGGATATTGAGAACCGCTTCAATAACTTTACCGCTTTAAATACTCCGGCCCATCATCCCTCAATGGATGAATCAGATACCTTCTGGCTGGCGGAGGATCAGCTCCTGCGTACACAGACCTCTCCCGTGCAGATCCGAATGATGACTCAGCATAAGCCTCCTGTGCGTATCATTACCCCTGGCCGAACCTATCGACGCGATACAACTGATGCCACTCACAGCGCCAATTTTCATCAGATCGAGGGTCTCTATGTGGATACAAAACCAGTCTCTCTAGCCGATTTAAAGGCAACGTTGGCCTATTATGCCAAAGAGATGATGGGTTCAGAGGCCGGTGTCCGCTTCCGCCCGCACTTCTTCCCCTTCACTGAACCCAGTGTTGAGGTGGATTTCTCCTGCCATGTTTGCGCCGGCAAGGGCTGTCGTGTCTGTAAGATGAGTGGATGGATTGAGATCGCCGGTGCCGGGATGGTTGATCCCCGCGTATTTGAGTTTGTCGGATATCCGCCGGAGCAGGTCAATGGCTATGCCTTTGGTTTTGGCGTTGAACGGATCGCCATGATTAAATATGGAATACCTGACATCAGATGGCTTTATGAAAATGATGTGCGTTTTCTTGAACAGCTCAGGTAGGTGTCGGGTGTCGGTGGTAGTAGGGGCGACATGCATGTCGCCCTTGAGAAAATAATTTGAGGCGATATTATGAAAGTACCAGTTAGTTGGCTGAATGAGTATGTTGATGTTTCCGATCTTTCGGTTCAGGAGCTCTCCGATAAGTTGACATTCTCCGGCATCGAGGTTGAGGGTATTGATGAGGTCGGGGTCGATCTGGATGAAAACTTTGTTGTTGGTGAAGTGCTTTCATGTGATCCACATCAAAACTCCGATCATCTGAGCGTTTGTCTGGTCTCCGATGGCAAAGAACAGCATCAGGTTGTCTGCGGGGCACCTAACTGCCGTGCTGGCATTAAGGTGCCATTTGCCAAGGTGGGGGCTGTTATTCCCAATGGCGGTTTCAAGATCAAGAAGGCAAAGCTGCGCGGCGAACCCTCTTTTGGGATGCTCTGCTCGGCATCTGAACTTCAGCTGTCCGAAGAGAGTGACGGCATTATGATCCTGGAATCCGATCCGCCAACCGGTACTCTGATGCGTGAGCTGCTGCCGCCGCCTGAGAGTATTCTTGACCTGGAGGTTACATGGAATAGACCCGACTGTCTCTCAATTATCGGCGTGGCCCGTGAATTTTCAGCCCTTTTGAATCGTCCTCTGAAAATGCCGTCAGTTGCTTTTGAGGAGAGTGATGTTCCTGTCGAAGATTTTGTCAAAGTCAGCATCAAGGCACCGGAGATGTGTTCCCGTTATACAGCCAGAGTGCTGACTGATCTTACGGATGGAGAGTCGCCGGTCTGGATGCGGAAACGACTGGAGATGTCCGGTATCAGGGCTATCAGCCTGACAGTTGATGTAACCAATTATGTGATGATTGAGATGGGGCAGCCTCTGCACGCCTTCGATTATCGCAAATTGGCAGATCAAAGTGTTGTCGTGCGTCGCGCCAGAGATGGCGAGGTCATTAGTACGCTGGATGGGATTGAGCGTAAACTTGATAGCTCTATGCTGGTGATTGCCGATGCTGAAGATGCGATTGCTGTGGCCGGTGTGATGGGTGGGGTTGAGAGCGAGATTGAGGGCGGTAGTGATCATGTCCTGCTCGAAAGCGCGCTCTTTGATCCGTTCTCAACCAAGTTCACTGCCTTAGCTCTTGGACTGGCTACAGAGTCATCCCGTAGATATGAGCGTGGCATCGATCTGGATCTGGCTGATCTGGCAAGCCGCCGGGCTGCAGCTCTGCTGGTTGAGTTTGGTGGCGCAAAAGTTGCCAGAGGGGTGATAGACTGCGATTTCCGCAATTTTAAAAATGTAACCACCCCGCTAAATTTTGACCGGGCCCGTCAGGTGATCGGTGTCGACCTCTCTGATGATCATATGATTGATATTTTGAACGGCCTCGGACTCAGTCTGGAATCCCGTTTGGATACTGACGCGGTTTTTGTGATTCCTTCATACCGGCTGGATCTTAGTCGTGAAGCCGATCTGATTGAGGAAGTTGCCCGCATGTATGGCCTGGATAACGTTCCGCATGTTGTCCTGGAATCGGCTGCGGTCTCCACTATGGATGACAGCTTTTTCTACGATCGCAAGCGTTGTCGCGAGCTCTTAACCGGCTTAGGGTTCACCGAAGCAATGCACTACAGCTTTCTTTCGGCCTCTGAGCTGGATGCTTTTGACAAACGTTCAGTTGAAAACAGAGCGGTTATTCCAAATCCGGTCAGCGGTGACTTCGGAGTTTTACGGGACTCTCTTATGCCCCAGATGGCCGCCTCACTGGGGCGCAATGCCTCCAGACAGGTGGAATCTGCAGCGCTGTTTGAGATGGGACGCGTTTTCCTTAAAAACAGCGATGGATCTTTTTGTGAAGAGGAGCGTATCTCTTTAGGAGTAATGGGGCCTTTGGGACGCACTGCAATTGATAGACGCTCTCCGTTGTCCAACGAAGAATCATTGCTGTGGCTGAAGGGAGCGATTGAGAATCTGGTTGAGCTTCTACATGCCGGTAAGCTCGATTTCAAGTTAAATGAGCACCCCGCCATGGAGGAGGGCTGGAGTGTTGATATCATTTTAAATAAAAAAAATGTTGGTACTATGGGGCTTTTATCTGCGAAGCTGCGCCATCATTGGCGCATGACTCTCCCCATGCCAATGGCGGAGTTAAAACTGGAACCTCTGCTGACAGGAGTCAATAAAGTTGCCGCCGCTAAGCCGGTACCGGCTTATCCAGCTGTTAACCGTGATATTGCCTTTATAAGCGATGCCTCAATTACACATCGCGATGTCGTTGAGTGCGTTCGTAGGGCAGCCCCTCTTGAATTGACTAAGATCGAAATTTTTGATATATTTAAATCTAACGAGATAGGGAAAGGCAAACGCAGTCTGGGATATACGCTTTCTTTCCGTTCACTTGAGAGAACACTGACCGACACCGAAGTAAATGATTGGTTTGTGAGAATTATCAAGGCTCTGAAAGATGAGCTTAAAGTGGATGTAAGAGAAGGTTGATAAACAGATGGTAGTTTGAATTTTTAAAAGATGATTTGCATACAGCCCGGATTGATTCCGGGTGCAGACCGAAGTCAACCCTGCTTTGTACGTGGATAAGCAGCGTTTCTCTGACCTTCATTATAAAACGGGAACTTGAATGCGTTTTTCTTAGTGAACCTGTCGCAAACAGGATCCAATAGGCAACGACTAGAGAGCCCACCTCATTATCGAGGTTTCAGAGGTGCTGGCAATACGGCAAAGTGGGGTTTTTTTTGTTTTTACTAATGGTTTTAAGATGATACGGAAATTTATTTTATTCTTTGTGTTTGCAGTTTGTGTTGTAATTACGGCTCTGCATTTAAAAGCAAAAGCACTTCCGGAAGTTACGCAGAGTGCTGTGAATGAGCTGGGTATTACTTCGGGAACTCCTCAAATGAGTGGTTTTGTTTTTGTCGAGGGTAAATATATTACTCTTCCTTATACGGTAACTCGTCGCGGCAATGCAATCTTTGTAAATCGCGTTCAGATAGAACAGCCGGTTGCCTGGACCAGCTTCGTTAAAAAAGCAAAAGCGGATTCACTCCCGGATGCTCCCAAGGCTCTCGCGGAAGCTGACTTATCTATCGAGATCAATTTGCAAACTAATCTGCCGCCTGCTTCGAATTCAGAGTCAACTAAGGTCTCCAGCATTGATCAGCTTTTTAGCGATAATTCTGAAAAAGCTGAACCGGTGAGTTCAATTGACGAACTTTTTGGTGACACTCATAAAGATGAAAAGAATCCCGCTGATGAAAAGAACCCCGTGATTGATATCTCCTTTGATGACCTTTTTGGGGATAAAGATCCTGAAGCTGATGACCCTGATCAACAGAAGCCAGAAACACCTATCCGCCCGGAAAAGATTAGTGATGCTGATCCGCAAACTCCAAAAGTGGTTTTGTCAGAAGCTCAGTTGATGGAAAGAAAACAGATTCTCAAGAAGTATCTGGATGCTAAACGCGCATCTTATGAACGCGCCCTTGCTAAGGGAGAGCTGTTTTTCTTTGGCAAATCCCATAATCGTCTTAATGGCAACTATGGTAGTGCGCGCTCTATGCTGAGTGTGCTTCCAAAGGCACTGCGATATTCCAGATCTCCAGCAGAGCTGCTCAAACGTCTAAAAGCAGGTAATGTCTATTTTGTCGATGCCTCAGTTTGTCAGGCTCTATACAAAAACAGAACCACTTTTCCTTTGCTCCAACAAAGATTGGATCGCATTAAACAGATGGAGAAAGTGCGAAATTCAAGAAGACGCAATTAATAGCTGTGCCATATTTCCCGGTGAGCATGGTGCCGCACTCTAAAGATTGGAAAGGTGGATGCGAAATAAAAATAAATTTGACCAGGATGCTTTTAATCGCTTCTGTCGGACACTTTCTTCAATATCTGACGAGAATGAAGTCTGTAGCTTTTTGCAGGAGCTGCTGACCGATAATGAACGTCTTGACATCGCCCTGCGCTGGCACCTGCTTGAACTTCTGAATGATGGTGTTTCGCAACGTAAAATTGCGGAGAAACTGGGAATCAGTCTCTGTAAAATCACTCGTGGTTCAAAGCTTCTGAAAGATAGTAGCAGCGTTGCCCGTCGCAAGCTGACAGAGTAATCAGATTCATAGATAAGGATAAATATTATGCAGATGATTTCAAAGAGTATTGAAGTTCAGATGAAGAGGTCCTCATGGATCAGAAAGATGTTTGATAAGGGAGCCGAGCTTAAGCAGCAGTTCGGTGCCGAGAATGTTTTTGATTTCAGTTTAGGTAATCCTGATATTCCTCCACCAGCCAATACACGGGATACATTAATTGAACTGGCGGACCAATTGTGCAAACCTCTCGGCATGGGCTATTGTCGCAGTGCAGGCCTACCACCGTTTCGAGAAGCTTTGGCGGAGATGCTGAAAAAAGAGCAGCAGATAGATGTTAAAGCTGAGAATGTGGTTGTCACCTGTGGCGCGGCCGGTGCCATAACCTCTTTTTTCAGGGCAGTTTTAGAGCAGGGCGATGAGGTTATCTGTCCGGCGCCGTACTTTGTTGAGTATGGCGCATATTGCGGTCATTTTGGCGGTGTTTTGAAGGCGGTGCCCTCGATTGCCCCTGATTTCCGGTTGGATATACCTGCAATTAAAGCCGCGCTTACGGAGAAAACACGGGTGATGCTTATTAACTCACCTAACAATCCTACCGGCTGTGTCTATTCGCAGGAGGAACTGAGTGAACTTGGTGATTGGATTAATACGGTTAATCAGAACCGTGAGCGTCCAGTCTATCTTGTCAGTGATGAGCCCTATCGTTTTTTGGCTTATGATGGAGTTGAGGTGCCGCCAGTTCTGCCGTTGACTCCATTTGCGCTTGTTCTGGGGTCGTTTTCCAAGAAACTTTCAATACCCGGTGAGCGGGTCGGTTACATTGTTGCTAATCCTGAGATGCCGAATGTTCAGATCCTGATCAATGCGGTTACTCTTACCAATCGGACTCTCGGTTTTGTAAATGCACCGGTTATCGGACAGCGTATGGCTCTTAAGATGCTGGATGTCGGGGTGGATATGAGTATCTATCTCAGTCGTCGTGATGCGATGGCAACGGTCTTGAAGGATGCGGGAATAAAATTTTCGATGCCAAAGGGGGCCTTTTACTTCTTTGCTGAGGCTCCAGGTGGCGATGATATTAAGTTTGTGACGGATCTGTTGAATAAAAATATACTGGCTGTACCCGGTACCGGCTTCGGATATCCCGGTTATTTCCGACTGGCATTCTGTGTGGATATAGATGTGATTAAACGTGCCGCACCGGCTTTCAAAGATGTCAGTGCAACATATGCAGAGGGTTTATGAGATGAGTATTAAGATTTGCAAATGGTCTGTTAATAAACCAGCACCTGTAGTAGAGAAATTCTTGAAGCGTCCGGCATTTGCACCGCAGGCAGAGCTGGCTGCAACTGAAATTTTAGCAGATATTCAGCAGCGCGGCAATGCCGCGGTTCTGGCTGCTGTCCGTAAGTTTGATGGTGCCAGCCTTAAGGTTGCGGAGATGCAGGTTTCTAAAGCGGAGTTGTCCGTAGCAACAAAGGCGGTCTCCGCCCGTATCAAAAGGGCGGTGCGTGATGCACATGCCCGTGTAAAATTGTTCTCCGAGGCCGGCATGCGCGAGGCGTGGCAGATGGAAACGGCCAACGGTGGCTTTCTGGGTGAGTGCTTCTCACCTATGGATCGTGTCGGTGTATATGTTCCCGGTGGTACCGCACCTCTGGCCTCGACCGCATTGATGACGGTGACCTTAGCGAAGTGCGCCGGGGTTAAGCAGATTGTGGCCTGCACCCCGTGTGGCAAAGATAAAATAGTTAATCCCGTTTTGCTTTATGCACTCAAGCTCGCCGGTGCAACCGAGATTTATAAGGTCGGTGGAATTCAGGCGATTGGTTTAATGGCATTTGGAACCAGGACAGTTGAACCGGTGCAGAAGATTGCCGGACCGGGTAATGCCTATGTAACCGCAGCCAAGCGGCAGGTATATGGATTTGTCGGAATTGATCAGGTGGCCGGCCCCAGCGAAATTGCAATTCTGGCTGATCAGAGTGTTAATCCGGCCTGGGTGGCAGCTGACCTGCTTTCACAGGCCGAGCATGGCAGCGGTTATGAAAAATCGCTGATGGTGACCGACTCCGCCGCTGTGGCGGAGGCTGTCCGAAATGAGCTGCTGGATCAGGTTAAAACTCTCTCACGCGTTAAGATGGTTGATCGGGTTATAAAACAAGATGGAATCCTGCTGGTGGTCGTTCCTAATTTAAAACAGGGGATGGAGTTGATTAACCGCTTTGCTCCGGAGCACTTTGAAATTATGACGGAAAATGCGCGTGAACTGCTCAATCAGGTGCGTTGCGCCGGAGCGGTTTTCATTGGGAAGTGGACACCGGAGTCGGTTGGTGACTTTGTGGCTGGTCCAAGCCATGTTCTGCCAACGGGCGGTGCCGCCCGCATGTTTAACGGTTTGACTGCTGATGATTTTCGTCGTCGCCACAGCTTTGTTGAGTATACAGAGGATGATCTGGCTGAGACACGTGAGTCGATTGAGACTTTCGCTGAGGTGGAGGGTTTGGATGCGCATGGCCGATGTGCCTCCATTCGTTTTGAATTTTACCATGAAAAAAGATAGATTAGATACCCTGCTGGTGAGAGCGGGACTGGCAGAGAGCAAGGAGCTGGCGCAACGTCTGATTATGTCGGGTGCGGTGCGGGTTTCCGGTCAGGTGGCTACTAAAAGAGGGCATAAATATGCGGATGACCTGCCGTTGACCGTCACAGCACGGCCGCGTTTTGTGAGTCGGGGTGGTGATAAGCTGGAGGGGGCCTTCAAGGCCTTTGCCGATTTTAAGGTTGAGGGCCTGGTTGGACTGGATGTCGGTTCATCGACAGGTGGGTTCACCGACTGTCTGCTACAGCATGGAGCTTTGCGGATAATGGCGGTTGATGTTGGCAGAGGTCAGTTGCACTGGAAGATGCGTCAGGACAAGCGGGTGCATGTCATGGAGTCATTTAATGCCCGTTATCTGAAATTGGAGGATTTGCCGGAACCTCCGCAGGTCGCAGTTACAGATGTGTCATTTATCTCATTGAAGCTGATTTTACCACCTATGGTTGCGGTGCTGGAAGAGGGTCGGGAGATCATCTCTCTCATCAAACCGCAGTTTGAAGCGGGACGTAAAAATGTTCCCAGAGGGGTGGTGCGTGATCCTGAGGTCCATAAGGCGGTCGTTGATGAGATTCATCGCTTTGGAGTCGAAGAGCTTGGTTTGGAGTGGGTTGATTGTATTCAATCTCCTTTGAAGGGACCGGAGGGCAATATTGAGTTTCTGGCACGTTGGCGAAAGGGGTGTTCTGGATGAAAACAATTGGTGTAATTGCAAATTTTAATAAAAACCGGGCGGTAGCTCTGCTTGATAAGGTTTTTAAATGCGCTAATGAGATCGGCTTTGATGTGTGGGTGGAGTGCTCGGATAAAGCTTCGGATATGAGCTCGCAGTGCTGCGAGGTCGAGCAGTTTATTGATCAGGGTGCTGAGGCGGTTGTTGTTCTTGGTGGCGATGGAACCATGCTTGACACCGCTCATAAACTGGGTGCTAATAAGCTGCCGATGATGGGTTTGAACATCGGGTCGCTGGGATATCTGACCAGTGTTGAAGATCATCAGTATGCGGAGGCCTTGCACCATCTTTATGACGGCTCTTTTAATGTGAGTCATCGGACGGCCTTGTCGCTTAAAATTGTGCAGGAATCCGGTGAGGTTAAAATGCTGCCGGATGCATTGAACGATGCGGTAATCAGCCGCGGAGCAACTGGTCATGCAGTCAAACTGGAACTTGTTTTAGATGGAATGAGTGTATCCAGATTTTTATGTGACGGCATTATAGTGGCAACTCCGACTGGCAGTACCGCCTATTCACTCTCCGCAGGTGGTCCGATTGTCATGCCGGACACCCCGGCTTTTGTGGTCAGTTTTATCTGTCCGCACTCGTTGACCTCGCGTCCTTTGGTGCTGCGTGATAAAACTGATATCGTTATCCGGGTGATAGAGTGCAGTTCCCCGATGCTGGCTAGCTCTGATGGCAGATGTAATCTGCTGATTGAGCAGGGGGACTCTTTTGTAATCTGTCGCAGTGAAATCACGGTCCCGGTTGTGGAGCTGCATGGGTATAATCCATACGAGGTTCTGCGTCATAAGCTCAGCTGGGGTCGACGCGGCGCGTGACATTTGGCCTTACTGAGTGCTGAACGGTGATTGCTGATAAGTTGCGAAAGTTTCCTCGCAGAGGGCAGCGAAAAGCCTGGGAATGCTGAGCCCCAGCTCGGCATGGAGCGAAGCGGCTCTTTTTCTGACTTGGTGACTCCGTGACCTGGTGACCTGGTTAGCAAACCTGAACTCTGAACTCTTTGGGTTGCGGGCAGAGCCCGCGTTAGACAAAACAGGAATTAGGCGGAGACTCCGCCAATTACAAACTGCGATAGAGCTTTAATGTTGCCTCAGCGGCTTTTTCCCAAGAGAATTTCTGGGCACGTTCAAGCACGCATTTGCTTCTCTCTGCATGCCAGTTGATTGATAGCAGAGCGGTGTTTATTGCGCGGCACCACTCTAGTTTGTCGGTGAGATGCACAAAGGTGGCAGCCCCGCCAGCTATCTCAACCAGAGCGGGGAGAGTTGAGCATATGACAGGTGTGCCGCAGGCCATGGATTCCAGTACAGGCAGGCTGATGCCCTTTATGTGGTCGGGAAAGAGCAGGGCATATGCGGCACTGTAAAGAGCCGGCATATCTTTTTCATCAATTTCACCTATCTGCTGAATGCGTGTGGTTAATCTGCGATGTTCAATCTGTTTCGTTATCTTCTCGCTGCAACTTGCGTATCCAGCTATGACTATAGGTGATGATTCGGTAAAGTCGATTGATTGGAATGCATCAAGGATGGTTGTCAGATTAAGAATGTTGCTCCGCGCTGCAATGATAAGCATGAATTTGTGTGGCAGGTTGTATCTTTTTTTTAGCTCATCCACAACTTCCTGGCTCTGTGGTTTAAATTCAGGGGCAATGCCGTAGTGTATGATGGAACTGCGGTTTTTAAGCATCTGTTGCGGATATGTTTTCAGAATGCACTCTGAGATGCCAATTATTCCGGCAAGGTTCTTCAATTTGAACTGGGTAATGATGCCATATATGATTTTTTGTTTAAGAGTGTAAATATTCAACGGCAGGCTTAATGGCGATGCTTTATGAATAGTTGCAAGCGTGCGGTATCTTTTTGGAAAAAATGTGGTTTCATCGGCCGAATGACATATATCCGGGTTGATCGTTTTCAGCAATCTGCGGAGGCTTATTGCGCTTTTGAGGGAGCCGGGCTTGGCTCTGATGCAGTGCCGAGAGATCCTGATGTTTTCGATAATGCCCGGCAGAGAGTTTTGTCCAGAGACAATGATATGCAGCGACTCAGTTGTTTTGAGGTGCGAAGCAATAACAGGTAGAATCGAGTCGCAGTAGCGCTTGATCTCAGGAAATTCCGGTGTTGCTTTGCGGGCATCAAATATATAAATTCTGTTATTTTGCATCTCTACTTGACGTTTGTTTTATCTGGAACATGAGTGAAATATGGATTTGTAGCAAGCTCAGTTTTGACTGTTGTTGTTTGACCATGCCCAGGGTAGATTTTTGTTTCAGGAGGGAGCGCAAGAAATGCGCCGAGTGAACGCAGCAGAGAACGGAAGCTGCTTTTATGCAGATCGGTCCGGCCGATGTTGCCTGCGAACAAGGTGTCGCCTGAAAAAATTATTTTCTGTTGCGGGAACCAGATGCATACACTACCTGCTGAGTGTCCCGGGGTATGAATGATAGTGTAGTTTAGATTGCCGTCTTTAAAGCTTTGCCAGTGTTTGAGCGGCCGTTCAATTTTGACTGGTTTTGTGAGAGGGTAGTAGGGTTCCCACTGGTTTTTTTCGCAGAAGGCCCAGTCATTCTCATCCGGGTGCATCGCAACCGGTGCCGGCATGGCTTTATAACATTCGTCAAGTGCTGAGATGTGGTCCAGGTGACTGTGGGTCAAAACGTATGCAAGCAGCTTGAGTCTGTTATTCCGGATGAAATCCAGGATAACCTCAGCCCTGGCACCGGGATCAATGACAATGCAGTTTAGATTACGGTCCGAGACAATAAAGCAGTTGACTTTAAGACGTCCAAGGCAGAAAGTGTTAACTGTCAGTTCTCCGTGTCTCGTTGTCTTGACCTTTGGTTTTTCTTCCAACGGGTCAACTTTGATCGCGTTCTGGGCTGTCAATGAAAGCGGGAGAAGCAGACCGGTTTGCATTGTAAGGTCCGTTACGAATGATCTTCTTGATAGTAGTTTCATGGTGTAAATATCCTATGGGTAATTTATTTAACGGGCCGGTGTGGTTCAAAACGGGTTCTTTGCTGTTCCCGGATGCCTTCAGCCGCTATGCAGGCGTTGCGATGGAATTGTTCTTGTGATCGAAGAGGGTTGCTGCCCTTGGGATTTCGCCGCGCATACTTACCGCTGCTCAGCAGTTTCCAGCTTTTGACAGAGTCCTTGACTGATGTGGTAAGGATATCAATCAGTTGTTTACGACATGCGGCATTGATGACGGGAACCATCAATTCAAAACGACGGTCAAGGTTACGCGGCATCCAGTCGGCAGAGGAAATAAACAGTTCCTCATCTCCACCGTGGCGGAAATAAAAAATACGGGAATGTTCCAGAAAACGGTCAATGATGCTGGTGACACTAATGTTTTCACTGATGCCTTTTAGATCCGGTGTCAGGCAGCAGATGCCGCGAACGTTGAGGTGAATTTTAATTCCGGCTTGTGAGGCTTGATAGAGTTTGTCAATCAGTGCTTTATCTACCAGGGAATTCATTTTGGCGATGATCCTGCCGGTGGCACCTTGTTTGTGAAGCATAATCTCGATATCGATGAGTTCAATGAGCCGGTCGCGAAGATAGAGTGGTGCCATAACAAGTTTGCGCAGTGGTTGGGGCTGAGTGAGGGCACCAATAATATTGAAGAACGTGGAGGCATCGGCACAAAGGTCCGGATGGCATGTGAGCAGTCCGATATCACTGTAGAGCTTGGCCGTGGAATCGTTATAATTACCGGTTCCAAAATGGGCGTAACGTACGATGCCCTCTGGCTCTCTGCGTACAACCAGACAGATTTTGGTATGGGTTTTAAAACCTTTGACTCCATAAATAATCTGAGCTCCGGCCTGCTCCAGCGCGTTGGCCTCCTCAATGTTGCGGGCTTCATCAAAACGGGCTTTGAGTTCAATCAGTACGGTTACATTCTTGCCTTTCAGGGCCGCGTTTTTCAGTGCGATGACAATTGGACTGTTTTTGCTGGTGCGATAGAGCACTTGTTTGATGGCAATCACAGAGGGGTCGGCCGCAGCCTCTTCAATAAAGCGTACAACCGGGTCAAAACTTTCATAGGGGTGGTGCAGCAGGATATCATGAGATTTTATCTGTTTAAGTATGCTCTTGCGAGGGTGGACCATGGGGGAAGATTGAGGGTTCCACGGCTCCACTTTGAGTTCATTAAATCCGTTGATAAAGGCCATTGACATAAACGCATTAAGATCAATCGGCCCCTCTTGCAGATAGGTCTGGCTGTTATCAATCGTCAGCATTTTCTGTATTTGCCGGAGCAGCCGGGAGCTGGTAGCGGATTCAATTTCCAGCCTGATGCACTCACTGGTTTTGCGATCTTCTAAAATCTCTTCCATTCCGCTCATTAGGTCAGGAGCCTCATCTTCCTGGATGGACATGTCGGCATTGCGGGTGATTCGGAAGGTCCGGCACTCTTTAATGGTTTTTCCTGGAAACCAGTTGTTGATGTATTTTTTGACAACATCCTCGAGCAGAACATAGGAATAACCGTTTTTTGAGGGGATGGCAATGATGCGCCGGGCAACGTTTTTGAGAGGCATGAGGGTCAGCAGGTCGCTACCAGGTTTTTCGGCGTTGGTGCGTATGGCAATGTAGAGTGAGAGTCCATGGATTAAGGGCTGCCTACCCTTGGAGGAGATCTGCATCGGGGTGATGCAGGCAAAAAGCTCTTCTGAAAACAGAGACGAAATGAAGATTTGTTGTGCGGCGGTGAGCGTATTAACATCACAATGTTTAATTCCTGAACGCTGCAACTCTGGTTCAATCTGGTTGATGAAGCAGTTGTATTGTTCCTGGTACATGGAGCGTGCCTTTTTTTCAAGCTGGATAAGCTGGCTGCGCGGTGTTAACCCGGAGATCTCTTTTTTGCGGCGGCCGGCCTTGCAGGCTGAATGCAGTCCGCCAATCCGCACCATAAAAAATTCATCCAGATTAGATGCGGTTATCGCCAGAAACTTCAGCCGCTCTAAAACCGGGCTGTCCTGTTCGCAGGCCTCAGCAAGAACCCGTTGGTTGAAAGCCATCCAACTGAGTTCCCTATTGAGATAAATGCTCTTTTTTTTATCGGCTGCCATAAGTTACCTCGCTTGCTCTCTGATCACCTGGACTACACTCAAGCCGAAGATCTGTTCGAAAAGCCGCGCCTTATCTCTTAACGCAAGGCGTGTGGCATTGAGTTCGATGGAGCGGTTGATCATAATGCATAACTGCTCATCTTTACGAAAAATACTGCACTGTTCCGCCTCCTGCGTGTGGGGATTATCCAGTGCATCCGCCACGCGAAGTATTGCGGCCAGCTTATTGATAATCAGTTTGTTTTTTCGGGAGAGGGCACTGTATTCGGGGTGGCTTGGCTTGGGCTCTGATTTACGATGGTATCGTGCAATTAAGCCAACCATTCTGATTTCTTCTTTGCTCAGGCCGAAAAGGTCGCTGTTGTCGATCAGGTATTGACTGTGTTTGTGGTGGCCGGATAGAGAGATGAACCTGCCGCAGTCGTGCAGCAGGCAGGCCACCCGGAGCAGGAGTGCATGACTCTGGGTGAGTTTGTGCTCCTGCTGCATTTCATTAAAGAGGTTGATGGCCAGGGCTTCAACGCACTGGGCGTGTCTCAGGTCGGAGTGATATTTGGCGGCCAGTTGCCGGGCGGAAGATAATACCTGACGATGGAATTCGGCACTCCACTTATTGTTCTCCGCGCTCCTTGCCAGCAAGCCGCTACGCAGTGAAACACTGCATAGATAAACCTGTTTAAGGCATAGGCGCTGGGCGATGCGGGTGTATGCCAGCAGGGTGAAACCAAGGATTTGCGCCTCTTCCAGAGGCATAGTGTATTTACCGGCGATGGTTTCCGCGCTCAAGGGAAAAAACTCATCCACCATTTTAAGGAGGCTGGATACATTGGCTGTCAGCAGTGTGGTGCCGTTCCATCCCGGGTGCAGGCGTTTGGCTGCGAAGCGAATTTCGCTACCCATTAAAATGAGACGCGGTTTTTCAGAATTATAGATTTCGGTATCGAATGAACGCAGGACCCCGTCAATTTCATTCTCCGCCATCTCTCTCTCCGCTATCTTTGAGAGGTTGAGTCCGCTGATTTTTTCCCTGAATCGATAGCTCCCAAAGCGATAGGAGTGGGAAAAATGAACTTGCCCCTGCTTCAGTCCGAGAACCTCAGTGCTGCCGCCTCCGATCTCCCAGATGTTGATCTGTTTCTGCAGGAGTTTGGCTTTGGATTTAATCAGGGGCCAGACACCTAGAAATGTAAGCCGGTTAACAGTTGCACCATCAATTGGCTGAACCCATATGCCGGATGCCACGTAGAGGCGTTCCAGAAATGTATCACAATTACGCGCTTCGCGTACTGCGCTGGTTGCCACTGCAGTCACATCCTGCTCCAGATCCAAGTCATACTCGTTTAGCAATGTGGTGAAACTACGAAAGGCTTTTACGCATTGTTCAATGGAGTTACGTTTGATGCGCCCACCCGTGAAGGTATCACGTCCGAGTTGCACACTTTGAGAGAGCGAGTCCAGCTGTTGCAGTTGACCATCCGTATTTATCTGGACAATTTCCATCCGTACAGAGACCGACCCCAGATCAATTACAGCTTTAATATTTGTGTTGTTCATAAATTACATATTCTTCAATAAGGCATCTTCAGCAGAGTGCAGTACTGAGTACATATCTTCGGCGGTATCAGCTTCTCTAAGGTTTTGTAAAAGACCAGTGCCATGGACAAGCATACAAAGACGGGCCAGAATATGCAGGTGCATATCATCGTCAGTACAGCAGATTAAAAAGAAAATATCGGTTTTTCCACCATCCTGACAGCCAAAATATAACGGTTTAACTGTACGCGCAAGAATAATAAAGGAGTCGGTAAAGGTGAATTCATCAAAGTAGCGGTTATGTAGCAAGGCGGCACCGTCACCGATTGCTGTTGATGCAATCTCCTCACGTGCGATCAACTCAATGAGCAGATAATCTTCATCATTAAGCATATCGGTAGATGCCGCTGCTTTTACCATTTTGCGGATTAGCGCCGGTTTGGTTTTGGCCTCCATTGCCGGGTAGATCTGCTCTGGCGAGAAGAGTAACTCAGTCAGATGGTCATCGTTAAGATTTTTTGAGCGGGCTCTGGCAACATCTTTGTGATGCTGTTCCAGATGCTTGGGGGAGAGCTTCATAATTTGCCGCTGAGCCCACTCGTCTAACTCCCGATGCTTGAAAAAGTACTGTTCGCCCCGTTTTGTGCAGAAAATCTCCTTCTGTAAGGCCAGATGATATAGCTGCTTCTCAGGGATGCAGATGTGGCGTGCGGCCTGGGAGAGAGTTAATATTTTGTGCGGCATTATACAGTCCTTATTTAGGCAGTAGTTCCATTTGGTTGCTATTCTCTCAACTCCTGTCACAAAAAACAAGAAGCTAAATTTAATAACATATATTTATATTACTCCTTGCTTGATTTAAGAGGCTAAAGTAAAGTAAAATATAGTTTCATTTTTATAACTTGGATACAATAATAAATTAAATGGAGCGAATATGTTAAGAAACGGGGTAATCGTAGTAGCAATATGTTCTTTAATGCTGGTTATGAATTTATCTGCAGGTGCAAAAAAAGCGTCAGATGCCGGTAAAAATAGAGTCAGCGTTGATGCCCAGAAGAGCCTGGTTGCCATCTCATCGCCTGAAGCATTGGTACGTTCAATCAGACATATCTTGAAAACTAAGCCACGTGAGTATAAAAACGGTCGCAGCTTTTTAGCACAGGCGCAGGCATTTAAAAAAAATATGCCACAGCTCCTGCAGAAGCTTGAAAAGGGGGATGCCGGGGCTGCCAAGGAACTTGATGATTATGCAAAGCTTAAATATGCCGCGCTGATTGTTGAAAACCCATATGTTGATTTTGATGAAATTCTTGTTGTTATGACCTCTAAAATCGGCAAGAAGAACAACTGGCTGGGCACACATGTTATCAAAGCTAAGGGATATAAAAATAAGATTGCCCGTTTGAATCTTAAGAACGGCAAGGTGACCGATGTTTATGAGCCCAAAGACGGGGCGTATGTCGGTGAGCTGGACCTGCATTTTGATGGTCAGAAACTTCTGTTTTCATCAACTGATGACAGCAATATGTTTCAGGTGATGGAGGTTGGTGTGGATGGCTCCAATCTTCGAAAGGTCTCTTCGATTGAGGGTGACTATGTGCACAACTATGGTGGTGCTTATCTGCCGAGCGAGAAGGTTGTTTTCAGTTCAACTGCTCCGATGGTTGGCGTTCCGTGTATCGGCGGATCACGCAGTGTTCCGAATCTTTATGTGATGGATGCTGATGGACAGAATACCCGGCAGCTTACTTTCGAACAGGATGCAGACTGGTATCCTACAGTTCTGGCTGACGGCAAGATAATGTATCTTCGCTGGGAGTATACTGATATCATGCATTATTATGCCCGTATCATGATGACAATGAATCCCGATGGCACCAACCAGCGGGCAATCTATGGTTCTCAGAGTCTATGGCCCAATTCAATGTTCTATGCCAGACCTCTTCCGGGTGAACCTGGAAGATATTCCGCTGTGGTTTCCGGTCATCACGGTGTTGCCGGTACCGGTAAATTGACGATTTTTGATACAAACAAGGGCTATGCTCATGCAGATGGTGTTGTCCAGCATATTCCCGGGTATGGTAAGACGGTGACGCATGTTACGGTTGACCAGCTCTATCCTGCTGTTAAGAAAGAGTTGCTGAAGATATTCCCTGATCT
>Ga0307990_1000208_pt1 | contig 56660 bp, 42 predicted proteins | sample EllFjometagen129_FD_203168 | JGI IMG/M metagenome (GOLD analysis project Ga0307990, IMG submission 203168) | Marine microbial communities from Ellis Fjord, Antarctic Ocean - #129 | ecosystem: Environmental > Aquatic > Marine > Unclassified | place: Southern Ocean | collected 2014-10-08
CTAGCTGGTGTAGGAGATTTAGCATTTCGATTACTGCCGCTGGAAAAAAAGATCAGATTTGGACTAAATGCAATGGCCAGGATCTTCTCTGAAAAAAGCGATCAAAAAACTTCAATTGAAGAGACGAATGATCATTTTTTGTATCTAGTTGAGCGCTGCCCAGTTTGTTGGGGAAGAATTAATGAGGACCACCCCGTCTGTTATTATGTTGTGGGTTTGCTGAAAGAAGGGCTGCATTGGGTTTCTGGGGGGAAGGAATTCAGCATAACGGAAACCCGTTGTATTGCCCGTGGAGATGAAATTTGTGAGTTCAGAATATTAAAATCACCAATAGAGTGAGACATGAAACAGGCAAAGCTATGATTAAATCGATAGTTATCCCCACTTATAACGAAAAAGATAATTTACCGCTGATCGTTGCTTCCTTATTTGAACTTAATATTCCGGATTTACACATCTTGATTGTTGACGATAATAGCCCGGATGGTACTGGGAATATAGCAGAGGGCCTTAAACAGCAATATTCAGATAAATTATCCGTTTTGCATAGAGAAGGGAAAAAAGGTCTCGGTACGGCATATTTGGAAGGATTTAAATACTGTCTTGATCGAGGTGCAGACCAGATAGTGCAAATGGATGCTGATTTTTCCCATAACCCGAAGAAAGTAATCAATCTCCTGGATGGGCTAAAAGAAAATGATATGGTTTTAGGATCCAGATACATTTCCGGTGGAAAACTGGATGATAGATGGGCTGCCTGGCGTAAAGGGTTATCATCGTTTGGAAATTTCTATACCAGGATGATTCTAAGGATGCCTATTCTCGATGTGACTGGTGGATTTCGAGCCTGGAGGAGGAATACCTTGCTGGGAATTCCTTTGGAACGCGTAAGGTCCCAGGGTTATGCATTTCAGGTTGAGATGGCATATATCACTCATTTATCCGGGTATTCAATCAAAGAGATACCAATTTACTTTGCAGATCGAACAAGGGGAGATTCAAAGATGTCCTTGAATATTCAATTAGAAGCGGCTCGTCGTGTTTGGTCGATTTTATACGAATACCGGGATCTTAAAAAGTAACCAACAAAAAAACAGGCCGCGATATTAATTTGGCCTGTTTTTTGATTTAAGTAGTCGGTTCTTATCTAATCAGAGTCCATTCTCTCCAGGATGCTGTAAAGAAGTTCAAGAAGTGCATTTTTGACCGATTCTTTATCGGTGGCTGTGCATGGAAGAAGCTTGACGTCGGATGCAAGCCGAAGAGCTATGCGCATGTCTTCGGGATCCCAGGCATCTTCTAAATCCTGTTTATTGGCGGTCACTACATAGGGAGTTGGTGCATAAGCCCGGAAAGTTTCAAGAATGCGCCGGGCTTCTCTGAATGTTTCAGGCCTAGAACTGTCCACCATAACGACAAAGCCTAACATACCTTCGGAAAGTATTTCCCACATGAAATCAAATCGTTTCTGGCCGGGAGTTCCAAATAGGTATAAAACGAGATCGTCATCAACTGTGATCCTGCCAAAATCCATAGCAACCGTTGTGGTCTCTTTGATCCTTTCTGATTCAGAAGAAATTTTGCGTTCGGTGGCAACCACGTCAATTTCACTCACGGTTTGAATGAATTGAGTTTTACCAGAGCTAAATGGACCGGTGACAACCATTTTAACGGTTTGCATAGGGTACTTCCCTTTGGGGCGATAATAACAAATTCAAAACTTATAAAGAGCGTATCCGGGTGATAAGCCTGTTAACGAGAGATTTCTGTTGTTCCGCTCCTTCTACGGGGAGAGTAGGAACTTTTGGAGTAGGTGGAGCAACACCTTCTGGGCGAATGATCTCAACCAGACCAGCCTGGATCAGACTGTAGACAATCCTTCTAAATTCAAAGTCTTCGAGTTTTGTGGTTTTGGCAATTTGTTTCATGGAATTTTTAGGATTTATGAATGAAACAACTCGCCATTCTTTAACGCTAAGATTGACATTCCGGATATTTGTTCCAGGAGTTTCGGTGAATTTTAAAGCCATATCGAGGCTGGGAAGTTCATCTTGCAGGCGTTCCATTTCTTGCAGTTGGCGAGAGCCTTCGATAATGATATTTTCGAGGCTTATTAAAAGAGAAATCTTGTCAGCAGCCGGTTCAAGATTATTTTCGAAATGAAAAATACCTTCTTCCCAGGAGAAGAGGTCGTTGGCTGTGGAAACAAATTCGTTTTTTAGGCTGTTAAGGATTTCGTCCTGGGTGACATAATTGGAATTAATTAGCATCAACCCCAATTCTTTATCGCCGATATTATTAGCTTTGTCTTTGATAACCTGATATTGTTTGTCGGTAAGTTTTTCGCTGCGGAGTAGAACAGAAGCCAGTCCATGGTCTTTTTTGTTGTTTTGCGCATAGCTTAACTTGCCAGCATCAAACGAGATCGATGCGGCTTTTTCAGGACCGTGGACCTGAAGGGTGCCAGTCTTTTTTGCCAGACTGATTAGATTTAAAAGCTGAGAAAACGAAAAGTCTCTCAGATTCCCTTTTAATGCCATTAATACCCCAATTGGATTTGAATACCTATGGGATTATACATTTAAGCAAGTTATCCGTCAAACAAATGATGTTTGCATAACTGCAAAATGTGATGAAGATTTGTCTAAAGCCAAAGAGTGCTTAGGCGTCTTATGATGAAATGATGTAGAATTGGCGGATTGGCTTGACACACCTATCATCTCTGTTTATAATCTTGCCGCAGTAAAAATTCCCCGGTAGCTCAATGGTAGAGCAATCGGCTGTTAACCGATAGGTTGCAGGTTCGAATCCCGCCCGGGGAGCAGAAAAAACACTTTCTTGCAGAAAGTGTTTTTTTGTTTTAAGCAGGATAGCTAATTTTTCGAACTGCGGATCTGATTTTTATTTTTAGCCATACGGCCTGGCAAGCCATCCCTAAAGAAAAACCGAGAATGCCCACATAAATCCCTGGATATTTTCCTTGTAAGATTCCAGCAATATAAGTAACTATTGTGATCAACAAGAAAATGCCTACCGCTTCTGGGATTCCCTTTGTGTCTCCTGATTGGAGCAGTATTCCCTGATACCAGCTTTGAAGTGCGTTGGCGCCTGGAATCAACAAGCTGAACCAGAGAGCTATGTTTCCCAGATTGATCAATGTGGCCGGGAGAGCTGATATTTTTAAATAATAAAATGTGGAAAGAGGAGTGATCGTAATGATGAATAAGAGGATAGATGTTACAAAAGTTATGATAAAAGCAAATTTCTTCAGCATTCGATAAGAGCTTTGGTTGTGGAGCATAGTGACAACGACTTCGTTATATGCAATTCCCGGCGCCCGGAAGATGAAAAGCAAACCCGACATTATCGGCCAAATAGCAAGGGAGTCCAACGCCATCGGCATCCTGCTTAATGCCATACTGATCAGGGGTTGTGATATCAGTGTGATTAGTGAAGTAAGTGCCAGAGGTATGTAGTAACGCAAAAATGAAGCTTTCGTAAGACCGGGATTGGCTACCGGTTCATGGAGGAGCTGGTTGTTTATAACGGGCTTTACTTTTATGCCAATAAAAATGGCCTCACTGACAACTCCAGCTGCAACGGCTGATGTAGCTACGATAATACCCGGGATTGAACCAATGAGATAACCTGCTATGAGAACTATTACATCAGCAGCAAGTCTGATAAAGGTGCCCTGACCAACGATAATTGAATGGCCGAATCGGATTAAGACTCCCTGGTTAAACCGTCTGTAAGCGATCGACCATGTCCAGGGGATCATTATTGCCAGGCCGTATCTGGCTGGCAGGATTATCTCTTCTGGGGAGCCAATGATCTGTCTGGTTATAAAGAAGTATAACGGAGTGCTGACAACGATAATGTGGAGTGCTGTCAATAACCCAGCGGTCGTATTCATAAACTTGCGAATTTTTCTATATGATTCCCAGTCTTTGCTTAAGGCTGTAGAAGCTGCTAGCAGCATGATTATGGGGGCTTCAATAATCAAGGCCAAAGGAAAGACGATTCCACCATATGCGGCTAAATTAATTTTAGGATCAGCGAGTCTTGCAACAACGGCACTCAGCGCTGGTAATTCAAGGGCCATCAATAACCAGCTGAGTGCTAACGGCCACCAGGTGACGAATATACTTATTAGAGTGGTTTCCGGCTTTTTATCCAATTGGTGTCTGGTCCGGGTTAAAAGCCGGAAGCAATTTCATCACCGGGATGGATAGAATGGCTGCGATAGAGCCGATCCAGTATGCTAGGCTTAGACCAAAATTATCACCGATGATTCCGATGACGATCAACATCAAAGCATTGGACAGAAAACTTAACAGAATATAGATACTGTTGCCTGTTGCACGGTGATGTTGGAAATTATCCTGAACAAGGGCTAAAAAGATTGTACCGGTGGACAGACTGAAAAATCCAATCAATACTAATAAAGGAAATACACTCCATCCTGATAATTGGAGGAAAACAGGTACCAGGATAGACGAGATGGTAATTGATATCGTGATGACTTTTTTCCGGCCAATTTTATCGCTGAAAGGTCCTAGTACTAGGGCTCCGATTACTCCTGAGATCTCGAGTATTGAGAGGGCTGCCCCGGCTAGCCAAAGGGGAGTTCCTGATTGGACCATGAACACTGGCAAGTAGGTACTTAGACATGCTGTCAGGGCAGAGCGCAAGATCAAAACAAAAGCAAGTGGGATGAAAAAACGCTTAAAGAACGGTATTTCTTTACGAAGTGAATACCTCTCTTTTGGTTTGAATTCAAAGTTGCGGAATTGAAAATATAGAATAAGGCTGACTCCCCATCCTAAAAACATAAGACGCCAAAGACCCGATAAACCCCAGGTAGACAATGCCCAAACGGCCAAAAGGGGCCCAAGGCCTCTTCCAATTCCACCGCCAGCCATGTAAACACTTAAGCCGAACCCTTTCCTGGACTCCGTAGCCTTAGCTACTAGCCCCGGGGATGATGCGTGAAAGGTCGTCGAACTGGCACCAGATAAGAAAAGGACAATTCCGAGAGAAATTGGTGAATTAGTGCTGCCTATCAGGCTCATAAGGGTTGCCGTAAATGCTGGTGCGAAAATTACAAAATAGCGGGCGCCTGTTTTGTCTGCTAGGTAACCGATAAAAGGATTTAATATCGAGGGTAATCTGGAAATGCTGGTAAGGATGCCCGCGCCCGTTAGATTTATGGATAGATTATCCATCAGTGTTGGGAGAAGGGGGGCTAAAAAAGATGTATAAAGATCGTGAAAGAGATGCCCACCCGCGATTGAGTAAACCTGCTTTTCGGATAATTCTTTTGAAGTTTGATTTGTGTCCATTACTGGGTCTCGATTCGTATTGTTTTGTAAAAAATACAGAGCACCCATTTGGGTGCTCTAGAAAAATATTCAGGAAGACCTGAACCTACTGTTTGTCAAGATTTAATTCATAGATCTTTACATGGCCTTTCCTGCCTTTGATAATAATTGAATCTAGTTTCGTCAAATTGTAATCATTGGATACAGCTTTATAGACTTCATCACCAACCATAATACTGTTCGGCCCGCCAAATGGATTCATTCCTTTAGCGACGTTGACAAGATCCCCGAGGACAGTGAACTCAACTCTTTCGCTTGTGCCAACGTAACCAACTACCGCCCGGCCTGCTTTGACGCTGAGGCGGAGATTGATCGGTTGATCAAACTCGCTTGAAAGGGATTTCATACGTTTCAGAATGGCAACCCCGGATTTTACTGCCAGCTTTTTGTGATTTTGTTTCTCGTCGGACATACCAAAGACAGCCAGTACCCCGTCACCCTGATATCTGACCACGCCGCTATCACCAAATATAATATCAGTTACACCAAGATAATAGTTATTGAGCATTTTGCCAAACTCTTGAGCCCCCATGGATTCTGCAAGCCCGGTTGAGTCAGTTATGTCTGCAAATAGGACAGAGACTTTCCTCTCTTTTAGACCGGGCAGGGTTCCGTGAAGATCATAATCTCGGAGTACGTAATCAACTTCTTGGGGTGAAACAAACCGTTGGAACATTTGCCGTAGACTTTGTTCTTGCTGAACCTTGTTGAGTAAATTAACTCGTTGAATTGTAAGTGCGGCTTGATGGCTGATGGCAATTGCGACCTGGAGATCTGTATTTGTGAAGGGGAGGGAATCAGGTCTGGATTTATACATGTAGATTAAGCCAATGATCTCATTTTCAGACATGATAGGAACGCATAGGGCGCTTTTGATTTTTAGCAGAGTAGCGCTTTCACTATCCTGAGCTGCATCACTCTGAGCCATATCCGGAATCACTACAGCAGATTTTTCCGTAATAGCTGATTGGGCGAGGGTTGACGGGAACCCAAAATCTTCCATTTCGTCAAACTGTTCTTTGAGGATCACTTTGCATTTGTCAGCGCCCATCGCTTGTTTCATCAGGAATGCGATTTCCTCGAGACAGTCGGCAAGGTTCATGACCGTGTTGAGGCGTTCTGAAATTTGGTACATCAGAACTGTGTGGTGGTCGAGAGCTTCGAGCAAGCGCTCGCGGGTAAACTTTTGGGGACCGCGTACCGTATCAAGCGGTTCGTCAGTGCCGCGAATGACAACGTTAATAGTTGAACTGCCTATGCGGATCATATCCAGATGTTGAAGCCTGTATGTATACGAGAGGCGGCGGCGGTTGATATAGGTTCCGTTAGTGCTTGTGAGATCTTGCAAAAGAGCCGTATCGGTACTGCGATTGTAATCAATTCTGGCATGCTGTCTTGATGCGGAAGGCTCGGCAATAACAATGTCATTGTTGGGGTGCCTGCCGATGGTATTTCCCCCTGGTTTCAGGGTGTATTTCTGAGGTTCCTTACCTGGCACACGAATTGTTAACAACCACATAGAAATTTTCCTCTAAATCATAAGAATGTTGTTAAAAATTTATTATAACCCAGGTTACTAATCTCGGAAGAAACAATTACTAATTTGTAAACTTTATGATATTTGCTCGAAATGCTCAACAGCAAATACCATGATTGTCGCACTCTTTTTGAATGGATTAACGCTGGGGGTGCATTCTTGATTGATAAGCTCAATGACTTTATCTACGTCGACTGAATCAACGCCTGCGATTAATGTACTGGTGCCGCGTCGTAATAAGCCACCCGTTGAATCAATTAATGTCAGAGGGTGGCCCGAGTCATGCATCGCTCGCATGACAGAATCAGATTCGGCGTCTTCTAGAATGGCGAAAATCATCTTTTTATCCATATCACACTCTCTCGAAATCTTTAGCAGGCATGACGTAGATCGTTACTCGTGCATGAGCTGCATCTGTAGGCGCTGAGGGGGGAACAAGATTTCTGATCAATTCCAAGGCGTTTTCCACTTTGTCGTCATCAGCAACAGCCATTAATGTAGTAGTACCTCCAGACAAAAGGCCAGCCGTTGAAGCGAATTTTGTAACCCTGTAATCTGCTTCCAGTAATTCAGCTGAAACAAGTTCACTAATATTTGTAGGCATGATAGCAAGAATCATTTTCATAGTTATAGTTCCTCGTAGCGCTCAATATCAAGACTGAATATTGTCGCTCCTTCGTGGGTGAGTCCCGATGTCGGTTTAGGATCTTTGGAATCAATCTTGAGCTTTGAGACATTCGCAGATTCCAGTAATTTTTTAATCTCTAAACGTTTCCCTCTTGGGTGACCAATTAAAACAGTCGCGTTCCGATGGCCCAGGAATCCACCAGTGCTTGCTATATGAGTCATCGGATAACCATATGGTTCAAGAAGTGCGGATATTTTTTGAAAATCTTTCTCCTGAATGACAATGGTCATTAAGACTTCAATATTTTTGATAGTGCGCATCCTCAAAATCTGAACCAGCTCTGATTGATTTTCCATTAATGCGCTATCAACTTCGTGAACGAGACTAGAGAAAATTTCTTCAGAGATCCGGCCGTCCCGGAGTAATGATCGCAAGGTTGCTCTTTCGCTGGTTAGTACGGCTTTAATTGCTGACTCCAGTTCTTTGGTTTCAACGTTAGGATGAGCTCGCATGGTTTTGGCAGCAGTGTCAGCCAAGGTGGCTGCGCGAGAAGTGATAGGTTTGGAGAGAACATTCCAGACATGCTTTGACAGCAATCCATCCTTATACATTGTCTCAAGTTGTATAAAAGCAGTTCTAGCCATTACTAGTCTCGCATTTAAGCTTTCGTATTCTTCCTGGGCAGGATTTTTTTCTATTAAACCCATACGGGCAATAAAAGGCTTCATGGTTAATCCCTGAACAAGTAGGGTAAAGAGAACAACACCAAATGCCATTGATTTGATTATTGTTCCTTGTTCGCCAAGGCTGGCGGGTAAGCTGAGAGCAAGCGCAAGAGAGATAGCTCCTCTTAATCCACCCCAATATAAAACGTGTTTATAGCGGCGGGGGATACCAGGGCCGATCCATGACAATCCGTATATGGAAGCAGCTCTAGCTACCAGAACAGCTAGGATCGCCCAGAGGACTGCTTTCCAATCAGTTAATAAAATGTTCAAATCAATTTGGAGGCCAATCAGGAGAAATACAAATGAATTGGCTAAAAATGCAGCATATTCCCAAAAATTATATACCAAGATGCGAGTTGTTGGAGTCATTCGTTTCGGTCCAAGATTACCGCTGACAATTCCCGCAGCGACAACTGCTAAAACACCACTAACGTGAAATTGTTCTGCAATAATATATGAGCCGAATGCCAGTACAGTGGTTAGGGTAGTTTCAATCAACGAATTGTCGATTACGCTGATCGCTAAAGAGATAATTAAACCTAGGAGCACGCCAATAATTAACCCTCCACCAGAGACGACGATAAAATTCAGTACACTCTCGCCGAGGTTGAAATATCCCGTGACTGCGATCGTAACCATCATATTGAAGAGAACTATAGCCGTGCCATCATTAAATAGGCTTTCTCCTTCAAGAAGCATTTGCAGGCGATGAGGTACTCCAAGGGAACGGAAAAGTGCTACGACTGCGACAGGATCAGTTGCTGCGATCAACGAGCCAAATAATAAGGCTGTTGTTAGGGAAAAATCGGTTCCCCAATAAAGAACACCCCCAACTAAAAATGTAGTTAATAAAACACCGGGGATTGCCAGGCTTAGAATGGGAGTCAGGTCTTTAAAAAGATCCTTGGCCTTGACCTGAAATGCAGCCTCGAATATCAATGGCGGTACAAGTAATCCTAAAAAGAGTTCCGGACTGACATTGAGGTTAATTTGGCCAATTAATGCCAAGACAAGGCCAATCACGACCAGCCCAGCAGTGTAGGGTACCCTGAGCCTCTCTGTGATAATGCCCACCAATGAGGAAATCAATAGTAAGCCAATCACGATTTCGATTATGAGTATGATATTAGATTCTTCCTCAGCTTCGTCCTCGGCGAGGGGGCCTGGATGAGACTGTCGGAAAGTTATTGCGTCTGAAGCAGAAACATAAGTGAAATTGAGGCCAGCAGCCAAGATGACAACTGTTAAGGCAATCAGGGATAAAAGCAAGACATTTTTTATGTAAGATATGTTTTTCATTGGTTTTTCAAATATCTATAAAATCCAGATGAATAGAGATTGATCCATTTGTTATTCCATTTTGAAGCGCTGTAGAAATCCTCAAGAAATAAAATTTCCTCTTGGTCTGTCATTACGCGAGGGTGAGCGTTGTCGATAAACTGCAGCGGAATTAGCCTGGTATTGATATATCTGCCATCATAGAAATAATGGAAATCAATAAAAGCTTTGTCTTTGTTGAGGTGTACTTCTGGTTCGTTTATTGCCAGATACCATTGATCAAAAAACAAATTTCCCAAACCATAATGAATGAAATTTGATCCGGAAAGCTCAATTCCCTGGGGGTGGTGAGCCTGGCTGCCGCTGACTATTGAAGCACCTGCTTCTGAGAGCCGGCGGAAATCGTACATCTGAATTGCTATGGGTAGAAAGCTATCTACTTCTTCGTGCTGCATGGTAGCAATCACAATGTAACCCTCATTTGAAAGGCGAGTTATTTTCGGGATCATCCATTCAAAATCACATCTGGCTGCGCCAGGAACAGTCTCAGATGCGGTGGCGTATCCCTCGTGAATTTTAGCATTACAACCAATAAAAACGAGTTTGTTCCCATTATGGACGATGACGACAGGATTGAGGCCATCCAGTAAATTTGAGCCACCGCCGTAGGTAATAAGATTGTGTTGATCGTATAAAACTAAAGAGTGAAACATGGCTTCGGGACCAAAATCCGCAAAATGATCACCACTCAGTTCAACTATATCGGTACCTATTGATTCTAGCAATTCAATATAGGAATCGCTCGAACAGAAAAAAAGGTCATCCTGAATAGAATCGGGTATAGGACAATCATCTGCAAAGGGAACTTCGTTGCTGATATGGGTAATATCAGCTGATAGAAGCAAATCCCTAATATCATCTGCTGGATAGAGTACTCCTTTTTTCTCAATGATCGAAGCCGTGCTTCTAACAAGTGCAGTAACACCAGTCAAAACAACGGAGGTGAGTTTTGAGGAGTCGAAATTAGAAATATTAGTCATCTCAAAAGGGTGGAACAATGAGGGATTTGGGGTGGAAAGGTAGATCGGAAATGTCAAAGGATAGAGACCGTCGTCAATTGAAGAAGTTAGCGGGTCTAGATTATCAACGGAAATAACCTTGTACGATGGTTCCAACTGATCGAAGGGAATGATAGCTAATGTAGTTGTGTTATACCAAATATTTTCTAATATCTGATCAGGCTCAGTAATTATGATCCCTTCTTCAGCGGGTGCGCCCCAGTGTTGAGATAGGTGATTTGTTGTTTCTTCACTAACTAGCAGCCTGTCATAATCAGGTATTTCATTGGAAACGGATTTCCAAATAGCAGTGAGATCAGACGATTGGATATTTTTTAGATTGGAATAAAAGGGGGCTACAACTACATAGGTCCACGAACCAATAAGCATATCGGACCGTGCTGACGAGAAAGTCATCAGAGCTTGATCTTTGGATGTTGTTATATTGAATTCTGCTTGTTGAGAAATCATATTTCTTGCGGAATCAGGAAGTGCAGGGTCCACCCAGGAAAAATAAGGAGCCGGAATCAATTGCGGAGTAAATGAAAGCGTCAAGGTAGATTCGGGGGTTGGCTCGAGATATACAGGGGTATGTGTGTCGGGAATGAAAACTTCCGGTTGAGGAGAGCAACCAGATAAAAAGAAAACCATAATTAACAGAGAAAGAAAGATAAATAGGAAGTTTATATTGGTGAAATTAGAAGATTTATTAAGGTTGATGATCATAAAAATAGGTAGCTAATAAATAACAGTTTTCCCTTTAGAATGCATTTGCGCATAGGAATAACAAATGAAATAGATTATTGCATGCAAAGCAGATGATGAAATAATGAATGATTGATCTGAAATAGTAGTGTAGCTTATGGATACATGCAAGTCAACCAGCCATTCAAGCAAGGTAGAGGATACCCTTAGAGGTATAATTAATACCATCAATTCTTTGACAAAGTCAAACATTTAATGTTCTGGACAGGTCAAACGTGAATGAAGACTTCTAAATATGTAGAATCTCTTTCGGAAAAATATTCTCCTATTGAAAAAGAGCTTCTTCAGCGCGCCTTGGATGTTGCAGAAAAAGCACATAAAGGACAAAAACGAGCATCTGGCGAACCTTATATCAATCACTGTAAAGCAGTTGCTAGCATCCTTGCAGACCTTCATATTCCACCGGCTGTTGTCGCGGCGGGTTTGCTACATGATACTGTTGAAGATACGGGAATAGACATTAAAGTCCTTAAAAGGGAATTTGGTAAAGAGATCTTCGATCTCGTGGATGCCGTAACAAAATTAGGGTCTTTACCGCGGGTCTCAAAAAAATCTGAAGGGACAAGGGGTAAAGGTAAAAAATCGAAAAAAGAAAGCCAGGATAATATTGATCAAAAACAATGGCGAGCTGAACTAGCCTCTGAAAATTTGAGAAAAACTTTCCTGGCGATGGCAGAAGATCCCCGGGTCGTATTGATCAAGCTAGCTGATCGGCTCCATAATATGCGGACTTTGGGGTACTTACCCGAAGAGAAACAACAAAGAATAGCACAAGAAACGATGGATCTCTTTGCGCCTCTCGCCAGCAGGATTGGTATCTGGCAAATGAAATGGGATCTTGAGGACATGGCGTTTCGATATCTTGAACCTGCGATCTATCACGATATAGCCCGTCAACTTGATGAGAGGCGATCGGAACGTGAACGAAAAATGGAGGAGATTACTAGCAAGATCACTAAATTGATGAACCAGGCTGAAATGCATGCTGATGTTTCCGGTAGGCCTAAACACATTTACTCGATCTATAGAAAAATGAAAAGGAAGAAGATTCCTTTTACTGATTTATCCGATATTCGTGGTGTGAGGATCATCGTACCTACGGAAGAGGAATGTTATGCTGCTGTAGGGATAATCCATATGCATTGGCGACCATTGTCTGGAGAATTTGACGATTATATAGCTGCGCCTAAGCCCAGTCTGTATCAATCCATTCATACGGCTGTAATTTATGAAGATGGGGAGAATTTAGAAGTTCAGATAAGGACTCCAGAGATGCATCGCAAGGCAGAATATGGAATTGCGGCACACTGGAGATATAAAGAAGGACAAAAAAGAGATAAAGATTTTGAGCAAAGGGTTGCCTATCTAAGGCAAATGCTGGAATGGCAGCAAGATGTAGAATCTGCCCAAGAATTTGTTGATGGGTTGAAAGACGAGATATTTGGTGACCGAGTTTATGCATTTACTCCGAGAGGAGATATATTGGATCTTCCGGTTGGAGCCACGCCAATTGACTTTGCCTATAATGTACATACGGAGGTGGGACACCGCTGTCGGGGCGCAAAGGTTAACGGACGGTTGGTATCCCTGGATCATAAATTAGCGACGGGCGATCAAGTTGAAATCTTAACAGCAAAAAGAGGTGGACCAAGCCGGGATTGGTTGAATGAAAACCTGGAATTAGTAAAAACAAAATCTGCCAGAAGTAAAATCAAACGCTGGTTCAAGCTGCTTGAAAAGGAAAAAAATGTAGAAAGTGGTGTCCAGCTACTTGATAAGGAAATTTCTCGTCTTGCATTAGGACCAGATATAGACTATGACGATTTGGCAAGATCGTTTAACTACGAAGAGGCAGAAGATCTATATGCTGCAATAGGTTGTAGCGATATATCTCTCGGTAGAGTAGTTCATGCGCTGGTTGTGCTGAAGGAAAAAGACTCACCTGATTTTCCTGGTCACTATCAGGAAGAGATCAGCCGCGAGACTTCGGGAGATGTAGCAGTAGTCGGGCTAAAAGGTTTAAAGAATCAACTGGCAGGATGCTGCAGCCCTACACCAGGTGACGAGATAATTGGCTTTATTACCAGAGGGAGAGGGGCAACTATTCACAGGAAGGACTGTTCAAATATTCTCAACGTAAAAGATCAGGAGAGATTGGTCGAGGTATCATGGGGGTCTCCGATTAGGACTTTTCCTGTACCAATAATTATAAAAGCATACGATCGTGATGGTTTAACAAAAGATATTGCGACTGTTCTATCAAATAACAACGTTAGCTTGACTGAATTGCGGGTTGAAGTCAACGAAGGCCAAGGTGAAGCAATCTTTCATTTGGTGCTGGGTGTAAAGAATGTCGCCGAATTGCGAAGGACACTGGATTTACTAGAGCGTATAAATAATATATACGAGGCTCGGAGGGTTCGATCCGCGTGAGAACGGCTTGGTCCTAAAGTAATCCCTAGAGTGACAAGGACATTAAATATTATCTCCGGATACCATACTGGATTAATTGCAAAGAATTTTCAAAATAGCCTGTGTCTCCTGTTTGCCCCCCGACCCCATTTCTCCGCCTGGCCCGACACAAGCCGGGCAGCCCGTATCGCAGGGGCAGTTATCTACTAAATCTTTAGCTGACAATAATAACTCTTGAAGGCGGTCGTATAGTGATTTACTGAATCCGATTCCTGCGGGTATCTGCTCGTGGATCAAAACAATGGGGCGATTGTCACCAAAAGGGGATTGGAAATCAGCAAATAGGCCCAAATCTCCCGAATCACACATCAACAATAGTGGCGCAAGTCCGTGGAGGATATGTCCCAGTCCTCGGATTCCGCTGTTTACCCGGACGATGGCTTCGGCGCGCTGGTGACAGCGCGGGCATAAACTGATCAGGTTTGAGAGCTGATTTGCATCCTCCAGGGATGAAAAACTACGAAGAGGTTGCTTGTGGTGTATGTGTAAAACTTCAGAAGGATTGTTTTTTTTACACATCTGGCATCTATATTGATCGCGTTTGAGAACGATATTCCTGATCTGGTCCCATCCAGTTCCGTAATTGTTTGGACTACTGGACCATAGGCCCTGGTTCCTTATCTGGGATTCTGTATCTTCCGAAAGGGTTAACCAAATACCAGCTGACCGCAATGTCGTTGATGGTAAATCCAGGGTATCTCTGCTTAAGACTTCAAAAGGACGCCACTTGATCTTCTTAAAACCTGTTACTTTGGTAGTGAGTTGGATCTCTCCCAAATATTTCATGCCACCCGGAATAGGATCTTCTTCATGACGTTCTAGTTCCAGATACTTGGATTGTTTTTCCGCTTCAGTGTAGTAATCGACAGAAGTTGGTTGGAGAAATGCGCGAAATTGTTCCAGGTCTAAATCCCTTACTATATACGGATTCCCAGCATGTAAGTACACTGCTCCAGGATGCACCATCCAATAGGCGCTTTCGATATCTACTTGACCAATTGAAATTGGTTTTGTGTCCTTCTGTTCAGCTATTAATGTAATTTGCTGAGCGGAGGCATTTCTCAAAGAGATCAGAGCTGCTGGATAATCTTCGGCCATCCAGAAATATTTATTATTTGTTTTGTGGATTTTACCGAGAGTTGAAAGTGCATCGAGCAATTCTTCTGTTTCTGATATTGTGAAAGATCCAAATTTGTTTGATTTTGAAAAGGGTAGTTCGTAAGCTGCGCATTGAATATGAGCAAGGGCTATCAGAAGATTATTGGCATCAATTAATCCGCTTTCAGGGTTGTTGTTGAATAAATAATCAGGATGCAGAGCAAGGTATTGATCAATAGGGGAAGAAGATGTAACAAGGATAGAAAGAGATGGTTTATCAGATCTTCCTGACCTACCAGCTTGCTGCCATGTGCCAGCTATTGTTCCAGGATAACCAGCAAGAATTGCTGCATCCAATCCGCCGATATCAATACCCAGTTCAAGGGCATTGGTTGCTGTAATACCACGAATTTTTCCGCTTCGTAGGCCAGCTTCAATACGTCTGCGTTCTTGGGATAAATAACCGCTTCTATAGGACTGGACAGGAAACGGAGCCAGGATGTCTTTTTCTTTTAATCCCCGAAGCATAAACTCAATTGATCTTCTGGAACGGCCAAAAATGATAGTTTGATTTCCGCTTGCTATTAGGTCTGAAGACAAGCGGATGGTTTCGTTTTGCATACTTGCACGAAGGCCAAGTTTTGGATCAATTATTGGAGGGTTGTAGATCAAAAAACTTTTCTTCCCACGCGATGATGCATCATCTTTGATGAGTATAAGATCCTCTTCAATAAGGGAGGTAGCCAGAGATAATGGATTTCCGATGGTCGCAGATGTAAGAATGAATTGAGGAGAGGATCCGTAATGGGCAGTGATCCTTTTTAGACGTCTGATCACATTGGCAACGTGGGATCCAAATACTCCCCGGTAAATATGCATTTCGTCAAGGATTATAAAATCGAGATTGGAAAAAAATTCAGCCCATTGTATATGATAGGGAAGGATCCCAAGGTGAAGCATATCGGGATTACTAACCACGATCCGTGCATTCTGTCGAATATTGGGACGCGCATTTGTAGGCGTATCACCATCATAAGAAGATGATAGGACATCTGGAAAACGTTTTAACCAGTTTAGCTGATCCTGGGCTAATGCTTTAGTCGGGAATAATAATAGAGAACGGCTAAGGCCGTTTTTGAGGAAACGAGACAGGATCGGCAATTGGTAGGCCAAAGATTTTCCTGATGCGGTACCCGTTGCTAAAACAACATGCTGTCCGGATTCAACAGCATCCCATATCGCTCTTTGATGTGAGTATAAAGACGAGATATTCATATCGCCAAGAATATCTATAATCCTTTGATCGAGACCATCTGGAAAATCCTCGAATTCAGGTTTTCTTTTTGGGATCTCTTGCCAGGCGGCGATATTTGGCGCTATTGCAGGATCTGTGTTCCAGCGTGCGAGAACTTTATTTATTGACATGAGGAATATCTGGTACTCAACATAAGTAAACTAATCAGAAAATTTCCAGCGCACTTCGGGCCGTTTGATCTCGGCGAACGTTGAAATCTTAGGTGGTTTTAATTGCAGTCTGGCCTACGAGTAAGTCAGTGGTCAATTTGGGTCTGTAAATAGATTAAACAAGAAGCCTCAAATTGGGTAAAAAAGTTCCGGTAATTAGAGTGTCAGATAAGAGGGCATCTATCCTAACCTTGTTGATCTGAATATCTTCCATGATCCTTGAAGCGAGGGGATCGATAAGGAGTTTATCAGCCCGGTAAAATAAAGGGTGAATACAAAGGGTAAGGCGCTAGCCAGAATTCGCTGTCTTTTTTGATGCTTTATTTACATTGAACCACCTGATTTACGATCTTGAAGATACGAGAGACAGCGTACCAAATTCTTGAGCCATATCCTGTCGGAATTGTTGTGTATATAAACGATAGTACAAACCCTTTAGCCTGAGCAAGTCCTGATGTGATCCCATTTCTGCGATCTTGCCATCCTTAATAAATAGGATTCTGTCAGCTCTTCGAATTGTAGAAAGGCGATGAGCGATAATAAAACTTGTTCGCTTTTCCATTAGATTTTCCATACCCTGTTGAATCAGGGTTTCAGTGAGGGTATCTACTGAACTGGTGGCTTCATCCATAATGAAAATATCCGGTTTACGCAGGACAGCCCTGGCAAGGCTGATAAGTTGTTTTTGGCCAACTGATAATAAGTTACCACCTTCGCCGACCTCTTCTATATAACCGTTTTCAAGATTTGAAATAAACTCATGCGCTCCTGCTAATTTAGAAGCGTTTATGACCTCATTTTCCGTTGAATCAAGTTTGCCGTACCTGATATTGTCTTCAATCGATCCAGAGAACAAGTGGGGTGTTTGCAGGACAATACCAATCTGAGATTGAATTGAGTCGAGTGTGAAACCAGTATAGTCGTGATTATTAATGAAAATTTTTCCATCGCGTGGCTCGAAGAAACGACATAATAGATTTACGATGGTGGATTTACCGCCGCCTGTAGGTCCAACGAGGGCGATAGTTTCGCCTTGTTTTATCGAAAGGTCAAAATTTTCAAGAACCATATCATCGTCATCGTCGTAATAGAAGGACACGTCTTTAAATTGAATATCCCCGGAGATTGAATCCTGCGTTACGGCTCCAGGAAGGTTAACGATGTCTGGTGTGGAATCCAGCAATGAGAAAATCCTTTCTGCTGAAGCTATTGAACGCTGCATCTCGGCATATACTCTGGCGAGGTCTTGTATCGGCCAGATCATAAAAGTGATATACGAGATAAATGCCTGGATACCACCGATAGAGATGCCGCCGATCTCGGCTTGCAACCCGCCGTACCAGATCACGGAGCCAAGTGCTAGCGCGCTGATGACCATCACTATCGGAAGGAATAAAGCAGATAGCCATGCCGCTCTGAATCCAGCCTTGTACATTTTGTCTGTCAGGATGCCAAATTCTGCCATGTTTTGAGCTTCGCGGTTGAAGGCTTTCGTTACTCTAACTCCAGTGATATTTTCGTTGTAAGATCCAGTGATCTTTGAATTGATTTTCCTTACCTGACGATATTCTCCAATAATCTTCTTTTTAAATTGGGCAGCAACAATAATCAAGATCGGAATAATGGCAAACACAATCAAACCCAAGCGCCAATTGATTGTGATCATAAAATAGGTCGATGTGATGATATTTAATGCACCCCAGACCATGTCGAGGAAACCCCAGGTGATCAATTGGGCAACTCTTTCTGAGTCAGAAGAAACCCGGGACATGATCCAGCCCACAGGAGTTTTGTTATAGTAGGAAAGTGATAACTTCTGGAGTTGACTGAACATTATTTTTCTAAGGTCGTATTGAACTCGTTCACCAAGTATCCCAGCAAAATAGATGAAAAAGAAAACTGCGATTGCCTGGATGACGATTAGTCCTCCATATTGGAACAATATTTCTTTGAGGACAGTGAAATTCCCAACCCCGATCCCTTCGTCAACTATGCGTTTATGCAAAAAAGTAAAATAGGAATCAAGGACTGAGACCAATCCGATTGCCAGAACAAATCCAATCACCCAAGTTCTATAGGGTTTGACCTGGGCCAGAATTCTCAACATAACCTGACCTGTAAACGTCCCTTTAAATTCTTCTTCTTTAAAATGGTGGGCTTCAGTCATAATATGTTCTCTTTATGCTAATCCGAGTTCTTTCTCAAGGGCGGAGTCAATTTTTGTTTGAATATCAAAAATTTCTTTGTATTTTCCTTGCTGATGAATCAGGTCATTATGAACACCTTGTTGAATGATCTTTCCATCATCCAGTACCAAAATGAGATCTGCTTGCATCAAACTTCGGATCCGGTGAGCGATGATAAATGTGGTTCTACCTTGCATCAGATGATCCAGGGCTCCGTGAATTTGAGCTTCTGTTTCAACGTCAACGGATGATGTTGCGTCATCCAGAATCAAAATCTTTGGGTTTTTTAGCAAAGTCCGCGCAATTGCTATTCGTTGTTTTTGTCCGCCGGAGAGTGTGACGCCCTTTTCACCTACGAGCGTATCGTACCCCTGAGAAAATCCTAGAATTACATCATGGATTGCGGCTGCTTTGCTGGCTTTGAATAGCTCCTTGTCGCTCACTTCCCTGTCAACTCCATATGTGATATTTTCTTTGATCGACCGGCTGAATAAAAATGGTTCTTGTTCAACCATACCGATATGATTCCGAAGGAAATTACGGGGATAATTCTTTAAGTCTATCCCATCAAGGGATAACTGGCCTTCTGTATAATCGTAAAACCTAGGCAGTAAATTGATCAATGTTGATTTTCCCGAGCCTGGTCCACCCAGGAGGGCGATCATCTGTCCGGGTTCGCAAACAAAGTTGATATCATTTAAAACTACCGGGTGGTCATCATACGCAAAAGAAACATGATCGAAAGTGAATGCACCGGTAATTGTTTCAGAAAGAGGTTGATGCTCTCCCTCGGATAATGGTTCTCTTTCTTCTTTGATAACCTCGACGATCCTACCGTACGAAACCAACCCAGACGACATTTGGACAATAAGGCGGCCTAAATTTCGGATGGGCCAAATGATCCATATAATCATTCCGGCATAAGCGAGGTATGTACCGATGGATATTTCTCCGTTAATGGCCATTGTTGCACCGATGTAATAGCCAAATAACATTTGGGCACCAGTTAGAATATCTGAGAACGGCCAGAAAAGGGCATGCATGGTAAAGAATTTCTTACCCTTGTTATATTTCTCTTTATTTTCTTTATCAAATTTCTTTTTTTCGAATTCCTGCCGAGCAAACGCTTTAACAACCCGAACGCCTGTCAAATTCTCCTGCAGCGTATTTGATAAAACAGCTTCCTGATCCTGGTACTCCTCATAGGCGTCAGAAACCTTGCGGAAGAAGAATAAAGACAGAATAATCGTCAGGGGAACAACAATAATCGATAGCAAAGCAAGTCGGACATTTAATTTTAGAAGTACTATCAGGTTGACAATGAACAGCAAAAGAATTCGGCCCATTCCAATCAACCTGTCAGCGAAAAAGAGACGGACTGCATCAACGTCTGATGTGGTCCTTTGAATCAATTCACCTGTTTTTGCCTTATCGTGATATGAAAAGGATAGACGCTGGATGTGATCGAAGAGAAAATTTCGTAAACGGCGAGTTATACCTTCAGAGGTTTTTGCTGCCAATCTTCCACTGAAATAAGTAAAAACTCCCTGCAGTGCGGCAAGTACGAAAAACGAAATTGCGATGAGGGGAATGTAGTAGCCTGGCAGTTCTTGGGCAATAAGAGCGTCAATGAACTTGCCGAGGATCAAATAGGTGCTTGATCTAAATGCGGCTGCAAAACCCAGACAAAGAGCAGCGACAAGATAGATAGACTTGTAGCCGCGCATTAAATGCCACAAGCTTTTCAGTTTATTTTCTGAAATTGTTGATCTGATATCAAAAGGTTCGGGATATTGAGCCATAATCAATCTTTGTTTATAGGAATGATCGCGGTTTGATTTTCGGAAATTAATTGGACCGGGATCTGTCCTTTAGTAAAATCTTTAAGTTGGCCAGTCAGTTTATCAAAAGAATCAACGGGAATTGAAAATTGGATGGAGACTTGTTCGACAAACTCTTCCCCGGTGATATTGCTGCCTGCTTTTTTTATATATCTGGCAATCTGTTCATAAAGGTTATAGGGTACAGTTATCTGGCACTTATGAACGATTACTTTCTTTGCCTTAGGTACTGCCTGAATGACTGATCTGGCTGAATCACTATAGGCTTTGACCAAACCGCCAGTGCCTAATTTTTTTCCTCCAAAATAGCGGGTAATAACAATGACTGCATCACCAAGTTCACTGCCTGCCAATACTGCCAGGGCGGGGCGGCCAGCAGTTCCCGAAGGTTCTCCGTTGTCGCTTGAGTGAGCGATGACTGATGTTCCGGCGCCAATTTGGTAAATTGGGACATTGTGAGAAGCGTCAGGATATTGTTTATTAATTTCTTTAATGAACGCCTTCGCTTCCTTAACAGAAAAGGCAGGGGCGATGGTTGCTATAAAACGGGAGTTTGATATCCGGGTCTCTGTGCTGAATCGTGATGCCGGAATTAATGTACCCTTGTCGGTTTTGTTGATAATTGAATTCACAAAAACCTATTGTACATCAGGCTTAGAGTGCTGTGTAGGTGGTAAAAAAGGGATGGCGCGAATTTAGGGGCTAATTGCAGGAGGTATTAACGAATCGTCGACTATTGGCAGAAATTAAATAAATTTGATCAGCGGGGTTTCTTGATGTGTAAAATTACTTTTCCTAATATATCGGAGTAGGGGATTGGACCCAATTTATGGCTGCTGATGCTATTCTCGTGGATTCCGATTACATTCAATGTTTTGGATGCGGGGTTATTCGTAAGAACGCGTTTTATCAATTGTCCATATTTGGGATGCTCGAATACTACTGTAGCACCCGGTTTAACGGCTTGCGTTATTGAACGGTTAGTTCTAACTATGACATAGTCGCCTGGTAAAAAAAATGGTGACAGACTGTTGCCTGTCACCTTGATGATTTTAAGCATTAGAGAACCGGGTAGACCATCTCCAGTCCCGGAGCATAAGGAGCTTTTGCTTTCTTGATTTTGATATCTTTGAGTGACCAGAATATTTCAGCAAACTGATTGATCGCCTCTACAAAAGCGAGCCCATTTTCTCTGGTGGCTGTTTGGCGGCAATTTGATCCTAATTGCATGATCTTGTGAACGAGACCAGGAAGTTCTGGATATTTTTCAACGTGGGCGTCTTTGATAAAATCTCCCCAGATGACACGTATTTCGTGTTTGGCTTTTTCGGCGTGGTCTTCTTTTACAGCAATATAGCGGGACATTGAGTTTTGGAATTCCACTTTGGATTTATCATCAACATCGGCCAAATTGGCCATCAGATCCATCATGCGTACAACAGTTAGGGCATTGATCTGTGCTGTGATCGGATCATAAATTCCACAAGGAACATCACAATGAGCCTGTGCTTTAGGGAAAGGGCGAAAATGGTCAATAGTCTGGATAAGTTTATAAAACATGGTTAGCTCCTTGGTTAACGAATAATTTACTCTGACATTCTATCGTACTGAAAATAGTAAATTATTATAGATTTGTTAATTTAGCAATCAGTGTATCTCGCCTTCTACCTCACCCTCAACGAGGTTCTCCCAGGGATATAGTTCTGTGCCTTTTGCAGATTCCCGGGTTGCTTGATCTTCTGACAGAAAGCCGCGGTATTGGTCAGGAATGAGAGCTGCGATGGCTTTCATTAATTCAAGACCGATTTGGTCAAGCTGTTCTCTGCGTTCCCTTCCCCGGCCTATTGCTTTGAATGGACCTACAGGCTTGCCAATCCGGACAATAGCTTGGGGGCGCTGTCCGAGCCGGATAGGAAAGATGCCATTCAGACCATGGATCCCGAGAGGTAGGACTTTAGCGCCTGTTTGAGCTGCCAGATAAGCCGCGCCTGGTCGGGCAGGGCGCAAAACTTCAGCCCAGGATCCGCCTTCAGGCATGATCCCAAGCACGCCGTCTTGTTTCAGTATCTCTACAGCTGCGCGGAGAGCGAAGCGGGCACCCGTTCCTCGAAAGACAGGGTAATATCCCCAAAGCTCAGGAAGTAATTTAACGATGCCTGGGGCATGAGGAAATTCAGCACCACCAACATACTCTATCGGGTAAGGAAGGGCATGCAAAACTGCTACAGGATCTATAAAGCTAAAGTGATTGGCGATTACCAGAAGAGGGCCACTCTTCGGTAGATTTTCCTTACCTTCTATTTTGAGATCGCTCAACAAACCGAAAGCACCCTTTGCTAGAAGTTTACAGATCCTGCGGATGACCACTCTTCGAGGATAAATGATTTCTTTCGTCATTGGTCGGAGTAAACTTTTGTTGGATCTTTTACAGCAATCAAGATCAATAAACCGGCGATAAGAAAGATTACGATCGAGCCTAACGCTACTCGCTGGCCAGCCTGCTCTGCTAGTATGGTAGACAATCCCCTCGTATTTTCAAAATATTTAAAAGCTTCGAAAGCAAGAAAGCCGTAAATGGTAGGACCGATGAAAGAGGAGGTCCTACCGGTTACAGCGAAAATTCCATAAAACTCTGCGCTTCTGCCTTCCGGTGCAAAGTAGCTGACCAAAGTTCTGCTCACTGATTGAACACCAGTTAGGGCAAACCCTGCCAGAGCGCCGATGATGTAGAACTGGGTTACATTTTGAGCAAATATCATAAAGATCACTACTAATGTCATCATCAGAATGGAATAGACCAGCGTCCGCTTGAAACCAATTTTATTACCAAGCAAGCCTGCTGCATAAGCGCCGATCACTGACGTTACTTGAACGATGATCATGAAAATGATCAATTCTGTTTGTTCCATGCCAAACATAACAGCACCGATGATGGAGGCAAAATTGAGAGCCATTAAAATACCGTCATTATAGATGAGGAAAGCAATGATAAACCGGAGGAAATCTTTGAAATCTCCAAGAGCTTTTGCTGTTTCAATTAATCTTGCGAATGCTATGGATAGGTAGGTTTCACCTTCTGGAAGCTCTTTTGCGACCGCTCGCTCCTTGATCCATAACCAGGCAGGGATAGCAGAGATGGCAAAATATATAGAAGTGAAAACGAGAGAAAGGCGGATTATTAATGTTCCTCCAAAAATAATAATTAGGGGAAGCAAAATGAGAAGGATTAGGATTCCTCCAAGGGAACCAATAGCCCATCCATTGCCAGATACACGCCCCCGGTCTTCAGGTTCGGCAATTTCAGGAAGGAGTGAGTTGTAGAAGACCTGACCGGAGCGATATCCGATCTCGGCGATAATAAAAAACAGCATACCGAGTAGAACATCTCCCTTTTCAACAAAAAATAGCAACCCGGTGAAAATCCAGGTGATCACTGAAAAAATGAAAAGAAAACGTTTCTTTGAAGCTGAAAAATCAGCAATTGCCCCAAGAATTGGAGAGATAATGGCAACAGTTAACATCGCTATGCCGACGGCGATACCCCAGTACCTGGATCCTTCAGCTCCGCCAACAACTGTGCCCTTGAAATATGCTGAATAAATCGCTAACAGGATTACGGCAGCATATGCCGAGTTCCCAAAATCGTACATATACCAGGCAATATGTTCGCGATTTCTAGTTTTTTTGATTGATGGTTCAGACATGAGATCTCCTTATGAATTTTAATAAAAAAACGAAATAGATTATGAACGTTTATTTCTCCGGGCCAAGAGTGACCGTATTCGGGTGTGTTTCTCTCTAGTGAGTGGATAGAACCAGGCGATGACAATTGAACTTAATAAAAGTAGTGCTCCAAATGGACCGGTCAGGATCCGAATTACTGTAATAGTGACGTCGCTTTGTTGGAACACTGTTGCTCCTTGAGAAGGGGATTGATAACCGAACCATCCTAAAAGCTGCAGAACAAGGAATATTGTAACTGCTCCTGACATTTTCCGGGCGAAATTTTTAATTCCATAATAAACGCCTTCGTGACGGCTTCGAGTACGGAGTTCTTCCCATTCAATAACATCAGGAAAAATCGCGTCAGGCAAAACATGAGCCGTGGAGATACTGATGCCGGCCAAAATAGTCAATATCAGAATAAATATGGTCTGACCAGGTTTGACGATTATGATTAATGATTGCACAACCATCCAGAATAGCATGCCAAATATATACGCCTTGCGCTTGCTGGTTTTTTTTGATAACCAATTCCAGACTGGCAAAGCGGCAATAGCGGTGATGAACATCAGGCCAAGGATGACAGAATCCTGGGAGATGTTAGAGCCAAAAATATTCATTTCTGCTGCTAAATCTCCCTGGGCAATCCAATAAGTCAAAAAATATGGAAGCATCAACGAGACCATATCTACTGTCATCCAATTCAACATATAGAGTCCTGTTGCAAAACGAAAAGGAATATTTTGCCAGGCAGTTTCAGTTATTTCTCTAAGAGAATGGGTTTCTTTGGGAGGATTGGGATGGCGCTCACGAACAAAAAAGAACATAACCAAAAAGGGTATGGCACCAATGCCGCCGAAAAGGCCTGAAATGAGCAAATAGCTTTGACTGAGAGTCAGTCCGGATTGAAGGGCTGCATTTTTTATCATGGGAGCTGCAACGGCTACAACAAGAGAGATTACGAGATTGAAGAACATTCGATAAGTGGTTAATTCAGTTCTTTCGTCATAATCTGGTGTCATTTCGGGGGTCAGAGTGTAAAAGGGAACGGCAACTAGTGTCTGAAGAGTATCACTGATAATGTAGGCCAGAGTCATGTGAATGGCCAGAACGATCTGGTTATTCCAGGGAGGGGCCCACCACATCAACAGAAATGCCAAACCAAATGGGATTGAGAAAAACAATAAGAAAGGTCTACGGCGGCCCCATCGGGTATTAATCCTATCGCTCAACATACCAACAAGGGGGTCGTTAATGGCGTCCCAGATGACGCCGATCAATGCTGCATAGGATGCTAATCGGGCTTCCAAACCTACTACATCGGTGAGGAAGATTGCGTAAAAGATTTGACGTAGTGTTCCCCAGCCGGCGATACCTAAATCGCCTGATCCGTAGATGATTTTTGTAAATAGGGATAGGGGTTTATGATCGGAGGATGTAGCATCCATAAAAAGCCTTTTTGGAATGTTTCACTGATGGGGTTAACTGAAAACTCTATCAAAAGTTACAGGTCTAATTGATAGATTCGGTGAGTTTTTACCCAATTCATATTGAAATGGCTTGATTCGCCCAAGCTGGCGATATTGTCCTCTCTGGTTTGAACAGTTTCAACGAAATCGAAATCGAACTCGTTAAAAGTATTTTCAAGTTCTGTGTATATTACAGCGGTGGACCCAAGCCCTTGATATTCAGGTAAAATTCCAATTCCATTGGAATCCATATATTTTGTGGTTTTGAATTCGCGCATAATATGAAACCATCCAAATGGGAATAATCGCCCGTTAGTTTTTTGGAGTCCGCGGCAAATATTTGGATAGCTGAAGAGGAAACCAATGATTTTGTCTTCCTTGTAAACAAGTTTGATAAGACGGGGATCAGCGATAGATAGCATTCGCTCAGCAATGACTACGATCTCTTCTTCGGAAATGGGACTGAAGCCTTCGGACCCACCAAATGCGCTGTTATAAACCAACCGCAGTTCTGATGCTATTGCCATGATCTCATCTTTGGTTTCAAATTTTCTAACCCAGAAACCACTGCGCTTCTTTACTTTTTCAGCGACACGTCTTACTTTGTCAGAAAGACCGATTTTTGTATCTACGTAACCGGAAAAATAATCGAATTTCTTTTCAAATCCTGCACCTTTTACCAATCGGTCGTAATAATTAAAATTATAGGGAATACCAACTGCAGGAATGTGATCAAAACCGTCTACCAGAAGTCCGATACCGTCACCTTGAAGTAAGCCTTTTGGACCATACACTTGTTTGTGACCTCTTTCCCTGGACCAGATGAATAACTCTTGAAAAAGAGCGTCAGATACTTCGCTGTCATCGATAGAATCGAAATAATAGAAGAAAACTGTATCCGTGTTATTTGCAGTATTAGATCTGGAATTGGAAATTGCGGCAATTCTGCCTATGGTCTTATTGTTGTCTTCAGCCAGGAAAAAATCTGCATCTGAATGCTTGTAAAACGGATGTTTACTTTTATTCAGGACTTTTTTGGTATCATCCCGTAATTGAGGAACCCAATAGGGATTATCTTTATATAGGTCAAAAGGAAACTGAATGAATTTCCGAATATCTCTTCTGTTTTGCGGGTCAAGTTTACGAATCTTCAATCACGGACTCCTATTTATTGAGGGAATAAGGAAATTATACCTTGATAAATAATACGGGTAATAATCTATAGAAAAGTTAGAATTACTTGAGAAAAGTTGGATCTTGACCCCCGTGTATGAATAAAGATGGGTGAAAAAATTACAAGATTAATAGCTATTCAAGGTTATTAGGGGAATTTTCAACTGTTTGATATCTGGAAATTATATTTGTGTTGGGAGGGCAGTGGAATTAAATCAAGTTTCCACAACGCCAAACAAAAAATGTGTCGCTGGAAATCTGAAATCGTCTCAGGGTGTCTTATACAGACGTGATGTTATATTATTTATAATCATGCCCTAATGAGCTTTCGGGAAATTGCGTATAGGCATTAATTTGCATAATCTGGGTTTCTAAATAAAGAGAATTAGTATATCGCTAAAATTTGAGGCAATAAATAAATATGGACTTCACTCAATATCAGAGAGGGTTATTGGATACGTTGATGGAAATTATGGTAAACTCAAAAAGGCACGAATAAATAATTCGAACTAAGATAAAAACCGGATAAATCTGGTCACTCCGAGGAGAAATCATCATGAAATACCATATCCTGGTGATTGACGATAATGCAAAAACCCTAGACGTTCTTAGACTATCGTTAGAGCGGTCGGGCTTTAGGGTCTCCACTGCAAATTCCTGGGAGACTGTTGAAGATAAGATAAAGATCGGATATAGGATAAAAGATCCATACGATTTAATTGTGTTGGATCTAATGATCCCTGAAAGATCGGGTTTTGATATCTTGAAAACGCTTCATGTTATTTTGGTACCGATGCCTCCTGTGATCGTTTTGAGTGCGATAACAGATGTGAAGAAGAAAATTCAAGCCAGGAATATGGGTGTAGCTAAATACCTTACCAAACCTACCACTCCTGATAAGTTAGTGAAAGCTATTAGAGACGTCCTGCTATAAGTTCTAATAGTTGAGAAGTTATTTAAAGATGGGGGATTAGAGGCCGAAATACGCCAGGAATCCAAGTCCCAATACAGCACAATATCCAGCGAAAATGAATAGAGACTGCTTGGATAGATATCCAATAAACCAACGAATAGCAAAATACCCGACAACAGCTGCCGTTACAAACCCAGCTAAATAAACGGGGATGCTTGTGAATAGTTCTGGGCTTTGTGCAAGATCTATCAAGGCTAACAAACCAGCAGCTGTCATGACTGGAACAGCCATCAGGAATGAGAACCTGGCGGCAGAGGCACGTTCGAATTTTCTTATCAATCCACCTGAAATAGTTGAACCTGATCTTGAAATTCCTGGGAAGAGAGCAAGTACCTGAAAAAGACCAATTATCAGAGCATCCAACCATGTTAAAGATTGAAGCTTTCGGATCCGCTTACCAAATAATTCACCGATAACCAATAACGCACTGGTAGCCAGGAGAAAAAATGCCGCAGACTTTGGATTGCTAAAAGCTTCCTCAAAGGTTTCCTTAAATAGAACTGCAGCTGCACCAGCAGGAATGGTGGCTGCTATTAGATACCAGCCAAGACGGGAATTAATATCATTAAATGGTTTCTTATTAACGAGTCCTTCAAAGAAGGCCTTAAAGATCAAGACGAGATCCTTCCAGTAAAAAACAATGACTGCTGATAAAGTGGCTACTTGGACCAGAACGTCAAAGACAAAGGCTTCCCTTGTGTTTATTTCCCAGCCAAATATATAAGGCGCTAAAACAAGATGTCCAGAGCTTGAAATAGGCAAAAACTCAGATGCGCCTTGAATGATTCCGAGGATAATTGATTGGGCCAAAGTCATTTAGAATCTCCATTTTCTTCAGATTTGATCAAGAAATCCTTCAAGAACGAATGGAAAGATCCTTTTAGTATTTCTTCTCGAAGCGTTGCGGATAAATCGATTAGAACATGCAAGTTATGGATAGATAACAATATAGAGCCAAGAATTTCATTTGCTTTGACAAGGTGTCTGATATAAGCCCTGGAATAATTTTGGCAGGCATAACAAGAGCAATCAGCTACGAGTGGAGCTGGATCTTTTTCATAGATCTTTTTTGTGATATTCAATCTGCCTGTGCGAGTAATCGCTGTTTTATGACGGGCGAGGCGCGTTGGGTTGACGCAGTCAAAGATATCAATACCTCTGGCTATGCCCTGAACGATATCAAGGGGAGTGCCAACGCCCATTAAGTACCTTGGTTTATTTGCTGGAAGGTAGTCTGGAACGATATCAAGTATTTCCAGCATCTCGACTTTCTTTTCACCGACAGATAAACCTCCTATAGCGTTGCCTGGAAAGTCTAGGCTAGAAATATATTTAGCCGATTGGATCCTTAGATCAGCGAAAATTCCTCCCTGGACAATACCAAATAGCGCTTGATCCTGGCGGGTTTTTGCCTCTTTGCAGCGAGAAGCCCATTTGTGGGTCCTGTCCAATGCTGCCTCATTATATGCTCGGTCATATGGGGTAGGACATTCGTCAAAGCACATTATGATATCAGCGCCGAGGTTTTCCTGGATCTTGATAGATTTTTCAGGAGTTAATTTGTGATAAGAGCCATCAATATGACTTTGAAAGGTCACCGATTCGTCAGTCACTTTATTGATTTCACCCAGGGAAAATACCTGGAACCCACCCGAATCTGTCAGGATCGGCTTGTGCCAATTCATGAAATTATGTAATCCGCCAAGATCGGAGATAATTTTATCACCTGGCCGTAGATAGAGATGATAAGTATTTGCCAGCAGCATTTGGGAATTGAGAGAGATTAATTGATCTGGTGTGAGTCCCTTAACAGTTGCCTGGGTACCGACTGGAGCAAAGACAGGAGTTTGGATAGATCCGTGAGGTGTATTAAAAACTCCGGCCCTGGCCTTTCCGTCTACAGCTTGAAGGTCGAAAGAAAATTGGTCTATCATAGCGTGATTATAAACTAATTTAATAATCATAAATTTTGTATTTGAACTCAAAAAAGGAAAAAACCAGCATGATATAATAATCAAAATTCAAGTTAAATTAACAAAATATTGAGTAATACTGTACTATGAATTTTATGCTACCCGATCACCGAATCCGGCAGAGAGATTACTTGCTGGAAATAACCCGAAGTTTAACTCAAGAGTTGAATCTTGATATTTTGCTGCAAAGAATCTTGGAACTAGCGGCTGAATTATTAGCTGGCAAAGCAGGACTGATCGCCCTTCGTGAAGAAGAGGGAGGCTGGAATATCGGAGCTTCGTATGGTATCCAGCCAACATTTCTACAATACCTGAACCCCATCCTGGCAGAAGTTCCTGAGAATGAAGACCAGGCTGGCCAAGAACTTCCTCAGGTTAATAGAATGCTCCAGTTATTGACGAAGCGTGCCAGCATGAATTTACTAACTGGTGTTGGTCTTCCATTGATCTCTGAAAAAAGAGTCATTGGCTTGATATTTATTTTTCGTGGGTACGAAGGCGTTTTTTCAAAGAACGATAAAGCGATCCTGCAAAGTTTTGCCGACCAGGCTGCAATCGCAGTGATCAATGCCCAGCTGTACACCCAGGTATCAAGAGAGAAATCACGGCTCGATGCGTTACTGGACTCAGCAGCTGACGGAATAATAATCATGTCTGCAGACCATAAAATAGAAAAATGCAATCAAGCCTTCGCCAGGATAATGCGGAAGGATGTTTCAGAAATTGAAGGGTCGGCCCATGAGGAAATATTTAATTGGGAATCTCTTCAGCAGGGCTCCTCGTTGGAGGAAGCTGAATTAAGCGGCTGGCCATTAACCGCAAAAGCAAATCTTTATGTTGAGGGTGATTTAAAAAGACCGACAGGAGAATTTATTCCGGTAGGTGTTACTTATGCGCCATTGCTTTCTGGCGAAGGAAAGTTGATAAATATCATTGCGTCAATCCGAGATATCTCGCATTTTCGAGAAGCAGAAGAAATCAAAAGCGTTTTTGTATCTATTGTTAGCCATGAGCTAAAAACCCCAGTTGCGCTGATCAAAGGGTATGTAGGAACCTTGAGGCGGAAAGATGTATCTTGGGACAGTGAGATCGTTCAAGACAGTCTTGAGGTTATTGAAGATGAAGCAGATAGGCTTACTGAGTTAATAGAAAATCTACTCGACGCTTCTCGTTTACAAGCCGGGGAATTCAGTTTGAATTTAGCTGAAATAAGGATGGATAAATTAGCCCAGGAAATGGTCGATAGGTTTCAAACACAAACAGATAGACATCGGATATCTGTGCAATTCCCAGAGGAATTCCCTGTAATCGTGGGTGACGAAAATAGACTTGAGCAGGTTTTTTATAATTTGCTATCTAACGCAGTCAAGTATTCTCCAGATGGAGGAGAGGTAATCATAAGCGGCCAGATCAGATCCGAGCAGATTATAATTTGCATCCAGGATCAGGGTTCTGGAATTTCTCAAGAGGATGTACCGCATATATTTGACAGGTTTTTTAGAGCAGATGAAGCAGCAAAAAATACCCAGGGCGCTGGACTGGGATTGTATTTGAGCAGAGCTATTATTGAAGCACATAACGGTAGGATATGGATAGAACCACGTCCAAAATCAGGCACACGGGTTTGTTTTTCAATAGCTAGAGGCTAGCTGTAAAGAAATAATTTTGTGATTAATATAAGGGAAATGGAGTAATTATGGCAAGAATCCAAACAAGTTGTCCAAATTGCGGTCAGCCACTGGTCGCGGAAATATTCCAGGTAGTTGATGCGAATAAGGACTTGAAACTAAAAGAAATCTTATTAGCTGGAGGGCTGAACTTAGCTCAATGCCAGGCATGTGGTTTTAAGGGACAGCTTCCTGTACCGCTTGTTTATCATGATAATGAGAAGGAATTATTATTAACATTTTCACCTCCTGATACAAACAAAACAATGGAAGAAAAAGAGGCTGCGCTTTCGCCATTATTAAAACAAGTGATTGACAATCTGGAACCGAAAGACAGAAAGGGTTATTTATTTCAGCCGCAAGCTATGCTGACTATGAATAATTTAGTAAAAAATGTTCTTATGTCTGACGGTATTACCGAGGAAATGATTCAGGACCAACAGGAAAAAATGAAATTGTTGGATACCCTATTTAATCAAGAAGGAGAACAACTAAAAAAGACGGTCCTTGATAATGATCAAAAGATCGATAGAGAATTCTTTGCAATATTTGCAGAAATCGCTCAAAGGATCATCACTAGCCAGGATGAAAAATCTATTGAGAAAATCAAAGCTGTGCAAGACGTATTGATGGCGGAAACGGATATTGGGAAAGAGATCCTTGCAGAAAGCCAAGAAATACAGGCAGCTACAAAATCTTTGGAAGCCTTGGGCGAAAATCTAACAAGGGGATCTTTATTAGAAATAGTGATCAATGCTCCAAATCTTGAAAGGGTAAAGGCGTTGGCTGGATTAGTTCGGCCTGCGATGGACTATGAATTCTTTCAGAATTTCACAGAGAGGATTGAGGCAGCAAATGAAAGCGAACGAAAGGATTTGGTTGAGAAGCGTAACCTGATGTTAAAAGTTACCCAGGAAATTGATGAGCAGCTTCAGCAAAGAGCTGCAGCGGCTGTGGAAACAATAAATCGAATCATCGAAAACGATTCTGTTGAAGAAGGGCTCATGCAAGATATTGGCCTTGTGGACCAGCTATTTGTGCAAGCTTTATCGGGCGAGATCAATCAGGCTGAGGAAAATAAGAATGAAGAGCGCAAAACAAAACTGATCGAATTATTCCAGATAATTCAAGACATGAGTACTCCACCCGAACTGAAAAAAGTAGAAGAGCTTGTTACATTGACTGACGATAAAAGCAAGCTTGAATTGGCTTTAGATGATATCGATCCAGAATTCAGCGAAAAGATTATTGGTTATTTGACTTCGATAATCAGTAATTATGAAGAGCAAGCAATAAATGAGGAAGCTGAAAATTTAGAGCAGTTGAATGAAACTCTGAGCAAGCTAAAAATCGTGTTTAATGAACTGCTGCGCAAATCTATGAAGAGCAAGATGGGACTAGGATAATAAAAGATTGGAATAGAAAGGTCCTAAGGGGAATCAGGTTGAAAGGCCCTGGGTGAACGGTGGATTTTCAAGCCGAAAGCCTTGTCCGCGAACAGTTATTATGTAGTCATGATCAGGGTCAAATTCAATAATTCGCTCTCTTAGTCTCCTTACCAGGGCGTCAAGAGCCTGATCTGTAACGCCTAGAGATTGTTGGGATCCCCAAACACTATTGATGACTTCGGAACGAGATAGAACCCGACCCCTAGATTCCGATAACAAAGAAAGAAAGCTGAATTGCAGTGCAGATAATGGAGGGTTCAATTCTCGGTTCATGATCCATGTTCTGCAAGATTCTTTTTCGAGTCTTATTCGGCGAAAATATGAGATTACAGAGGATTCGAAATCTCCAGGAGCAAGAGGTACCGTTGCATCTTGGCCGAGGAAAATAAATTCCTGAGCAAGGGCAATTTGGATTACGTCGCCATCTTCGAGGGCGATCGTGTCAGTGACGGGTTTTCCATTGTGGAAGGTACCATTTTTGCTGCCAAGGTCTTCCAGGGACGGGATATCGTCAATAATAGTAATTCTGGCATGCTCTCTGGATACTTGCTGATTTGTGATCGCGATATCACAAGCTCCGGTTCGTCCTATGATAAGCTGATTGGCTAAAGACCAGCGATACCCATTTAAGGGGCCACCTTGACCTACCAATACCGGTTGAGCATGATTTCGATCTGACATAAGATGTATTTCAATAATTGAAAATCCAATTGGATTATAATGCAATTGAACGATCATTAAGTAGAGATAATGAACTAATAATGAAAAAAAATTTAAACAAAGGCGATGTAATAAAAGATCGCTATAAAATCAATGACGTCATAGGGCAAGGGGGAATGGGATGCGTTTATCTTGCTGACGATTTACGGTTGGCTGGAAGGCAGTGTGCTTTAAAAGCCGTTCATTACGAGCAAAATTTTCCCGAAGATGTCATCAACCAAACTAGAGATCAATTCAAACGTGAAGCAACTGTGCTGGCGATGCTTGACCACCCTAATTTACCCAAAGTATCTGATTTTTTCTCAGATGAGGAAAAAGATTACCTTGTTATGGATTATGTACCCGGTAAGGATTTGCGAACTTTGATGCAAGAGGAAAGGAAAAAAGGAAAATTCCTGGCTGAAAGAGAAGTATTGAATTGGGCGAGCCAAATTGCAGATGCGTTGATCTATCTCCACAATCAATCACCAGTAATTCTACACAGGGATATTAAACCCAGCAATATCAAACTTACGCCAACCGGGATCATAAAATTAGTGGATTTTGGATTAGTAAAATTATTGGTTTCAGGAGAGAATACGATCACTGTCGTTCATGGTCATGGATCGGCTTATTACACTCCGCTGGAACAATATGGTGGAGATACGGGACATACTGATCCAAGGAGTGATGTTTATTCATTTGGCTCAACGCTATATCACCTGCTTACGAATAAGGCACCCCTGGAGGCGAGGCAGAGGTTTTTGGAATCTGCAGAAGATCAGCTAATTAGTGAATATAACAAGAAAATTAGTCCCAGAACTGAGCGGGCGATTGCTCTGGCAATGAATGTTCATCCTGATAAACGGATTCAAAGTGTTGGGGAATTTAAGGAATCGTTATTGGGGGACTGGAATCCGAGACAAAAACCGAATGGTGCCATGCCTGCACCCAAAATTCGAGAATTGATAAAGGCTACTGAAGAACAGGTATTAGCTTGGATAGCGTTGTTGATGTTTATGATCAGCATCGTAGCAACCTTGACGAAATAAGATCAGGAATCGAAGAGCTTTTGGTAAAGAACAGCCAAGAACCAGGCAATTGAAGATCCCAATAATACTGATAACCCCAGGCCAAATATGGTTACACCATTTGAGAATATTGACGAAACGCCAGGCAGATCTAATGTTATGTAGTTATAAACAAACAAACCGGCGACCAGGCTCGATAAACTCCATCGTATACCCCATCGCACCAATCCACTTGTGGTTCCCACCTGATAGGCTATCACCGACACAAATACAATAATAATCAGAGAGAACCCCCAATTTCTCCATGAGGTGATTTGAGGATCAGCATTCTCGGAAGGGCTGCCAGTAGGACTGTCTTCTGAAGATAAATTATCTGAAGGCTGAGCAGTCTCATCCAATGCGGTGCCCTGAGAATCGTTATTGGTACCGGTCATTGAATTGCCCAATATATTAATCTCAACGGACGAGGATTTGGCCAGTGAACTTTGTGCTGAAACGATAATGTTGGCCTCCTCAACTACGATGTAACTGGTAGTTGCCGAACCGTTTACGGTCGTTACGGTTGGAATACCGGTAGAATTGCCGCGTAATGTGACGATAAAATCTACAGGAGTCCCATCAGGTACCGGGTTTCCGTTATGATCCAAAATAATGCTCGTGTGGAATTCGATAATATCTTGCACATGGTAGATAGGCGCAATAGGTGTGCTATCTGGTGGGTCAGTTGAGCTGGACGGATCAGGGATTTCTCCAATGTGTATCTGAAACTCAAGATCGGGATCTGGTGAAGTTGCGGAGATAAGATCGTAGTTAGCACCAGGAACTGAGACTGGTAAGCTTCCAGGGAAAGAAGGTAGCTCTTTAAATAATATTCGGGCCGAGGTATCAAGCGCAGCAGGCAATTTGCTATAGAGCGCAAAGAAAGCTGATATCTTAGATATATTTGTGGCATCCAGATAGTATGGCGCTCCATAAGCGAATAAAATAATTCTTTTATCACGAAGAAGGTCCTGGCGTTCAGCCAGGAGTCTTGGCAGTGCGGATGAGTAAGGGCGAGCTTCATTAACGTCTAGCGCAGCGATGATAATCCAATTTGCGTTATACAGATCAATTACCATCTGCTCAACTTCTTCAGGAAAATCTAATAATAAAGTTAGATCTTTAAATGAGTAAGAAGTAATGTTTGCACGAACCAAATGCCTTCCTGAGAATGGACCGTACAAACGAATAATCGCATCTTCGAGAGAAGTAGTGGAGAGAGTGGAAATTTCTGGGCAACCACTGCAAGCCGTTGTGGATTCTGTATCAGATAAGATAACAAGCCGGTCAGAGGAATTTGGGGCTGATTGGATAACTGAATCGAGCTGGGAGAGATCAGGATTGATCAATGTGGCGCTTTCCCTAGAAACAATTTCGGAAATATCGTTGTTGCCAATAGCAGAGAGGGTGTTTTCAGATGTAATGACATCAGAAATATCAAAATTTGGATATATAGAGTTCTTGAGAGTTAAAATTCGCAAAACTGATGTGTCCACACGGTCAGCAAAATCTTGATCCTCGCTATATTTCAAAGCGAAGAACTTTAGTGTTGAGATAATCTCAAAAGTGGGGATAGGATTTTGTTCATCGGTATAATTTCCAAGGTATAGAATATCATTCCCAGCTATAAAAGCATCAACTGCAACCCTGTCAACATTATAGGATTCTCCAGAGGGATCATATAACTGCCGCAATGCGACGCTTCCAAGATTGTCGCTAATGATCAAACCTCCATCATCCCGCCAAGTACCCAAGGATTCGAGTCCCATAAGGAGCTCAAATGCTTGAGGGTCTAAACTAATAGGACGTGTAGTAGAGCGAATATTACCTTGGAGACCTTGATATCGGATATGAGAATTTAATAAGGCGTCAGCTGTCGAATAGGGATCGGGCGCATTTCCGGTAACGGCAAAGAATGGCGCGAGATCGATTTGTTTTAGTTGTTCTAGAGATTTTCTTACGGTAGCAATTTCTTCTTCGGGGAGGCGATCAGAGCTGCCAAGTCCGGGAAAGTACTTAGCAACAACGGCGATATTATTAAGGCTTCCATTGTGAATTCCACGGATATAAGCCTGGCCAAATTTCCCCACCCAATAAGGATCACCCCCAAACGAACGCACACCAAGGTCGCTCTGACCGGGTGAAGGATTTGAGACAACATCAAGGCTGGGACCAAATAATAAATTAATTCCCAGAGATGATAGTTCTCGGCCCACCTGTGAGCCGACCTGTTCGGCAAGAGAAGGATCCCATGTAGCGCCAAGAGACATTTGGCTTGGAATAGGACTAAGGCCGGTGATCAATTCGGAGAACTCAGAACGATCTCCTTCCTGAGATATTCCAATTAGAAGGGGAATGTATTCTGAGGACTTCCCACCGAGTGATGCGGAATCTTCGGTCGTTAGATCAGAGGTATCAAACTCGATCATTTGAAGTTCTTTAACTAAATTCCAACAATCCTCAGGCATATTGTTTGGGTTTTGAAAATTGTCATTGTCTCGGTTGAGGATAACTCCACCAATGTGATAGTTTGAGATTAATTCAAAAATCGGTGAAGCTGGGCTGGTATCTACTCCTTTGAACGTGATCAAAAATAATTGACCGACCTTTTCTTCAGTAGTTAAAGTTGCCAGCTGAATAAGGGCCGTTTCTGACGGAAACTCAGAAAACTGCCCGGCCGAGGCTGAATTAACAGGTAAAACAGATAGTAAAAACGATCCAATGATCGAACAACTTAAAATGGTCTGTTGAAAGCGGTTTTGAAATTTCATTTGTTTTGACTAAAATGCTTTGAAGCGAATTATTTATTATTGTACCCGCTCATGCTCAGGGTTCGTAACCCAAGTACAGGATCGTCTGTAAAAAAACCGTCCACTCCGCACTTCAAGGCATGAAGGATATCAGCAGGGTAGTTCAAGGTATATGCGTACACTTTTTTACCGAGGTCATGAAGTGCATTTACACGATATTCAGTTATGAATGCTAAGGACGTGCTAATGGTTTGAACATCTGAAATCAAAGATGGAAAGAGCAGGCATAGATCGATATGAGCAGGCTTATGAAGCAGCAGCTCTCTGGGAACTGATGAAAGGTGTCGATACATTCTTGAAAGGGCGACTGGATTAAATGAAGAAATTAAGACACGATTTACGGCTTGATATTTTTGAATTAGTTCTGCGACCTTCTTGGGTAACGAGTCGAAGGGAGAAATAATATTTTTGAGCTCAATATTCATGAAGATAGCTGGATCGACGTCGTTGAAAACTTCTTCAAGGGTTGGAATTTTTGAATCAGGATAGGCAGTCCCAAAAGAGGTACCGGCATTCAGTGTTTTTAGCTGACCAAGGGTTTTTCGCTGGATTCGACCGGAACCATTTGTTGTTCTCGAAACAGTGAAATCATGAAAAACGACTACTTTGCCGTCAGCCGAAAGTTGGACATCTAGTTCAATCGCTGGCGCTCCCTGGCTGATTGCTAAGTGAAAGGCGGGTAATGTATTCTCAGGGGCATGAGCGCTGGCACCCCTGTGAGCGATTAGAACAGGGTTGGGAAGTGAGTTAAACATTAAAGACCGGAAAGTAAATTATTATAAATCCACAAAGAAGGCATCTGCAGCTTGGTCAATCAACTCCCTGGTCATCTCTGGTTTACAACCAAGGAATTTTGATATATCAAGAATTTGATTGCAAATTTCTCTCGGATGTGACCCGCGTAAATTACGACCAGGTTTGATATACCAGTTTTTGATCAAGTAAGCCAGATTTTCTTCAATGAATGGAATTTTCTTAGAATCGGCTACTGATTTGAAGATAGATCGATATTCTTCGAAAGAAGGATCGCCAACCCGTATCTTGTGGCGAAGACGCCTCAAGAAAGCCTCATCAACGAGGTCTCTGGGAGGGAGATTAGTAGAGAAAACGATCATTTCATTAAAGGGGACTTCAACTTTTCGGCCTGTGTGAAGGGTGAGAAAGTCGATCTGATTTTCAAGAGGGATGATCCAGCGATTCAAAAGATCGGTTGGCCTGACTTGCTGTCGGCCAAAGTCATCAACCAACAAAATGCCGCCAGCTGCTTTTAGCTGGAATGGTGCTTCATAGAATTTTGATACCGGGTTGAAGACCAGGTCAAGATCCGTTAAAGTCAATTCGCCACCTACAACAATGAATGGCCTCTTGATGCGTATCCAGCGGGGATCGCGTCTTAGACCGGTTTTTAATTGGCCCGTCCCGGATTCCGCTACATCACGTTCAGGTATGATCTCGTGATTTACCGAATCGTATAGCTTTACAACCTGACCTTCGATAAAGATAGCGTAGGGGATGTAAATACTTTCCCGAAGGATCATCGAGCCTATTGCCCTAGCAATACTGGTCTTACCGTTGCCGGGAGGACCGTAAATAAAAACGGAAGTTCCTGAATTGATTGCCGGACCTACTCGGTTGATGATATCTTCTGATAAGGTCAAATCACCAAGGTAGGATCGAAGAGCTCGAGGAGAAACATTCAATTTTCCGAGACTTTGGCGAACAATTGCTTTGTTGTAATCTTCAAGAGTGACAGGGGCTTGTGCGGCGTACTGGCTGCGTTCCAAAGCTTCACGGGCCCGGTTAATACCAGCTTGAGTGATCCCGTACTGATATGAACCTTCGCCGAGGCCCATTGTGGAAGCCTTGACTTCGATGAATTTCTCACGTTTAAGGGATTCTACAATCTTGTCAATAATTGCTGTATAAGGCAATGAGATTTTCTCGGCAATTTCATACCCTGTTAAGTAGCCCTGATAGTAGAAAATCTTGAGAGCGAGATCCTGGAGCCAGAGTTTGGATAGACCAGTATCGCTAATTTGTGTTATAGGAGGTGGGCCAAAAGGCTTTGTACCAGTGTGGTGAAATTCAGCTTCAGTATTAGAGGGCTGTATTCTGGGAGGATTCATTGACCATCTCCGATTATGTTAAAAGTTATTGCAGTATAATAAACAAAAATACCAAAGAAATTATAGCATGGTTATCGAGGAAGTACATAAATAAAGGATTTTATGAAACTGTCAGTGATTATTCCTATCTACAATGAAATTCATACGCTGGAAGAAATAATTTCCAGAGTTAAAAAAACCAATCTCGCTGATGAGATTATCCTGGTTGATGATGGATCTGTCGATGGTACCCGAGATATTGTGAAGAAATACCATGACCAAAATGGTTTTGTAGTAGTTATACACGAGAAAAACCAGGGCAAGGGAGCTGCGGTACGAAGCGGTTTTGAAGTTGCCAAAGGTGATATCTTTTTAATCCAGGACGCAGATCTTGAATATGATCCACGGGAATACCCAAATCTTCTGAAACCTTTGGAAGAAGGATTGGCAGATGTTGTTTACGGTTCGAGGTTCTTGGGTTCTTCAAGAAGAGTAGCCATGTTTTGGCATATGATCGCTAATAAATTGCTTACTCTATTTACGAATATTCTATATGACACAATATTGACTGATATGGAAACAGGATACAAAGTCTTTAAACGCGAGGTTGTAGCTGATATGCCACTCCACGCCAAGAGATTTGAATTTGAACCCGAATTTACAGCGAAGATATTGAAAAGGAAGTACAGGATATTCGAAGTACCTATAACATTTAATCCTAGAGATTATGAAGAAGGAAAAAAGATTGGTATAGCCGATGCTTTTGCAGCGATTTGGGCTCTGGCTAAATACAGGTTTGTAGATTAAGAGGGGAGTAGATCGATTACCTGTAACTGAAGTGTTTTTGAACCGCGATAATCATTAATTGTCAGGTTGTAAACAAGGTCAAAAACAGGGGGAATATCAAAGAATAAATCACCCATCCCAAAACAAATAGCGTCGAAGGACCTGTTTCCATCAGTGACGACCATTTTAAGGTGGTCGGAATTCTTTCCAACTCTTTTGGGCTTAATAGCTTTCAAACTTTTTGTAACAAATACAGGAACAGGATTGCCTGCGCCAGTAGGTTCCAGTTTTTGAGTTTCCTTATAAAGTGAGTTACTTAAATCTTCGAGAAGTACTTCTGCATCGATATTGAGAACAGATTGGCGGATTGTTTCAGAAAGTTGTATTTCCGCCATGGCGCTCAATTGAGAATTTAATTTGGCTATGTTACTGTTTTTAATTGTGAAGCCAGCGGCAAGCGCATGGCCCCCATAATGAATGAATAGATCCTGTGATGTATCTAGCGCGTTGATAATATTAAAATCTGCGATACTACGGCAAGAAGCAGTCGTGTTAACGGCTCCAGATTGCCCAACAATTGCAGGAAGATTGTATTTTCTAGAAATATACCCGGCTGCTATCCCTGCCAATCCGATAGGTATATCTGGCTCAAAAACCATAAGAATTGAAGGAAGAGGTGACTGCTTCAAAATAATCTTCTCGATCTTGAGTTCAAGTTCTCTGCTAAGTGTTTTTCTTTTATAGTTGTGATTCTCTAGTTTTTGAGAATATTCGCTGCACTTTTCAATACTCGTTGACAGCAATAAATTCAAGGGTGTCTGAGCTGTTTCGGAATCTAGACGGCCAGATGAATTAATACGGGGTGCAATTTGATAACTGATATCTGAAGCGTTAATCGATTTGTTTACGTTTCCAGATGCTCCGAGAAGAGATAGGATTGATTGACGTTGGTTGAAATTCAATTTGGTCAAACCCTGGCGAACAAGATATCTGTTTTCACCAGTTAATGGAACGATATCGGCAACGGTGCCTATTGCTACCAGGTCCAAATAATCTTCAGGGTTTAACTGGGGTAAATGTTGACTTAACGCGCAGACCAACTTATAGGCTACACCAACTCCAGCAAGGTGTTTATTTGGATAGGGGTCATCAGGGAGCTTGGGGTTAAGTAAAGCTGCAGCAGGTGGCGAGGTTTCTCCTGGTGTGTGATGGTCAGTTATGATAACTTTCATCTCGAGAGAATTGGCATAGATGATTTCAGCTTGCGACCTGATACCGTTATCAACAGTAATTAGGAGTGACACACCTTGATCTTTCAGGGAAGAGATAGCTGGTTTATTTAAGCCATAACCTTCGTTTTGGCGATCTGGTATATAAGGCAGAACTGAAGCGCCGATTTCTCTCAAAGCTAGTGTGAGCAAGGCAGTTGAGGTGATTCCGTCCGCGTCGTAATCTCCGTAAACAGCTATCAATTCATCGTTTTTTATCGCATTGATAATGATTTCGCTAGCTTTGGCGGAATGTAGAAGATTGATCTTTGCAGACCATTCAGGGGATTTGGGCAATAAAAAATTATGTGCATTTTTCAGCGTAAAAAAACCGCGCCGAAACAAAATAGACTGGAAAGCAGGCGAAAATGTGTCAAGCTCTATTTGAACAACTTCAGGAACAGGATTGGGATATTGCCAGATAAATCTCTGCAAAGACATAGAAATTGATTTGCCTTTTGATGAGTATTACGGATTAAGAGCAGTCAGCTCTCCGTAATTTCCCTGGAAAGAACTAAAGCCCCCATCAGTCCGGAATCGTCGCCTAATGCTGCGGGCATGATCTGAAGATTCTCAAGAAACACATCGGAAATCACATATTCTTTAACTGATTTTCGAATCGGATCAAACAGCATATCTCCTGCCCTTGAAACACCGCCTCCGATAATGATCCGGGAAACATTGAATATATGAAGAAGATCAGCTATTGCCAGGCCAATATATTTCCCCGCTCTTTCATAAGCGGCCAGGGCTAGCTCGTTTCCATTTTCAGCTGCATCTGAAACAAGTTTGGCTGTTAATTCGCCTTCAGGAAAGTGCTCTTTAAGGGATTCGTCTTCGAGTTTCGATTTGACCCAGCGGACAATTGACGGGCCAGAAGCAATCGCTTCAAGGTGACCTTTTTGACCACAAGAACATTCAGGTCCTTGAAAGTCTATGGTTGTGTGGCCGATTTCTGCTCCATAACCACCGGGGCCAACAAATAACTTGTTGTCGAGAATTATTCCGGCTCCAATCCCGGTACTAATCGTTAGGTAGATCAGGTCGCTGCAGCCTTTGCCGGCTCCAAAATACCACTCACCATACGCTGCTAGATTTGCATCATTATTCAATGAGACTGGTACTGAAAAAGTGGTTTCAAGAAATTCCTGGAGGGGGAAATAACGCCATTCGGGAATATTTGGTGGGGCTACGATGATGCCGTTTATAGGATCCATAGGCCCCGGGCAAGCTGCCGCGATAGACTGAATTTTATAATCATCTGGCCAAACAGATTCGACCAAATTTACAAGGCGATCTTCTACAGGTATGCCTTCAGACCTCGTGGCAATTTGATTGTATAGAATAGGTTCTGTGCTCTTGAAGGTATAAGATGCGGCCCGCATGCGGGATGCTCCTATATCTATTGCTATAGTAGCGTTCATATTGGACAGTATAGCATAGATGGATGGGAGTGGAAAATACTTAGCAGCAAAAAAAAAGGTTGATTTTCTACACTCTTTTATTATAAGAACATACTAACTGGTGTTGACGGATTCAATCTCACTTGCTATTATTCTTACGCTATTCGGTATGAGGATATGAATAAAATTAAGACCAAAATTAAAGGATTTTTAAGGTGGCTCCAGCCAGGGCTTGGTGTTAAGCGCTGGATCTTCACCATACTTTTAGGTACAACGATAATTGCCTTAGGCTTGGCAATATTGGTACTTGACCTTTATCGCAGAGTGCCAGAGACATGGTGGCTGCCGGTGGTTTCATTGGCGTCCTTGAGGTCTCTTCCTCGAATGATGCGGGTACTAGTATTTGAATCTATTGGTGTAGGTATTATTATCTGGGGAATTATTGGACTAAACAAATCGTTGATAGGGCCTTTTTTGCGACCCGGTCATACGATTGTTGATCGGTTAGAAAAACACCAACACAGAAAACACGGTCCAAAAATTGTAGTTATAGGGGGAGGACATGGTTTGTCAACCCTGCTAAGGGGATTGAAATCAGCAACACATAATATATCTGCAGTAGTGACAGTCGCTGACGATGGGGGTTCATCGGGCCGGCTGAGAGAAAACCTAGGGATATTGCCACCTGGTGATGTAAGAAATTGCCTTGCTGCTCTATCTGATGACGAGGACTTACTTGCTCAGTTATTTCAATATCGTTTTACAGATTCAGACGGTAGCTTGAAAGGACATTCATTTGGAAATCTTTTTATCAGCTCTATGGCTGAGGTTACAGGAAGCTTTGAACAGGCCATAGCTGAATCTGGAAGAGTATTAGCAGTATCTGGAAGAGTCCTTCCAGCATCATTGGATAACGTGAATCTTGTGGCTGATGTAATTGACAAGGGTAGTAATAAAACGGTAAGGATCTCCGGAGAAAGTAAAATAACTGAGTTTCCAGGTGTGATCAAGAGAGTTATGCTTGAACCAAATAATCCAGCCGTATACCCAGAAGTCATTCAGGCAATCCTTTCGGCTGATATCGTTATTGTTGGACCAGGTAGTTTGTATACCAGTATCCTGCCAAATTTACTTGTTAGGGATATTACAGCAGCAATAAAGTCTACCCAGTCATTGAAAATATTTGTATGTAATGTGGCTGCTCAAAAAGGTGAAACAGATGGTTTTACTTGTGGTGACCACTTAAATGTGATCGAAGAACACATCGGTGTAAATTTATTTGATATTATCGTGGCAAATGATGTAGCGCCTCAGAATTTTAACAAAAACGTCGAAGGTGTGGAAATCGAGGACGATCTTCGAACAAAATATGCAGTCTACAAGAATGATCTAATTGACAGGGATCATCCTTGGAGACACGATCCCCAAAAAGTTACGAGGGTTATAATGGATCTGTACAGAGAAAGAACGGGACCTTTAACGATGGAATAATTGCCAAATGGTAAGACTTTGGTAAAATGTGAAAAAACGTACAAGCTAATGGAGGAAAAGGATGAAGACGAAAATAGGTATAAATGGATTTGGTAGGATAGGGCGGCAGGTATTAAAAGCAGTCAAGAAATATCACGGAGAAAAATTTGATGTTGTAGCAATTAATGATTTATACGATTCGGAAACAAACGCAAGATTATTCAAATATGACTCGAACTATGGAGTTTATCAGGGGATAGTTGAAGTAAAAGATGGGAATCTCGTAGTGGATGGAGACGAAATAAGAGTTTTCTCAGAACGAGACCCCAGGGAATTACCTTGGAAAGAGCTTGGCGTTGACATTGTAATTGAAGCAACCGGCATTTTTAAAGACACAACAAAAACACCTGGACCGCAATCGCATATTGAAGCAGGAGCTAAGAAAGTCATAATTTCTGCTCCAGCAAATGGCGAAGACTTAACAATAGTTCTTGGCGTGAATGACGACTTGTATGATCCAGGAAAACACCATATTATTTCAAATGCCTCCTGCACTACAAACTGCTTGGCTCCTCCCGTGAAAATTATTCACGAGAAATTTGGTATCGTTAAGGGCTTGATGACAACAATTCACTCCTATACAAATGACCAGAAGATTTTGGACTTGGCTCACAGCAAACCTCGCCGCGCTCGCGCTGCAGCATTGAATATAATTCCAACCACTACTGGTGCAGCAACTGCCTTGTCCAAAGTAATTCCTGAAATGAAAGGCAAGTTTGATGGCTTCGCACTTAGGGTGCCGACACCTACTGTGTCAATTGTTGATATGGTCATCAATCTGGAAAAAGATGTTACTAAAGAAGAAGTGAACAAGGCCCTGAAAGTGGCAGCTGAAGGTGAATTGAAGGGCATAATGGGCTACACTGAGGAATTTCTTGTGTCTATGGACTACAAAGGTAATCCTCTATCTTCAATTATCGACTCAGATCTTACTAAGGTGATCGGTGGAAATATGCTCAAGGTAGTGACCTGGTACGATAATGAATGGGGTTACTCCTCGCGTACTGTCGATATGGCGGCTTTGATTGCTAAAAGCCTCTAATTGGTATGAAGAACAGAGCGCCCCTGGCAGTACCAGGGGCGCTTTTTAATTGGAGAAAAATATGCTGAATAAAAAGAGTATTCGAGATTTTGACGTAGCAGGGAAAAAGGTAATGGTACGTGTGGATTTCAATGTACCAATAAAAGATGGAAAAATTACTGATGATACTCGAATAAAGGCAGCACTACCAACTATAGAATACCTATTGGACAAGGGCGCTGCTGTTATTTTGACTTCACATATGGGAAGGCCGCAGGGTGCGTATAAAGCCGAATATTCATTAAAGAATGTCGCAGATTATTTGGACGAACTTATAGAAGCAAAAGTTTCTTTTTGTGAAAACTGCATAGGGGACAAGGCCAAAGAGGCTGCCAAACATCTCCGGTTTGGAGAAGTCTTGGTTTTGGAAAATACTAGATTTCACCCTGGCGAAAAGAAGAATGATATCGAAATGAGCAAGGAGCTGGCTTCCCTCGCCGAGTTATATGTAAATGACGCATTTGGCACTGCTCACAGAGCACATGCTTCCAATGTCGGGATTGCTGATTATTTACCAGCCGCAGCAGGCCTCTTGCTTGAAAAAGAAATTAATTACCTGGACAATGTTATTTCAAATCCAGATCGACCTTTTGTTGCTATTTTAGGTGGAGCAAAAGTAGGCGGCAAGATTGGATTGATCAATAATTTGATTGACAAAGTTGATTCAATCATTATCGGTGGGGGGATGGCTAATACTTTCTTTGCTGCCCAGGGTTATAAAATGGCCGAATCTCTGGTCGAACTTGATGCTATAGGACTTGCAAAAGACCTTTTGAACAAAGCCCAAGGGAAGATTAATTTACCAATAGATGTTGTTCTGGCCGATGATTTCAGCAATGACGCAAATAAGAAGATAATTAAAGTGGGTGATGTGCCCGATAATTGGAGAATTCTTGATATTGGACCAGATACCTTAGAAATGTTTGGGAAGATCATTCAGGATAGCAAAACTATTGTCTGGAATGGGCCGATGGGCGTATTCGAATTTCCTGTATTTGCAGAGGGAACATTTGGATTAGCACGGATGATTTCTGAAACGGACGCTATTACGATAGTTGGCGGTGGGGATTCTGCTGCTGCAATCATACAAGCTGGCCTTAGTGAGAAGATAACTCATATCTCAACCGGTGGTGGAGCAACATTACAAATGCTTGAAGGAGCGAAATTACCAGGGCTGGAAGCGTTAGCGGATAAATGATATTGGATATAACAAACAGAATTTAAGAATATATAAAAAAGAAGGCTCACTTTAGCCTTCTTTTTTTTTGAACGAGGGTAACATTTTGTCTACATTTTTTCTAGGCGACTTTTCTCTTTTTTCTTGAGGCGGTTCAAACGATGATCTAGTTCTTTTTTGTATTGTTTTTTCAATAATTTGGATTGATTGGCTGAAGATTGGGCAGATAGAGTCCAATGTATCGCTTCCTGGAAATCAGTAATTTTATGTTCATAATACATTGCCAATTCAACTTTGGATGGAATGTCATCCAGGGAGGCGCATTTTTCCCAGAGCGGTATCGCCGAACCGGTATCGTCGTTTCTCTTATAAATTTGCGCAAGCGACTTCAGGCCCGATAGAGAGGTTTCGTCAGGAAGAGATTTGTTTTTAAGAGCGGTTGACAATACTTCAATTGCAATCTCTGTTTTATTTAGGTAGTGGAGATAGCGGCCGACAGGTACGAGATCCTTGCGATTTCGAAAATCCGTCGATAGGGGATTTGCCAGGAGGTCGGTGATATAGCTAAGCAAGGTAACCAATGAAATTACATCAATTTTGTTATGATAAAAAACGCCCTTAAGAGGATCTGGATCGGAATTAAATAGATATTCGAAGAATTTCTCTGAAACTTGCCAACCGGGAATATCAAGAGATGTTCTCCGGACACCCAATAGGTGATATTCAATGTCACCTAGTGAACAAGTCGGGAGCTGAGTTTTCCATAAGCGCCTAACGATATGGAGCAAATCCAGATGGATAATATTTTGGAACAGCGTTGGCCATCCGTGAAATAGGTAACGATTCTTGATCCGTGGGAGATCAAATGATTTCCCGTTATAAGATACAACAACTTTTGTGTTAGCGCAAAATTCTTCCAGAGCTGCAAGCTGGCAGGACTCGTTGGCTGGATCTTGAAGAAAAAATTGGGCAAAATGGACCCCGGTTTTTTCAAACTTTGCAGCGCCTACCAGGAAAACATACGTTCCTGCGCCACCAGACAAACCAGTTGTTTCTGTGTCTATGAATAAGTATTGATCAAAAGGGATTTCAGAGATGCCAGAATAAGAGCTGGATGACTCAAGTACATCAACTTGAGGAAGATTTGACAAAGATCTTTCTCCATGTTGATAGGAAAACGGAAAATGTTTCCGAACGATGAAACAATCGCCTGCTCTGGTTTTCTCCCAGCTGCCGGATAGGGTTTTAGTTAGCGAAGGAGTGGGAGAGAATTTTTTAACAGGTTTGATCTGAGACGTACCTACCTGAACTCCCAGGTCCTTAAGTTTGTCTGTTAAGGAGGGCATCAGGAAATTGTACTATATCTTAAAGTGGAATGATTTATCGGGATGACAGCGCATTTTTTATTCTTTCGAGAGCGCTGGCAAGGATTTCTCTAGGGCAGCCAAAATTCAATCTCACGTGGTCTGAGTAGTTTTTCCCGAACCATTCACCTGAATTCAATCCAACGCGGGCCTTGTTAAGGAAAAATTCCGCTGGATTTGGAAGTTCCAAATCAGAACAGTCCAGCCAGGCAAGGTAAGTTCCCTCTGGAGGATACAGGTTTATCCCGGAAAGTTCATTGCTCACGAAATCCAGCAAAAACTGACGGTTACCGTCAAGGTATATAAGAAGTTCTGATAACCATTCAGTTCCATGTTCATAAGCAGCAGCCATGCCGATCTCGCCAAGAACATTTACCGTGCCTACAAAACCTGATAATTGATTTGAAAATATCTCTCGGAGCCTTGGATTGGGTATGATCACAGCGGATGATTTTAAGCCGGCGAGATTGAAGGTCTTCGTTGTTGACACAAGAGTAACGGATGACTGGGCAATTTCTAGAGATAGAGATGCAATAGGTATATGTTTAAAACCGGGATGGACTATATCGCTGTGGATCTCATCTGAGCATATGATAGTGTTATTTTCGATACAGCACTCAGCCATTGACAATAATTCACTTTCTGAAAAAACACGCCCGCTTGGATTGTGCGGATTGCACAGCATGAAAGTCCTGGCGTCAGGGGTCAAGGCCTTCTTTAATTGGGAGATATTTGGCGTGTAGTGACCATTTGAATCGCAATCAAGGGGAGAGGTAATTTGATTCAGTGTGGAGTTTAATGAAACGTCAAAAAAAGGATGGTAAGCGGGCGTTTGGAGCAATACCGAATCGCCTGGTCGAGAAAATGCTGCAGCGGCCACGTTAAAAGATTGAACCACTCCGGGGATAAGTAATATATCATCGCACTGGACATCCCATCCGTGCCGGATCGAGAGCCAATTTTGAACAGCAAGCCTTGTTTTGTCCTGGGGTTTGGAATAACCGAATAAACCGTGGTCGATTCTGCTTCTAAGCGCACCAAGAACTTCTGGGGGTGACAAGAAGTCCATATCGGCTACCCATAAAGGCAGTATGTCTTCGTCAAAATAATTCCATTTTATTGAGTCTGAATTTCGTCGATCAATAATTTCATCGAAATTGTATTTCATAATAATGTTTCCAATTTTGCTTTTTTAAAATATGAACGATAAGCGGCAACTTCTTTTAACATAAATTTTAGTTTTTTATCTATTAGAGGGAACCCAACCAAGTTTTCTCGGGGTCCAGGTAAGATTTTGTATTGCGACGAAAATAATGATAAATCATAATCTCCGTGCGAATGTATCCAATCCAGCCCGACATCTATCAGGGCAGGAGTTGCGGCAATACTTTGGGCAGCAAATTTGGAAAAAAACGGGCTTGAATCGTTTTCTAACATGTATTTCAAAAGTCCGTGAAGTTTAGTGATGAATATCTTCAGTGTCTGGATGTTGGGGTCTGAAGCAAAGAATATGATTTTGTTTGGATCAACCCGGTCAATGGCTTGTTTAAATACTTCTCTATTTGGCGGAGTGGTCCAAATGACTAGTGTATCCGATTTTTGGAGATCTGTCCGTTGGGAGGATGGAATCCCTTTTGGTGCATTTGATTCCGCCCAAATAGTTAGACCGGGCGTAGATATAAATGAAGAAAGTTCAGCATCGGGAGCAGGATTAGAGCGAAGGTCAACCAACTCAATTTTTGATTTCTGCTTAACGAAAATTGGCTCTCCGGGAGCTTGGCGAAAATGGCGCAACGTAGCCTGTACCTGCAGCTTATTTTTGTAAGATGATAAATCCAATGAATAAGCAACATCAAAATCGCCATCAGGAAGGTCAATATCTGCGCTATTCCACCAAAGGAGATTTTGGTGTGCTCCTGAGCTATCGACTAAAGTTATTTTTTTATGATTCTTATCCTTTCCAATAACCTTGATTCCATTGGGAGCCAGCTGAACGCTCTTCGTCGAAAACAATAATTTTGGATTGCCAGCGCCAAAAGGAGCTAATCTTTGAAAGTCAGTTATAAAGAGTTCTGAAATTGCCTGGAAAGGAAGGTCTGCATCGATATTAACTTTTGGCGGTTCAGGGGGTCCGCCTACGATTTGATTGTAATTATCTGCCAGATCTCGCCTGAATTGAGGGACTTTGTCTAAAGATAAGCTTACTCCAGCGGCCATGGGGTGGCCCCCAAATGAAATGAGTAAATTGGCAGATTCTGTGATGAGAGCCGAAATAGGAACACCCGGGATGGATCTTGCTGAACCCCTGGAGATGTTTCCATCTTGAGAAAGTATGATAACGGGTTTGTGGAAGCGGTCAACGAGACGGCTGGCGACGATACCGATCACGCCTGGGTGCCAGTGGGAAGGTCCTTGTAAGACCAGTATGGGATAATCCTGGACATATTCAGGGTAGTCGTCGACAAGCTTTATTGATTCCTGAAATATATTTTCAGTTAGGATTTTTCGCCGCAAATTCAGAGAGTCCAGCTGATGGGCTAATTCAGATGCGCGAGAGACGTCGGTAGTGGTGAAGAAGTCCACGCAGCTGTTGGCATCATCCAGCCTGCCTAGAGCATTTAGGCGTGGACCTATAACAAAACCGATTGTTTCTTCAGTAATATCCTTTGACTCAATTTTGGCAATATTTAATAATTCTTTTATACCCAATCTTGATGTGGATTTAAGTATCGTTAAACCCTTTTGAAGTAAAAAACGCGTATCTCCTGTTTGTCGGGCAACGTCGGAAACAATCCCCAGCGCAACCAAGTCAAGGAAAATATCTGGGTCAAGGTTAAGGGCCTCGTATAGTGATTCGACCAGCTTGAATGCAACACCAACTCCAGGCAAATTAAAAAGGGCATGATCTTCTGGCAGCATATTTGGGTTAATGATCGTGTAAGCTTGGGGTAAATCATGCGGAAGTTGGTGATGATCCGTAATGATTACGTCAATGCCTGAAGACTGGGCAAATTCAATTGCCTCAAAAGCGTCTATGCCTGTATCGCAAGTAAGCAGCACGGATGGAGAGAAATTAGAGATTTTCTTCCTAAGGGTATCGATAGAAACTCCGTGAGATTCTCGATCCCTATTTGGGATGTAATGTTTAATTTCGCTTCCGTGCCCTGAAAGAGCTGATACCAGAAGGGTCGTGGAGGTTTGTCCATCAACATCAAAATCGCCCCAGACAAGAATGGTTTGGCCTAGGGAAAAAGCTTCCTGAATCCTGTCAACGGCTTTTGACAAACCAGGTAGTTGGGTGGGTGGTGCAGGGATATATAAATCAGGGTTCAAAAAGCCTCTGGCAGATTCGATTGTTTGAATTCCACGCCGGAACAATGTTTGAATAAAGACTGATGAACCACCTAATTCAGCTTGGAAGCTAGCAGGCACATTTAATAGATTCGGAAAGAACCATTCTCTTTGTATGTTGCGCATAGGCATTATTGTTTTGTATTCTCCTAAAATTCTATTTCGCTAATATTATCTAACTCAAAATGGAAACCACTCAAATCCTCATCATCAATTTCTGTGAACTGATCAAGTTTTCCACCCTGACCACCTCTTTCACATAATGATCGATAGACACACTTGGTGCATAATTTCCGATCGTCCGTTAAAGGAAATGAAATTGTGGATTCTATTAATCCATCTATTTCCAAAATTAGCGCTGAAAGCTGATCGAAATTTTCAGAAAATAGGCTGTCGGAATAGGGGAATATCTCCTCCGGGTCAGAACACATGGGGTACCAATAGTTCATACTTATATTCTCGGGAGATGGTTGAGCAGTTCCAAAAATACTACTTCCTGCTTTAGAAAAAACAAAGGGATAAATGAATGTTTGGTACTTTTGACTTAGCATTGTGCGAGATGGTTTGTGCGATGAAGTCTTCCAATCGTAAATTATGAATTTATCTTCTTCTGTTTTTAGGATGAGATCATATTTTGCTATTAGTTGGTGACCCAAAAAAGGGGTGCTGAGTATAATTTCTGAGAAACGATTTTCAACCTGTAGCTCTTTAGCAAAAGTTGAAAAATTTTCCCAAATAGTTTTTAGATCAGGGTTTGATATCGTACGGATGAGAGATTCATGATCTATTCCTGTAAAAAACTGATGGCAGAGTTGATGGAACTTGTTTCCTATCTCAGTTGCTTGTTCGAGTTGTGATAACGGCTCAAGATATGCTGCAGGCCAAGGTATATCTTCAATAACCTTCAATTGAAATCGCCGGGGGCAATCACTGAAATCTTGTAAATTACTTTGACTGAGTTGAAGGACTGTTTTCTTAGGGACCATTAGGTCACTCTGCTTGTTTGTTGTTTTTCAAATAATCTTGGTAGTAATTCGATAACGCAGTTAATGGTGTAGCTGCTGAATATTTACTGCTGTATCCTGTATTCCAGGTGATCACTAATTCTTGTTTAGCCCTGGTAATCGATACGTATAAGAGGCGCAGACGTTCACGCATATATTCCAGGCGTGAAAGCTGGGTTGCCTCACCTTCGACATAAGGTATCGAACCGTTGGCGCTCAAGGTTGTTAATTGAGAAAGCGCCTCGGATGGTAAGTTCAATTGATCGCGAATGAACCATTTTTCAGCAATATAGGAATCGTTTGCGTCTCCAGCTGGGAAATTATAATTATTTACTGACAATAAATAGACCCGATCCCATTCAAGCCCCTTTGCCTTGTGGGCAGTTGTGATTACAACCTTGCCCTGATATTCATCCGGGTTGAAATTAGATTGCTCTCCGGAACCGAAGAAACGGCGTTCATTTCTGGCAAGTGATTTCAACTCATCGAGAAGAGCGGGTTGCTCCCAGTCTGGATGTTGATTTGCAAGCTGTCTTTGAAAAACAGCAATTTTGTGAGAGAGGGCTAGTTCAGTTGGATCTTGAAATATATCATCCGCCACAGTGAGGATAAGCTGATCAATTGGCAGGAGAGCAGCTTGATGCCATTTTCTAATAATCCGCCTAAATTCGTCAAGTTGGATTTTAAATTCCTCACCGAGATCTGTTTTGAAGTCTGTCCAGTATGAGGTCTCGTCGGAGGTAATGAATAGTTCAACGTTTTTAATGCCGCGGAGTTTGTCTGCACCTTCCTGGATAATAGCCCATACATCTGAATCGCTAATTTTATCCCTGTTGTAAACTTCATATACAGCGGCAAGTTTTTTTGGAGAAACCGGATCAAGCAAATATGACAATATCCTGACCAGAGCCCCGGTAGTTTTCCTGGTTTCTATTGTTGTGTTTAGCATCTCAACAGGCTCGATGTTGAATTGAGTTCTTAGCAATGAAGCGATCTTTTTGCCTCGTTCATTGCGAGGGGCTAGGACAGCTGCTGTTTTATCAGGGTTATCTGATAACCACCTGGCGACAGAACGAGCTACCATGATAATTTCTTCATCGCTATCAAGAGACTGAATGTGAAGATGGACTTGGTCTGGTTTATCAGGAGGATTAGGTTGAGAATCGCCTTGAGGTGTTGGGATAATTTTATTTGGAAAAAGAGCAGATCGAACCAATGGTTCGGGATGACCAGAATTTGTCCAATCAACAAGGAAATTAGCCAGGTTAATTATACTTTCGGAATTCCTGCCTGAATTTGGAAGGATGTGGCTGTAATCAGCAGAAGATACAAATCGATTGAATAATGCCGGATCTGCTGTTGTAAAAGATTCGTAAATAGCCTGATTCGGATCTCCGACCCGGACCCAATTGCATTCGTTTCCACGCGTTGAAAGCAATGTTAGTATCTGCTGCTGCATCTGGCTTGAATCCTGGGCTTCGTCTTCGAGGATATAGGGCCATTTTTCCTGTAGACGGGATAATAGACTCGAATCATACGATAACACATGGTAAGCCTTATTGATTAAGTCATCAAAATCCACTGCACCGCTATATTCAAGATTACGCTGATAGATCTCATAAATTTCGAGGCCAATCAAAGCCAGAGGATAATTTTTTATAGATTCTCCCAGCTCCTGGCGGATTTGGGATGGAGATAATAATAAGTTTTTTGCGCTCTTGATAAACTGAAGGGATAATTGATTGATCAAAGCAGGTATCTGCTTTTGATAAAGCTCGTCAATTTTATTTTTATTTAGATCAGAAAGAAGGTATTCGGTCAGGGAATCTGGGTGTTTCCTTAACCATGAATATACAGCATCGTCTCTAATACGTATAGCTTCCCGATCATCAATAATCTGAAATCCAGTATCAAGACCGGCCAGTTCAGGACGTTCTTTTACTATGTCATGAGCCAACCCGTGTAGAGTTCTAACGCGATACCCGAGTGATGGAATAAGTCCATATTGGTCGAGAAAAGAACTGATACGTTGGGAAAAATTGCTGACCGCAGAATTTACCAGGGTGACTATTAATATTTCCTGGCCCTGATTAAGTTGATTGTTTTTGATCAGTTCAGCGGCAAGGAGTGAAAGGGTCCATGTTTTTCCACTACCCGGAACAGCAGAAACTCCCATTGTGCCGCCCTTGTAGGAAAGAATGTCAAGTTGAGCTGGGCGAGGATTAAACTCCCGGGAGGAAAAGTTCATTCTGATATAGTCCTATTATTTAAAATCTCATTCAAAGACTGGATCAACAATCCCTTTTGCTCATAGCCATGTTCGTCTGTTTCGGTAAGGCAAAGCGAGATGCCTTTTCTGCATCTGCGGATAAGCCCTGTTGTCAAGCAGGTAAGGCTTTCCAGATTTAGTTTTTGTTCCTCTACGTCCCTCCAGGGATCTCCGATTTGCCAATCTCTGTGGAGTACGTGAGGATTGGTTAGGGGTTGAAATATCCTCTCGTACCATCCACGGGATCCGACATCCAGCCAGAACTGAAAATCAACTGGTCGGTTGTTCAATAGGAAAGTATACGCTGGCGCCAAATAGACCGAATTGTCGGGAGCTTGTGACCAGGACTGAAGATATTGGTTTGCCAATACACCTGTTTTTACCATCCTGTAGTATTCAGATCCCAATTGGTCAGGGCTGAAGCGCTGTACCTCGCCGGCGGATATTCTGAATTTTTGAACAGACAGGATGATCTGATTTGTAACCGCGGCCATTGAAATGTCGTCACGGAAACCAAATCCAGGTTGAGAAAGTATCTCGCCAAATAGGTGAACGAAAAAATGATCTAGCGGGAGGGGAGGCTGCTCACTATACTCTACGAGCCATTTAATAAGTTCCTGGTAGCGGCTCCCAAAATAATATGTAATTCGCTCCTGGAATGAAGGGGGGAGAGATTCGAAGTCACTTAATCCGATAAAATTATTTTGGATTTTTAGCGATTGACGAGAAAGAATATAAGCCCTTGTCAGATCGAGATCTTTGATTGATTGGATCAGAGCGTATGTCAGATCATGGACAGATGGTTTAATCCCCCACTGAGGATGGGCAAATGCTGCTAATGTCAGTAAACAGAGTGATACAGGCTCATCGCGTAAAGCTCTGGAAGGGCGGTGGGTGGCGTTAGAGATTCCGTGCTTTTTTAGTTCTGTTGCAAACATAAATCGCAGAGCATCACTTAAGTAAGGAGCGAGAATTACTATCTCTGAGGGAGATGTGCCGGATTTAATAAGGGACGAGATTTTATCTGCAACACTGCTGACCATTTGTGGGTGGGTAGCACGATAGATCACTGAAGTTGCTGTGGTCACCATCTTGTTCTTGTAAATTGGGGGTTTAGATGATCTATCAAGGGATGCCCCTAACAAGGAAGAGAAAGCCAATAAATCTTCAGAATTTGTGTAAGTTATAATAAATTTTACTTGTTTCTCACATTGGTTTGAGAGTTTTTTGGCATTGGAAGGCGAAGCTCCCAGGAAGCTCCGGTAGCCGGCGTCCTCATCAAAAATGATTAAGGCGGAATCAAGATAAGGGAGCAATCCACTTACAAAATCATGGCATACTGGGATGTCTTCTTCCGAATTATCGTAAATCAAATAGTTGTATTTACTTTGGTAATATTCAGGGACTAATGGAATTGAATAAAGTGATTTGGAGAATAATTCCACCTGAAGAGAAAAATCTAGCAAATTGTTTTCGTAGCAATAGTTTCTAAACAAATTTGCTGCATGCTGGGCATGTTCATAGACCAGGGATTGGGCTTGATCTCCAATCCAGGAAGATAATAAACGTTCAGCAATTTCTGTATGAGAAAAACCATGAACTGCTGCTTTATTGAGGTTATCAAGAATTTGGCTGTAAAGACGATTTCTCTGGATGATAACTGAGGAGAAATAGCCCTCATCAAGAATTAAGGGTTCGATCAGCTTTGACAGAAAGTATAAAGACGACTCCAGTGTTAAGAATACCGGTGAAGAGTCACCTGAAAATTCTGGAAAATTCTTAAGAAAAATAGGCCAGAACAGTTCTATTCCTCGCCTGGCCAGGCCTCCGTAAGTCGCAAAGACAGGCTTGCTTGAACCGGGAATATCAACCCCATCA
>Ga0307990_1000209_pt1 | contig 56550 bp, 49 predicted proteins | sample EllFjometagen129_FD_203168 | JGI IMG/M metagenome (GOLD analysis project Ga0307990, IMG submission 203168) | Marine microbial communities from Ellis Fjord, Antarctic Ocean - #129 | ecosystem: Environmental > Aquatic > Marine > Unclassified | place: Southern Ocean | collected 2014-10-08
ATCTACTGTTATTCTAACAACCTAAAAACAGGCTCGAGGCCTACTGAACTGTTCAGAATTGTAGTAGAAGAGAGAGGTGATTACCAATGTTAACGAGTTCCTAGACTCACATGGTATAATAACCTTGCTCCTCTCTCTTGTTCTTTCTGATTTATTTAATGAAAGTAAGAAAATGTAAACTTAGGCATGGTATAACCAATGCCTAGCAAACCAGGATATATAAACTAAAGGAACTAACTTAGAATACAACTAACGAATAACTAAAATCCTACTAACGCCAGCACATGGTCATACCATTGGAACGTTATACCCAATTTTCAAATTTCTAAAATGCATTATTAAATAAAAATTATTAAGATGGGACAAAAAAATTTTGATGATAATGTTCAGCAATTTAAACTGAACAGAGATTATAATGGGTTGCATAAATTAATTCGGGGATGTCATGAATACCAGAAGCATCAAATTGCAAAAGCACTTGAAGAAATTGGTGACGAAAAAGCGATGGAAACCTTGGCTAAAATTATTACTGATCGGCCTACTGAGTTTGGACGAATTGCATCAACATCATTATCAAAAATGACCAATAAAGCAAATGTAGTCAAATATGCCCTGTTGGCTTACGAAAACGGGATTAAAAAAGGTATGGCTAAATCATCTGTCGACGGAGTTAATTTAAAAGAAAGTGTTAAACTAGTAATAAATTCTTTGGGTGAAAAAGCAGTTGGACCGTTACTGGATATTTTAACAACTGAAGGCTATACAGAAAGTATTCTGATAAGTGAATTATTACCTTTGTGTGTCACTAATAATTCAATAGAATTATTAAAAGATAAACTATTATATCCTGATTGGTGGATTCGTGAAATAATTACTAAAAATTTACTATTATTAAAATGGGAGCCATCTACAACAGAGGAAAAAGTAGCTGTATTAATTTCTAGATTAAATTGGAAAGAGCTTGAAAAGTTAGGAGAACAAGCAGTAAAATATATAACTGAATCAATGGATATTAATGATAGGCGCCTAATCAAAAGAAAGCCAAATATTATAAATGTAATTGGGAAAATAGGGAGTCCTTTAGCCACTGAATCACTGATAATATCATTGAATAATAAATCCTATCCAAAACAAACTATAAATGCTTTAGGGTTTTTAGGTGATCCAAAGGCCGTTTCTCCAATTATGAATTATGTAAAAGGCTTAAGTAGCTTTTCTATTTTACTTCATTCCTCAATGTATATAAAATCTCTTACAAATATTGGAAACCCAGCTATAAAGGAACTTAATCCTTTTTTAAAAGATTCAAATAAGAATGTGAGAAAAATTGCACAAAAAACATTAAAACGACTAAAATATCAAACATATTAATCATACGATATTTTAATGTTTTCTATCAATAAAAGGGTATAAAAATAATAGCCGAGATAGTAGTAAATTTAAGTTCTGTAGCCCGCTTCAGCTTTTCTGTAACTTGATAGGAAAGTGCAACGCAGTAGGCTACTATTCTTATACTAACCGTTGGCGGTAATTATTACACAACCTTTCATCATAATCGAGCATCTTCTGTAAAAAACATCATGAGATTGGCCAAACTAGTATCTGTTTTCTTTTTGATCATAGGAATCTATTCTTGTGATAAACCTGAGGAATCTACTAACAACTATAGCAATATATTTGAAATTATCCTGCCAACAGATTCTCCGAGAGGATTGGCGTATGATGGGGACTTTCTATGGTATAGTGATGATTCCTTAAACACAATCAACAAAATTTCAAGTAACGGAAATATATTAGAAACCATTTCAATTACTAATTGTAGCTTAACTGGTTTTGAATTCCATAACAATTCTATCTGGTGTATAAATGATAAGACAGTTCTTTTTGACAGCTGTACCAGGGGCGATTATGAAGGAGCAGCGTTAGCGCTGAAAGGTGGCGCTGATATAAAATACTCAGATGACGGAAATGCGTGATCAGCAATTATCCGATTAATCCTCCCAATCAGTCCAATTAGCTTCGCTGACCGCGTTCGCAAAAAAGCCAAAAACTCCTGGCGTCGTTTTTTCAGTCTTTTTTATTTATATCCCTCACTCAAGCAGAGTGGGGTCGAATACGGCAAATAGGTCATTAACCTGGAAGGACAAAACGTTCAGCCCATTCTTTCTATTAAAAATAATCAATAATACTTATTTGTAAATCTAAAGGAAGGACAGATTATTATATCTTTGTATGTGAATACCCATAGATACCGCGAAGATGAGAATGCTCTTAAAAACAATGCTGGTTCTGCTGAGCCTGTTTCTATTTAATAATTCAATTATACCTGGAAATATAGCAGAGGAATATTTACTTCCTCCTATTCCCCTTGATCCTCCTTTTTTGCATTCAGATTCTACATGGGTGGATTCTGTTATGCATAAAATGACACTGGAAGAGAAGATTGCCCAGATGCTCATGATTCAGGCATACTCAAACAGGGATGCTTCCCATACCCTTGCCCTGGAAAAGATCATTAAAAAACACAAGGTAGGTGGCGTAATTTTCTTCCAGGGTGGTCCGGTCCGACAGGCACACATGACAAACAATTTTCAAAAAATTTCTGAATTGCCCCTTTTAATTGCCATAGATGGGGAGTGGGGACTGGGTATGCGCCTGGACAGCGTAATAAGCTATCCCCGCCAGATGATGCTTGGGGCTATAGCTGAAGACACCCTGATATACAGGATGGGAAGTGATATTGCAGAACAAATGAGAATGTTGGGTGTACACATGAATTTTGCGCCTGTTGCAGATATAAACAACAATCCAAATAACCCGGTAATCAATACACGCTCCTTCGGAGAGCAGAGAGAGAATGTTTCAGAAAAAGTTATCTCTTATTTTAAGGGGATGCAAGACAATGGTTTGCTTGTTACAGCCAAACATTTTCCGGGTCACGGAGATACAGACAGTGACTCACATAAAACTTTGCCTGTAATTAATCATTCACTGGCCCGCCTGGATTCAATCGAATTGTTTCCTTTTAATAAAGCTATCATCAACGGCTTGTCTGGGATCATGATCGCTCATCTGCATGTTCCTGCCCTGGATTCAGCAGATGATCGGGCAACAACATTATCAAGATTGGTTGTTACTGACCTCCTGCAAAAGGAAATGGGATTTAAGGGACTGATTGTTACCGATGCCCTTAATATGAAAGGCGTGAGCAACTATTACAGTCCGGGCAAACTCGAGGTAGAAGCAGTTAAAGCAGGAAATGACATACTCCTGATGCCTGCCGATGTTGGGAAAGCCATTAACTCAATTCGCCGGGCTGTTAGAAAGGGAATTATCCCTGAAGAAGAAATAGATCAGCACTGTCGGAAAATACTGTTGGCAAAAGCGTGGCTTAAACTTGATAGACAGGAAGAGATAGTGCCTGGCAAACTGAAAGAGGAACTCAACCACAGGAAATACCTTCCTTTACAGCATCAGCTCATTGAAAATGCACTTACCCTGGTGAAAAACGATGATGAGGTAATACCCTTTACCGATCTCAATACTATGCAACTGGCAACTTTGAACATCGGTGTGGAAGAAGAGACGCCATTTACAAATACACTTGATCTTTATCTTAAGGGAGATCACTTCTTTTTCAACAATCTAAATAGCTTTCCTTCTGAAAATGAGATAGAAACAGAACTCCTCAAGTACAATGTGCTCATTGTTAATATATATAAAACTAAGGCGCGAGGGAGGGGGTTCGGAATAACAGAAGCAACAAGGAATTTCCTGAAATCCATGCACTTTGATGGGAAATTAATCCTGAATGTGTTTGGTTATCCTTATGCGCTTGGTGAATTGGATAGCATGCAAAAGTACAATGCTATAGTTGTATCCTATTCGGAGAATCAACTCAACCAGCAGTATGCTGCACAAGGGATGTTTGGAGGGATCTCATTTACAGGTTCCTTGCCTGTAGCAGCCGGAGATCATTTTGATGCGGGTACTGGACTAAAGTCTCATGGCGGTACCCGACTAAAGTATTCCATTCCCGAAAGTGTGGGAATGAATTATGATACTTTGCTGTTGATTGACAGTATTGTTGAGAATGCCATCCATGAAAAAGCCATACCCGGATGCCAGGTATTAGTAGCACGGAAAGGTGAGGTAATATTGAATAAATCTTATGGTTATCATACATACAGGAACAGGAAAAAGGTAAAGGACGATGATCTATACGACCTGGCTTCGCTGACTAAGATTGGTTCTACTATTCCGGCTTTAATGCAGCTGCAGGACCAGGGATTGTTTAGTGTAGACAGCACACTGAAGACATACCTTCCGGAAATTGATACGTCTGATAAGGGAGATTTGCTCATTCGGGATATTCTGACCCACCAGTCCGGACTGACTGCCTGGATTCCTTTTTATATGTCTACGGTGGAAACGCTGGATACTTCCGAAACCTTGATTAGCAATAATTTCAGTTATACATATCCTTTGAAACTTGGGGGTGGATCTTTTGCAAACAGGAATATTGTGTATAAAGAAGGTGTTTACTCAAAAAGCTACTCAGATACACATTCCTTGCAGGTGGCTGAAGACTTGTTCTTGAGAAACGATTACAGGGACTCAATCTACACAGCTATTTTAAACAGTGAGTTAGGTGAAAAAACATATAAATACAGCGATCTTGGGTATTACTATCTATATAAGGTCGTTGAGGAATTAACCGACACCACGTTCTATCCTTATACAAAGTTCAACTTTTACGCACCCTTGGGTGCCGAAACGCTTGGATTTCTTCCCTTGAAGAGATTCAGTCCCGATCGCATTATACCCACTGAAAATGACATTGTTTTTAGAAAGCAAATGCTCACAGGGTATGTACATGATCCGGGAGCAGCAATGATGGGAGGTATTTGTGGACATGCCGGTCTATTTTCAAATGCCAACGACCTGGCTAAATTGATGCAGATGTACCTTAATAATGGTGAGTATGGGGGAGATATTTTTCTTGATTCAGCTACCATTGTACAATATACATCGTGCCAGTACTGCGAAGAGGAAAACAGGCGTGGACTTGGTTTTGATCGTCCTATTGTTGAAGAAGATGATGCCGGACCGGCCTGTAATTCTGCCTCAGCGCTCAGTTATGGCCATACCGGTTTTACCGGTACCATTGCATGGATGGATCCCGAACAAGATTTGTTGTATATCTTCCTTTCAAACAGGATTCATCCTGACCAGGCAAATCTGAAATTGATATCAGGGAATGTCAGGACAAGTATCCAGGAATTGCTCTATAATGCAATAGAGGAATAATTTCCACTTCTAATAGTCAGGTTTATTTACTGCTCAGGTAAAGAGGTGTTGAAGAACAGGCGGGTAAGGGCTCATTTGTTTACAATTCTCATGCCTAACCAAAAGAATTAAAACTAATTTTGCACGTATCTTTTTGCTTTATTATTGACTAAGGTCCCCGGGTGTTATACTGAGCTTGCCATAGTACGGTGCTTTAGGGAACTTTTAACTTGGGTCCCTGGGTGGAATACTGAGTTTGACGAAGTACGATGCCAAATGGTTAATTTTTACTTTTTACCTTTTACTTTTTACTTTTTACTTGAACTTATGAAACCTACACACATTGAACACATCGGAATAGCAGTTGAAAATCTTAAAGAAGCCATTGCATATTATGAAAAAGTTTTGGGATTGGAATGCTATGCTATTGAGGAAGTTACTGACCAGAAGGTTAAAACAGCATTCTTCAAGGTCGGAGATACCAAGATTGAATTACTTGAGTCAACAGATCCTGAAGGTCCGATCGGGAAATTTATTGAGAAGAAAGGACAGGGTGTTCATCACATCGCATTTGCCATGCCTGATGTATCTACCGCTTTACAGGATGCTGAGCAAAACGGCGTTCGCCTGATCGATCAAACACCCAGGAATGGTGCTGAGGGCTTAAAAATCGGCTTTCTACATCCCAAAACTACCATGGGAGTTCTAACGGAGTTCTGTGGAAAAAAATGATCTAAAACACCACTAACATGAACAGCAACGATAAAATACAACATTTAATTGAACTTAGGGAGAAAGCGAAGCTGGGGGGAGGAGAGAAACGAATCGAATCTCAACACAGCAAAGGCAGGTATACCGCCCGCGAGAGAATAGCCATTCTCCTGGATGAAGGCTCGTTCGAAGAGTATGACATGTTTGTAACACATAGAAGTCATGAATTCGGACTTGAAAATCAAACCTATCTTTCAGATGGAGTAGTAACCGGACACGGCACAATCGACGGACGTGTAGTTTATCTATACGCCCAGGATTTCACCGTATTCGGGGGATCGCTCTCGGAAACACATGCCCAGAAGATATGCAAGATCATGGACCAGGCCATGAAGGTAGGTGCACCGGTTATTGGCATAAATGATAGTGGTGGGGCCAGGATACAGGAGGGAGTTAAGAGTTTGGCTGGTTATGCAGAGATATTTGAAAGGAATATACTGGCTTCCGGTGTTATCCCACAGCTCTCAGTAATATTCGGACCATGTGCAGGAGGTGCAGTTTATTCGCCGGCATTGACAGACTTTATTATAATGAATGATAAAACTTCTTACATGTTTGTAACTGGTCCGAAGGTAACCAAGATTGTTACGGGGGAGGTGATATCAACAGAAGCACTGGGTGGTGCAGAGATGCATGCAACGAAATCCGGGATAGCTCATTTTGTTTCCCAGGATGAAGAGGAGGGACTGATGCTCATCAGGAAGATGTTGTCATACATGCCGCAAAATAACCTGGAAGATCCACCTGTAACAGAATGTATCGATCCAATTGATCGGCTGGAAGATGACCTGAATGAAGTGATTCCCGATAATCCTAATGAGCCCTATGATGTGAAAGATGTAATCTTTTCTATTGTAGATCGAGGAGAGTTTTTGGAGATACACAGGAATTATGCTAAAAATATTATTGTCGGATTTGCCAAGTTTAATGGTATGTCAGTTGGTATTGTGGCTAATCAGCCCAGCCAGCTTGCCGGTGTACTTGATATCGATGCATCCCGCAAAGCTGCACGCTTCGTAAGATTCTGCGATTGCTTTAATATTTCATTGGTTACACTGGTGGATGTTCCCGGATTCCTTCCGGGAAGTGCCCAGGAATTTGGTGGGATTATTATTCATGGGGCTAAATTGATGTTTGCCTATGGCGAAGCAACAGTTCCAAAGGTTACCATAACACTGCGAAAGTCATACGGAGGTGCACACGATGTAATGAGCTCTAAACAATTGAGAGGAGACATCAACTATGCCTGGCCATCTGCTGAAATAGCGGTCATGGGACCGAGAGGTGCCGTAGAGATACTGGAAGGGAAGAAACTTAAGGAGATAGAAGATCCTGATGAATTGAAAAAGTTTGTTGGAGAGAAAGAAGAAGATTACAGGAAGAAGTTTGCAAATCCTTATGAAGCAGCTAAATACGGATATATAGATGACGTAATCGAACCACGGAATACCCGGTTTAGAATTATAAGGGCACTACAAACGCTGGCTACTAAGAAAGAGATCAATTATCCCCGGAAACACACCAATATACCTTTGTAATCATGTATATATTGTTAGATAGTAATGTAAACCTTGAGACTCTGTTGATAGCTGCTGTGGGCTATGTCATAGTATTCTCGGCACTGGTTCTTCTTTTTGTTTGCTTTAATATTTTGCCAAAGCTTATTAATGCAAAAATTAAGAAGAGGAGCGCTAAGAAGGGAATTGAAATACCTGATACAGGCGGCATCTCAGGTGAAGAGATTGCGGCAATATCAATGGCATTGCATCTCTATTTCTCAGAGTTACACGATGAAGAGAGCGGAGTACTTACCATTAAAAAGGTATCTAAAACCTATTCTCCATGGAGCTCAAAAATTTATGCAGTCAGAAATCAGTTTAACAGGATGTAAACAATTACGGTAAATTATGAAGCAATTTAAATTCACAATACACGGAAACAGTTATGCAGTTGATGTAATGTCAATGGAAGATAATGTTGCACATCTTGAGGTGAACGGCACTCCATATAATATTGAAATTGAACGGAAGGTGAAGAAAACTAAAACACCAACCATCGTCAGGGCACCGCATAAGGGCCCCACAACACCGAAGATCGAGAAGAAAGAGGGAGGAACAGCACATGCCATCCTGGCACCACTTCCGGGAAGCATAATGGAAGTAAAGGTTAACGCGGGAGATATCATCGAAAAAGGACAACTCCTGATGATGATGGAAGCAATGAAAATGGAAAACCAGGTACTGGCTGACAGGAAGGGAGTGGTTGAAAAAATATTTGTAAGTCAGGGGGATACGGTGCTTCAGGGCGATAAATTAATTGCAATAATCTAAGTGATATGAGAAGAATTGTAACTGTTGGGGCAATTATCCTCGTATTGGTTGTAGTAAGGGTTCTGGTCTTTCCCGGACAAGCTTTTTCTAGTGGGCAAACTGATAATCAGACTAAAGAAATCGCTTTAGAACAATCAGATACTGAGAGTGAAGGCGCCTGGGATATTATTAAATATGGCCTGGGCCAGTTTTATAGGTATACTGGTGTCAGAAACGCAACTGCCGGTCACCTGATCATGATGGTCGTAGGACTATTTTTTATTTTCCTGGCCATTCGCTTCGATTATGAACCTTTGCTCCTTATTCCCATCGGTGCAGGAATTATCATAGGAAATATTCCATTCTTCCAGGCAGAGGGTGTTAACCTTCAACTGGGTATTTATGAAGAGGGAAGTGTAATGAATTATCTCTATTTCGGAGTAATGAAGGGGGTTTATCCCCCATTGATCTTCCTGGGAATAGGAGCAATGACAGACTTTTCATCACTAATCTCTAAACCACGACTCATGCTTTTAGGAGCAGCAGCCCAGGTGGGAATATTCCTGACATTCCTGGGAGCACTGGCACTTGGATTTACAACACAGGAAGCAGGTGCCATTGGCATTATTGGTGGTGCAGACGGACCAACTGCGATTTTCCTCTCTTCCCGTCTGGCTGAACACCTGATTGGCCCCATCGCTATTGCTGCATATTCATACATGGCTCTTGTACCGGTGATCCAACCACCAATCATGCGCTTGCTGACTAGCAAAAAAGAAAGATTGATAAGGATGAAGCCGCCCAGGGCAGTTTCACAGACGGAAAAAATTATGTTCCCATTGGTGGGACTCATTGTCACAGCATTTATTTCTCCAAGCTCACTGCCTTTGCTGGGAATGCTTTTCTTTGGAAACCTCTTAAAGGAGTCTACACGGACAAAAAGATTGGCAGATACAGCACGGAATTCCATGATCGATATTGTTACGATACTTCTTGGACTCACCGTTGGTGCTTCAACGCAGGCAGATATGTTCCTGACACCGGATTCCATGCTTATTTTCGGACTGGGGGCTGTGTCGTTTATGGTTGCCACAGCCGGTGGTATCTTATTCGCCAAGGTGATGAACCTTTTCCTTTCGAAAGAGAATAAACTGAATCCCCTGATTGGAGCCGCAGGTGTTAGCGCCGTTCCTGATAGTGCCCGTGTTGTACAAAACATGGGACTGAAGGAAGATCCTACAAATCACCTCTTGATGCATGCCATGGCACCAAACGTTGCAGGAGTCATTGGATCAGCCGTGGCTGCCGGTATCTTGCTGAGCTTTTTGTGGCAATAGGGAATATTTCTATTACTAAACTTATAGTGATTTACTTCCCCTCCTTTTAAAGGAGGGATACCCGCCGCAGGTGGGTGGGGTGGTTCCTGATGGTTGTTATTAAACATAGATTTCACATCATCATAGTGAAAGCAAGTTCCTAATTTTGTATAATTGAACAGTAGTTTATTAAAAATATGAAAAATATAGCTTCAGCAGGAAATAAGGGAGATAGAGTTCGCTCAGATTGCTATGTTGAAATTCAGCTGGCTGATTCGGGTGGTATTTCAATCGATCTGAAGAGTAAAGTAAGTTCCATTTTTGGCAAAGCCATCAAGAAACAGGTTATGGAAATATCTGATTTCTATGATGTTAAGAATGCAAACGTCAGCATAGTTGATGCCGGGGCCCTTCCATTTGTAATAGATGCACGCCTGGAGGCATGCTATCAAAAACTACTGGATACTGATAAGGAGTTTATCACTGAAATCATTTCAGAAAATCAAACACCCTCATCAAAAGAGAGTTTACGGCAATCAAGGTTATACCTACCGGGTAATTCTCCATCCATGATGATCAACGCCGGAATCCATAATCCACACGGCGTTATACTGGACCTTGAAGATAGCGTTGCCCCAAATAAAAAGGATGAGGCAAGAATTCTGGTTCGTAATGCACTCAGACAGGTTAACTTTTATGGTGCAGAGCGCATGGTCCGCATCAACCAGCTTCCCCTGGGACTAAAAGATGTGGAAATGATTGTTCCAAATCATGTGAATCTTCTCTTAATTCCCAAATGCGAAGATCCCGAAGAGATTAAGCAAGTTGAACAGGCGATTAAAGAAACATTACAGAATTCTAAACTGCAATATGACGTTTTTCTAATGCCCATCATTGAAAGTGCACTGGGAGTTGAAAATGCTTTTCGCATTGCCACGGCTTCAAACAAAGTAGTTGCTATGGCCATTGGTCTTGAAGACTATACTGCTGACCTTGGTGTACCGAGAACACAGTCTGGAGAGGAGTCGTTGTATGCTCGTACACGCATTGTAAATGCTTGTAAAGCAGCAAGTATACAGCCGATCGACTCTGTCTTTTCTGATGTTGAGGATATGGAGGCCCTGGCAGAGAATGTCAAAAAATCTAAATCCCTGGGGTTTGAAGGAATGGGATGTATCCATCCCAGGCAGATTAGTATTATTCACAAAGAGTTTATGCCAACTCCGGAAGAGATTGAGAAAGCGAGATGCATTGTATATGCCTATGAAGAAGCAAAGAAGAAAGGACTTGGAGTGGTAGCACTCGGCTCAAAAATGATCGACGCACCCGTTGTAAAAAGAGCACTACGCATTCTCAATCAAGTGGATAAATAAAAAAGATGATAATATTAAATATAATAACATAGAATTATAATACAATATATAGTTTAATAAACTTATAAAATATAATATAATTACAAAACATAATACCTCATTAACCCATTTTTCAACCTTCGTAGCTTTAGCGAAGAAGGTAACCCATTAACCCATTAACCCATTAACCCATTGACTCATTAACCCATTGACTCATTGAACCTCTATGAAAACACAACTCAACGCTGCCAACCGTCCCGTCCCAGAATCTATCAACGGAGTACCCTGTATACCTTACCAGGGAGTAGGTAAATACATTCCCGGGGGAGAGAAACATGGGCCTGTGATCCGTAGTATGGCCAATTACCCTGCAGATGGTAATAAACAGGTTAAATCTATAAAAGAAGCATTGATCAAGGCCGGGTTGAAAGACGGTATGACCATTTCTACGCACCATCATTTTCGAAATGGAGATTTTATTGCCAATACAGTATTTGATATAGCCCATGAGTTAGGAGTAAAGAACCTCAGGTGGTTTCCTTCTGCTTCATTTCCTTGTCATGAACACCTGATCAAATACCTGGAGGATGGAACCATACACCATATAGAAGGAAGCATGAACGGTCCATTGGGAAAATTTGCTTCTGAAGGCGGCATGAAGGGAATGGGGGTATTGCGTTCACATGGTGGGCGTTACCAGGCCATACAGGATGGAGAAGTGAAAATTGATATTGCAGTAATAGGAGCTCCTACAGCAGATCCCTTTGGAAATGCTAATGGCTTATATGGTGATTCTGCCTGTGGCTTGCTGGGATTTGCGCTGGCTGATTCACAATATGCAGATAAGGTGATTGTTGTGACAGACAATATGGTGGACTTCCCTTGCATACCCTGGCAGATACAGGGAAATTATGTGGATTTCACAGTGAAGATTGATAAGCTGGGAGATGCGGATAAGATCATCTCGGGAACGACAAAAATTACTAAATCTCCGGATAGATTATTGCTTGCGGAACTCACTGCGAAGTTTTGTGATACAGCAGGGATCATTAAAGATGGATTTTCATTCCAGAGTGGGGCAGGAGGCACCTCTTTGGCTGTGGGAGAGTACTTTAAGGAAATAATGAAGGAGAAGAACATAAAGGCCAGGTTTGCAAGAGGCGGCAGCAATAAGTACCTGGTCTCCATGCTCGAAGAGGGATTGGTTGACTATATCCTGGACGGACAGACTTTCGACCTGGAAGGGGTTAGATCTATGGCGGAGAATCCGGGCCACATGTGGACCAGCCCGTTTACCAGTTACAACTACCATGGTAAAGGGAATTTCGCCCAATTTGTGGATGTTGTCGTATTAGGAGCTACAGAAGTTGACCTTGACTTCAATGCCAATGTAGTAACACACTCTGATGGTTACCTGCTGCATGGTATCGGGGGTTGGCAGAACTGTTTGTTCTCTAAAACAGTAATTCTGCCTATTCCTCTGTTCAGGGACCGGATACCTGTAATACGTGATAGCGTGACGACTCTATGTGGTCCTGGTGAATTGATAGATGTAATTATTACAGAACGAGGAATAGCTATTAATCCTTTGCGCAAGGACTTACTGAAAGCAGTGAAGGACAGTGGCCTGCCGATAAAGACAATCGAGGAGCTTAAAGAAGAAGCTGACCGCATTTGCGGAATCCCCGAACCACAGGAATACGATGATGAAATTATTGCTGTCATTAAATGGGTGGACGGAACAGTGATTGATTCTGTGAGAAAGGTGAAAAAGTAGAGATAAAGCGCTTACTATTTCCCCATGCCAATCAACTGAAAAGGTGCCCAAAACAGTGGACTTCTATATTTTTGGAATGTGTCTAATTGTGCCTTTTGTAATGCTGATACTGCATCATCTTCCTGGAGATATTTGTAGAACTCGGTCATAAGATAAGCAGTTTGCTCATCTGCAACGCTCCAGAGACTGACAATGGTGTTTTTACTTCCTGCATATAAGATGGCCCTGCTTAATCCCACTACTTCGTCTCCTTCACTCAGCTCTCCAAGGCCGGTTTGACAAGCACTTAGTACAACAAGCTCAGCATTTAACGACAATTCAAATATTTCATTCACAGTCAGATAACCGTCATCTGTATCGCTGGGGTTGAAGAGAACAAAGGAAAACATGGGTTGCTTATGGTCCATAAAACCATGGGTTGCCAGGTGGATATATGCAAAGTTGGATGCATTTTCCTTGAAGTAGGTTTCTGTCGATTGTTCCTCATACCTCGTCAGCATTCCAGGTATCGTGTTACTGATATTTTCAAGCTCTGATTTTGTCCCGGGTAAACCGCTGAATTCTCCCAAAGCAAGATCACCTAAAGCCATGCCCAACATTTCGTCGCCCTCGATATTTGGCCTTTCCTGCATGGTGAATAAGCTGCTTAAGCTTGGTGTGTAGAATAGTTTATGTTTCTCTATTAAAAACTCGTTCTGAGCAGACAGCAGTGCTTGGAAGGGCAGGAGATGCAACACTTTGTGTGGAACAATACCTATGGTCTCAACACCTGATAATTCTTTCTCCATGGGGGCAATAAGCATTTGATATCCATCTTTTAATGTTTGAATGGAAAGATTCGAAGAGGAACTGAAGTCTTCATCCATAAAATCTGAATTTCGTCTGATGGCATTGCGACAATCAATGGTAATATTCATCAAAACTTCTTCAGAAGAAAAGATCTCTTTGCTAATAATCTTATCCTTCCTGATAATCCAGACAAAAGACTTTTCTTCACCTGTCCAGTAAACGATGAAAGCACTCTTATCATCTACCATCGATTGAAGCTTTTTCAGTTCAGGAGGTGCCACTGTTACCATGGATGCGTATTCAGGTGCTGCCAGTTTTAGCCGATGAATCAAATCAGTGTATTTTGACCTGGTAATGAGCAAGTCTTTTTCAATGACGGTCCTGCTGATTCTTTTGCCTGTACCAAGATCTTCTTTGTGTAACATTTTCGATAAGGCAAGAATTTGTAATCGGAGATCTTGCTCCTCCTCTGCCAATTCCTTGTTACCGTTCTCATGAATCGATATTTTCTTATTGCCAATCAAATCAAGGAAGGCCCTTGCTCTTGCTCTTTCGGAAAAATCAAAAGCATCTTCAGTGTCACCTTCTTGCATCAGGAGATTGATGAGTCGGTCGTACACCTTGATTTTATCGTTCACATACACACTCTTCAGTTCATCAATAGTTAGATTACCACGGATTTCTTCAATGATTGCTATTGATTGCTTATAAGCTTCGATGGCTTCCTTTGTTCGACCAGACTTCTCTTCAAGCTGTCCCAGCAGGAACTCGATCTGCCAGAGAGTTTCTGTTTGACGAGTATTGGACCTGGCTTCTTCCAGGAAAGTATAGGACGCTGTAGTATTTCCCATGTTCATTTGGGTCTCAGCCATCATCAACTTTACCATGGCTATACCTTCCAGGGAACCGGATTTATTAAATTCAGCAAGTGCCTTGTTGTACTGTCGCTGTGCAAAGGGATAATTTCTTCTCTTTAGCATCACATCACCCAACTTAAGATATGCAAGCCCCGCTGCAACCTGCGATCCTATTTCACTGAAATATGCAGCGGCTGATTTTGCTCTTCCTGTTCTAAGGGCAGCGGATGCATCAAAAGCAGCGGATGCAATACCTGAAGTATCCTGCAGCATAATTGCTTTTTCATAATAAGATTCTGCTTTCTCCGAATCTCCCAGTAATCCATATGTATCACCTGTCACCATTGTGGTCCAGACGATACTTGGAAGAATGTTGGATCGTTTTGCTTCTTCAATGGCCTCCAGCCGAAGCTCAATGGCTTCCTGGTATTCAGCTTTGTCTTCCGATATATCTGCTAGCAAGTGCAATTGCCTTGTTGAGTTTAATTCCAGTGATTTTGCAAGCTTTTCAGATCGTTTAACAAATACTTCAGCTTGCCATATCCTTCCTGTTTCATTGCTTATTTTTCCAAGTTGAAGGAAGCACTCCATTTGTCCCGTTTCATTATTCAACTGTTCATAGATCTTTAGGGCTGAGTTGCACTCTGCTTCAGATGTGTTAAACCTTCCCAGTACACTATTTACTTGGGATAGCGTAAGATAGGTGTCAGCTAGTGAACTAAGCTTCGTGCTTTTGATACTGGATTCAAGACCTTCACTTAATAATACAACACTGTCCAGGAAGGCAATCCCTTGTTTGAAATCACCCATATAGAGGTGCACCTTCCCAATTTCCCGGCAATCTTCAATAATCCCAAGCTGATGTTGCAGCATGGAATCCCTGCTTAATCCGTAGTGGGCATATTCCAGGGCTTCCCGATATTTTCCTTGTGCACCGTAGGCGTAAGATATCTTTCTGCAAATATTTGCCTCCACTTCCATGTTTCTGTATACACCCAGTTTCCTGCTTTCTGCAAGACTGCTTCTGTAAGCCAGAATTGCACTCTCATAGTCATGCAAGTTGCTCATTTCATCACCCTTCCTTTGTTGCTCTGTAACCAGTATGGATGGAGTTTTGCAGGAGTAGGAAAACAGCAATCCGGCCAGGATAAGGTATTTTGCAAAAATCTTCGCCAGCTTCAATCCTGTATACATAAGCAATGTTTTGTGATTAGAAAATATATTGCACAATGAGTCTGTAGGTGGGGTCTGCGGGAATCAATTTACCCATTAATGGTATTGTAACTCCCTGAACAAGACGCAATTGATTTACCTGGAAATGTATGTACGGCATGAGCATAAGCCTCCATTTTGTATTATCTAAAGTGATGTTGTCAATTACTTCTCTGCCAATATGCGTATAATAGAGTTCATTCGTCATGCATATCCAGTCATTAAGATGAAAGTTAACGCCTCCTGCGGCATAGAATACAGTTGCTGACCTGAATGGATAAGGCAAATCTCCGGGAAAAAATACTTTTTCTCCTCCAAAACCGTAGTCAAAACCTGTATAGAATGAAAAAGAATAAGGGTAGACTATTTTTTTGGCTTGAATATCAACGGCGAGTGCAAATTCTCCTGAACCAGTTGGTGTATCAAAAGTTAAGCTGTCTTCTGAAATGTTTCCTGCATTTTTTCTTCCGGTTGGCAGGTATGCCGTTGTTCTTATTGTGATTGCCGGTATATAATCTGATTCTTTAATAAGCTGGGTGAATATCCCTGCAGATAAATCACCAAAGCCAAAGCCCAATTCTGCATAATTTCTTTGAAGAATGGCATAATTCTCAAGTTCTATTGAGCGAAAACCAGGGTCATCAAATAACTGCACACTTTCAACTTTGTCCATGTGATATGGAATATACAGGTTGGCCTGGATTCGGTCAGTAATTCCATATTGAACCGACAAACCAAATGATGCTGCGCGGGCTATCGCTGAGCCAGGAATGAAGATTTTATTGGCATCCTCATCATATATTGTTCTGAAGCCGGTATATTCCCATGAAGTACCAACCCTCAAAAATCCCTGTCGCAATGTTGCAGGTTCAGTCACAGCAGTTAGTTGCTTAAGTTCAGAAGGAAGAAACTGATCTTCATTTTGAGCAAGCAGCGTTGAACTCATGAATACTAGCAGCCATATGATAATTTGTCGTTTCATTTCATTTTTCTCAAGCTGGCTTTAATAATATTTGTTCTTCAGTGGTACCATATTATACACTACGGCTAATGATACATTAAAATCAGAGTACGTATTTTTTCCATTTACGGGAATATAAAGCTGTTGTAGAATTCTCAGGTGTGTGGAGACCTGGATTTCAAATCCGGTTTTGATAAATCCTGCAGAAGAAGTAGTTAATGATACTTCCTGACCGCTTATATTCGTCCATCCCGGGGTCTCCATAAAATAGTCGTATCCTGCATTTACTGCGAACCAGGGATATACCTGTGCCACTACCTGTGCATTCCCATATAGCATTCCTTTTGGATGCATGAAATGCCAGAGTTTCCAGTGAACAAATTCTTCACCATACCTGCGTGTCACCCAGGTGTATGTTTCTACATCAGAAAATGGGTTTTGCATTTGAATCTTACCTGAGAAGCCAATCTTTTCCTTGACATACTTCACTTGAAGTCCAGCATTATAAAACACGGCTGGCGAGCCGGCAGCTGGATTAAACTCATAGTATACCTGGTAGGGTGTAGAAGGATTACTTTCATCTTCAAGAACAATGGAATGGGTAGGAATTTTAGTATGCTGGGAAGATACAGGTGTTAAGATTCCACCGAAAATGAGCAAGTCTAATCCGGAAACGATTTCGGGAAGCCTGTATTTTAATTTAAGGTCAAGGTTTGATATCCCATACTGGTGGTAAGTACGATCTTCAGAACTGATACCTGGACGATTGTCGATGTAGTAGGTGGGCTCAGTTTCAAACCTGTTCTTGTAGCCAATACCGGCAGAAAACTCCAGGTGTTCCAGTATTCCATAGGACATCTCAAAGCTATAGCTGTTTTCAATCATGCTAATACCTCTTTCAGTAAATGGTAATCTTACACCTGACTGATCGAAAATCGTATTGCTGTTCAGATGGGAATATCCTCCATATAATTGTAAAAATCCCTTGTGCAATGTCAATGGACGAGATATGGATGGCTCTGTTAAAAGATCATATACATTTTTTGTTTGCCCCTGTGCAACGAAGGAGCAACAAATGAAAGAAATTGCTATGAAGATAATTCTCCTCATAAAAAATGTAATTATTTACCGATAGCAGGTGTATATTTCGCCAGCCCATTAGAAAAACCTGCAAACCATATCGATCCAAACGGATCAATAGCAATATCCGTGATAGTTATTTCCTGTAATCCATCTGAAACACCAAATGAACGCATGCCAACACCATCGTATCGAGTAACCCCTTCACCTATGGTTCCAATCCAAATATTTCCCCGGAGGTCCCCAATGATTGAAGTTACCGCTACAACTTGTGATCCATTATATAAACCCATGTCCCGGACTTCAGTATCAACCCTGATGATATGGTCACTGTAATAATCTCCAATCCAGGTATCACCAAATCCATCGCAAAACACAGCAGTTACAGTATCTGAGAGTAATCCGTTTCCTGTGGTGTAAACTATGGTATCAGACCCATCTATGGCATACATTCCACAATTTGTCCCTGCCCATATTAATCCATCATATCGTTGATCAATAGCATTAATTTGATTTCTTTCTGTACATGTATAATCAAATATCTGTTCAAAGTCATTGACTGATGTAAGTTTAATAAGACCGGCATTATAGGTACCTATCCAAATATTGCCGCTTAATGCAGGCATTATTTCGGTAATAAATGCACCCTCAAGAATTGGAAGATTCGTAAATGTATTGTTTTGGTAAATAGAAAGCCCGTTAAATGTCCCTACCCATATTTGCTCACCATATTGCGCAATAGCTGTAACGTAGTTGTCAGGAAGCCCATCATTCGTAGTATAAGTGATCCAGCTTTCTCCGTCATATTTCAACAAGCCATCGCTGTATGTGCCTGCCCATAGGTTGCCCTTGCTATCAGCCATCACGCATACTATGCTATCGCTTGCTAAACCATTACTGGCATTAAAATATTCCCAGCTATCAAGCTCATTTTCTTTTGGGAGGTCTTCAAAGGAGTCACAGCCTGACACCAGGGCAAACATTGCAAATAGAACCAGGTATTTAGCTTGATGAACTCTCAAATCAGGTTTACTTTATCAGCACTTCCCGGTCTACCGGATAAAATTGCTTTGATGAACTGGTAATCTCGCTATTTTCAATGGTTTTGAGGTGGCTCTTTGATGTATTTGGAATAAAATCGCAGTCAATACCATAGGCATTGAGCTCATTCTGTGTCAGGGGGGTCGAAGTATATGCGGCGAACAACCACATTCCATTATCAGTCTGTTTAAAAACAATTATGTAGTAGACCTGTGCTTCAAGATTAAAAAAGAAAGCGATCCCCTCATTGTTGGTGGTCTCTGAGAACTGTGGTTCTTCAACATTTTCCCAGTCAGATTCATTGTCATAAACCCATATATCACAATCGTTTATAGGAGTTTCTCCATCATCCTCGAAGATGACAAGTCCCAACACTGTGGCTTCATTTATTACGATGGTTTTAGTAAGCAACTCGCTACTTTTTTCATTTGTAGCTGTGAGTGTTATATCATAGCTGTCTGCCTCCCAATAAATATAATTAGGATCCATTGTGCTCGCGCTTCCTCCATCACCAAAATCCCATGAATAGCTTGTCGCATCCAATGATTCATTTGTAAAGAAAATTGTATCTCCCCATTCAGGATTTACTGTTGGCTCGAAAGAGAATGCCGGAGTTGGTGCTTTCACACAACTCTGAATCAATAGAACACTTACAACAATAACAATTACAGACACTAATGAGGTCCGGTTTTTTATGGATTTCATAATAAATTGAGTTTGATTTTTATCCAAGTTAGGTATTTGCGGATTGAATATCAAATAGTGTTTGATAGATGTTTCGTTTTCGCAGATCGATTTTGTACTTTTATTTCATCCTCAAATAAGATATTTCATTTTTTAAGTTGTAGCATGCAACATTCAAAATTAGCTATCGTCTTTAACCTGACAGAATGAAAAAATTGAACTACCAGGACGTCAATATAAAACTAATAAATGCTTGTCGCAAAGGCGATAGTAAGGCGCAGTTTGAAATATACAAGCTCTATTATAAATCGATGTATAATACAGCGTTCAGGATGCTGGGAGACAGCGCAGAGGCAGAGGATGTGATGCAGGAAGGGTTTTTAAGTTGTTTTCAGAAAATTGACACATATAGGGGAGAGGTTAGTTTTGGTGCCTGGTTAAAAAAGATAATTGTTAATCGTTCTTTGGATATAATTAAGACGAGGAAAGCAGTGATTTCGATTGAAGCAAGTCAGGTTGATATAGCTGATGAGTCATCTGCAGGGTTTTCAGAGATACCTGATAATCTGGACGTTGAAATGATTAAAGAAGCCATTTACTCTCTTCCTGAAGGTTACAGAATAGTGTTGTCTCTTTACCTGCTGGAAGGATATGATCACGAAGAAATATCAGAAATATTAAACATAACAAACGCTACATCAAGGACACAGTTTCATAGGGCGAAGAAAAAATTAACAGAATTGATAAACGAATTAAAAGCAGTATCATGAGCGATCTGGAAAAATATATCATAGAAAATCGGGACAAATTTGTCGCCGATGAGCCGGATGTAGGTCATTTTGATAGGTTCAGCGCAAAACTCAAGGAGGGTAAAAGACCAGCCAGGAAGTTGCGTTTCCATCATGTGATGCAAATCGCGGCTTCTTTCGCTATCCTCCTTGCCTCCGGAATTGTCATAGTAAAATCCAGTAAAGCAAAGGCAAAGTTAGCAGTTGTAGAAGTTCCTGCGCAATACCAGGAAACTCAGAACTACTACATGCACCAGGTAAATAGCAGGTATGATGAGATTGAATCCATCAGTTTTACTGAAGCCGAGGAGAAAGAGATGTTACTGAAAGAGCTACTGGAGATGGATTCGTATTACCAGGAGTTATTGGTGGATCTTAATGCAAATCCTGGCGATGAACGCGTAATTTCTGCACTCATAAAGCATTACCAGATGAAAGTCGTGGTAATGGATCAAATTATAGAACAATTAAAAAAGTTTAAACAACCAAAAAGTGTTAGTAATGAAAAATCAAGTATTTAATTCGAAGAGTTTATTCCTGTCCTTGCTCCTGATTATCGGTATAAGCTTTTCTCTCTCAGCTCAGAAAGAAGTCAAAAAAGAGATTTCTGAAAGCTATAAGGTCAGCCAGGACTTTACCCTCGAGGTCGAGAATAAGTATGGTAGCATTGATATAGTTAATTGGGATAAGAAAGAGCTTGAAGTGGTGATTGAAATGGTCGTTAAGGCCCCATCTGAAGAAAAAGCACAGAAAATCCTTGACAAAATTGATGTCGATATCAATGAGTCAGGGAATGGTGTTGCTTTTGTGACTCAGATGGATATCAAAAATATGGGAAATAAAATCAATGTTGAGGTAAATTACAAAATTAGTGCACCCAGCTCCATCAATGCGAAATTGACCCAAAAATACGGTGGTATTTTTATTGAGGAGCTTACTGGAGACGTTTCCCTGGTTATTAAGTATGGTAATTTGATGGCTCAATCGCTGGTGAATAAAAAAGACAATGTGAATGAACTCGTCCTTGCCTATAGTAATGCAGAAATTGCAGAAGCAGGTAAGCTTGAGGCGAAGCTTGCCTATTCTGAGATAAAGCTTGAATCAGTTGGTAGTTATGAAGGTAAATTAGCTTATTCTAAGTTAGCCGCCGTAAACCTTACTGGTAAATTGGTGTTAGATGCTGCTTATTCATCCGTAAAAGTTGAAAATGTTGTAGCTGGATTTAAGACAATTAATGTTACAGCCGCTTATGGTAATGTGAAAATAGGAATGGATGCAGAAGCTGCATATACTTACGAAATGGAATCCAAATATGGGGGTCTGAACGCACCTGCAGGGGCTGTAAAAGTTAGTGAGAATGACCATGACCATGGCCCTGATCATCATAAAGCAGTGAAGGGATCTGTTGGTAGTTCTCCTACAGGAAAAGTTATTGTTTCAGTTAAATATGGAAATGCATATCTGAAATAGAAGTTTAATAGACTGGTTTTTTTAACACTCCCTGGATTTTATTAAATTTAGGGAGTGTTTCATTTAAAACAATCCTATGTCCAACTCTATAAAAATTTTCGCATTGCTGATCATGGCTGTCAGCATCATCTCAGCGTGTAATTCACAAAATGATGCTAAAAAAGAAACTATTCCCGGCAAACAATATGAATATGCACTGGTAATACATGGTGGTGCCGGTTATGCAACTCCTGAAAAATTGGGTCCAGGGGGAGAAAAGGCCTATGAAATGGCCTTGGATTCAGCACTGCATATTGGAATTGAGGTTTTGAAGTCGGGAGCCAGTAGCTTAGATGCAGTGGAAAATGTAATTGTATACCTGGAGAATAATCCACTATTCAATGCGGGGAAAGGTGCAGTTTATACCAGCGAAGGGAAGGTTGAATTAGATGCGTCTATCATGAACGGTGCAGATCTCAATGCGGGAGCAATAACAGGGATAGAGCATGTGAAGAATCCGATAAAAGCAGCAAGAGCAGTGATGGAAAACTCAGTACATGTGATGTTTTCCGGACACGGAGCTACTGAATTTGCAAAGACACAGGATCTTGAAATTGTCGATCAGGATTACTTTTTAACTGAATCAAGTAAGAAGGCCCTGGAGAAAGCTCTGAAAGCTGATAAATTCGGAACAGTGGGTTGTGTTGCCCTGGATAAGAATGGCAACCTTGCAGCAGGAACGTCAACAGGTGGTATAACTAACAAGAAACATGGGAGAGTAGGAGATGTGCCCGTAATTGGCGCAGGAACTTATGCCAAGAATAGTGTTGCTGGGATTTCATGTACCGGACAGGGAGAGTTCTACATCAGGATAGTTGCCGCCCATGAAGTTGTTTCACTCATGGACTACCAGGGGATGTCGGTAGAAGAAGCCGCCCAGGATGTTATCTTTCGTCAACTCAAACCCTTCGATGCCAAGGGGGGTATCATCTGCCTGGATCCCATGGGAAATGTAGCTATGGAATTCAATACCTCAGCCATGTTCAGGGCTTACGGAAATTCCGACGGCGATGAAATCGTGAAGATTTTTAAATAATTTTTCGTAGAGACGCGCCATGTGGCGCGTCTCTACAAATCAGCTCAACCTTTCCTTAAATGGCAAAAACGTCATGAAATCCGCATGATGCACTACATACGCCTCCGTGGATCTTTTCACCATATTCCCTTCACCCGCATGGGTGGCAATAATATGACAAACCTCTGGTGGAATATTGCATGATTCTGCAAGGGAGACACCGGAAAATGGATGTCTCAGGTATTTTCCATACATTCCCTGTATTGCCTTACCATTCTCATCCAAAACATACTCCAATAATTTCCCCACATCAGCCAATATCGCTCCCGCTATGAGTACATCCATATTTACAGGTAGTTCATCTTTGAAGAACTCATTCATTTTGATGCCACTTTCCCTGGCAATGTGAACTACCGCTCGCTTATGATTCATGAAGCTTACCTTGAGATCAGGACCGCATAAAAGAGTGAAGGGTATTCGTTGTAGATCACCGGGTGAAAGTACACTCTTTGATAGTGCCAGTTCCCAAACTGCAGCGGTCTTTTCCCTCAATCCCGGGTCTTCGATCCATTCTAATTCGGGCCAGAGTGTCAATACATCTTTATTAATGCTCATGATGTTTAATTATAGTTTAGCAATAATAGCATCAGCCATTTGTGAGCTTGATGCTGCTCCCTTTTCGCATACATCCGGTTTTCCTGTCATCTTCATCATATCATAGGTCTTGACCTTGCCTTCTTCAATGACCATCGCTACTGACTTTCTTATCCTGGCAGCTATAGCATTTTCACCAATATGGTCTAGCATCATGCAGGCAGATTCGATCATGGCAATTGGATTCACTATGGAAGTCTCATAATTTGCATACTTGGGTGCTGATCCGTGTGTAGGTTCAAATACAGCCACTTCTTCTCCAATATTAGCACTGCAGGCAAATCCTAATCCTCCTATCAAACCGGCAAATCCATCAGAAACAATATCACCGAACATATTCCCTGCCACTATAACCCCATAATTTTCAGGGTTTTTGGTAAGCCACATCATCTGTGCATCAATATTTGTGTTCCAGAGTTCAATTCCCGGGTAATCACTGCGCTGAATCTCTTGTGCCAGTTTATACATCATCCCTGAGGTTTCCCTGATAACGTTGGGCTTCTCGCAAACGGTAACGCTCTTATACCCGTACTTTTCTGCATAACTGAATGCAGCCCTAAGAATTCTCTCAGTTGCTTTCCTGGTAAAAATCCTTGTGGAAATACTCAGTTCTTCTTTTGGAGTTTGTCCGAAGTTTTTAACAAAGCGGGGATGCGTTAAAAGTGCATTGTACACTTCTTCAGGTGGATTGCTCCACTCAACACCGCCATAGAGTCCTTCTGTATTCTGACGGAATATAGTTACATCTACCAGGGGTTCTTCAATATCATTGTTCTTACCTCTTCTTATAAAGTTAAGTGGATTTCCTTTGTAGGTACGACATGGCCTGATACATATATCCAGGTTGAAGTGCTGCCTTAAACCTACAATTGGACTGGAGTATATTAATCCCTTGTCCCGGAATGAAGGATCCAACTCTTCCACTGCCTCATCCTTTGGCTTGGAAGTGATGGCTCCAAACAGTCCGATTTTATGCTTTTTAAGTAGCTCAATGGTTCTGTCTGGTAGGGGATTACCTTCTTTTTTCCAAAATTCCCAGCCAATATCACCTTCTACATATTCTGCACTAAATCCTGCTTGATCCAGTACCCTGATTGTTTCGTTGAGAACGGTCCTTCCAATGCCGTCTCCCGGTAGAGCCACGATTGTTCTTTTTTTCATATTGTATAATACGCTATAGGTTAATGATTGTTTATTATCTTTGCTAAAAGTATTACAAATAATCAACCCGTTATTTGCTGTACGATAGTTTTTTACCAAAATATATTGCATAACATCTTTACTGAAGTTGTGCTGATAATAATTTATATATGAAAGAGTTAGAGCCAAAGGAATTGTGGGGATATTTTGATGATATTTTAAAAATTCCTCGTATATCTAAAAATGAAGAGAAAATCCTTCTATACCTTGTTGAATTCGCTGAAAAATATGGATTGCCTTACAAAAAGGATGGTGCCGGTAATTTGCTTATTAGCAAGCCTGCCACTTCAGGGTTTGAGAACCGTGAAACAATAATTCTTCAAAGTCATATCGACATGGTAGGAGAGAAGCTTTCTGAAAGCAATCACGATTTCTACAAAGATGCGATTGAAGCAAGGATCGTTGACGGATGGGTGAAAGCCAAAGGAACTACACTTGGCGCCGATGATGGAATTGGCGTTGCTGCATCACTCGCTGTTCTTTCTTCAAATACACTAAAGCACGGCGCCATTGAGTGTTTGTTTACGTCTGATGAAGAAACAGGGATGACAGGAGCTTTTGGTTTGGAAGCAGGATTCATGGAAGGTAAAATTCTACTGAATCTGGATTCTGAAGATGAAGGGGAGATTTTTATCGGATGTGCCGGTGGTATTGATACTGTTGGAAAATTTACCGCGTTAACGAAAGTTACGAAGAAAGATAAAGTTGCAAGGAAAGTTAGCATTGATGGATTGAAAGGTGGACATTCAGGTGATGAGATTCATAAAAATCATGCCAATGCCATCAAGCTTTTGAATAGATTTTTGTGGAATGCAGACCGGAAATTGCCACTACACCTAGCTGCCTTTGAAGGTGGGAAGCTGCGCAATGCTATTCCAAGAGATGCAAGTGCAATTTTGGTAATGACGGTAGAAACAGCCAGTTTATTTGATGAATATTTCCAATCATTTAAGGATTATGTTAGTGCTGATATTCTTTCTTTTGAACCTGGGTTTATCATGGAGCTTCAAGTTGTAGACTTGCCCAAAACACGCTTTACAAGGGCCTTTCAACGAGACTTTATGAATGCTATTTATGCTCTTCCGCATGGAGCCATGACCTGGACGCAGGATATGCCTGACCTGGTGGAAACTTCATCTAATCTTGCACTTGTAAGAACAATAAAAGGTAATATTATCGAAGTAGTCACAAGTCAGAGAAGCTCAGTAGATACTGCAAGGAGAGATATTGCTGATCATATAAATGCCCTTTTTACGTTGGCAGGAGCAGAGGTTGTGCACTCTGATGGCTATCCGGGTTGGAAACCTAATATGGATTCTGTAATTCTTAAGATTTCAGAGCAGGTGTATAAAGATATATTTAAATCTGATCCTGAGGTAAAGGCCATTCATGCCGGACTGGAATGTGGACTGTTCCTTGAAAAGTATCCTGAACTTGACATGATTTCGTTTGGTCCCACCATTAAAGGAGCTCATACCCCGGAGGAGAGAATAGAGATCGAAACCGTAATGAAATTTTGGGATTTCCTTGTTGCACTTCTTAAGGAAACGCCCCTGGCAAATTAATCTATTCTACAACTTCAAATTCGCTTTTTGTAACTCCGCAAACCGGACAACTCCAGTTGTCCGGAATATCTTCAAATGCAGTTCCCGGAGCAATCCCTGAATCTGGATCACCTTCAACCGGATCATATACGTATCCGCAAACTTTACATTGGTATTTTTTCATTGTCGGCATTTTTTAATTAAAATCCTAAACGTAGGGACGTAATTTATTGTGTCCTGTAATTTATTGTGTCTTGTAATCTATTGCATGTAAAATAGGGATTTTCCCTCTCACTTTCTCACCTTCTCACCAAATATTCCCAACATCACCACCATCCCTGTTACAACCTCACCACTCTCATAGTTAAATTCAGATCCGGCAGCACTGTGTGGAATCATGAAGATGACAAACAGCACGACCGCGGCTAAAATAACCAACCACCTGCACACTTCTTTGCGATTAAAGGCAAGCGCCAGGATCCAGAATATGACAGATACCATCATCTTGGTATCCGTTAAGTCTCCGCCGAATGGCCAGCCGGTCCAGAATTCACCAAAAGCATATTTCTGCATGATCGGGCCGAATATCAGACCTGCAACTACTAACAAAACAAGTGTAATGATGCTATGCTTTTTATATGAAGGGATTTTCCATACTGCCAGGATTCCTGTTGCATTTGACCAGAGCATAGCCAGGAAGATCAACAATACATGGGGAATCATTACCCAGGCAGGAACGCTGCCTCGGTATCGGATAACAGTATTCTCTTCTTGCTTAAAAACAATGGATTGATCTTCATTGAATAACTCCAAAGAATATTCTAATTTTCCTGCATTGGGCTGAGATGGAAGCAAGACCTTCAGTGTATCGTTACTTCTATGCAACTGAAGCGTATCCCATAACTCATTGGTGGGATATCTTCTATATATCACTCTGCCGGAGATATCCTCAGGCATCTTAAGTTTAATACTAAAATCTGCCACTCCCTGGTTTGTTCTGGGTAGTTTAAGCTTAATGATGCTGTCGCAGTGTATAAACTCATATTTTACCGGCTGAGTCGGTCCGGATATTCTTTGATAGTATCCAGCTGCTATGGTTATGAATACAGCAATAACCCAAATCAGTGTCTTTTTTAACTTCATGGTTTTTTCTTAATCAAAGTTGAATGAGAAGCTCTATCTCCTCCTTGTCTCTCTCTACCTTCACGATTACTGATTGTCCGGCTTTGAGTTGCCCCAGGCGCTCCATATAATCATAAATATTACCCACTCTTTTTTCATCCACTTGCTTGATGATATCACCACCTTGCATCCCTGCAGCAGCAGCAGGTTTTCCTTCGGTGACAAAGGTGACAGGCATGCCTTCATTCCCGTCGTAGGTCATGTCAGGCATTAATCCAAATGTAATGCCACCCCTCCTGCCTCTAGAGCTGGATCCGGTTTTTGGGCCAGCTTCTGTGAATTCAATTTTCTCAGGCATGTTGGCAAGCTCCAAAGCAATATCAGATACAAAATATAATAGTTCTTGCATACCTTCAAAATTGATCTTTGAAATATCATCAGCTGGCGTGTGATAGTCTGTGTGTGCTCCGGTAGAAATGAACAGTACCGGAATATCTTTCGCATAAAATGAAGAATGGTCAGAAGGACCATATCCTGCTTCAGAATATTTTAAGCTGAAGTTATAGGCAAGGTTAATGGTATCAATCAATGCTCGGAATAGGGGAGAAGTGCCAATGCCTCCAATCTGTAATTGGCGATTCTCATTTAATCTTCCTATCATATCCATGTTAATCATAGTTTGCACCTTTTCCAGATCTATGGTTGGATTCTCGGCAAAATACTTCGATCCGATCAATCCCATTTCTTCACAGCCAAAAGTCAGGAAGGAGAAACTTCTGGCGGGTGCTTTTGAACCAATATATTCTGCAAGTTCCAGAACACCTGCAACGCCTGATGCATTATCATCAGCTCCATAATGAATTGCCACTGTATCTGGTTGTCTTGATGAAGTTCCCTCTCCTCCCCATCCAAGGTGATCGTGATGGGCTCCGATAACCACTATCTCATCTGCCATGGAATCAACACTTCCAATTACCATGGCTGTTGAATTAAAACTTGGTGTTGTCGTGGTAGTAATTGCCGTATGGGCTGTAAATTCAATAGCCACGGGAAATACTTCAGGAATTTCCTTTGTCTCAGGACTAGCATCCAGCATAGGGAATTCTTCTGCTTTGAGCATTTCAAGAGCCAGTTTCCTACTTATCATAATGGCCGGAATCGGGACCTCAAGCCGCTTTATGTCAGACTGCTTCGGGCAGTCTATGCCCTCCTCACCCTTGCTTATAAATACGATTCCTGCAGCACCATGATCAGCTGCTCTAAGCGCTAAAGATCTAAGATTTATATAAGCATCCTGACCCGATTGCATGGGATCTTCTGAACTGTATTCTGAAAAAATCATCAACCATTTATCCTTAATCTGCTCTTCAATTTCTTGCTTCATATCAAAAAAATCTTTCAAGCTACCGGCAAATACAATTGCTGCGGAAAGTGTATCATTTGCACTAAATCCCATCGGCATAAAAGAGGATTTCTTATTATACTTGATTGTAACATCCGCATAAGAGATGCTATTGGTCTCATCAAATTCAATCCCCTTGGCGATATCAAAATATTGTATGCCCTTTTCAGCTTGCAGTATAGCTCCTGCATTTTTCATTTCCCCAGACAAATACTTTGCAAGTATTACATCTTCAGGTGTACCCGGATACCTTCCCTCGAGATTATCAGTTGCGATGTATTCTAAAATTGATTGCAATTCCGGGAGAGTAATTTCCTCTTCAACTTTTGGCTGACATCCCGCGCCAATGAGAATTATTGTGAGTAAGAGCACAAAAATATTTTTATTCATTTTTCCAGATTCTAAAAGCGTTTAACATAAGGAATACAAAAATAGCCAAAAAAAACTCATATAAAACTTGCTTAGTATATATGTAAAATATATTTTTACAGAAGTGTTTGACATTATTGTCAGACGATATTGTAAAACTCTGTTGTCAATTATGGAATTAAATACACACACAGAAATCAAAATCCTGGAGGCGGCTGAAAAAGTTTTCTACAGGAAGGGTAAAGCTGGTGCATCCATGCAGGATATAGCCGATGAAGCTAGCATTACCAGGACATCCCTGAACTATTATTTCAGGAGCAAAGACATCTTGTTTGAATCTGTATTCAGGAAGGCCATGGGGAAATTTGTACCCTCAATTGCTGGCATGATGAATGAAGATCTTTCTTTTGAGGAATATCTTCCAAGTATGGTCAATACAATCATTGACACTATGATTGAGAACCCGCAAATTCCAATTTTTGTATTGCAGGAACTGTCATCAAATCCTTCCAGGATGCCTGAAGTGATGATGGATCTTGGCATAAAGCCAGAGACAACATTAAAGAAATTTGAGGAGGATCCAAAGTATAAAAATTTAGCTATTGATCCTCGCCAGATCATAATTAATATCATTAGTCTATGCATATTCCCATTTGCTGCGCGCCCGGTAGTTCAGACAATCTTTTATAACAATAATAAAGAAGAATATATTGCCGCTATGCAGCAGAGAAAAATAATCATTCCGATGATGATTGAGAAACTATTAAATATTTCATAACCATGAGATTAAAACTTACACTATTACTATTGCTAATTCCATTGTTTCTTAGCGCGCAGGATACCTTGACATTAACTACTTGCCTTGAGGAAGTCGTAGAAAACTCCCCACGTTTAAGGGATAAAAACTTAATCGATGAGCAGGGGCAATTGACCATGGATAACATCCGTACCAACTGGTATCCTCAATTGATGTTAAATGGGAAAGCCAGCTACCAATCAGATGTGGTAAGCATTGAGATGAGTGATCCCTCGTTGCCATTTAGCTTTCCTGATATGCCTCATGAGCAATTTGGCTTGAACCTCGATGTGCAGCAGACTATTTATGATGGAGGTATGTCGAAGCAGAAAAGGCAATATGAACAAGCAATAACTGCATCTGAGATTCAGCGCGTTGACGTTGATATTTATGGCTTGAAAGAGCAGGTAACCGGCATTTATTTTTCCGTCCTGGTGCTGCAGGAAAACAGGGGCAACCTTGAGATTGCCATGAAGAATTTAAAAGCCCGCGAAGAGATGCTTGCCTCTGCAGTTGCTAATGGTATCGCCATGGAATCGGATTTGAACGTATTGAAAGTTGAAGTGCTAAAGATTTTACAATCGTTTTCGGAACTGGATGCTGCCAAACAAGGAGCAATTAAAATGTTATCAATTTTTATGGGGAGAGATTTAACCAGGCATACAATACTGGAACAACCCTATATGGAACTTGCTCCCGGAGATGATATTAAAAGGCCTGAATTAGAGTTGTTTAATCTACAATCTGCAACCCTGGAAGCTGGGAAGGAACTGGCTTCTTCCAAAAGGTTGCCACTGGTGTATGCATACGGACAGGCAGGTGTGGGTATGCCGGGATACAATATGTTGAATGATGAGGTGGATTCATATTATATGGTGGGAGCAGGTTTGAAATGGAATATCTGGGATTGGAATAAAACGAAGAGGGAAAAACAAATTCTGGAAAAGAGGAAACTGATGATTGAGAACTCAAAAGAAACTTTTTCTATGAATATCCAGGCGGGAATGGATAGGGAGTATGAAAATATGGAGCATTTCTCCAATGTGCTAAAGCTTGATGATAAGATGCTGGAGATGAGAATGGATATAACCAAAAATGCAGCATCGAAGCTGGATAATGGAACCATATCAGCGACAGATTATGTACTGGAGTTAAATGAAGAAAGCCTGACTCGCATCAAAAGATCTACACATAAGCTTCAGTTAATGAAGGCAATAGCGAATTACAACTTATTAAAAGGAACATTATAATGACAAATACTATGAAACGATTAACATTTCCATTTATGCTTTGCGTCATGTTGGTATCCTCTTGCAACAACGACCAGGATCAATCAGATGCCTTTGGGAACTTCGAAGCCGTTGATGTGATGGTTGCAGCTGAAGCCCAGGGAAAACTTATTGCATTTACTCCGATGGAAGGACAAGAAATTAACGAAGGAGAGATTGTGGGCGTAATTGATACCACGCAACTATTTTTAAAGAAGCAACAACTCCTGGCTGCTATTACAACCTTACAGACTAAAGTAAAAACACTGGATGCACAGGTTAAGGCAAACGTAGTGCAAATGGAAAACCTTGAAAGAGAATATAATCGTCTTTTAAATTTACTGGAAGACGGAGCTGCAACATCAAAGCAAAAGGATGATATGGACGGGAATATCAAGGTTTTAAAAGCTCAGATCGCTGCCCTCGAAACACAAAAAGCAACAATTTCGGCTGAGAGAAATACTCTTAAAATTCAGATAGCCCAGGTGAATGATCAAATAAAAAGATCTCAGGTAAAAAATCCTATTTCCGGTGTTGTACTGCAGAAATACAAGGAGCAGGGAGAAATTGTAGGGGCGGGACAAAATCTTTACAAAATTGCCGACCTGGATAAACTGATATTACGCGTCTACGTCAGTGGAGATCAACTTAGCACAGTGAAGATTGGTGAAGAAGTGACTGTGAGGATAGACGGGACTGAAGGAATTGAGGAATTGCCTGGTTTAGTTACATGGGTCTCTTCACAGGCCGAGTTTACACCAAAGATCATTCAGACGAAAGAGGAGAGGATCAACCTGGTATACGCTGTTAAGGTAGTGGTTGAAAATGATGGCATGCTTAAGATTGGAATGCCGGGTGAAATCAAATTATAGCAATGGCATTTGAATTAGAAAACATATCAAAATCGTATGGGGATATTCAAGCCCTGAAAAACATAAATCTAAGCGTAAAGGATGGTGAGATTTTTGGTATCCTGGGACCTGATGGAGCCGGTAAATCAACCATGTTTAGAATCCTGGTTACCCTCCTCCTGGCTGATAAAGGAAGAGCTTCAGTGAAAGGACTGGATGTCAGGAAGGATTTTAAGGAGATACGAAAGATAATTGGATATATGCCTGGCAGGTTTTCCTTGTACCAGGATTTGACTGTCAGGGAGAACCTCGAATTTTATGCCACCGTATTTGGTACTACTATTGAAGAAAACTACGACCTGGTAAAAGATATTTACGCTCATATAGAACCCTTTGAAAGCCGCAAAGCAGGAAAACTATCGGGAGGCATGAAGCAAAAGCTGGCTCTTTCTTGTGCATTGATACACAAGCCGGAAGTGCTAATACTTGATGAGCCAACCACAGGTGTGGATGCGGTATCCAGGAAAGAATTTTGGGATATGTTAAAAAAGATTCAAACCCAGGGAATAACCATACTGGTTTCCACACCCTATATGGACGAAGCTGAATTGTGCGACAGGGTTGGACTAATGCAGAAGGGACGATTATTGACTGTAAGTGATCCTCATGCACTTACCATGGAGAAAGGCGTGACGCTATATCGCTTCAGTTGTGATAGTCAGATTTACTCTTACCTCAATAAAATCAGAAGCATTGATGACCATATATCAGCATGGCTTTTTGGAGATGAAATTCATGTTTTGTTAGATGAGCCATCAGTAAAAAAGAAACTTAATGATACTATCAGTTCATGGTCCGTCCCGGGACTGGAATGGGGAGAGTTGACACCCGGTGTGGAGGATTATTTCATGCACCTGATGTCTCAGGATTCGGCAAATGATGATTTTTTAACTAATGGAGAAGAAAAATAAGAGATGCACATCATTGAAGTAAAAGATCTGGTAAAAAAGTTTGGCTCATTTGTGGCCAACGACCATCTTAATTTTCATGTGGAAAAGGGAGAGATTTTCGGCTTCTTAGGTGCTAATGGAGCAGGGAAGACCACTACAATCAGGATTCTGTGCGGATTATCGTATCCAACGGCTGGTGAGTTGAGTGTGGCTGGATTTGATGTGTACAAAGAGAGAGAAAAGATCAAAAAAAATATTGGGTACATGTCTCAGAAATTCTCTCTTTACCAGGATCTTACTGTATCAGAGAACATAAGGTTATATGCCGGGATATACGGTATGAAAAAAAAGGAGATTCTTGTAAGAGAGGAGGAGCTGCTCCATCGCCTTGGTATGAAAAATATCAGTGCGCGATATATCAAAGATATACCCTTGGGATGGAAACAAAAACTAGCTTTCTCTGTAGCCATCTTTCATCAACCGAAAGTTGTTTTCCTTGATGAGCCAACAGGAGGAGTTGATCCCATTACGCGTCGTCAGTTCTGGGAACTAATACATGAAGCTACCATAGAGGGAATTACGGTTTTTGTAACAACCCACTACATGGATGAAGCTGAATATTGCGATCGCGTTTCTATCATGGTGGATGGACGCATTGAGGCATTGGATTCTCCACGTGCCTTGCGAGAGAAATATGAATCCAAAAATATGAATGAAGTTTTTCTGCAGCTGGCCAGGAAATCTCAAAATGGCAAAGCACTATGAAAAGATTCCTGGGATTTGTCATAAAGGAGTTTCGGCACATATTCAGGGATACACGTACCCTGATCATTTTATTTGCTCTTCCCGTAGTAATGATTGTACTATTTGGGTATGTAGTGAGTAATGACATGAAGGATATCCGGATCGCAGTTCTTGATATGTCAAAAGATCCTACATCCAGGGAGATTACCAGACAGATCATCATTTCAGATTATTTTATCTATGCAGGTGATTTGAAAAGCGAAAAAGAAATTCCTCAAATGCTTGAAAGTGGAAAAGCAAAAGTAGTGCTTCTCTTCAATTCGGATTTTGAAACAAGGATACAGACCGAGGCCACTGCTTCTCTTCAATTAATTGCAGATGCTTCTGAAGCAAATTCAGCTCAACTTGCTGTGAACTATGCCCAGGGCATCATTAGTAATTATTTCCTATCTAAAAGGGAGGAGATTTCCTTGCCCTGGCAGATAAATGTAAAGTCGAGGATGATGTACAACGAAGAGTTATCAGGTGTTTATATGTTTATTCCGGGGCTGATGGCATTAATTCTTATGCTGATTTCTGCCTTGCTTACATCTGTCACTATTGCAAGGGAGAAAGAGTTAGGAACCATGGAGCCACTTCTTGCTTCACCATTGAAAAGAGTTGAAATTATATTAGGAAAAGTTACGCCGTATATATTACTCTCATTTGTGAATGCTGTTACAATAATTCTCCTGGGTGTTTTCGTTTTTCATGTTCCCTTGCTTGGAAGTATAACGCTGCTACTGGCAGAAAGTATGCTCTATATCTTATTGGCACTTTCATTAGGTGTTTTTATTTCAGCAACTTCATCAACACAGCAGGAGGCTATGATGAAGTCTCTCTTTATACTGATGCTGCCCACAATATTGATATCCGGATTTATCTTTCCTATTGAAAATATGCCGCGCATATTACAATGGTTATCTGCTATTATGCCTGCCCGCTGGTTCATTGTCATTATAAAAGATATTATGATTAAAGGCACCGGAATTGCATTTGTATGGAAAGAGACGCTGATCCTTCTTTTTATGACTATCTTCTTTATTGGTAATGCAATACGGAAATTTAAAACAAGATTGGAGTAAGGAAAATGAACATACTGTTTACACTGTTGCGAAAAGAACTCAAGCAGATTTTCCGAAATAGGTTGATGTTGCCAATAATATTTGTGATGCCGATTGTTCAATTGGTCGTATTGGTATACACAGCTAACCTGGAGATGAAGAATATTGAAATCGCAATCGTAGATCAGGATTTGTCTCATTATTCCCGGGGATTAGTTTCCAAATTGAAGGGATCATCATTTTATAAGGTGAAGGGGTATACATCGAATTACAATGCGGCTGAGGCGATGTTACACAGTGACAAAATTGATGCTATTGTTCATATTCACCAGGGTTTTGAAAAAGAGCTTATCAATGAAAAAGAAGCTGATGTACAATTAGTTATTAATGCAATTAATGCAACAGAAGGTAGTTTGATCAATGTGTATAGCAGTCGGATAATATGGGATTACTCAAATTCAATCAGGAGCGATATGCTGGGCTATTCAGGCAAGGGTTCTGTGAATATTGAGATGATCTCATCATTCTGGTACAATCCGATGTTGGATTATAAGATTTATATGTTTGCCGGAATCCTGGTTATTTTGGTTACTATGATTGGGATGTTCCTGTCTGCGCTCAACCTGGTCAGTGAAAAGGAACTTGGCACGGCTGAACAGATAAATGTTACTCCGGTAAGAAAATATCAGTTTATAGTAGCAAAATTGTTGCCTTTTTTACTAATTGGCCTGTTCGAACTCGCATTCGGACTGCTCATTGGAAAAATCCTGGTTGATTTGCCAATGAGGGGTAGTCTACCACTGCTGTTTTTAGTGGCAACGGTTTATCTTTTGGTAGCGCTTGGATTAGGCCTTTTCTTGTCAACCATATCCTCCACTCAACAACAGCTTATGCTTGTTTCTTTCTTTCTCTGGGTAACTTTTATCCTGATGAGCGGTATCTTTACTCCAACAGAGAGTATGCCACTCTGGGCTCAGAAAGTGAATGTAATTAATCCGCTCTCTTATTTTATGCGCGTGATCAGAATGATTCTTTTGAAAGGTTCAGATTTTCAAGATGTTAGCAGGGATTTTTATAGTCTGCTGGTGTATGCTGTACTTATGCTAACACTTGCCATTACAAACTACCGTAAAACAAGCTAATTCAATAACTGATCAAATATTTTACGTGTTGATTTACTGTCCCAGTTTACTGCGCCAGTCTTTTTGCTGACAATCGATCCATCTTTCGCAATAATAAAGGTTGTGGGTATAGAACTTACAGAAAGCTTTTCCGGAAGATTTTCCCCACCATAATAAATAGGAAGGGAGTAACTTTTATCATTTAAGAACTCTTCGACTTCTGAAGGATTCTGATTGGAAATGAGTACAAATTTTACACGATCACCATAAGCATCATAGATTTTTTGAATCTCGGGAAGCTCGGCAATACAAGGCGGGCACCAGGTAGCCCAGAAATTCAGGAATACGACTTCGCCTTGAAAACTGTTAGTGTCAACAGGGATTCCCTTATTGTCTGTTATATTCCATTGATAATCAGATTCACCCAGTGTGATTCTTGATTCTTCTTTGGTCATGGAAGGATGCTTTAACATTAAAAAGGCCTTATTCAAACCGGTTGTGATTGCTTTTCGCGGTCCCGGGATCAACATCATGATTAAAAAGACCCAGAAAATGATATCTCCAATCTTATGTCTCAGTTTCCTGGTTTTCCACTTTTCAATTCTTTCTTTTAAACTTGCCATATCAAATGTCGATTTTCTTTAGTACCAAATGATCGTTTTCATAATACCTTTTCAAAACAAAGTTAAAGCGGTTTAAGTTCAAACAGAGGCCAAAATCTTCTTGTGGGGCGTAGTGTTGTTTTTCAGGGAGAAAAAACCGCGCGCCACTTGTTTTCCGAATAAAAGCAGTGGCAGCATTAAAATCATAATAATTGCCCTCAAGTCCATATTTAATATATTCAGCACATGCAGTATCTTCTTCAACAAGGTGGAGTGCAGAATAACCCATGGCTACCAGGGAAACTTCTTCAGGTGCCTTCTTTTTAATGTATGAAACTATTGCATTTGCATTTACAAAACTCCCGGTAATGACCTCATCAGCATTCCTGGCATGGATCATTCCCTGTGTCCCGGCACTCGTGGTGTGGACTATTGTCTTACCTGAGAAATTTTCATTTAGAATGTGTGAAGGTGAATTGCCGAAATCAAATCCGGAAGGCATTTGTTCATTTCGCTCACCAATAAGTACATAATCGGGATTGTCCTTTTTTAACTGGTAGGCAAGATCAATATCTCCAACGGGAATTATCTTTTCAGCCCCATTATTAAATAGGTAACAATCAAGGGAGAAGGCTCTGAATACATCAATGATCACAGTTAGTCCGGTAGCTTTTTTTGCACCTTCAACAAGATCCAGGATCTGTATTTGCATAGGTTCTAAAAATTTTGAGGGCGCAAGATAATGAAATTATAGAAGGTTCAAGCAACTCTCACACCAATCCATTTTTTCCCTCGACTTTAATTAGCGATTCATATAATTCTTTAATGATTAATTGCAGGATTACTTTGCTCGTAATCCGACATCAACTCATCCCTTCTGCCCAAAATATAATTGAACCCGCACCATCAGAAATATTAATATTTTGGCTTTTGCGAATAGGGGGGTAAATAATATATAATCCTGCCTGCGCATTTTGGACTATTTCTTCATAATACACTGTTGAAGCACCATAACACCTGTTTATAATTGTTAATAAAGACCATCAGCTATCTTTTTCCTCCCAGCTATTTTCACCAATAATATTTTTGGAGATATGATGTACTGCCTTGTTCACTGCCCGGTAAAATGAAGCCATATTTCTTTACAAAAATAGTAAGGGTGATTACCCTAATAATTAAGTCTCGCAAATGAATAAAACGGGTACATTACAAGCAAAAAATATGACTGGAAATATAAATATGTTGCTTCTATTTTTTTTTTGAATCTCTTATACCTGGATAGCGTGAAATTGTTTTGTAATTTGAATTCCCCTCAATTGAAGGTATTTTTTCAAGATTTTTAACGAATCAAGCATTAATTGTATATTTGCTTATCAATTTCGAGAATATGTTAAAAAAGATTAAACACTTCTTTCAAACCGAAGTATGGTCAAATGACTTAACTGGTAAGTCAAAAAGACGAAGCTGGATTATTCGGCAGATACGCATCTATATATACGCCTTCAAAGGTTTTTTTGAAGATAGGGTTGCTGTCAGAGCCAGTTCACTGACATATTTTACGATGTTATCCATTATTCCGATTTTTGCCATGGCATTTGGCATTGCCCAGGGATTTGGTTTTGAAGATAAAATGAAGGATTTCCTTGAAAGTAGTTTCCAGGGACAGGATCAGATTATTAAATGGATCACTGATCTTGTTAGCCAGGCCCTTAATAATACGAAGGCTGGGCTGGTTGCCGGGATTGGATTCATCATACTATTCTGGTCAGTAATCCAGGTTTTGAACAATATAGAACTTTCCTTCAATGATATATGGCAGGTGAAAAAGGCCAGGAGTCCGATGAGAAAGTTTACGGATTATCTTGCTATGATCATTATTGCTGCATTTGCCATTCCAATCTCAGGGAGCTTTACTGTAAAATTGCAAGCCACAGCCGAAGATATAGAACTACTGAAACCTATTATCCAGCTCTTCATGAAATTTGTACCATTCATTTCTATCTGGCTTATGTTCACCCTGATATATGTGGTAATGCCAAACACAAAAGTGAAATTTAAATATGCTTTAATTGCTGGTATATTTGCCGGAACACTTTCTATGTTGGTTCAATGGGCATTTATTGAATTTCAAATTGGAGTTACCAGGTTTAATATCTTGTATGGTAGTATCGCTGTTATTTTCTTACTTCTGGTGTTGCTACAGATAACGTGGCTGATTGTCCTGATGGGGGCTGAGATTTCTTTTGCGTATCAGAATATTGAGAATTATGAATTTGAAGATGAGGCAATGAAGTTGAGCCATGATAACAAACGTATTTTATCATTGCTTGTAGCACAACATATCGTCAAGAACTTTGAAGAGGGAGGGAAGGCCAAGACTACTGATGATCTCAGTCATGACCTTGGGATACCGCTCAGGTTACTGAATCAACTTGTATTTGAAATGACAGAATCACATGTGCTTGCAGAATTGGCCACTGATGATTCAAAAGATCGGGCTTATCAACCTGCTATGGATATCAATATGCTCGATGTAGACACCCTTTATATGAGACTGGAGAAGGTAGGTGGAGATCATCTGATAGTTACAGAATCAGACAAACTGGACAAAATCCTTAAGATTCATGAGCACCTGCTGGATGCCATGAAAGAATCACCTTCCAATGTGCTGATAAAAGACATATAACTTCTTGCTTGATATTATAAAGTATAAGTAAATAGAAGAATTTAACGATAATTTAATACCCAATTATTGTTTTAATTTTAAAATTATCAGCTAATATTGCAAAGAAGTTTGAAACTATGAATAATCTTTTTACACATAACAGGCATCATGTTGCGTATCATCATAGCGCATTGACCTGTATTGGATAGAAGGTTGTAAACATATAATAGTATTAATTTAGGTTTGCAGATTCTGCAGGCCTTTTTTCGTTTAAATAAACACACCCGGAATTGGCTTTCTGAATGAATTGCAAGCGCTGATACAGCAAAGGAAAGAAGAGAGGCACAAGTAGGCACTTTGAGAAACATGCTTTAGAATACATTGTTTCTTATAATTTTTTATGTTTGAAATGAATTAAATATGGTCGTAAGAATTAACTTTACGTACTGAAAATCATATTATAAATAATAGCATATCATACTATGAAAACACAAGACTACATCGAGAGAGAAGAAAAATTTGGTGCACATAACTACCATCCACTACCAGTAGTACTGGAAAAAGGCGAAGGTGTGTATGTATGGGACGTTGAAGGAAAGAAATATTTCGACTTTCTGTCTGCTTATTCAGCTGTCAATCAAGGGCATTGTAATCCAAAGATTATCAAGGCAATGACAGATCAGGCCAGTAAGTTAACCCTTACATCAAGGGCATTCTATAACAGCGTTCTGGGTGAATTTGAAGAGTATGTTACCAAGTATTTTGGCTACGACAAGGTATTGCCCATGAACTCAGGTGCTGAAGGAGATGAGACAGCCATTAAGCTGTGCCGCAAGTGGGCTTATGAAAAAAAGGGTATTACTGATAATAAAGCAAAAATAATTGTTTGTGAAGGAAACTTCCATGGCAGAACCATTACAATCATTTCTATGTCTACTGATCCTGATGCTTATAAGGGATTTGGACCGTATACACCTGGATTTGAAGTAGTTCCTTATAATGATATTCCTGCACTGGAAAAGGCATTGGAGGATCCTAATGTAGCAGGATTCCTTGTTGAACCGATCCAGGGTGAGGCCGGTGTATATGTTCCGGACGATGGCTTTTTAGGCAAAGCCGCAAAATTGTGCAAGGAGAAAAATGTACTCTTCATCGCTGATGAAGTACAAACGGGCCTGGCTAGAACAGGAAAACTATTGGCATGTGACCACGAAGGTGTTCGTCCTGACATTCTGATCCTCGGTAAAGCGCTTTCTGGTGGTGTTTATCCAGTATCTGCTGTGCTTGCCGATGATGATATTATGCTGACCATCAAGCCGGGCGAACATGGATCAACCTATGGTGGAAATCCTGTTGCAGCAAAAGTAGCTATTGCAGCTCTCGAAGTAATTAAAGAGGAAGGACTTGCTGATCGCTCAGAAAAGCTGGGAAAACTGTTCAGAGATGAGCTGGAGAAGATTGACCATCCAATGATCACACTCGTAAGGGGCAAGGGCCTGCTTAATGCCATTGTCATTGCACCAAAAGATGGCAAGACCGCCTGGGATGTTTGTGTTGCCTTAAAGGAGAACGGACTCCTGGCAAAACCAACACACGAGCATATCATAAGGTTTGCTCCACCACTCGTGATTACTGAAGAACAAATTATGGAAAGTATAGAGATTATCACTAAAACAATTAAAGAGTTTTAGAAGTTATATCATTATTGGACTATTTATAACCCCGGCCCTGGTCGGGGTTTATTTTAAAATAATTTTTTATTATGGCCATTCACAAATCAAATCTTAATCCATCTGTATCACCCGGAGAGAATTTTTACCAGTATGCTAACGGTGGATGGTTAGCAAACCATCCTATTCCGGATGAATTCAGCAGGTATGGTACCTTTGATATCCTTAGGGAAGATAACAGGACGATTGTCAGGTCCATCATAGAAGAAGTGGCTGATTCTGCGACAACATCAGGAGGCCATGTAGCGAAGCTTGTCGGAAATTTTTATAAGACAGGTATGGACACTGAGGTCATTGAAAAAATGGAATTTACGCCTATTAAGGATGAGTTGAAAAGGATCAGTGAAATCTCTTCAAAAGAGGACATCAGCACATTAATAGCAAGCTTCTTCAAAAAAAGTCATCCTTCATTGTTTTATATTTATCCGTCTCCGGACAGGGAGAATTCTGAAATGATTATAGCGAATCTTCAGCAGGGTGGGATGGGTCTGACAGATGTGGATTATTATCGAAACGATGATGACAGAAGTAAGGAGATAAGGGAGGAGTATAGAAAATACATCGCAGATATCCTGAAACTCACAGGAGAGCCAGAATCAGAAGTAAATAACGCTGCAGCACTCATACTGAAAATAGAGACGAGGATCGCATTTTCAGCTATGACACGCCTGGAGCAGAGGGATCCGCACAAGACATTCAACAAGACCAATTTGGCCGGGCTGGAGAAAATGTCGCCTGCACTCGATTGGAAGGCAATATTTAAGGCAGTTAATCTGGAGAAAGAAGACGTTTTTAATGTAAATCAACCCAATTTCTTCACTGAAATTTCAAAGATGGTGAAGGAGCTTTCCATTGAAGATTGGAAAATATATTTCAAGTGGCGCATAATGAATAGTACCGCATCACTGCTTTCATCTGATTTTGAAAAACGGAAATTTGAATTTTATGGAGCTTTCCTTTCAGGTAAGAAAGAGATGCAACCACGATGGAAAAGAGTTACCAGCGCCACAGAAGATGCTTTGGGAGAAGCTATCGGTAAGCTTTTTGTGGATAAGTATTTTCCTGAAAAAGCAAAGCAGAGAATGCTGAAACTGGTTGAAAACCTGCGTATTATTTTACAAAAGAAGATAAAAAATCTTGAATGGATGTCAGCTGAGACCAAAAAGGAGGCCCTGGAGAAGTTGGCTAAAATGAGAGTTAAAATTGGTTACCCTGACAAATGGAGAGAGTTTAGCGGCTTAGATTTAGAGAATAGGTCCTACTACGAGAATTACCGCAGTGCATCCGTTTTCAACATGCGATATGAGTTTGCCAAAATAGGGAAACCAGCCGACCGGGAAGAATGGGGCATGACACCTCAAACTGTGAATGCTTATTACCACCCGCTCCTGAATGAAATTGTATTCCCTGCAGGAATCCTGCAAGCGCCCTTCTTTGATATGGATGCCGATGATGCAGTAAATTATGGAGCTATAGGTGTAGTTATCGGACACGAAATGACACATGGATTCGATGACCAGGGAAGGAAATTTGATAAGAACGGAAACTTAAATGACTGGTGGACTGAGGATGATGCGAAGCATTTTTCGGAAAGATCACAAGTTCTTGTTGATCAGTTTAATAAAATAATAGTAGAGGATGAGGTAAATGCAGACGGAAAACTAACCCTGGGAGAGAATATTGCAGACCTGGGTGGCTTGAACATTGCTTTTGAAGCAGTGTACAGGGCGTGGGAAGAAGAGCATCCTGAAAAAGAAATCGAAGGATTTACACCAGAACAAAGATTTTTCCTGGCTTATGCACACATCTGGGCAAATAACATCCGCAAAAAAGAGATATTGCGTCTTACCAAGGAAGATGTCCATTCACTTGGAGAAAACCGCGTAAATGGTCCCTTACCTCATGTTGAGGCCTTTTATGAAGCATTTGACATCAAAGAATCTGACAGCACCTTTATCCCAATCTCAGATAGGGCAGACATCTGGTAGAGACGCGATTTATCGCGTCTCCTGAGAAGGAATCTAAAGTATTAATGTCTAAAACTTCGCAGTAACCTTAACATTAAATCTTCTTCCTGTAAGGTAGTTTGGAACGGCAAACTGACTGGGTGTGCCACTCTGGTTAGAGATGGTTTTTGTCCAGGTGTAGGATGCTACATTATTAATACCCAGTAGGTTAAATATCTCTGCGCTAAGCCAGATACTTTGAAAATGTCTGAATGGATTATTGTCACTCAGCGCGTCGTTGTTTCGTTTGAGCACTTTTGAGAAACCAATATCAACTCTTCGGTAGGGACTCATCCTTAGCTCAGTGTAATATTGATCTTCACTGGGATGACTCATGGGTAATCCTGTTCCATAGTGCCCACTCAAATGTACCTTGTAGTCAGGTCTGTTTGGGATATAATCCTGGAAAAATACACTGGCCGTAAAAAATTGTTCAGTAGGCCTGGAGTAATATCCTGCATCTTCGTAAATCCATTCTTCTTCAATAAAGGCCAGGACAGAATCACCTTGAATATTCTCCCTGGTACTTAAGAAGGAAGCTGTAAACCATGATTCTGCACCGGGTACAAACTCTCCGTTTAGCTTGAGGTCTATGCCCGTTGCGTAACCTGAAGCAATATTCTCACCTGCATAACTTATCCTGACATTCTCAATCTTGTAGGGAATAAGATCATCTAACCACTTGTAATACATTTCGGCAGTTAATTTAAATGGCCTTTCCCATGCATTGAAGATATAGTCACCTCCCAAAAGCAGGTGAATAGATTTTTGTGGCTTGATGTTTGGGTTAACCTGATTATCAGGCATTCTCATTTCTTTGTAAAAGGGAGGCTGGTAATATACACCACTTGATAAATGGAACATCATATCCCGTTCCCAATTGGGCTTAAAACTAAAGGTAGCCCGCGGGCTAAACATGAAGGTTTTATTGAAATTCCATATTGATCCCCTTACTCCAAGAGTAAGGTAGTAGTCGGCGTATTTAGTATTTTTCTCCCAGGTATCCTGAACAAAACTACTGATGAGGTCATATTTGATATGATTAGTACCCCTGGATAGCTTTGATATTCCAATATTTTCTCCTGTATACGGAACAGAAAATCCTGAAGAATCAACAACTTCCCATTCACTGATCCTGTCATAGAAATTCTGGTACTGGTATTTGATTCCCCATTTTATCAGGTGGTTCTCCGCCTGCAATGTACCAATATGAGAAGCTGATAAAACATAGGCATCAAGGTAATTTCTTGCATGCGTTAGCAAAGTTCCCACGCCAACATTCAGAATGCTGTCTCCATAGGTCTCTGAACCCACTGTATTGTCTAGCTCATTGATCAGATACTGTCCCTGGATATCAAATGTTTCTTCCTCAGATGTTTGAAAGCCGGAAGTGATAAATTTAAGGTTGAGATTTTTATTGGGTGAAACACTTAGTGAGAGCGCACCAAGGTAAGTGTCAAACTGGTCTATCTCCTGTCCGTCATAATAGATTTCCAGGTTAAACGGCATCTCCCTGGTTCCAAACTCTGTTTCCCTGGTTTCAGGAGTGAATTGGTATTTGTTCGAAGAATAATTCCCTAGAAAGGAGATCTCAACTTTTTTGGATATTCTGTAAGTGAGCATGGTCTGAAGATCAGAGAATTGCGGTTTATAGTCTCCGCTTGTCTCTAGTGAGTTCAAGAGGTAAGAGGTCGTCTTATACCTGTACCCTGCAAGAAAGGTAAGTCTTTTGTTCTTTGAGGCACCCTCGGCATGCACTGAAGCACCTAAAAGACTTATGTCTGTGGAAGCTCCGAATTTCTTGGGCTTTTTATAAGTTATATCCAGTGCAGAAGACATTTTGTCGCCGTATCTGGCATCATATCCTCCTGCAGAAAACCGAATGGAGGAGACCATGTCTGAATTGATAAAACTCAAACCTTCCTGCTCTCCCGACCTTACAAGGAAGGGTCTGTAGATTTCAATATCATTGACATATACCAGGTTCTCGTCAAAATTCCCCCCGCGAACGGAGTATTGGGAACTAAGCTCATTATTTGAGCTTACACCGGCCTGCGATTTTATTATCGTTTCAATCTTACCTGTCGTACTTGGCATATACTCAAAATCCTGAACATCAATACGTTGAAAGGTGCTGGCTCTTTCCTGCCTGGCACTTACTGAAACTTCTCCAAGATTAGTTACATCTTGCTTAAGTACAATACTCAACTCTCTTCTTTCACCTGGTTCCAGTGTGATGTATTCTTTCTGACTGTCGTAACCCACACAGCTGATCACAAGAATCATGTTTTTCTCAGATGGGATATATATTTCGAAATATCCGCTCTCAGACGTCATCGTTCCTTCTCTTGAATTCATTAAAGCGATGTTTGCAAGGTCGATGGGCTGGTCTGTTGAGTCTCTTATAAAGCCGTATACGAAACCATTATCCTGGGCCGATATTACAACAGATTGGAATAAGATAAATAATATGACAAGAAGACGCTGGTTCATGGGCATTGGGTGAATAAAAAGATAACTGATTCTACCGTCTTAAATTGTGCGAGTCATTCGAATTTTTCCAGTTATTAGTCGTTTTTAAAATCACCATTCTTCAGTGCCTCGAAGAACTCAGCCCAGCGCAGAGGGTCAAATACAGTATAGTAGGGACTTTGTCCCTGGACGTACAATTGATTATACTGCTGTTTCATTACTTCACGGAAATTCATGTTTGGACTGCCCTGTGAATCGTTTATCTTGATCTGCGTTTTTATCAGGGCAATGTTCCTGTATGCTCTCTGTTGATCATCATCAGGCGTCTCCATGGCAATAAATGCCTCCTTAAATTGCTGGTAGGTTTTCCATGGGAAGATTTTTACTTCTGCCAGCTGAAAAGTATCGCTAACAATAAATATATCGGATGGGTAATGCTGTATCTCCAGCGTGTCAGGAATAATATGAATGGTTGGTTTATAGCCAATATGACTGAATAGCACCGTATCATTGGGTTGCACAACAAAAGAGAAGATTCCTCTTCTGTCTCCGGTTGTTCCTCTTGACCGGTTCAGGATAATAATATTTACATCACTTACGGGATGGTGCTGCAGGTTTCTTATGACACCGGAGAATTGTATCAAATCCTTGTCATCTTTTGTTCTCAACAATTGTCCTTGAACAGAGGTTGATAACAGAAATAGAATTGCTAAAAGAGTAAAGAAAGTGTAGCTCCTGGTCATATATTACTTGATAAAATCGATCCAAAAATAATTAAAAAAAACAGTAAACTTGGACAAGAGCCGCTATTATGGATTAAATTTGTGATTTATTAACATATTGGACATTGTTACAATGATTTATCAAACCGAAATATCAGTCCGCGCAGCAGGAAGGGGCTATCATCTGATTCTACGGAGGACCACGGAATATTGTGCTAACTGTTTACTCCTGACGGATGCTGTAGAATATGTTATCTCTCCCTTAATTTTAGCTAATTTTAGGGCTTAATAAATACATATTCTATTCATGAATAAACTTGTTTTACTGGGAAATGAAGCTATCGCGCAGGCAGCCATTGATGCTGGAATTTCGGGCGTATATGCATATCCGGGAACTCCCTCTACAGAAATAACAGAATACATCCAGAGATCGAAAATTGCGAAGGAAAGAAAGATTCATTCCGATTGGTCAGCCAATGAGAAAACTGCTATGGAAGCTGCCATCGGTATGTCATATGCCGGGAAGAAGTCGCTGGTTTGTATGAAACACGTTGGTCTCAACGTTGCAGCCGATGCCTTTATTAATTCTGCAATTACAGGTGTAAATGGTGGACTGGTAGTTTTGGCGGCAGATGACCCTTCCATGCACTCTTCTCAAAATGAGCAGGACTCCAGGTTTTATGGGAAATTTGCCATGATTCCGGTATTGGAGCCCTCCAACCAGCAAGAGTGCTATGATATGACCTATAAGGCATTCGAGTTATCTGAAAAATACAGCTTACCCGTTATGCTCAGAATAACCACACGTCTGGCTCATTCCAGGGCAGGAGTGTTGAGAAATGACTTGCTGCCTGAGAATTTGCTTAAAATACCTGAAGATCCTTCACAATTTATTCTTCTTCCAGCTTTTGCAAGAAAAAGGTATAAGGGCTTATTGAATCAGCAGCCGGTGCTGTTAGATGATACGATCACCCAGGGTTTTAACAGGATAATTTCGGGTACAGATTCTTCAAAGGGCATCATTGCTTGCGGTATCGCATACAACTATTATATGGAAATAGCTACTCTGCACAAGTTGAATTTTCCGATTTTGAAAATCTCCCATTACCCGGTGAATGGATCGATGGCTCAGAAACTCGTCGATGAAGTAGACGAGATACTGGTATTAGAAGAGGGCGCTCCTTTGTTGGAAGAGATGCTTTCGGGAATGCTAAAAGGACCTTATAATATCAATGGTAGATTAAATGGAACAATTCCAAGAGATGGGGAATTAAATCCCATGATTGTTTCCTCAGCACTGGGTATAAGCACAGAAGAACGTTTGAAAGTGCCTGAAATAGTAGCAAACAGACCCCCTGCTCTCTGTAAGGGCTGCGGTCATATAGATATGTATGGTGCATTAGGAGAGGCCCTTGAAGCGTATGGCCCGGGCAGGGTATTCTCTGATATTGGATGCTATACCCTGGGAGCTCTTCCACCATACAATGCCATCAACTCATGCGTGGATATGGGCGCTTCCATCACCATGGCAAAGGGAGCATCCGATGCTGGATTAAAACCTGCTGTTGCAGTGATTGGTGATTCTACCTTTACACATTCGGGCATGACGGGATTACTGGACACCGTGATAGAACAAACTCCGGTCACTGTTATTATTTCAGATAATTCAACAACGGGAATGACAGGCGGGCAGAAATCGCATGCAACCAATAGATTATCCCAGATTGTGAAAGGTCTTGGTGTGGAAGAGGATCATATCATAGAGATAATTCCATTAAGAAAACACCACGAGGAAAATACACGACTGATTGCAAAAGAGCTGGCCTATGAAGGTGTATCAGTGATATTATCGCAGCGAGAATGTATCCAGACTGCCATAAAACGTAAAAAGGCAGAAAGAAAGAAACCGGAATAAAAAGCTATCATTTAGCTTGGTTACATCATTTTGTAGTGTTGAGGCATGTCTCAACCATACAAATTGTTGATTAAAACTATAAACACATGAAAACAGACATCATCCTATCAGGTGTTGGGGGACAGGGAATTCTGTCAATTGCAGCAGTAATAGGTACAGCAGCCATTCAATCGGGACTATATGTAAAACAGGCCGAAGTACATGGAATGAGCCAACGGGGAGGAGCAGTTCAATCACACTTGAGAATATCTGACCAAGTCATACATTCCGATTTGATTCCGGAAGGGGCATGTGATATAATCCTGTCTGTAGAGCCCATGGAGTCACTTCGGTATATTTCTTTTCTTTCAAAAGAGGGTTGGTTGATCACAAATTCTACACCATTCATTAACATAGATAATTACCCTGAACAGGAGGCAATCTATCAGAAAATTAATGAACTGAAAAATAGCATATTGATTGATGCTGATGCCATTGCAGCTACAATGGGAACAAAGAAAGTATCCAATATTGTCATGTTGGGAGCGGCATCAGGTGTCCTTGGCCTGGGAATGGATAGTCTGAAGGGCAGTATTTCGTCAATTTTTGGAAAAAAAGGGGAAGAAATTGTCCAACTAAATTTCCGTGCTTTAGAGGCGGGTCAAAATGAAGTAAAAAAACATAAGAAAATCTGAGAAAAAGAATAATTTTGAGGAAAACAAAAAAAAATATGTTTTCCAAAGAAGATAAAGATCAGATTACGGGGAAAGGAATATCGCAAGATACCATCGAGTACCAGCTAGAAAAATTCAGAACCGGCTTTCCTTTTACAAGGATAATCAATACAGCCACTATTGATAAAGGACTTCTAAGTCATTCAGATAGTGAAAAGGAGTTGCTCATTGAAAGCTTTGATAAACTTAGCAATGGGTTGGCTATTAAACGTTTTGTACCGGCATCAGGTGCAGCTACCAGGATGTTTAAGTCACTTTTTGCAATCCTTCAAAAATTGAAGGACACAGCTCCCGGCGACCAACAGGATGTTATCAATGCTGACCCGGAAGTCAAGGCATTCTTTGAGAATATTGAAAGCTATCCATTTTATGCAGATCTCAATTTATCGGGAACTGAGAATTATTTTCAGATATTGGATAAATTGTTGAACGACAATGGACTATCTTATGGAAAATTGCCAAAGGGCTTACTAAAATTTCACAACTATAGCAAGGGAAGCAGGACTGCTTTCGAAGAACACCTAAGGGAAGCAGCTGGCTATTGTGCCCAGGAAGGTACAGTAAATATGCACTTTACTATTTCACCGGAGCACTATCAATCTTTTACTGATCTCGAGGATCAGGTACTTCCGGGATTAGAGAAAGAACTCTCTTTAATATTTAACCTGAGCTACTCTTTTCAGAAAGAAGAAACAGATACTCTTGCGGTGGATAATGAGAATAAGCCATTTAGGGATGCTAAAGGGAAGCTGGTATTCAGACCAGGAGGACATGGTGCCTTGTTGGAAAATCTGAGTGATATAGGTGGCGACATTGTCTTCATCACTAACATTGATAATGTGGCACCTGACCGATTCAAGGATTCCCGCATTCGCTACAAAAAGTTTCTTGGGGGCGTGTTATTGAAGGCCAGGGAGGAGATATACCGGCACCTGGAAGTATTATCTATGCCTGAACTACCCGATCCGATCTATTTTTTAAAACTCTTTTCCTGGATGAGTGATGTAATGTATATATCAGTTCCAGTGGATGTTATAGAGGGTGAGCGTTCGAATCAGCGTGATTGGGCATTGAATATACTGGATCGTCCAATACGGGTATGCGGAATGGTGAAGAACGAAGGAGAACCTGGTGGAGGTCCTTTCTTTGTCGAGGAGAGTAATGGAAATGTTTCCTTGCAGGTGGTTGAGCCATCTCAGATTGATGTAAATGATCCTGCGCAAAAATCAATACTCGCAAGTTCGACGCATTTCAATCCCGTGGATTTAGTTTGCAGCTTGAGGAATCAAGTAGGAGAGAAGTATAATTTAATGGATTACAGGGACCCTGATGCTGGATTTATTACAGCTAAATCGATGTTAGGTAAGGACCTGAAAGCTCAGGAGTTGCCTGGACTATGGAACGGTTCTATGGCACACTGGACAACCATGTTTGTTGAGGTGCCTGGATTAACCTTTACGCCTGTAAAAACTGTCTTCGATCTTACCAGGTCTGAACACCTGGGAGAGGGATAATCATTTTTATTACCTTTGGCTACTATACAACGTAAACTATGAAATGGAGTGATTACCGGCTGCTTCTGGTCGATGACGAACAGGATATCCTGGAATTTTTAAGTTATAATCTTAAGAATGAGGGTTTTGTATTATATACTGCCACCAATGGTATTGAGGCATTAAAGATTGCCAGGAAGGTCAAACCCCACCTTGTTATGCTTGATGTTATGATGCCCGGTATGGACGGTATTGAGACCTGCGAAGAGATTCGTAAACTTCCTGATCTTGAAGGTACACTCGTTGCGTTCCTTACAGCAAGGGGAGAGGACTATTCTCAAATAGCCGGATTTGATGCAGGGGGTGATGATTACATTACTAAACCCATCAAACCCAAGCTGCTGGTTAGCAAGATTAAATCGCTTCTCAAAAGATCCCAGCTGGAGAATAATCAAAATGGTGGAGATGCTGATACTAAAATTGTTTCCGGAGATTTGGTTATTGATCGCGAACGTTATATCGTTATGCTAAAAGGTAAAGAGATTTTCTTTCCACGCAAAGAGTTTGAACTTCTATCCCTGTTGATATCGAAACCGGATAAGGTATTCTCACGCGAAGAGATATTTGATAGAATATGGGGCGACAATATTGTTGTTGGCGATAGAACAATCGACGTACATATTCGTAAGTTGAGAGAAAAACTTGGAGATGACTATATCAGAACCATCAAAGGAATAGGGTATAAGTACGTTGTTACATCCTAACACCCAACTCCGAACTCCGAACTCCGAACTCCAGCACATACTTACCTCCCATTCATATAGCTTGATGCCTTAATCAACTGGACTACATGTAATATCAGGTTCTTAGTTTCTGTCAGCATATCAATGTATGTGATACTTACCTTTGATCCTTTTTGTGTTTTCTTCAAAATCTTGATTCTGTTCCTGATGATATCGTTGATGTATTCTGTAAGTATATCCCTTTGTTTATATAATTCTTCCATAGCATCAAAATTCATGGATTGGAACATGGTAATAACAAAATTGAAAAACTCATTGGTTTTGTCATTAAACTCCTTTAGTTCCTTACTCTGCTCATGGTCTAATGGATGATTGTTGTCGAGATGATTGTAAGCAGGTAATACGATATGGCTAAGTGAGTTGGTTGTTTCTTTGAGGTGATCAATGACCTGCACATAGAAATGCCCGGTTTCGAGATCGCTTTCCAGGAATTTTTTTAAAGTCTCAGGCAACGATTCTTTGATTTGTTTGACTTCTTTATTGAGCTTTTTGCTTTGTTTCTTTATATTCTTCAGGTCTTTGAGTTTTTCTTTTGCAAAACCATTGTATGTAAGGAATAGCAATTTCGAAATTTGTATTATTGAGCTCTTCACCTCATTGTCACAGTCTACTACTATTTGCTGGGATGTTTCAATAGCTCTCTGATTCTCTCTTTTTTCCTTTTCATTACTTCGTTTTTTGTGAAATGCATGCGTCCGCAGCATTACGAAAATTGCTACAGCAATGAGAGCCAGTATAACGGGAAGCTTACCAAAAAATATGAGAGTAGCTATAATAAATGCAGCAGTAAAGGCACTGAAAGCGGTAAAGAACCACCCTCCAACAACGGTCAATACACCTGTAATTCTATATACTGCGCTTTCTCTTCCCCATGCTCCGTCAGCCAGCGATGTTCCCATAGCAACCATGAAGGTTACGTATGTTGTAGATAATGGAAGCTTTAGCGAAGTACCTATGGATATAAGTATACTTGCGACAACAAGATTTACAGAGGCCCTTACCAGGTCAAATGCTACCTTATTCTTTTTTATTTCACCAGGTGCATTGGAGTCATCAAACCTCTTCTGTCTGAAATTCTCAAGCTTAGCAGGCGCCAGGCGTTTAGAAAACTTGCTCAATTCTACAGTCCTTCTAACAATAACACGGGCCAATCCAATAGAGGCGAACCTCTCAGAACCTTCACCTTGTCTGCTGAGGTTAATTGTAGTAGCTGTTACAGATTTCGCCTTCTTAGACAGCCGAAGTGTAAGTACCATGATTAAACCAGCAGCGACAAGAAAATATATAGGGGTGTTTACTTTTTCAGCCAGGGAATGCATCATTAATGCAGAAGGATCCCCGGCGCCTGATGCAGCGTAGGCCTGGAATGATTTAAAACCAGCAATGGGAACTCCGATAAAATTCACAAGGTCGTTACCAACGAAAGCCATAGCAAGAGCGAACGTTCCAATTAACACGGTTATTTTTAACACATTAACCCTGGTGAACATAATAAGGAGCTGGAAGATTACTGTCCATCCAACTAAACTTACCAGTAAGATTTTAAACGTGTTTTCTTTTAGGTAATCCAATATTTCAGGTGTAACCAGGGTAGACCCTTTCGCACCTTTGATTAACAGGAAGTAAAAAATGGTTGTGATGGCAAATCCACCCCAGATTCCACCCCAGTATTTATTTGTTTTTATATAGTTAAATGAAAATGCAAATCGTACGATTCCCATAATAATTAATCCGACAGTAAAAGCGACAATAACAGATAGAAAAATACCTGCAATAATCAACATGGCACTGTCTGTATTGATGAATGTGCTTAGGGAATTAAACTCACCATCTGAGCGGGCAATTTTGAATATAGCAATGGCAACAGATGCTCCAAGAAGCTCAAATACGATAGAAACTGTCGTAGATGTAGGAAGTCCAATAGTATTGAAAAAATCAAGCAACAGAATATCTGTCATCATTACAGCGAGGAACAATACCATAATCTCCTCAAATGAAAATTGGCCCGGATGGAATATTCCTTTCCTGGCAACTTCCATCATGCCATGAGAAAATACTGCACCAACAAGCACACCAATGGCGGCAATGAAAAGTATAGTCTGGAACCTGGCCGCTTTTGAGCCAATGGCAGAATTAAGGAAGTTAACTGCGTCATTACTAACGCCAACGATGAGATCGGAAATTGCTAAAATGAAAAGAACAGCTACGATTACAATGTAATATGCTTCCATTTGAATAGTAATTTGTGGTATTCAAAAATAAGTTTATTCATTTGACCTGACATTAACTAAATGTTAAGTTAAGGTGAAGTCAGCGTTATGATTATAGTCTTCATTATCAAAATTCTATATGAATTGAAGAACAATAGAATTGAGGTTTTAAGAACTTTTCGAAGTTACAAAATGTCTAAATTGTTTATTCGTGTTGATTTATTTCATATTTTTATAAACAGTTGAGCTTTATACGTTTTTTGACATCTTGTCTTTTATATGTAAATATCTGTTCTACACATAAATATTAGAATCATGAAAGCTTTAAAGACACTATTAATTATTGTTGCTGTCATAGTAATTATTCCTTTGCTCGGTTTTGCAGGATGGTTTGTAAAGAAAGGCTTTACTATGGAAATCCTTGCTGTAAATAAGTCAATGATTGAATTTAAGGGCAGTGAGAATTATGCTGTTAACTATGTTCTTAACAGCGAGAAGATTGTTACATCCGGAAATCGGAGATACCAGATGAATGTTGATCATATTGGTTTACACTGGAATGAAGGGGATTACAAGATTAAATATCCTCGACTGAAAGACCTGTCCAGAATTGTTGAGAAAACCGACCTGGTTTATTTTGCAGATGCCTTGGGAATCCAAAAGTCGAATGTCAGGGCCTTGCAGGAAAATGAAGAAGACCGACTGGAGTATGGCGGGATAAATAATACTGATTATACCCTGTGCCGACAGTTCATTCAGTCAGCTAAACCCCTTATAATTGAGAGTAGTTTTTTTGGACCACCCACAGAATCATTGGTGCGGTATAACATGGAAAAACTTACAGACGTCTATTACACTGGCTGGAGGGGCAAGTATGTAAAAAACCTTTCTGCAAGTACTTCTGATGAGGATTGCTCAAACATGGCGGGTGTCTATAAGGAGATTAGCGGAGAGGACTGGACATTCACCGGTCCCGGAATTATTATTATCAATGAAGATGTTTCCAGGATGATTGTCCTGGAAGAAGGAACAGATATTGCAACAAAAGAGGGTTTGATAGCTACAAGAGAAGCATCCATGGAAAGGTTCGACCTTCCTGCCGCTGTTAATTATAATGGCTGGTTTACGATACTACATCCTGGAAATAACGAGGTCTTGTCCATTTTTGAACTTAATCCTTCAATATCAGGTAAAGAAAAACTCAATGCGAACGGATTACCTGAAACTTTTCCTGCCCTGATCGAGGTAGATGACAATTTCTATTGTATGACTGGCGATTTTGGAAAATGTAAGGTTAATCTCCTATTCTCCAGGGTTATGGTAATTAATAAGCTGGTTTCTGCAGTGAAAAGTAATGGAGTGAAGAATCCTGATAACTTCTTCTATACTTATTATCAGCCATTTATGACAAATATTATAAAAGATGCCAAACAAATAAAATTGAATGAGGAATAGCATCAATCTTGTCCTTTTTCAAACCGATATCATTTGGGAGGATCCATCAGCCAACTATTTGAATATTGAAAAATATCTTGATAATATAGAAGAGCCCGTTGACCTTTTGGCTCTGCCTGAAACATTTACCACTGGCTTTTCGATGAACGCTGATAAATATGCCGGTAGCGGAAATGAGACCATCAGCTGGATGAGAGATATTGCAAGAAAAAAGCAGTGTGCATTGTCAGGAACAGTAACGATCAGGGAGGGAGATCATTTTTATAATCGTCATTATTTTGTAAACAAAGAGGGTGGGCTTTTTCAATATGATAAACGCCACCTGTTTAAGATCGGAGGGGAGCAAGATCTTTTTCATCCGGGTAAAGAAAGAGTGGTAGTTCATGTGGGTGCATTTAGAATCCTGCTGCAAACATGCTATGATCTTAGGTTCCCCGTGTTTAGCAGGTGTCGGGGAGATTATGATGCCATTTTATATGCAGCCAACTGGCCTGGAGCTCGTCAGCACGTGTGGGAAACGCTGCTTAGAGCAAGGGCCATTGAGAACCAGGCCTACGTAATTGGTATCAACAGATCGGGTGGGGTAGATGGCGAAGGAGTGGAATATGCAGGAGGCAGCTGCCTGGTAAATCCCCTTGGGATAGTAACAGAACAGATGGATGACGCTCCGGGCATACGTATTATTCAGCTTGATATCAACGAAGTGCAAACCTTAAGAGAAAAATTTCCGGTTTCGGAAGATGCTGATGATTTCAGCATTAGAGGTGTGAAAATGGAGTAAAAAAAAGCTGCATACCCATTGATATGCAGCTTATAAGTTTTTAGTGCCCACAACTACATGAATGACCGTCATCCGGTTTATCACTGCAGCTTTCGCAGTCAGAGTTTCCATGTACGTGACCGTGAGCTAACTCTTCTTCAGTAGCTTCACGTACTTCGGTAACCTCTCCTTTGAAGTGTAGATTCTCACCTGCCATAGGATGATTAAAATCCATTTTAACCACTTCATCAGTGATTTCAAGGATCTTTCCATTTAAACGGCGGCCTTCATTGTCCATCATTGGAACCATGTTTCCAGCCTGGAGTATATTTTGGTCAATTTCACCTTCGACTTCAAAAATATTTTTTGGTACCTGAACTATAGCATTTTCTACCACTGGTCCGTATGCATCTTCTGAATTTAATCCAAATTCAAAAGCTTCACCCGGTTTGAGTTCCACCAGGTATTCCTCGAATTTTGGTAGCAGGTTTCCGCTTCCAAAAAGGAATGTCAAGGGATTACCTTTTTCAACTTGCTCAACCACAGCTCCTTCAGCTGAGTTTTGCCTCAATTCATAAATCAATGAAACAACCTTCTTATCTGTAATTTCCATATGTGTTATTTAAAATTCAGCACAAAGAAAAGAATATTATTGGGATAAAAAAAAGTACTTGGAGTGCCTTGAGTACTTGGAGTTGGGAGTTGAGACTCATTAACTCATTAACTCATTAACTCATTAACTCATTGGCTCATTAACTCATTGCCTCATTGTCTCGCCTCTCTCCTCCCCAGATAAATATTCAACCCGATCCTGTATACCGGATTGCCATAAGGGGAATAGATATTGCTATTTATATCCCATAGCAGGGTAAAGGAGTAGGAGCTGTGTTGACTGATTTTTTGTGTGAAGCCTGCACCAATATATACTTGCTCTGTCCAGAACCTGCCGTTATCCGGATAGGAAGGTGCGTAAAAGTACCTGTTTTCCAGGTTCATCATCTGGTTGTAATCGGTAAATAACAATACACAGTTTTTCGCAATTAGGAGTGCACAGGTTTTAGCAAATAGCAGTACACAGGTTTCAGCAATTAACAGTGCACAGGTTTTTTCATTTCTGATCCATTTTTCCA
>Ga0307990_1000210_pt1 | contig 56540 bp, 47 predicted proteins | sample EllFjometagen129_FD_203168 | JGI IMG/M metagenome (GOLD analysis project Ga0307990, IMG submission 203168) | Marine microbial communities from Ellis Fjord, Antarctic Ocean - #129 | ecosystem: Environmental > Aquatic > Marine > Unclassified | place: Southern Ocean | collected 2014-10-08
TATATTAACTTTAGAGTGTGAAGGATATACATTTGATCCAACGCCACCTGTTACATTCAGCAATCCTAATGGTGATGATATTGTGCAGAATTTTGTCGGAGAGGCGGTGCTAATAACGTATATGATTTCTGGAAGGGTGATAGCTATAGGCAATCAGCCTTTGTCTGGTGTGCAGATTAAAGGAGGTATGGGAGATCTTCTTGCTACGACAGGCCCAGACGGAATGTATTCATTTGAAAAGCCGGCGCACTGGGGCAATTATGTATCCTTTCATAAGACGGGTCATGTTTTTAAGCCTTTTTCTCGAGAATATTGGGATCTTAAAAGCAATCATGTTAATCAAGATTCGTTTGGCGGCACTCCGTGTAGGATTCATGGACATGTATTTAATGAGGAGGGGGTAGGACTAAACGGGGTTTCTATTTATCAGAAGATGTGGGATCCTAGCATTAATAATTTTGGCACCAGACACCGGGTTACAACAAGTACCGGAAGCGGTGGAAGCGATGGCTGGTATGATTTTAGAGTTCCAAAGGGGTGGCCGAATGACAATATTCATGGTGCTAAAATTTATGCGGTAAAGGAAGGGTATACGTTTAGTCCAAGTGAGAGAATTTATATGGAGGTCACAGAACCGCTAAATAGTCCCGATAATTATAATGCACAGTAAACGTTTCATGGGTTAGTGAGGTGGTGGGTAGCATTTCCGATGGTATAACCTGGTGATTGTAGACTCGTTTATAGGTTAATGCTGGGTTTTATACAAAAATGGTAGAGTAGAAATAATTATATTAAGCTAAGATATGTAAGTTTTGGGACGCCCTAAGCTATCCTGGGTTTATAGACAGGTTAAGACTGAAGCGTAAATGAAAGGAATATTGTTTAAATAATTAATCAGCAAATGAATAAAAAAGGAGGGTAATTCTGTGGGCCGCCATGCGGAAAGCATGGCGGCCCTTTTTTGAATTCTTAGCGTACATACATATATAAATAAAGACATGTATTTATATAATATTTTCTTGACATACTTTTATTTTCTATTAAAATCTAACTAGTAAAATTTTACTACTTATTGAGCAATATTATTTTATTGCAGGAATGTAACGTCTTATTCTCTATTATTTTAGGAGGAAAAAATGAATGTTTATGAAATTTTAAATAAACAAGCAGAAGCTTACAAGGGCAAGTCAGCAATTATGTTTAAAGAGCAGAAGATTTCCTTTTCTGATCTTAAATCTAATGTTTTCAAGCTAGTTAATGTGCTTAAAGCTCAAGGTATTTCTAGGGGAGACAAAGTTGGCATCTATCTTCCGAATAGTCCCGAATATGTTTACAGCTATTTGGCTATATTTTGCTTAGGCGCTGTTGGTGTTCCGTTAGATTACATGTTGAAGACCGAGGAAATTGTATCTTGTTTGTCTCATTCAGAAACTAAAATTCTTATTTTTAAACCCAAAGAAGACATTTCTTTTAAGGCGTTTAAAGAAGTTGTTCCTACGCTTAAGAAAGGCATCAGTTGTTTTGAGAGTGATCCAGATGCTTTTAATTTTTCAGAACTTTTGTTGCAGGCAAATGATGAAATTGATGAAATTGAAATTAATGAAAAAGATACTTCTCTTATTATGTATACTTCTGGAACAACTGGAAAGCCGAAAGGTGTTGTGCTTAATTACAAGCATCTCGACGGGTCTCCAGAGGCGATGCATCATTTTGTTGATTTAACGGATCGAGATATTAAACTTTGTCCGATTCCTTTGAGTCATATCGCAGGGCTTATTTATGTTCAGAATTGCATTTTATTTGGCATTTCACTTGTCTTGATGGATCGTTTTAATCCGATAGGATTTCTAAAAAATATTCAAGAATATAAAGTTACGTGTTTTCATATTGTGCCTGCGATGTATATGGCGATTTTAACTTTAAAGAATATTGATAAATTTGATTTGTCGTCGATTCGATGGATGGTGGTTTTTGGTGCGCCGAGCTCACCTGAGATGATGCGCTTGTTTAAGACGCATTGTCCAAATGCGTGCCTTTTGAATGGTTGGGGAATGACAGAAACGTGCCCGCCAAATACGGTAACACCTTTAGGTAGCGATAAGATTGAAAGTATTGGAAAAGTTGCTCCACATTGTGAAATTAAGATTTTTGATGAAGAGGAAAAAGAACTTGCTCAAGGAGAAATTGGCGAGATTGTGATTCGTGGTTGGGTTGTGATGGATGGTTATTATAAAGATCCAGAGCTTACTAAAAGTCTTATTTGGAATGATTGGTTTCATACAGGTGATTTGGGAAGATTTGATGACGAGGGTTACTTATATATTGTTGGTCGAAAAAAAGAAATGATTAAAGTTGCAGGGCAAATTGTTTATGCCCCTGAAATCGAGACGGCTTTGTATAAGCATGAGGCTGTTTGTGAGGTTGCTGTTATAGGTGTGCCTGACAAGCTTAGAGGTGAAGCTGTTAAAGCATTTATTGTTTTAAAAGAAGGTTCAAGCGAAACATCAGAGAGCTTGAAATTCTTTGCTAAAGATCATTTGGCAAATTTTAAAGTGCCGCAAGAAATTGAAATATTAAAAGAGCTTCCAAAAAATAGAACTGGAAAAGCTGATAAAGAAACATTACGGAAAGGAATTGAATAATGGCTGAAATGAAAAAAGATATTCATATGACAGGACAAGATCTGATGGGCATGGTTCAGCTAAGACCTGAAGATATTGGTAAATATGCGATTGTTCCTGGTCCAAAAGAGAGACTTGATAATCTTTTGAAAAAGATTGAAAATCCAGTTAAGAATTTTACATTTATGGAATATTCGATGTACACTGGAGATTTTGACGGAGCAAGAGTGACCGTTGTTAACGGTGGACGGTTTTCCGCAGATACGGCTATCACAACAGAGCTTTTGTGTAATGCAAAGCCAGAATATATGATTCGTATTGGAAGTTGTGGATCATTAAGCGAGAATATCAAGATTGGCGATTTGGTCGTCGCTGACAGCTCTTTAAGAGGTGATGGCGTGACCCCATATTATGTTGATCATGATTTTAAAACACTTGCCAATGAGGAGCTAACAAAAGATCTTATTGATGTTGCTCAAGCGTCCGGACAAAATGTGCATAAAGGCAAAGTTTGGTCTACAGATGCAATTTTACGTGAAACTAGGGAGCATGTGGGAAAGGCTGTTAAAGAGGGTTGCGTAGCGGTCGATATGGTTAGCTCGACATTTTTAACTTTAGCTCAATTGCATGGCATTAAGGCAGCTGTTATTTTGGCGGTTAGTGATGATGTTATTTCTGGCGAAATGGGATTTATGGATCCAAATTATTACATGGCTGAAGGATCAATGATTTCTATTGTTTTAAATTTAATCAAGAAATTCGAAGGAAAATAAGTGAAAGAATCTCCATTGTTTTGGCCGGCGTATTTTAAGAAGGACATTTTATTTGTTCTTGATGAGACGCTAATTCCAGAGAAATTAAAATATATTGAAGTTAAAACGCCTGCGCAAGCTGTGAAGGTTATTAAAGATATGAAGACGCGAGCGTTTGGGCAGTTTTTGGTAGTTTTAAGCACGTTTTTAATTGTTTTAAAAGATAAGAAAATTAAAACAGACAAAGTGCTTTTAAAAAAATTACTTAGTGCGGCAGAGGCTCTTAATAAAAGTCGTCCTACATTTCCTTTTTCTGAAGTGACCGGCATGGTTTTAGGTTGGGCTCAAAAAGCACAAAAAGGGAATTTAGATCTTAGGGTTTATTTAAATAGGAATATTGAAGGATTCTTGCTTGGCATACGCGGCCGTCGTCTTGAGCGCGTTGAAAAACTTGCGGATACAATAAAAAAATATAAGAATATTCTGACGCATTGCAATGTTTCAGGCGAGCTTGCGATGGCTGCGCAGATCTGTAAAGCTCAAGGAAAAGATATTGGATTCTTTGCAACGGAAACACGTCCATATTTTCAAGGATCTCGATTAACAGCTTGGGAATTAAAAAAAGCAGGAGTTTCTGTGACGCTGGTTGCAGATAATGCTGTTGCGACGCTTTTGAGAGATAAGATGGTTGATGCCGTTGTTGTCGGGTCTGATCGATCGTGCGCGAATGGTGATTTTGCTAATAAAATTGGAACTTTGCAGATTGCGATTGCGGCTGATGAATTTGATGTTCCATTTTACGTTTTAACGCAACCATCAAATAAGGTAAAGCAAGGCAAAGATATTCCGATCGAGATTAGAGATGAGAATGAAATTCTTAAAGTTAAAGGAAAGCGTTTTGTGCCTAAGGGTGTTAAGGGCTTTTATCCAGGGTTTGATGTTATTCCTCATAAATTTATAACCAAAGCGATTGCAATTAATGTTAATTAAAAAGAAAAATTCAGTTATTCTGTTAAATGGTGTTTTTAAAGATTCTTTTTTTGAGATTTTAAGAAAAAGAAAAGTTAAAAAAGTTTTTATTCTGGAAGGGCGACCGTACTTGGATGGCGCTAAAGAAATGTGTGCAAAATTATTAAAGCATAAAATTACGCCTATTTTAATTGCGGATAATATGGCTGGATTTTTATTTTATAAAGATTTGGTCAAAGAAGTTTGGGTTTCTTATCAAGAGACAAGCAAAAAGAATGTTTTGTGTAAAATCGGAAGTCTTATTTTGGGAGTTATGGCCAAGCGGCATAAAGTTTCTCTGAGAGTTTTTCCGTCTGGGAAAAGAAAGAAATATATAGCTAATCCAAAGGAGATTTTTTCTTTTGACGGCAAAAGAATAGCTGCTAAAGGTATTGATGGGTTTGTTCCTTTGCTAGAAGATGTCCCTAGAAAATATATAAAGGAGATTTATTCATGAACAAATTAAAAAAAGAAATTATTGAGATTGGGAAATTGCTTTGGGATAAAGATTTGGCATCTGGTTTAAATGGTAATATTAGTCTTCGCGTTGATGATAAAAGTTTTCTTTTGACAGGACGAGGCACTTGTTTAGGAAGGTTAGAGGAAAAAGATATTGTTGAGGTTGATCTTGATGGGAAGGTGATTGGTAGTGGAGAGGCATCATCAGAGAATTTGATGCATCGAGAAATTTATAAATCTTTTTTTGAAACAAAAGCAATTATTCATACACATTTGACATATGCGAGTGGATATTTTAGTGCTAACGAAATGTTAAAGCCTATTACGTTTGAATCAAGACTTTATTTGGGAGATATAAAAGCTGTTGATCAGACAACGCCAACAGTAATAGATGTTGCGCCAGTTATTGAGGCGCTAAAGAGTAATAATATTATGATGCTTAAATCTCACGGATCTTTGGCAATGGGAAAAAATCTTTTTGATTGTTTTCTCTTGACACAATGTCTTGAGGAATCTGTAAAGATGGACGCTGTTAGTAGAATTTATCAAGCTCAAGGAAGCGAAACAAAACAAGTAAAAGTTGAAGAAGTTTCTGGTCCTAAGAAATTTAAGTTATTTTCTCGTGCACAAATTGATGAAATTGTTCGTCTTGTTAATGAGGATCAAAAATTATCTGAGCTTGGAAGAAATAGTCAGATGACAATGGGATTAGCTGTAAAGCTTGATGAAAATGGTGTTGCTTATAGTTTTCAATTTGAAGATGGGAAGATTGTTGATGTTAAGGAAAATGATGATGCTGAATTTGTGGTTTCAGCACCAGAAAAAGTATGGCGTGCTGTTTTTGCTCGAGAGATTGATCCGTTTGTTGCCACAACACAGAAGAAAATGAATTTAAAAGGTGATTTTGCAAAGATTTCTAAATGGTATGCACCGTGTTCGCGGCTTTTTGAGTTATGGCAAAAAGTAGGGGTTGAATAATGAGTGACAAAAAAGAATTTCAGATTTTTGTTGATGGACTTTGGATAACGCCAAATAAGAATCAATTTATTGATTGTGTTAATCCGTCGACAGATGAAGTATTTGCAAAAATTTCAAAAGCTGATAAAGAGGACACAGAAAAAGCAATTGATGCGGCTAAGAAATCTTTTGAGTCAGGTGTTTGGGCAAATCTAAATATCAAAGAACGTGGAAAATGTCTTGCTAGAATCGCAAAGCTTGTTCGGCAAAATGCTAAAGAACTTGCTGAGCTTGAAAGTAAAACGTGTGGCAAAACTATTAAACATACGACTTTTATTGATGTGCCAAGTCTTGCTGATACATTTGAATATTTCGGAACAATTGAAAAGGGATTGCAAGATCGTGCTCTTAGTATTAATGCGCCAGTTGACAGTAAGGTGTGCCTTGAACCCATCGGGGTTGTGGGTGCGATTGCGGCATGGAATTATCCGTTAATATTTTTTGGTTGGAAAGTGGCCCCTGCTTTAATAACAGGAAACAGTGTCGTCTATAAACCGTCTAGTGTTGCCAGTGTTGCGGTGATGCGATTAATTGAAATTATTCAAGATGTTTTGCCAAAAGGTGTTTTGAACGTTGTTACTGGTTCGAGTGAAGTAGGATCTGCGATAACAGAATCAAAAGATATTGATATGATCACATTTACAGGTGGAACGGGGACAGGGCAAAAAGTTATGCAGGCGGCTTCTTCAAATACAAAAAGATTGTGTCTTGAGCTCGGCGGAAAATCTCCTAATATTGTTTTTGATGATTGCGATACGGATGCGGCTGTAGGTGGCGCGATGTCTGCCATTTTTATGAATCAAGGGCAAATGTGCACCGCAGGATCAAGGCTTCTTTTGGAAGATAAGATTTATGATGAGTTTGTTGAGAAATTAAAAGTCAAAGCAAGTTCTCTTAAGATTGGCGATGCGACTGATTATGCAACAGAATTTGGACCTTTGGTGAGTCAATCGCACAGGGATTCTGTTTTGAAATTTATTGAGCAGGGAAAAAAAGAAGGAGCAACTCTTATCTGTGGTGGAAGGGTTAAACCAGAAAAAGGAGCATTTTTAGAGCCAACTATTTTTGTGGATGTTGAAAATTCAATGACGATTGCACAAGAAGAAATTTTTGGACCGGTTTTAAGTGTTATAAAATTTTCTTCAGAAGAGCAGGCGATCGAGATTGCTAATGATAGTAAGTATGGTTTAGCGGCGATGATCTGGACGAAAGATAAAGAAAAATCTGAACGTGTTTCAAAGAAATTGCGCTGTGGCACAGTTTGGATTAATACTTATGGCGGGTTTTATAATGAGGCGCCTTTTGGCGGATATAAGCAAAGTGGTTTTGGACGAGAACTAGGTCTTGCAGGCCTTTTAGAATATTGCCAAGTTAAGCATGTTTGTCGAGATGCAACGCCTGGCGGAAAGTCGCTTGCAGCCAGTTGGTTTTGACTAAAAAGCCCTAAAACGGCATTGATATTTGTGATGACAGCGGTTATTAAATTTTTAAAGAAAATGTATTCCCGATTCAGTGGTTAGGTCGCCATTTCACGGGATTAATTCGTGCAGGTTGACTTAACGGAAGCGAAAGCTTTTGTAAGCCAGGTGCTTATTGAAGGAGAAACAGATGAAAGTTTTATTTTTAACACCACCAATTGCAGGATGGGTCACTCATGGTGATCATAAAGCACCGAATCAATATTATGCGCAATTAGCAGCATATATTCGGTCAAAAAAAATAGCTGAGCCTATCGTATTAGATTGCAAAGCGCTTGATTTAAGTTATGACCAGATGGTCGAGGAAGTTAAAAAAATCAGTCCAGATGTAGTTGTGATGGGAGATATGCTTCATTCTAGCGGAGGCCTTGCGATTATTTGGCATTTTAATGAAAGTGCTAGATTGATTAAGAAAGCAGTACCAGAAATAAAGACTGCTGTTGGAGGACTTTGGTATTCTGCGTTTTATGCTCAAGAAATGAAAAATAACCCTTTGATTGATTTTATTATGGTTGGGGAAGGTGAGTTAACGCTTGAAGATTTGATTAATAATCTAAAGGATAAGAAAAAAGAGTTTAAAGATATCGACGGGCTTGTTTCAAGAGATGATGACGGAATCGTTAATATCGGGCCGCATCGCGGGCTTATTCCTGATATCAATGTTCTTCCGATGCCAGCATATGATTTATTTCCTATGGATAAATATGTAGGACACACCTATTGGAAGCCTTTTTGTGAGTTGATGACTTCGCGCGGATGTCCCGGGGGATGTAGTTTTTGTTATGAGTGGAGTATGTACGATCCTCGTTTTAGTAAAACAGATTTTGTTTCTTGGCGTGGTTTCTCAGCTCAACGCATTTGTAATGAATTTGATCTTCTTGAAAAGACATACGGTGTTAAGGTTGTTGTTATTCAGGATGATGCTTTTAATGTGGATCGAGATAAGGTTAAAGAATTTTGTGAGGAGAAAATTAAACGTGGTAATGGAATTAAATGGATTTGCCTTGGTCGCGCGGATGATTGGGCTAATCAATTGGATCTTGTTCCTTTGATGGCCGAGGCTGGATTCTTCATGGGATTAGTTGGTATTGAAGTATCCTCTGATGAAGAGTTAAAGCGATTGGGAAAAGGAGTTACCATCGCACAAATTAAAAATACTGTTTCTACTTTTCGTGAAAATAATGTTGCTACCATCGGAACAGTTTTAATTGGGCTTGAAGATGACGACGATGCTGCGATTAAAAAACGTTTGGAGGTTGCGGAAAGTATTGATCCAGATATTCTAGCGCTTGATTATGCGATTCCTGTTCCTGGGTCTCAGCCTTGGAGTAAGGCGATTGAAAATGGATGGATTGATCCGGAAAACATTGATCTCAAAAAATGGGATTTTCATCATCCAGTTGTTCCGACAAAACATTTAACGATAGAAGATGTTGGACGATTAGGCGGATGGTGTATGCGTGAATTTTATTCAAAACCAGAGCGTATTCATCGAATTATGGAAAGTGAATATGATGATTTGGTAAAACTTTGTGTTAAAGATTTTATGAATAATATCGCAAAGTTTGAAAAAGCTTCTTCGGGACAAGCTTAAAAAAATAAAGTTTAAATTTTATTCTTAAGGAGGATTGAATGTTTAATTTTTTGTTTTTTGTAATTATTGTGATTATTTTTATTTCACTGGCATCAGGTGGGCCTAAAAAACGAAAGAAAACAACTATTGATCTATCAGGAATAGATCTACAAGAATACGGAGAGTCGTTTATGAAATCTAAAGTTTTAATGGTATTAGCTGTTATTGCGGTGATTGGCTTAGTTGTATTGATGCGCAGCGTTAAAATTGTTCCAGCAGGAACAGTTGGTGTTTATGATATCTTTGGAAAAGTATCAGAAACAGAGAGAAAATCAGGATTACAACTTGTTAATCCATTAGCAAATCTTGTGATTATGAATATTAAAACACAAGAGGTTACAGAGACTATGCCAGTTCCTTCAAAAGAAGGACTGTCTATTAACTTGGATGTTTCTATTCTTTATAGTTTGAATCCTGAAATGGCAAGCGATATCTATAAAGATGTTGGTTCGAACTATCGCAATGTTATTGTTGTTCCTCAATTTCGTTCAGCTTGTCGAGGTGCGAGTGCTGGATATGAAGCAAAGGCATTATACACTTCTGGACGAGAAGAAATTGCAGCGAAAATTTCTGCAGAGCTAAAGACTATGTTAGAAGATCGAGGGATTATTTTAGAAAAAGTTCTTTTGCGATCAATTAAACTTCCAACGACGGTAGCTGATGCCATTGAGTTGAAGCTTAAGTTTGAACAAGAATCAGAGCAAATGAAATTTGTTTTAACCAAGGAAATGAAAGAAGCCGAACGCCGCGTTATTGAGGCCAAGGGAATCGCCGAAGCCCAAGAGATTATTAACAGAACGTTGACTCCGGAATATTTGCAACTTGAGGCTATACAAGCTCAGAAAAAAATGGCAGAGAGTCCAAATCATACAACTGTTTATATTCCGTCAGGAGATAACGGTATTCCGATTATTCGCGGGTTAGACAATAATTAAAGGAAACCCTTCGGTAAAAATATCTTGGGACTAGCTGAGCGAAAGCGAGGCAGCCTTGAAAGTTTTATTTTCAGGGTAAATTCGCGCAGATAATTACGCTTTTTTAATTTTGTAAATTATGCGCTCATTTAAAGGAGTTTATTTTTATGCAATGGGAAACGTTGACACAAAAGAAATACGATGAAATGATTTCAAAAATTCCTTTGTTTCATCGAGAAATTATTAATCAGGTTGTGCCACAAAAGGCTGAAGAAAATGCTCAAGAGAGAAAAGCATCTCTGATTGAAGAAATTGATGTTGTTTCAGCGTTTTTAAGCGAGGTTCCAAAAGCGTTTTATAGTCTTATGATTCGTTTAATGGACGAGGTTGGGCTTGATCATAGAAGCTTAACGGGAAATCATAAAGGATAAAAGTAGATGAGGATTGCTGTTATTGGCGCAGGCGCGATTGGTTCAAACGTAGGCGCGTATTTACACAAATCTGGCGCTGAAGTTACTTTGATTGGTCGTGATAGCCAAATTGAGGCTATTAAAAATCACGGCCTTAAGGTTTCTGGTGTGCGAGGCGAAGAGACTTTTCAGATTAATGTTGATACACGATTAAGAGAAGAATTTCCTCTAGTTATTTTTGCGACGAAGACTCAGGATATTTCTGATGCTTGTTGTTCAAATTATGATTTCTTAGAGCATAGCATTATTCTGACAACTCAAAATGGAGTTCAGGCTGATAATATTATTAGCGGACACATCGATAAAACAAAAGTGATATCAAGCATTGTTATGTTTGGAGCTACATATATTAAAGAGGCAGAGATTGTTTTTAATTTTGAAGGAAATTGGATTATAGGCAAGCCCTTTACGTCAAATGATATGATTGTTGAAGATATATCTAAGGTGTTGGCAAAGGCATTTTCAGTAATTGTGACTGATGACATTGTTGGCATGAAATGGCTGAAGCTGCTGATTAACTTTAATAATTGCATTCCTGCGCTCGTTGGAAAATCCATGCAAGAAACATTTAGCAATTTGGATTTATGTCGTTTAAGCATTCAGATTTTAAAAGAGGGGCTTAATATTGTGCGTAGGGCAAAGATTGACTTGGTGTCATTGCCTGATTTTCCTGTTGATCGAATTGAAGGACTCGCTAAGATGCCAGAGGATCAAGCGGCAACGATTATTAATAAAACTTTAACAGGATTAAGCAAAGAGCCTTTATATGGATCGATTTTACAAAGTATTATGCGAAAAAGAAAAAGTGAAATTGACTTTATTAATGGTGAAGTTGATGTTTTGTCGAAACAAATTGGAATTCGGGCGCCATTAAATCGTAGAATTGTTGATTTAGTCAATACTGTTGAACAGACGGGTAAGTTTTTTACTGTAGATGAAGTTAAAAAAGAATTTAATTTATAAAACGAGGTAAACACAAGATGACAAGACGAGTTGTAGTTACAGGGGTTGGCGTTATTGCGCCAAATGGAGTTGGCAATGAAGCTTGCTGGAATGGAATGATCAATGGAGTTTCTGGCATTAAGCGTGTTACGGAATTTGATGTTTCTATGTTTATGACACAGATTGCAGCTCAAGTAAGAGATTTTGATCCTCTTAAAGAAGGTTTAACGCATGACGAGGCTCTTCGTATGGATCGATATGTTCAATTTGCTGTTGTTGGCGCACGCATGGCATTAGAGGATTCAAAAATAAATTTAAATGAGATTAATAAGGAGCGCGCTGGAGTTTCCTTGGCTAATGCGATTTGCGGAACAAAATATATGGAAGAAGAATTTGCTCTTGTTACAGATAGTGGAAAAAATGCGATTGACCCTCAAAAGGTGCGACCTGATCTTTATGATGCGGCTATGTTTAATACTCCGTCGAGCGAAATTACTGGAAAGTATGGACTTAAAGGAATTTGTAATACAATTTCAACTGGATGCACAGCCGGAACGGATTCTGTAGGTTTTTCATTTGAGGCGATTCGAGATGGAGATGCTGATGTTATGATTACAGGAGCAAGTGAAGCTCCAATTACACCAATTACATTTGGAGCATTTGATGTTGTTAATGTTTTAGCAACACGTAATCATGAGCCGGAAAAAGCATCGCGACCATTTGATAACGAGCGAAATGGATTTGTTATTTCAGAGGGATGCGGAATTCTTGTTTTAGAAGAACTTGAGCATGCTAAGGCACGGGGTGCTAGAATTTATTGCGAAGTAACTGGTTTTGGAACGACATGTAATGCTTATCATATGACTGATTTGCCGTCTGATGGGGAACCTATGAAAGATTGTATTTGTTTAGCGATGGAAGATGCAAATATTAAGCCAGAAGAAATTGATTATATTAATGCGCATGGTTCATCAACCCGACAAAATGATGTTTTTGAAACAAATGCTTATAAAATGGCTTTAGGTAATCAGGCCTATAAGATTCCGATTAGTTCTTTAAAGTCTATGATCGGTCATCCTTTGGCAGGAGCCAACGGAATTGAGTTAGCTATTGGCGCACTTATTTTTGAGCGAAATATATTACCTCCGACAATTAATCAAACAACGCCTGATCCAGATTGTGATTTAGATTATGTTGCCAATGTGGCACGTGAAAAGAAAGTTGATTGTATGCTAAAAATATCTAGTGGATTTTCAGGTGTTCATTCGGCAATGGTATTAAAAAGATATTCTGAATAAATGAAAGGGAAGTTGATCAATGAAGAAAATTTCTATTACAGGTCTTGGCATTGTTACGCCAAGCGGTATTGATAAAAGAAAATTTTGGGCTAATATCAAATCGGGTCGGTCTGCTGTTAAAACGATTGAACGATTTGAATCTTCACGCTATCCGTCTCATGTGGCAGGACAGGTTCATGAATTAGATGCTTATAGCAATGTTTCGTCACGTCTCTTAAAGAAGATTGATTTGTTTTCGCATATGGCCCTTGTGGCTTCAGAAATTTCGATCAAGGATGCGGGAATTGATATGTCTAAAGAAAATTTGAAACGTGCTGGTATTTTTGCTGGCAATGCTATTGGTGGTTGGCTTTATGCTGAGACTCAACTTCGCGACATGTATTTGGAAGGACGTGAGGGAGTCAGTCCATTTATGGCATCAGCTTGGTTTCCGGCAGCACCACAAGGACAAATTTCGATTCATTATCAAATTAAGGGATATTCAAAGACGATTGTTTCTGATCGAGCAAGTTCATTGATGGCGATTGCTTATGGTGCAAAAAATTTAAATGATGGAAAGAATGATTTTATTTTAGCCGGAGGCATGGAAGCGCCGGTATCTCCATACGGATTGCTGTGTTGTAATACATCAGGTGTTTTAACGCAGAGAAATGATACGCCTGAGACGGCTTATCGTCCTTTTGATAAAACACGCGATGGAATGGCGATTGCTGAAGGTGCGGGTATTTTGATTCTTGAAACTGAAGAGCGGGTTAAAAAGCGGGGGGCAACTGTTTATGGAAATATTATTGGTTATGGAACAACAACTGATGGTGTTGATCATATTGAGCCAGCTAAAGATGGCGTTGAATTATCGCGTGCTATTTTAAAAGCTTTGGAAGATGCTCAAATTGAGCCAAATCAAATTGATTATATTTGCGCTGATGGTGCTGGAACGCAAATTAGCGATATGACTGAAACTCTTGGTATTAAAAAAGCATTTGGTGAATATGCAAAGAAGATTCCGGTTTCTGCGCCAAAATCAATCTTTGGAAATATGCTGGGAGCTTGTGGGGCTGTAGATGTGGCAACAACTTTACTAGCCATGGAACATAGTCTTGTTCCTCCGACGATAAATCTTGATAATCTAGATCCAGAATGTGATTTGGATTATTGTGCGAATAAAGCTCAAGAAAAAGAAATTAAGCATGCTCTTGTAATTAATCGTGGGCGTGGTGGAATTAATTGTGCATTGGTTCTTAAGAAAGGATAAGATTTATGTCATCTAAAGCTTTTATTTTCTTTATGATTATCATTATCATTGCATTGAGTTTTGTGGGTTGGTATTTTTTAGAAATGCATCTGAAGTTTTTGAGTAATCAAGATTTAGAGGATATGGATAGTTATGTTCAGGTGAGCACTGGTGAGAATTCTTGCGCTATCCAAGGGTCACAAGAAACGGGTGTTGATTATTTTTTAAATTGGTGCAAGAAAAAAACAAGAATGTTTATGGCTGTTGGTCAGGCTATTTTGAATCAATCAAATTAAATATTTTTTTAAGGAGGAATTTAATGAGCTTAGAAGATAAAGTCAAAGGGATTTTTAAAGATGTTTTAGAAATTGGTTCAGAAGAAATCAAGCCAGATGAAAAAATGGATATTTGCTTAGGTCTTGACTCTACAGAGATGGTTGAGATTACAGTTGCACTAAAAAGAGCGTTTAGTTTGGATATTCTAAATAATGAGTTTAAAAAGACGCTAACGTTTAACGAACTTGTTGGATTAATAAAGGCTAAGGGAGTTGAGTAATGATCATTGATTTAAGTTTGTCAATTGATGATACGTTAGAAGAAACTCATGGTGCAAAGATTGATCGCATTACACATCATGAAGGTGTTGAACATTTTAATTGGGTTGTCATGGGTAAGCAGCCTGGTGGTAAAGAACGCTTTGAAAAAGGTGAGAGAATTGTTAGTTCGGATGAGATTCCCGACGGAGAGATGTTGGGTTTAGAAATTGTTCATTCATCTGTTCATATGGGAACACATGTGGATGCGCCGTATCATTACGGAAGTCTGTGCGAAGGAAAACCTGCTAAGAAAATTAATGATGTTCCTTTGGAGTGGTGTTTTTCTGATGGAGTTGTTTTAGATTTTACACATATGAAATTTCCTCAAACAATTAGTAGAGATGATGTGATTGATGCGCTTAAGAAAATTGGATACACATTAAAAGCTTTGGACATTGTTTTGTTTTACACTGGAGGAGATAAGAATTCTGGAAAGCCCGAATATATTAGTGAATACTTAGGTGTTGAACCTGAAGCAGTTGAATATCTTTTGGATCATGGAATTAAAATGATGGGTGTTGATACCTTAGGATTAGATAAGCCTTGTTTTGGGATGTTTAAAGAATTTCTAGATACGAGAAAAAAAGATAAAATTTGGCCATCACATTTCTTAGGACGGAAAAGAGAATTTTGCCATATGGAAAGATTGGCGAATTTGGGTGCAATTCCAAAATCGTTTGGTTTTAAGATATCTTGTCTGCCTGTTAAGATTCTCGACGCTGGCGCTGGATGGTGTCGAGCAGTTGCAATTGTTTAGTTGTAAAACCTTAAACAAAAGGAGGAAGTATGAATTGTCCTGCATGTCAAACTGAAATGGTTGAGAAGGATTTTGGTGGAATTAAGGTTGATGTTTGTGAAAATGGATGTCAAGGAATTTGGTTTGATTGGTTTGAGTTAGAAAAATTAGATGAGAAACACGAGGGCTTAGGTAACGCTCTTCAAAAATCGCTTGAAAGTAATCGACATAAAGATGATAATCGTGGCCAAATTAATTGCCCGAAATGCAGCCAGCCAATGGTGGCACATCTTTATAAATCTTCAAATATGGTTACAATTGATGAGTGCTATGCTTGTGGTGGATTTTTTCTTGATTCTGGAGAACTGGAAGTTGTTCGAGAGAATTTTATGGACGAGGAGCAAAGAGATAAGTATGTTCAAGGATTGATATCTAAAGAGCCTGAATATCTTGCAGCGCTTAAAGATTTAGAAGAAAAAAAGGCTACGATTAGTCCTGGAGCTTATAAGAGAGCTGCCGCTGTTACAAAATTTGTTAGCATGATGGGAAGTAAGTTTTCAGTGTAAGACATTTAACAAGGAGAAGTAATGGGACATACAGTTAATAGTATTGTTGTTAATGCTCCGTATGATGATGTGTTTGACACATCAAATCAAATTGAGCGTTGGACAGAACTTTTTGGTGATGAATATGTCAGTGCCGAGGTTTTATCTCGAGAGGGAAATCGAATTGAGTTTCGCTTAACAGATAAAGATGGTAATTCTTGGACATCTTTTCGCCTTCTTTATAAAAAACATAATTTTGCTTATGCACAAAAAAATGAACCAACGTTTCCTTTTAAGCATATGAAAATTATTTGGCTGTATACGAAGGTTGAAGATGGTATTCAAATGACATGGATTCAAGATTTTGAAATGGATCCAAAGTTTGAGAAATTTACTGATGAGCAAATTGTTGGTTTTGTTAACGAGCACTCACAGCATAATTTAGAAATTTTCAAGGAAGTTATCGAAAAAGAGGTAAGTAATTAATATTCGAAAAATTGTTTATGCGCTTTTGTGTCTAAACTGTATTACGATATCGTTTAATGTCGCGGCAATTGCTGCAGCTGTTCCTTCAATCGCTACGAATTTAAATCTTCCTGTCTTTTTGGTCTCGCAGGTTATTCCTGCGTACATGATTCCTTATGGTATTGGTGCGCTTTTATATGCACCCTTGGCGAGATATTTTTCATTTCGTATTGTTATGGCTTGTTCGATTGGGCTTTATGCGATTGGAAGTCTATTTTGCGCACAAATTACGTCAATGGATCATTTTTTGTCGGCTCGAATTCTTTGCGGAATTGCCGGATCTGGTGTTATTCCTTTAGGCTTGATTATTATAGGGAAAATGTTTGAAAAAAATGTACGTGGACGGCTTGTGGGATTGTTTTTTGGGTGTAGTTTTGTTTCATCAATAGCTGGTATTTTCTTAAGCGGTGTAGCAGATTGGCGATTTTTATTCTACATACCTTTTATATTAGGATTATTGTCATGTTTCCTTATATTTATAGTGAAATCTGATATTTTAGATAGAAAGCAAGAAAGTCCTATTAATTATCTTAATATTATATATAATATTAGGATAAGAAATATATTTATATATATATTTATTATAAGCTTTCTTTATCATGGATTGCATAAATGGTTTGGCGTATATTTAAGTCATGATTATGGATTGAGTCAGATTTCAATTAGTTCGCTTTTTATATTAATGGCTATTTTTGGTTTTGTTGGACAAATTTTGGGTGGTTTTGTTTCTGATAAACGTGGAAGATTTATGGCTTGTTTTGTCGGAATATTAGTTTTGAGTGTTTCGACCATGTTGTTAGTTGGGCATTATCCGATTTGGATTTTGGCAATTATCTTATGTGCAACTTCCATAGGCTGGACCATTGGGCACAATGGTGCATCAACTGTTTTGACTGATTTTCCTGAGGAGAATCGAGCAGAAGTTGCTAGTCTTAATTCATCGGTAAGATTTTTATCTGGGGGATTAGGATTTTTGGCAACAGCCCCGTTTGTTGAGCGAAGTTTTAGCATTACGTTTTTAGGCATTGGAGCGTTAATATTTTTATTAATTTTATTTGTTCGAAAAGCAGTATGTGAACATTAAATAGATTTAGGAGAAAATAAGAAGATGGATTTGAAGGAAAAAAATATAATTATCACAGGTGCAAGCAAAGGTATTGGAAAAGCAGTAGCAATGCGTTTAGCAGAAAATGGAGCTAATCTTGTTGTTGCAGCACGGACACAATCAACTTTAGATGAAGCTGTTAAAGAAATAAAAGAAAAAACAGGTAGTAAAGTTTTGGGCGTTGCAGCTGATGTTAGCAAGTTAGAAGATCTTAAGAAAATTGTTGATACAGCTAATAAAGAATTTGGCTCAATTGATATTTTAGTCAACAATGCTGGTGTTTCTAGCCAATATCCTTTTGAAAAACAGCCTTTAGAAGATATTGAGCGATTGGCTCATACGAACTACTTAGGATATGTTCGCTTGATTCGACTTGTTATTGAACAAATGATTGAACGAAAGAGTGGATCAATTATCAACATGGTTTCGGGATCAACTTTATGTGATCCTATTCCAAAAACATTTGTAACTTATAGTTCGCTTAAAGTAGGCTTGCGTGCATTTTTAAAGGGTTTGTTTTGGGAGATGCGCGATCATAATATTAAAATTACATCAATTTTGCCTGGCGTTGTTGATACTGGATTAACCGATAAATTAGATAATATCACGCAAGAACAAAAAGATCGTTTAATGTCACCAGAAACTGTTGTTGATATGGTGATGTTTGCGCTTTCTGTTCCTGCTAATGCATGTCCTTTGGAGTTGGCTGTTATTAATCAGCAGACGCCCTGGACAAAGCCTGTGATCGATTATCGTCAAGATCAGGCTAAATAGTAAAAGAAAGAGAGGAGGTGAGACGCTGTGGATAAAACAGTTAAGACCTTCAAGAAAAATAAGTTTCAAGAAATTCGTGTTGGGATAAGAGAGTATAAAGGAAACGATCTTGTTGATATTCGTACGTGGACAATGACACAAGGAACAGATGAAATGGTTCCAACGTCAAAGGGCGTTTCAATGAATATTCATCTTATTAGCGAATTAAAAAAAGCAATCGAAGACGTTGAGAAAGCACTTAAAGAAAACTTGATGCTTTAGTCTTGAGCGCTGATAATTTATATTATAGAGGTATCGAATATGTCCGGAATTATTGATTTTCATAGTCATTATATTCCGCCAGAGATTGCTGCAAATACCGCTTTTTTTAAAGTTCATTGGTCTGATATTGATGGTCAACTTAAGACCATGGATCAAAATAATATTGAGCGCGCCTTTCTTTTTTATCCTGCTACAGATGCGCATTTGAACATGAATGGCTGGGGTAATGTCTGTCGGATTTATAATCAGCAAATTGCTGATGTTGTTAAAAAACACACCGATCGTTTTGTTGCAGCTGGAATTTTGCCTATGGACGAACCTAGCAAATTTCTTGATGAGCTTAAGCGTATAAGTGACCTTCAAATTAATATCCTTTCTTTAGCTTCAAGTTATGATGGCAAATATTTAGATGATGAGGTGTTCTTCCCAATTTATCAATTTTGTCAGGATAATAATATTCCTATTCATGTTCATCCTCAAATTATTAATCCTATTGGAGAAGCTCAAGTCAAAGATCCTCTGTTGACTCCTGTTTTGGAGTACATGATGGATGTCTCTATTTGTTTGGGCAAAATGATGATGGGTGATGTCTTTACTAAATTTCCAAATATTAAGTTTATTTTTGCTCATTATGGGGGAGTTGTGCCTTTTCTAAAAGAACGTTTTGACAATACATATATGATGCTTCGTAAGCGAAATTTTGTTAAAGATATTCAAAAGAATCCAAGTGAATATTTTAAAAATTTATTTTTTGATACAAGCGGGTCAAAATCTTTAGGAGCTTTAATTTGTGCTCTTGAGATTTCAGATTCAGGCCACATCCTTTTTGGGAGTGATTCTCCGGCCAATCAAAATGTGTCGGCATCAATACAGATGATTAATTCCTCGTCGATACCCAACGAAGATAAGCAGCTTATTTTAAGGGAAAACGCCTTAAAATTATTACTTGCTAAAGCATAGAAAGTAGCATGGAATATCTTTTCATTAGGCGCGTAAGTGTTGTTTTTTTATAAGTTTACAAATATAATAAAAAAACTTGACAAACATAAATCTCTCTGGTATTCTTGTTGCTCTGTGCAAGTCACAGTTTTGTTTTTTCGTTCTTTAGATATATTTAAGCCAAGTTTATTTTGGAGAGTTTGATCCTGGCTCAGAGTGAACGCTGGCGGCGTGGATTAGGCATGCAAGTCGAGCGATCTTTGCTGGACTTTTATTGGAGTGCTTGCACAAAGGTAAAAGACTGGCGCTAGATAGCGGCAAACGGGTGAGGAACACGTGAGTAATTTGCCTCTAAATCAAGCATAGCTTCGTGAAAACGGAGGTAATTCTTGATAGTATCTTTTTATCGCATGATTTAAAGATTAAAGGCGGGGACCTTTTAGGCCCGCCGTTTAGAGATGAGCTCGCGTCCTATCAGCTTGTTGGTGGGGTAATGGCCTACCAAGGCATATGACGGGTAGCTGGTCTGAGAGGATGGTCAGCCACACTGGGACTGAGACACTGCCCAGACTCCTACGGGAGGCTGCAGTCGAGAATATTTAGCAATGGGCGAAAGCCTGACTATGCGACGCCGCGTGAGGGATGAAGGTTTTCGGATCGTAAACCTCTTTTGTTAGGAAAGAAAATTTTAGACCTAATACGTCTAAAACTGACGGTACCTAACGAATAAGCCACGGCCAACTCCGTGCCAGCAGCCGCGGTAATACGGGGGTGGCAAGCGTTACTCGGAATTATTGGGTGTAAAGGGCAGGTAGGCGGTTTAATAAGTGAGAGGTGAAAGCTTCCGACTCAATCGGGAAATTGCCTTTCAAACTATTAAACTTGAGAACGGTAGAGGAAAATGGAATTCTCAGTGTAAGGGTGAAATCTGTGGATATTGAGAAGAACATCAACGGCGAAGGCAATTTTCTGGGCCGTTTCTGACGCTAAACTGCGAAAGCTAGGGGAGCAAACAGAATTAGATACTCTGGTAGTCCTAGCCGTAAACGATGAGCACTAGGTGTTGGTCCTTCACGGGGTCAGTGCCGCAGCTAACGCATTAAGTGCTCCACCTGGGGACTACGGTCGCAAGGCTAAAACTCAAAGGAATTGACGGGGACCCGCACAAGCGGTGGAACATGTGGTTTAATTCGATGCTACGCGAAAAACCTCACCAGGGTTTGACATGTAAGAAGTAGCGAACTGAAAAGGGAGCGACCTGTCAAATCAGGAACTTACACAGGTGCTGCATGGCTGTCGTCAGCTCGTGTCGTGAGATGTTGGGTTAAGTCCCGCAACGAGCGCAACCATTGTCTTTAGTTGCCACCATATTTAACCTTCGGGTTTTGTATGAGCACTCTAAAGAGACTGCCTGGGTTAACCAGGAGGAAGGCGGAGATGACGTCAAGTCAGTACGGCCTTTATGCCCTGGGCTACACACGTGTTACAATGGCTGGTACAAAGGGTTGCCAACCCGCGAGGGGGAGCTAATCTCAAAAAACCAGCCCCAGTTCGGATTGGAGTCTGAAATTTGACTCCATGAAGCCGGAATCGCTAGTAATGGTAGATCAGCACGCTACCGTGAATACGTTCCCGGGTCTTGTACACACCGCCCGTCAAGCGATGGGAGTCGGTAGTACCCGAAGTCCTATGTAGATAGGCCGAAGGTAAGATTGGCGACTGGCGCTAAGTCGTAACAAGGTAGCCGTACGGGAACGTGCGGCTGGATCACCTCCTTTCTAATTTTCTATGTATTTTATATATAGAAAAGGCATGAAAGATCTTTTGAAGTTTATCATTCCAGGATACTCTTGGGAATGAACTTGGCTTTTATTTTTTTGTTGGATGTTGGGGCCGGAATCTGGAGTTATGGGCCCGTAGCTCAGCTGGTTAGAGCACCGTGCTGATAACGCGGGGGTCAGTGATTCGACTTCACTCGGGCCCACCATACTTTCAGCTGTCTCAACAGGCAAATTTCTCAAATTCTAGAGATTTGGGGCTGTAGCTCAGCTGGGAGAGCACCTGCTTTGCAAGCAGGGGGTCAGGAGTTCGATCCTCCTCAGCTCCACCAATATTTCTTAAATTTTTCATATGTCTTTTTAGATATATGCGTTCGTTCTTTGACAATTATTGTAATAGGTGATAAAACTACATATAGAGTCGAGAGTAATCTCGATTGTTTTGTCTTGTACAAAATAATCAAAAAATTTGGTCAAGCTACTAAGGGTTTATGATGAATGACTTGGTAGATTAAGGCGATGAAGGACGCGGTAAGCAGCGATATGCTTCGGGGAGCCGCAAACAGGCTTTGATCCGGAGGTTTCCGAATGGGAGAACCCATCCCGAGTCATGTCGGGATATCCTATGCTGAATAAAATAGGCATAGGAAGCGAAACGAGGAGAATTGAAACATCTAAGTAACCTCAGGAAAAGAAACCGTAAGGGATTCCCCCAGTAGCGGCGAGCGAAAAGGGAACAGTCTAAACCTGTCATTTTATGATAGGGGTTGCGGGACCTCAATGTGGGATTTGAATGGATAGAAGAAATGCTTGGAAAGGCATACCAAAGAAGGTGAAAGTCCTGTATTTAAAATCTTGAAGAACTCTAGAGGTATCCCAAGTACTGCGGAGCACGAGAAATTCCGTAGGAATCCGGCCCGACCATGGGCCAAGACTAAATACTAAAATCTAACCGAAAGTGAACTAGTACCGTGAGGGAAAGTTGAAAAGAACCCCGGTGAGGGGAGTGAAATAGAACCTGAAATCATAAACCTACAAGCGGTCGAAGCCCTATGCATACCTTCGGGTATGAACGGGTGACGGCGTACCTTTTGCATAATGGACCGACGAGTTACTGCATGCTGCAAGCTTAAGTTCTTCTGGAACGGAGGCGTAGCGAAAGCGAGTCTTAATAGGGCGACCTTAGTATCATGCAGTAGACCCGAAACCACGTGATCTATCCATGGCCAGGTTGAAGCTCTGAGAAATCAGAGTGAAGGACCGAACCCACTTCAGTTGAAAATGGAGGGGATGAGCTGTGGATCGGAGTGAAAGGCTAATCAAACGTGGCAATTGCTGGTTCTCCTCGAAATAGTTCTAGGACTAGCCTCGGACAATAGATAACGGGGGTAGAGTTACTGAATAGGCTAGGCGCCATACCAGGCGACCAACCCTAACCAAACTCCGAATACCGTTATCCGTACTCCGGGAGTCAGACGCTGGGGGCTAAGCTTCAGCGTCAAAAGGGTAAGAGCCCAGACCATCGATTAAGGTCCCTAATATAGACTAAGTGGTAAAGGAAGTGAAGTCACACAGACAGCCAGGATGTTGGCTCAGAGGCAGCCATCATTTAAAGAGTGCGTAACAGCTCACTGGTCGAGTGATTTTGCGCCGAAAATGATCGGGGCTTAAGTCTATAACCGAAATCATGGCTTTCTTTTTTCTTCGGAAAAGAGGAGGGGTAGAGGAGCGTTCTGCTAAGCGTTGAAGGTGTACCGTAAGGAGCACTGGAGTAAGCAGAAGCGACAATGTCGGTATAAGTAGCGAAAACTACGGCGAGAAACCGTAGCGCCGAAAATCCAAGGTTTCCTGGGGAAGGTTAATCCGCCCAGGGTTAGTCGATCCTAAGTCGAGGCCGAAAGGCGTAGGCGATGGATATCCGGTTAATATTCCGGAACTGGCTATAAACGTTATCAGCTTAAAGTGACGCAGGAGGATAGGTGAGCGGAGTGTTGGATGTCTTCGTTTAAACCCGTAGCTTTGCAGAGATGCAAGGTGAGAGGTGATGAGGACCCCTTTTTTGGGGGAAGTCATTGATTCCATGCTGCCAAGAAAAACCTTTAAGCGAGTATTATAGCCACTCGTACCGTAATCCGACACAGGTAGATACCCAGAATATGGGAAGGCGCTCGAGATAACTCTCCTTAAGGAACTCGGCAAAATAGCCCCGTAACTTCGGGATAAGGGGTGCCCTGGAAGTGAAATCCTTTACGGATGTAAGCTTTTTGGGCCACAGTAAAGACGCCTGGCTGACTGTTTAGTAAAAACATATCACTCTGCAAAGTCGTAAGACGACGTATAGGGTGTGACACCTGCCCGGTGCTGGAAGGTTAAGGGAAGAGGTGAGATCTTCGGATCAAGCTTTGAACCGAAGCCCCAGTAAACGGCGGCCGTAACTATAACGGTCCTAAGGTAGCGAAATTCCTTGTGGGGTAAGTTCCCACGCGCACGAATGGTGTAACAAGTTGGGCACTGTCTCAAGGAGAGACTCGGCGAAATTGTAGTGGCGGTGAAGATGCCGCCTACCCGCACCAAGACGAAAAGACCCCGGAACCTTTACTGCAATCTGGTATTGAATTTGAATCCTGTTTGTGTAGAATAGGTGGGAGACTATGAAGATGCAACGTCAGTTGCGTTGGAGTCATTAGTGAAATACCACCCTTTTAGTATTTAGATTCTAACTTTGACCCTTGAATCAGGGCAAGAAACAGTGCCAGACGGGCAGTTTGACTGGGGCGGTTCCCTTCTAAAATGTAACGAAGGGGTCCAAAGGTCTCCTCAAGACGGTCGGCAATCGTCTGTAGAGTGTAAAGGCATAAGGAGGCTTAACTGCGAGTCCGACAGGACGAGCAGGTACGAAAGTAGGGCTTAGTGATCCGGTGGTTCAAGATGGGATGGCCATCGCTCAACGAATAATAGGTACTCCGGGGATAACAGGCTGATCGCGCTCGAGAGTTCATATCGACAGCGCGGATTGGCACCTCGATGTCGGCTTATCGTATCCTGGGGCTGTACAAGGTCCCAAGGGTCCGGCTGTTCGCCGGTTAAAACGGTACACGAGCTGGGTTTAGAACGTCGTGAGACAGTTCGGTCTCTATCTGGTGTGGGCGTATGATACTTGAAGAGGATCTTTCCTTAGTACGAGAGGACCGGGAAAGACGAACCTCTGGTGTTCCAGTTATCCTGCCAAGGGTAATGGCTGGGTAGCCACGTTCGGAAAGGATAAGCGCTGAATGCATATAAGTGCGAAGCCCCCCTCAAGATTAGGTATCGTTGTTCTTCGGAACTGAAGGCACCTTGTAGACTACGAGGTTGATAGGCTGTGTGTGTAAGGTCAGTAATGATTTTAGCTAAACAGTACTAATCTGCCGAATGCTTGATCTTTTGTAACATATTGTTTACTCGAGATTTTATTTAGGATTATCGCCTATTACAATAATTGTAAAAGTTTTTTAGAAAATATGTCCAGTAATTTTGCTGAAAGGGCAACACCCGTTCCCATTCCGAACACGGCCGTTAAGCCTTTCTAGGTCGATGGTACTGCCTTCGCAAGGAGGTGGGAGAGTAGAACGTTGCTGGGCTTAGATTAGCCCCACGTCATCTTTTGATGGCGTGGGGTTTTTTATATAATAAACGATTTTGATACTTTTTTAAAAACAACTTCTTGACACATTACTTAGTTATGCTAAACTTTCATTATATAAATATTTAGCTTAGCTAAATAATTGGAGAGTCGCATGATAAAAAAAGAAAAATTGGCAAAAGAAATTTTAGAAGTGTTTCCATCTTTTATAAAAAAGATTCATAGGGGCGTTGTAGAATCTCTGGGAATTCCTCCATCGCAGATGAGTGCGGTTATGATCTTGTCTGAGAAGAAATCTTGTACACTTGGGTGCTTAAGCAAAGAGATGGAAGTTTCTGCTCCGACGACAACTGGAATTGTTGATAGGCTGTATAAGTCTGGATATGTTGAGCGCGTCCGTAGCCAAAAAGATAGAAGAATTGTAAATATTGCATTAACGCGTAAAGGAAAGAACGTTATAAAAAAGATTCATAAAACAGCCATGAAGAAATGGAAAATTATTTCAAATATTCTTTCCATTAAAGATCAAGAAACTCATATTCGTATATTAAAAAAGATTTTTAAAGGTTTGGATGCTTATCATTCGAAATAAAATATTTTTATTTGTTTTAATCATTTCTATTTTTATGACGTTGCCTTTCTTTGCCTTAGCGCAGACAGATATTAGCGACATTATCAAGAGTGGTATTTCTGTGGGTCAGGCGTGCATTCTTTCTATAGATGAAGCTAGCCGGCTTGCACTTTTAAATAATTTTGATATTCAGCTTGCTCGCTATGACGCTAAGATTTCTAAGACAAGAAAAGGAGAGTCGCAATCGATTTACGATACAGTTTTGACAATTGGCGCTGCGTATCATAAGGATAAATCGCTTAGTTCTTCAACGCTGGCTTCAGGGAAAGCAGTTAATAATGATTATAGCGTTGGAATTAGCAAAAAACTTTCATCAGGAGCAATAATTAGTATTGATCAGGTGAATAATCGTCAATGGACAGAATCAAGCGCTGTTACGATGAACCCTTCTCATGATTCATCGCTAGGGATTACTGTTGAACAAGAGTTAGGAAAGAATTTCTTTGGTATTCAAGATAGAGGTGACGTAAAGATTACGCAAATTGATATTCAGAATTCAGAATATTCTTCTTTAGATAAAATTGAGAAATCGCTAGCCGATGTTCAAGTTGCTTATTGGGATTTAGCGCTAGCTTTTGATTTGTTGAGAATTGAAAAAGATATGTTGCTTCAAGCTGAACGTCTTTATTTGATTAATAGAGAAAAACTGTCTGATGGCCTTGTTGAAAAACCAGATTTTTTGGCTTCTGAGGCAAATTATAAGCAGCGCATTTCTGATGTTGCTATTTTAAAAAATACAGTTGAGACAAAAACAAATGTATTAAAATTGAATCTTAATTTAACACATGACATGTCTGATATTATTCCGGAAAATCAATTAGCTTTAAATGCTCAAGAGGCAAGAATTGAGGCTTCTTTGATTAATGCATTTGACCATCGTCGAGACTATAAGCAAGCTCTTAATGATGTGCGCATGCGCAATATTGGGATTTCGATGAAGAAAAATAATGCATGGCCAGAGATTAATCTTAAAGCATCGTTAGCTCGAAATGGGTTGGGAGGCGATTTTAATGAATCTATTAAAAATATTTCAAAGGAAGATCATCCTGATTTCTCGGTATCTTTGAATGTCGTCATTCCTTTAGAAAACAGAAGCGCAAGATCACAATTAAAAAAGGCTGAATTTCAAAAGGCTCAAGCTTTAATTGGGTTAAAAATGACAGAAAAAACGATTATGATTAATGTTGTTGATCAAGTTCGGTTATGTAATACGCTTTTAGAGAAAGCAAAACAACAAAAAGAAATTGCTGAACTTCAAGCTCAGAAGCTTAAGGAGCAAGAAAAGATTTTTAGTTATGGCAGAGGTGATGTTGATACCATTGTTCGATATCAGGGGGATGCGCTTATGGCACAAAAGCAAGCTGCGCAAGCTTTATTTGATTACAAAGTGGCGTTAATTAATCTGGATGTTAAGCAAGGTATTCTGCTTCAGCAATACTGGCAAGAGGGGATATAGTGAAATTAGCTCAATTTTCAGTTAAGAATTCAACATTAGTCAATTTAGTGTCTTTTCTCATTATATTTATGGGAATATTTGCCATGTATAATTTAAGAAAAGAAGCTTTTCCTGCTGTTGATTATGATCGCGTTATTGTTACGACTTCTTATCCAGGTGCGCCTGCTGATGATGTGGAAAAGTTTGTCTCTATTCCTCTTGAAAAAGAGATTAAAGGGATTAGCGGGATCAAGGAAATGAATAGTGTTTCTGAGGAAGGTGTATCGAAAATAGGCATAGAAATTGATCCAAAGGCAACAGATAAGAAGCAAGTTGTTGATGATATTGAGCGCGCTGTTGATCGTGTTCAGAATTTGCCAGAGGGGGTAAGAGACGACCCTTCTGTTTTTGAAATTAAAAGCAAAGAAATTCCTGTTCTTGAGATTTCTATTAGCGGAAATATTTCCGATGTTAAGCGAAGAGAGTATGCCGAAAACTTAGAAGAGTTGATTCTTGATATTTATGGTGTTTCAAGTGTCAACCGAATGGGCTGGCTAGATCCTCAGTTTCAGGTTGAAGTTAGCCCTGGCAAGTTAAAGGATTATCATGTTTCAATGAATGAGGTTATGAGTGCTTTAAGGGCAAAGAATGTTACTTTGCCAGGCGGTCATTTAACGACAGAGACAGAAGAATTTAATGTAAGAACAACTGGTGAATTTAATAGTGTCGAAGAGATTGAAGATGTTGTTGTGCGTTCCAATGATATGGGAAATCATTTAAAGATTAAAGATGTCGCCAATGTTGTTAAGACTTTTGAAGATGAAGAAAATGTTGCGCGAACGAATGGAAAGCGAACGCTTGGGATGGTTGTTGTGAAGTCTGAGGGTGCAGATATTATAGAAGTTGTAAAAAAAGTTAATGAGACTCTTGATGAGTTTAGAACTACAGTTTCTAATGAAGTTGATATTGAGGTTGCTAATGATATGTCTTTTTATGTTAAAAGACGTTTAGGCGTTCTTCGCAATAATGGCTTTATTGGTTTTATTTTGGTTGTTATTGTTTTATTTCTGTTTTTAAGTCCTGCGCCGGCGATTATGACAGCTTTAGGCATTCCTATTGCTTTGTTTACGACACTCTTTTGCATGCATGCGCTTGGGGTTACAGTTAATCTTGTTTCAATGCTAGGGCTTATTATTGTTTTAGGCATGATTGTTGACGATGGGATTATTGTGTCTGAGAATGTGTATCGCTATGTCGAAGAGGGCATGCCTCCAAAAGAAGCTGCGATTAAAGGAACGAATGAAGTTGTTGCTCCGATTACGGCAGCTGTTTTGACAACGTGTGCGGCATTTGCACCACTTTTATTTATCCCTGATATTATGGGAAAGTTTATACGACAAATTCCTATTGTTGTCATGTTGGCACTAGGGGCATCTTTATTAGAAGCATTTATTATTTTGCCGTCACATTTAGCTGAATTTGTAAAAGGGAATAAATTTAAGAAAAAAAATGGTGGAAGGCGAAAAGAAAAAGGATGGTTTAAGAAGATAAGTAATTTTTATCTTCGGATTCTTAAGTTTACTCTTAGAAATCGTTATGCTGTTTTTGGATCTGTTGTTATTTTTTGTGTTTTTGTTGTTTTTCTTGCGTTTAGTTTTATGAAGATTATCTTGTTTACAGGTGAGGGAATAGAGGATTTTTATATTCGCGCTGAAGCAAAAGTAGGGACACCGTTAAAGAAAATGGAAGAGCTTATTGTTCCAATTGAGAAACTGGTTGAATCTCTTTCAGATGATGAGCGAGATTCATATAGAACTTATATTGGAGAAATTTCAGGAGAACGTGGATTCGATCCTAATACTAAAAAGGGCTCTCATTTTGCACAGATAACAGTTTTCTTGACGCCAGCGCAAAAACGAGGACGAACACAACAAGAAATAATAGATTTTTTACGTCCAAAATTAAAAGATATTGAAGGGTTTGAGAAGCTTTATTTTTATGCTCAAAAAGAAGGTCCGCCAACTGGGCGCGCTATTCAAGTTGGCGTTAAGGGTGATAATTTTGAAACGCTAGATTTAATTTCTCAAAAAGTTATTAAATATCTTGAAGGCATCAAAGGGGCTAATGATGTTTCAAGTAATTATATCTTTGGAAAAAAAGACCTTCGCGTTGTTGTGGACGAAGAGAAAGCAAAGAAATATTTTCTAACGGTTAACGATGTAGCAATAACCGTAAGAAGCACTTTTTATGGTGGAAAAGCTACGACTGTTAAGCCGTTAAAAGCTGAAGATGAGATTGATGTGCTTGTTCGTTTTCCAGAAGAACATAGAAACGATTTGAATGTTTTTGATGATATTTTAGTTGAGAATAGAATGGGGAACTTAATTCCTTTAAAGACGGTAGCTTCTGTAGAAAAAAAAGAGGGACTATTCTCAATTACCCATCTTGATGGTAAGCGTGTTGTTTGGGTAACAGGGGACGTTGACGGAAAGAGTTCAACATCGTTTTCAGTTAATGAATTATTGAAAAAAGAATTTGTGAATATCGAGACTGAATATCCTGGATATGTTTTAAAATTTTCAGGAGAATATGAAGAGCAAAAAGAAACGCAGGGAAATTTATTGTTTTCTCTTGTCATTGCTTTATTTTTAATTTTCATTATTTTGACAGCCATCTTTGGTTCTCTTGTTCAGCCGTTTATTGTTATGACGGCGATACCGTTTGGCATTGTTGGTATTCTTATTGCCTTTATGGTTCATGGAAGGCCTTTGACATTTTTTGCTCTTATGGGAGCTGTTGGACTAACGGGTATTGTTGTTAATGACTCTGTTGTTCTTGTTGATTTTATTAATCGATTAAGAAAATCTGGAAATGATCGACGTGAATCGTTGCTTGAGGCTGGCAGGGTAAGACTTAGACCTGTTTTGATGACAACAATTACCACAATTGTAGGATTATTATCTGTAGCTTATGGTATTGGGGGAGGCGATCCATTCTTAAAGCCTATGGGATTGGCTTTAATTTGGGGACTCTTTTTTGCAACTGGTTTAACGTTGATCATGGTGCCGTGTCTTTATGCAATCATTGATGATCTTGCAGAAAAAGTATTGCATCATTCAACTGTTAAAGTTGATGAAGCTGCGAAGAGAGATTTATTGTAAAGATAATCGGTCTTGGTGAAAAGCATAAACGTAGCATGCAATATATGATGGTGCTGAGAATAAAACTAAAGAAGTGATAACGGCGACTAAATATGTTGAATCAGCATGAAAGAAAGATTGTGTCATTTTCCATTCGTAGTGATGTCCTGCGAAGAGAAGAAATATTCTTGCAACAAAAAGCATTTTCCACATTGATGGATTTAAAAATCTTCGCTTAAAGCAAAATAAACATAAAGGAATTAAAGCTAAAGTTTCGACAATGGTATTGGCGATACTAAAGGTGTGCCAAATAAAATATGTTTTTTTAAATGCAATTAAGACTCGAAAATATTGATTAATAATGGAGTCTTCGGCAAAAAGCGTAAGTGATCGAACAAGAGTAGGAATGCAGTAAATAAAAAAGTAGATTATCCAAAACCAGTGAGTCTTTTTTTTCATAAACTTATTATGCCATATTTTTTAAAATAAATTTATTTTTTTGGTAATATTGACAATTTCCTTTTCTTTGGATGTATTTTAGGATACTATAAATATAAGAGTAGCTTGTTTAATTGAACTTCGACACGTTTCATGTGCGGAGTAAATTTGTACAAATAACTTAGCGTTCCTTGTAGTCGCGCAAGTTATGTTTTCATTTAAGGATTTATTTATGAACCAAGAATTTGACAATATTGTTGATGCTATATGCCTTGAAGATGATCGTTATAAAAGAGAAGCATATGAATTTATCATGGAAGCGCTTATGTTCACGCAAAAAAAGTTTCGTCGTGCTAAACATGTTAGCGGCCAGCAGCTTTTAGAGGGCATTCAAGGGTTTCTTGAGAATAAATTTGGCCCTATGGTTTTAACTGTTTTAGATCATTGGGGTGTTAAAACAACAGAAGATTTTGGGCATATTGTTTTTAATCTTATTAATCATAAGGTTTTAAGTAAGACGGAAGAAGATACCATCGAAAGTTTTTGTAATGGTTATGATTTTCATGAGGTTTTTCATGTTGGCTATAAAAAGCGTTTTGAAAAGCAGGTTAGCCGTATGAGAACTTTTTAATTAAATTGCATCCTCCCTTTAGAACTACACTTTTTTTAAAATGACAAATAACCTAAAAGAGATTTCTGTTCAATACGTTAAAGGCGTTGGGCCTAAACGCAAAGAAACACTTGAGCGCCTAGGTGTTTTTAATGTTGAAGACCTTTTTTATCTTTTTCCGCGTCGTCATGAAGATCGAAGAGAGATGACGCCATTGTCGCAAGTAAAAATAGGTCAGTGGCAAACGGTTAGTGGGAAGATTTTAAAGCATTCTGGGCGAAAAAGTTGGCATACCAAAAAACATGTCTATGAAATGCAGGTTACTGATGGAAAATCTAGAATTTTCTGTGTTTGGTTTAATCGGCCTTATTTAGATCGTTATTTTGAGACAGGTCAACAGATTGTTCTTTATGGGAAAGTGGATTTTTATAAAGACCGCCTACAGCTTGTTTCTCCGGATTATGAGGTTATTACCGATGACGAAGAAGATCGTTCTTTAAGCATTGGGCGCATTGTTCCGATTTATCCTTTAGCGCGAGGAATAACGCAGAGATATCTTCGAAAGATAATGAATCGATGTTTGGATAAATACATTACATCTGCTGTTGATGTTCTTCCTTGTGAGCTTCGCAAGAAATATAAGCTTGATAATTTAATAAAAAGTTTACAGAATATTCATTTTCCAGAAGACGAGAAAAGGCAAGCCATTGCCTTTAGGCGAGTGTCGTTTGAGGAATTCTTTTTATTTCAGGTTTCTGTTTTGTTGCGCAGGCAGAGTATTATTCGCAAAAAAGGCGTTGCACATAAGATTACAAATAAGTTTAATAAAGATTTCTTAAATCTTTTCTCTTTTGATTTAACACAAAGTCAAAAAAGTATTATTGAAGAAATTAAAGGTGATTTGTCATCTTCTAGCCCTATGCATAGACTTTTGCAAGGGGATGTAGGATCTGGAAAAACAGTGGTTGCTTTTTTTGCTTGTTTGACATCTGTTGTTAATAAAAAACAGTCTGCATTTATGGCGCCAACTGAGATTTTGGCTCGTCAACATTTTGAAACATTTAAAAAAATTATTCAGAAAACACCATTTTCAAAGGTTCGCATTGAAATGCTGATCAATGAAACAGATAAGAAGGAAAGAGAAAAGGTTCTTAAGAAAATAAAAGATGGAGATGTTGATATTGTTATTGGAACACACGCTCTCATCCAGGAGGCTGTGGCTTTTAAGAATTTAAGTGTTGTCGTTATTGATGAACAGCATAAGTTTGGTGTTCGTCAAAGAGCGCTACTTTCAGCTAAAGGAAAGAGTCCAGATGTTTTAGTCATGACAGCAACTCCGATTCCGCGCACGTTGTGTTTAACGCTATATGGAGATTTGGATGTTTCAACGATTAATGAAATGCCTCCGGGCCGCGGCAAGATTGAAACAATATTATTTTCTCATCAAGATGCACAGCAAGCATATAGTCTTGTTAGAGAATCTGTTAAGAATGGTCAGCAGGCGTATATTGTTTATCCTATTATTGATGAATCAGAAAAACTTGATCTTAAATCTGCCGAACAAATGTTTAAACAATTTCGAAAAGAAGAATTTAAGGAATTCAAGATAGGTCTTTTGCATGGTCAGATGAAAAAGAATGAAGCCGCAGAGGTCATGACTAAATTTAAGAAAGGGAAGATTCAAATTTTAGTAGCGACAACAGTTTTAGAAGTCGGTGTTGATGTGTCAAATGCAACAACAATGCTTATTGAGCATGCGGATCGTTTTGGACTTTCTCAACTTCATCAGCTTCGAGGGCGAATTGGGCGCGGGCGAGAAGATTCAAAATGTCTTTTGATCGCAGAGCCAACAACGCAAGAAGGTCAAGCGCGTATTCAAGCGATTTTATCAACAACAGATGGTTTTAAGATTGCTCAGGAAGATTTGTTGATTCGTGGGCCTGGAGAGTTTTTTGGTCGACATCAGCATGGACTTAGCGAATTAAAGATTGCCAATCCTCAGGCGCAATTGGATATTTTAGAGCAGGCACGAGTTGAGGCTACTGATTTGACAAATCAAGATCCACAGTTGAAAAAAGAGCAAAATACTGCTATAAAGGGTACAATATTAAGAAGGTATCCTAATTATTTAAGAAATATTTTATCAGGATAAAACGGTTATGGATTCCAACTCGTTTTGCTAGGTTGTAAGATGAATAGGATAAAATTGCATAGGCTGACTTGACGCTTCTATTGGTTGCGTAAGTTAGGTTCTCATTTAAAGGAGAAATAAGTGAAGATCTTAGGTGGAAAACTCAAAGGGCGTAACTTTTATATGCCACATGGCATACGTCCAACTTCAGATATTATTCGAAAATCTGTTTTTGATATTTTGGGCCAGGAATTAGAGGGGTTAAGCTTTTTAGATCTTTTTGGTGGAAGCGGAGCTATGGGTCTTGAGGCGATGTCTAGAGGGGCGAAAAATGTTGTTTTTGTTGAAAAAGATATTAAATGTTTTAAAGTTATTGAAGAAAACCTGACTATTCTAGAAATACCTTATTATGAACGAAAAGATCGTTATTTTGATACATTCAAGCTTGATGCATTTGCAGCAATTAAGCAATTTGCTAAGAAAGAGAAGCAATTTGATGTTATCTTTGTCGACCCGCCTTATAGTCGAGAACTAGCAAAAAAAGCCTTGAAAACCCTAAGTGCTCATGATATAGTACACCCTAATTCTTTGGTAGTGTTTCAGCATGATAAAAGAGAAGGTTTACCGGATCAACAAGGCCGGTTTTCGCTTTTAAAGACTCGAAAATATGGTGCTTCGCTAGTGACAATTTATAGGAGTAGTTGAGTAAGTGAATAAATTAGCTATATATCCAGGAACATTTGATCCGATTACGTATGGTCATTTAGATGTAATTCAAAGAACTGCGCATATTTTTCCGCGCGTTATCGTTGCTGTTGCCGCGAGATCTCGAAAAAATCTTATGTTTAATCTTCAAGAACGCATGGATATGGTGTGCGAGGGAGTAAAGGATTTTAAAGGGGTTGAGGTTGAATCATTTAATAGTCTTGTTGTTAATTTTGCGCGTGAAAAGAAAGCTGGTGTTTTGATTAGAGGTCTTCGTATGGTTTCTGATTTTGAGTATGAATTTCAAATGACTTTAACAAATAGACGCTTGGCCGAGGATATTGAGACTGTTTTTTTGATGCCATCAGAAAAGCATTCATTTATTTCATCGACTCTTTTAAAAGAAGTTTCAACGCTTGGCGCTGATGTTTCAAGTTTGGTTCCAGATTTTGTTGAAAAAAAGATTAAAGAAAAACTAGTTTCATGAAAATTGCTGTAAAAGACATTCCGCCAAGTGGACTAGATATTGATGGAGTTTTAGAAAAAGAAGACTTTACGTTTGAAGATGAAAGCATTGAATGTATTTCACCCGTTAAAATAAATGCACGCCTTGAATGTCTTGGAAGTGTTGTATCGGCTAAAGTGAGCATGTTAGCAAACTTTTCTGTCTTATGTGGTCGATGTCTTCAATCTTTTGAGAGTGAAATTGAAAAAGATGTTGTTTTGCATTATGAGTTAGAAAAATGTGGAAATTATATTGAACTTGGCGAGGACGTTCGCCAAGAAATTCTTTTAGATTTTCCCTCTAAAATTCTTTGCTCGGATGATTGCAAAGGTATTTGTGTGCACTGTGGAACAAATCTAAATGATAATAAATGTGAATGTAAAAATAATAGCTAGCATAAGCTTAAGAATAAAAAAAATAAGGAACTTTTAAGGAGATTATTGATGGCACATCCAAAAAGACAGCATTCAAAACAACGTTCGAGAAAGCGAAGAACGCATTACAAGACAGAGGCGCCAACGCTTGGTGTTTGCTCTAATTGTAAGAAGGAAATCGCGCCTCATCGTGTATGTCCGTATTGTGGACATTACAAGGGTGAGCAAGTTGTTGAGATTAAAGTCAAAGAACCAAAGAAAAAGTAAAGCTGTATAGTCTTGACTTGTATCGCTAGGATGCGATTCGAATAGGATAAATTTGCGCAGGCTGATTTGACGTTGTTTTTGAAGATTTCCGTAAGTCAGGTGCTCACTTAAAGGAATTTATTGTGAATATTATTGTTGATGCTATGGGCGGAGATCATGCACCTTATGAAGTTGTTAAAGGTGTGGTTCAAGCGATTGAAGAGTTTGATGCAAATGTAACTTTAGTGGGCGTTGAAGAGAAGATTCGCGCTGAACTAAAAAAATATAAATATTCATCTGACCGCATTGAAATTGTTCATGCACCTGAAGTTATCGGTATGCATGATCCTGCAACATCCTCTATCAGAGGAAAAAAGAAATCTTCTATCACATCTGGCGTTAACCTTCTTAAAAATTCAGAAAAATATGATGCTTTTATTAGCGCTGGCAATACGGGCGCCGTTGTTTGCGCATCAACAGTTCTTCTTAAAATGCTTCCTGGCGTTGAGCGACCGGCTATTGGTCTTGTAATCCCAACACAAAAAAATTTTTCTTTTCTTATTGATGTGGGTGCAAATACAGATCCAAAGCCACAGCATCTTTTACATTCAGCTTTAATGGCAAATGTTTATGCAAAGAAAATTTTAAATATTGAGAATCCAAAGATTGGGCTTTTGAATATTGGCGCTGAAGAAACCAAGGGAACAGAGTTTATGAAAGAAACGCATCGACTTTTGACTGAGCGTGTATCGAATTTTGAAGGAAATATTGAGGCGAATGAGATTTTTTCTGGTCGATGTGATTGCATCATTTGTGATGGGTATGTTGGAAATATTGTGATTAAGGTTGCTGAAAGTGTTATGGAATCTGCTGGTGCTTTAATTAAGAGAGAAATTAAAAAAAGTCCTCTTGCGTTATGGGGAGCATTTTTAATGAAGTCACGATTGTTACATATTAAAAAACATGCTGATTATACCGAATATGGCGGAGCACCTCTGTTAGGTGTTAATGGACTTGTTATGATTAGTCATGGGCGTTCTAGCGCAAAAGCGATAAAGAATGCGATTCGTGCGACGATTCGAGAGGTTGAAGATAACTTGATTGACAACATGATTAAAGAGGTGGGGTAATTTATGAAAAATATAGAAATTCTTTCCCTTGGACACTATGTTCCATCCAAGAAGCTAACAAACGCAGATTTAGAAAAGATTGTTGATACAACTGACGAGTGGATCACTACGCGCACAGGAATTAAAGAAAGACGTATTGCAGGCGAAAATGAAAAGACAAGTGATTTGGCGATTAAAGCCGCTCAACAAGCTCTTCATAATGCAAAAATTTCTGCATCAAAAATAGAACTTATTATTGTGGCGACAACATCACCGGATAGCAATTTTCCGTCTGTGGCTTGTTTGGTTCAAAAAGAAATTGGAGCAAAGAGTGCAGTTGCTTTTGATATATCGGCAGCATGCACAGGATATGTTTATGCGCTTTCTGTAGCGCATCAGTTTTTACTTACGGGAATGTATAAAAATGCACTTGTTATTGCTGCAGACCGATTAACAACGATGATTGATTGGGAAGATCGAAACACATGTGTTCTTTTTGGTGATGGAGCAGGAGCATGTATTTTGGCTAAAGGAAGACGGCAAGGAATTTTGTCAGAGCATTTAGAAAGTTTTGGTGAATACGGAGAGCTTATGAAAGTTGTTATTCCTGAAACCCGCCATCCTTCAAAACCAAAGCATGGATCAGGTCAGCTTCCATTTATACAAATGCGTGGATCTGAACTTTTTAAGATTGCTGTTAACTCTATGGCCGAGTGCACGGAGCTTGCTATTAAAAAAGCAAAGATTAAAATCTCAGATGTTGCTTGTGTTGTTCCGCATCAGGCTAATGATCGTATTATTGCAGGTGTTGCAAGAAAATTAAAAATTCCAAAAGAAAAAGTTTTTATTAATATTGAAAAATATGGCAACATGTCAGCAGCATCAGCAGCTGTTGCTCTTTATGAGGCTCGTGAAGTTGGGCGTATTCGTAAAGGGGATTATGCTGTCTTAGTTGCTTTTGGCGCAGGGCTTGTGGCAGGGGCAATGGTTTTAAAATTTTAAGAAGGGGCAACATGAAAGATGTAGCATTAATTTTTCCAGGACAAGGCGCACAAACCGTTGGCATGGGTAAGGCATTCTATGATAGCGTTCCATCGGCTAAGGCGGTTTTTGAGAAAGCTCAAAGTACTCTTGGCAATGACTTATTAGATGTTATTTTTAATGGTTCTCAAGAAAAATTAACGCAGACATCTTATAGTCAGCCTGCGATTGTTTCTTTTAGCATGGCGGCTTTAGCAGCTTTTAAAGAAAGTCCAAAATTTAAAGATATTAATCCAAAATTTACAGCCGGTTTGAGTCTCGGTGAATATTCAGCTCTTATTGCATCAGGTGCATTTTCTTTCGAAGAAGGTATTCGCTTAGTTGAACGTCGAGGAGCCTTCATGGAAGAAGCTTGCTCGATTAACAAGGGAACAATGGCTGCCATTATTGGATTTGATAAAGATAAATTAAAAGAAATTTGTGATCAAGTCGGTGCTCAGGTGGCTAATTTTAATTCTCCTGTACAGATTGTTATCAGCGGAGGGGTTGCAGAAGTTGAAAAGGCTTGTGTAATGATTAAAGAAGCTGGCGCTAAAACGGTTATTCCTCTTGAGGTGGCCGGTGCATTTCATTCTTCTCTTATGGCTCCAGCTGTTGATAAATTTAAAACCGAACTTGATAAGATTACAATCAATCCACTTTCCATCCCCGTTGTTAGTAACGTTAAAGCTGTTGGCGAAATAGATCCTGGCGCTGTTGCCGACAACCTCCCAAGACAAATTGTTTCATCTGTTCTTTGGGAAGATTCTGTTCGTTTTATGGTTTCTCAGGGTGTTGCTGATTTTGTAGAGATTGGTCCTGGTCGCGTTCTTAAAGGATTGATTCGAAAGATTGATCGCGGGCTTACTGTTCAAAACATTGAGACACCAGAAGACATAGAAGGCCTTGTTTTTTAAGGAAACCCTGCGTCGCTAACACTCCTCAGAGTAAATTTGGCCAATAAGCTTACGTCATAATATTTCTGTAAGCTTTGATCTCATTTAAGAATTTCTCATTTCAGCCTAATCAATACATTCCTAAAATTTCTAAATAAGTTCGTGATTCTGCACTTCGCTCACGCTATAATACTTATATTATTTATAATAATATATATACTTATATAGGTGTTTATGATTGGGCTTAAAGAAATACAAGAAATTTTGCCTCAACGTTATCCGTTTCTTTTGATTGATAAGATTGTTGAGTACGAAAAAGACAAAAGCTTAACAGCTATAAAGAATATTACGGGAAATGAATGGGCGTCTAAGCGAAGTGATCAAGAGACAGGTATTTTTCCTGAAGTTTTAATGATTGAGGCGGCTGCGCAGGCGGCGATTGCTTTTCATTCATTAAATAGTGGAAAAAGAAATAATTTATTCTTTTTAGGAAAAATAGAAGCTGAGTTTCTGGGCCAAGCTAATGTTGGTGAGGAGCTTATTGTAAATGTTATTTCTGCAAAGAGTATGGGTGCAGGTGGATATGTAAGAATTAAAGCTTTTGCTAATCAAAAGCATGTCCTAGATATTCAAATATTTTATGGTGTAAGGAAAAAATGATTAAGAAACCAGAAAAAAATGATTCACGGCGTGTTGTTATTACTGGACTAGGTGTTATTTCGTCTCTAGGAATTGGTTGGCAAGATTTCTGGAAGAATCTTTTAGCAGGTAAATCTGGCATCAGCAAAATAGAATCTTTCGATACTTCTGGATATGATCGTCATTATGGTGGAGAAGTTAAGAATTTTGATCCTTCTAAATTTATCTCAAAAAGAAAACTCCCCTATATGGGCAGAGCATCGCAGATGGCAATTGCTGCAAGTAAGCTAGCTTTAAAAGATGCTGCGCTAGATTTGAAATCATTATCAGAAGAAAAAATTGGAATCTGTCTAGGAACAACGATGGGGGAGTCTCAAATTTTAGAAGAGTTAAATAAAGATTTTATTTTTAATAGAATGAATAAAATTGATCCTAGTCAAATAACTATTTATCCAGCTAATATTATTTCTTCAAATATTGCTAAGGAGATTGGAGCTGGGGCTGATAATTATGTTTTCTCAACAGCGTGTGCATCTGGAAATTATAGCATAGGGTATGCTTGCGATCTTATTCGTTTCGATGCTAATAAAAGGATTTTATGTGGAGGTGTTGATGCTCTCTCTGGAATTGCTTTTACAGGATTTTGTCGATTATTATCTATGGCACCTGAAAAATGTCAACCTTTTGATAAGAATCGAAAAGGTATGATGCTCGGTGAAGGTGCAGGAATTCTAGTTTTAGAATCTCTGAGAAATGCTAAGAAGAGAAAGGCAAATATTTATGCTGAGATTTTAGGGTATGGTTTGTCTAATGATGTTGAGAGCATGACTTCTCCAAGCCCTTATGGTATTTCAAAGGCTACAGAAAGAGCTCTTCGAGAATCTAAAGTAGATAAGTTGCAAGTGAATTATATCAATATGCATGGGACGGGGACTTTAGAAAATGATCGAGCTGAATGTTTGGGGCTAAAGAAGGTTTTCGGAAATAATCTAAAGAAAATTCCTGTTAGCTCTATAAAGTCTATGCTAAGTCACACCTTAGGGGCTTCTTCTGCTCTTGAGACAATTGCAACTTCGTTGATGATTAAGAACGGAAAAGTTTTGCCAACAATTAATTTTGAAATAAAAGATCCGGAAATTGATATTGACTGTGTTCCAAATAGATACAGGGAACACAAGATTAACATTGCTTTAAATAATTCTTTAGCTTTTGGGGGAAATACGGCTTGTTTAGTTTTAAAAAAATATTAATTTACTATTATGAATAAAAAAAATATCTTTATAACAGGAGCAACAGGTTTATTGGGTGCGCATATATCTAAATGGTTTTTAGAGAAAGCTGATAGCTATAGATTGATTCTGCTTGTTAGAAAAAAGAATAATATTGATGCAGAAAAAAGAGGAATCGAGGCTCTTAAAAAGGTTGGTGTTAAGGATAGTGAGCATTTTAAAAGGGTTACGATTATTTCGGGAGAAATTGAAAAAGATAACTTCTCAATAAGTGAAAAGGAATATAAGTGGCTTACAGAAGAAGTGGATAGCATATTTCATTGTTCTGCAATAACGAGTTTTCAGTCTTCAATCGATGAGTGCAGGAGAATTAACTTAACAGGCACTTTAAATATTTTGCATTTGGCTTCATCGTGCAAGAAGAATGTATTAGTTGGACATGTTAGCACGTCTTTTGTTTTGGGAAAAAAGAATGGGATTTTAAAGGAAAAGGTAATTTCAAAGCTAGATTGGGAATTTAATAATCCTTATGAACAGAGTAAATACGAAGCAGAATTATTAATTAGCAATTATCGAGAAAAGAATTTTTCTGTTATTATTTTTCGACCAAGCATTATTATTGGTGATTCTCAAGCTGGGAAGATTTGGAATTTTAAGCTATTTTATGAAGCGATAAGATTATTTTCTTCTGAAGTTCTTGATGTTTTTCCTGGAGACCGTTTAACAGAACACAATTTTATTCCAGTTGACATTGCAGCAGAAATAATTTGTAATCTTGCATGCAAGGATGAAGCAGGAAAAGTTTTTCATGTGGTTAGTCCAAATAATTTGAATTGTTATAAAATGTTAAGAAAGGCTTCAGGCTTTTTTAAATATAAGAATCCTAAGTGGATATCTTTAAAAGAATATAAAGAATCCAGATTATCTTTTGTTCAGAAGAGGATAATTGATCCTTTTGTTCCATATTTTAATTATTTTGGGAAATATGATTCTAGGAAGACGTTTGAAGCTTTAAAAAAAAGGAATATTTCTTTGCCTAAAGTTGATGAAATTCTTCTTGAAAAGATGTTTTTATATTGTCGAGAATCTGGATATATAAAAAAATAAACGAGAGGTATGAATGCAGGGAGTAAGCTTATTATTAGCCGCAGTTTATATTTTTATTTTTAGTTTGATAGTTTTTTTGAAGAATAAATCTTCAGTTGTTAATATTGCTTTCTTTTGGTTTGGATTCTCAATCTTCTTGTGGCTTTTATTTTTTGGCTTAGCATGTTTTTTTCAAAGCGTAGAGCTAAAACTTTATTTATTTAAAGTTGGGTATATTGGAATAGTTTTTATTCCTGTTGCTTTTAATATTTTCGTCTTAAAGTTTTTAAATAAAAGAAATCCTCTTCTTGTTGGTATCAGCTTTGTTTTGGCTATTGCATTCATTGTTTTAAATTCTTCAGGAAATTTGTTTATTAACGGAGTGTATAAGTATAATTGGGGATATTATCCTAAAGCGGCTTTTCCGTGTCATTTTTTATTTCTTTTCTTTTTTCTTTCTCTTTTTACATATGCAATTGTAAAACTCGGCATATATAGTTTTATTTCTAAAGAGAATATTAGTGCTTTGCAGAGAGCGAAGATTAAGTATATCTTTCTTGGTTGCTTGTTTGGCGTTATGGGTGTTATTGATTATTTTCCAAACTATGGAATAAATGTATATCCTTTTGGCTTTATTTTTATGATTGCTTATCCTTTGATTCTTGTTTATGCAATTGTAAAGTATCGCCTTCTAGATATTTCTTTGGTTTTTACAAGAACAGGAATTTTTATTTTTGTTTATTCTTTTGTTCTTGGATTACCTTTTGCTATGGGGCTTGGTTGGAAACAGTATTTAATTTCTTGGCTCGCGGAATGGTGGTGGCTTGCCCCTTTGATTTCTTCAACCATTTTAGCAACAGCTGGACCTTTTATTTATTTGTTTATTCAAAATAAAGCTGAAAATAGACTTCTGAAAGATCAAAAAAGATATCAAGCAACCCTTAAGCAAGCTTCGTCGGGAATGACGCGTATTAAAGATTTAAAGAAATTGCTTAATTTGATTGTTTATATATTATCTCGAACAATTAATTTAGAGCATGCGTGTATTTATCTTTATGATTTTAATAAAGGAGATTATTTGCTTAAGGCAGCAAGGGGGAAAAGTTTAAATAGTTTTAACGTTATAGTTAAAAAACATTCTAATTTTATTCGATATGTAGAAAAAGTTAAGGTGCCAATTGTTTATGAAGAAATAAAGCAAAAAATGCAAGATTATGGTGGGCAAGAATACAAAGAAGTAGAAGAGGCGTTAAGGGATTTACAAGCTGAAGTTGTTGTTCCTATTTTTACAGAAAAAAAATTGATTGCAATGGGTGTTTTGGGAAAGAAGAAATCTCGAGATATGTATAGTCAGGATGATTTAGCTGTTTTTGTAATTCTTGCAAATCAGGTGGCTTTAGCGATAGAGAACGCGCAATTTTATGAGGAATCTAAAAAAACTCAGGCTCAGCTTTTTCAGGCAGAAAAGATGGCAACGATTGGAACCATGGCAGATGGTCTTTCTCATCAGATTAATAATCGTCTCCATGCCCTTGGTTTTATTGCAGGAGATGCTCTTGATTCGATTAAATTAAAAGCACAAGACGCTAATAAGTCTTCAGCAGAGATCAAGAATCTTTTATGTGATGTTACGGGAGCATTATTAAAGATTCAAGAAAATGTGCGCCAAGGTGGAGAAATTGTTCAAGGGTTGTTGCGCTATACACGAAAAGGCGAAGAGGGTTTCGGAAAGGTTGATTTTGATAATTTAGTTGATGCTTCTATCGAAATGGCGCAGTTTAAAATCAAGAAGGATCAGCTTGTGATCGTCAAAGACTATGACAAAAAGATTTCTGTTGTTAACGGCAATTTTACACAGCTTCAGGAAGTAATGTTTAATATCATTGATAATGCTTATGATGCAATTATGCAAAGAAAGACAGAAAAGAAAGAAAAGGATTATAAGGGAAAGATACAGATATCAACACGGAAAATAGGAAGTCTTCTTGAGATTAGTATTTTAGATAATGGGATTGGTATTAAAGAAGAAGATCAAAATAAATTGTTTACTCCATTTTTTACAACTAAACTTTCGAGTAGGAAAGGTACAGGTTTGGGCCTTTATGTAATTCGAAAAATTATAGAAGATAATCATGGAGGTAAAGTTTTCATGTCGTCAGAATACATGATAGGAACATTAACGATTATTAAGTTACCTGTATTTAATAAGTAAAAATTGGAATATTTTCTAAGCTGTTGGGATGCAGCTTAGAAAATATAAATTCGCGTAGGCTGACTTGACGTTTCCGAAAGGATTTGTAAGTCAGGCGCTTATTTAAGGAGCAGAAACAATGCCAAAGTTATTAATTGTAGATGATGAGCAAGATGTTAGAGAATTCGCAAAGAATTTTTTTGTTAAAAGAAATATTGATGTTAGAACAGCTTCAGATGGAGATGAGGCTTTAAAGCTTGTTGAAGAAGATAAGCCTGATCTTATGCTTTTAGATGTACGCATGGGTGAAATGACAGGTGTTGAAGTTTTGCGTGAATTGCGCAAAAGACAATGTGATGTTAAAGTTGTCATGGTAACAGGCGTAGAAGATCAAGAAGTTATTGATGAGGCAAAATCTTTAGGTGTTGTTAATTATGTGCATAAGCCCTTGGCTCTTGATGAGCTTGAGCAAATTGTGCTAAAAGAATTAGGATGAAGATATAGATTAATTCTTAAAAGAGATAAAATAATAAAAATATGCAATTAGATTATAAAAAAGAACTTGAAAATGCTAGTCGAAGCATGATCTTAGTACACGATCCTGCGACTTTGATTAAGTTAATTATTCGCTTGATTGTGCGAAAAGTAAAAGCAGATCATGCGGGTGTTATTCTTTATGATCCAGAAAAAGATGCCTATGTTTTAACACTGTCTGGAGGAAAAGCTGGTTTAAAGATTCCATCTGGTTTTGCTAAATTTGGTAGAGGCAATTCTTTGATTAAGATTTTTACAGATAAAAAGTTTAAGCCTTTTTTTCAGAAAAAAAATACACTTGCGGTTGATGATTTAAATAAGATGTTTTGGCAGCAGGGTGTCATTGGGGACAAAAAAGAAATTAAAGAAACTTTTCATGATGTCAGCTGCCAGATGTCAATGTTTAACGTTGTCGCGTGTGTTCCCGCTTATTTCAGAGACAATCTTTTGGCTCTTCTTTTGCTTGGGCAAAAAGACACCGGATCTTCTAGCTATGAAGAAGATGAACTTGGTTTCTTGTCTGCATTGGCTTCAGATGTAGCTATGGCGATTCAGAATGCTAATCTTATTAATGATCTTAAAAAAGAAGTTGATCGGAACAAAGCTCTGTTTATCAATACGGTTTTATCGCTCGCATCTACAATTGAGGCGAAAGATAAGTATACAAGAGGACATACCGAAAGAGTGACAAAATACGCGCTTTCTATTGCAAAAGAGTTGAGTAAGACTAAGATTATTGATTTGCCAAAAGATTTTATGGAAAATATCTATATTTCAGGTCTCTTGCATGACATTGGAAAGATTGGTGTACCTGAAAGCGTTTTGTGCAAAGAAACTAAACTTACAGATGAAGAATTTCTTCAGATAAAAGAGCATCCTCTTAGGGGTGCTGAGATTTTAAAGAATCTTCCTGAATTTGAACAGTGTCTCGAAGGGGTAAAATATCATCATGAGCGATATGATGGCAGAGGTTATCCCGAAGGTTTAAAAGGCGAAGACATTCCAATTATCGCTGCGGTCGTTGCTGTGGCCGATACATATGATGCTATGACATCAGATCGAACCTACCGAAAAGCTCTCCCAAAAGAAGTTGCCATCGAAGAAATTAGAAAGAATTCTGGTATCCAGTTTAATCCAATTGTTGCAAATGTGTTTGTTCAGATGCTGGAAGCTGAATAAGAAATGTTGTTCCTTGCCCGATATGGCTTTTAGTAGAAATTATTCCTTTATGATTTAAGATAATACGTTGTGTTATGGAAAGGCCTAGGCCTGTTCCACCGTCTTTCTTTGTGTAAAAGGGGTCGAAGATATGCTTTAATTCTTTCTTTGATATTCCTGATCCACTATCTTTGATGTTGATATTTAGAATATTAGTATTAATTTCTGTCTTTACTGAAAGATTCCCACCAGTTTTCATTGCATCGATAGCATTAAGAAAGATGTTCAAAAATGCTTGTTTGAGCTGATTGGTGTCAGCTTCGATTAATATCTGTGAGTTGCTTGAATTAAATTTTCTGGTAATCTTAATTTTATATTTTATAAAGTCATTGTTTAGAAAATCCAAAATATTGTTGATAAGATTGTGAATGTCAATATTCTCTAGCGTCAGAGGAGAAGGTTTGGCAAATTCAAGAAGTCGATGAACAATGTTGTCAATATAATTAATTTCATTTCCAACAATTCGGCTAAATTTGTTTAAAAATTCTTTGTCTTCTAGTTTTTGAGGTAAATATTCGCAAAAAGTTTTTATAGCTGTTAAGGGATTTTTGATTTCATGAGCCATGCCGCTTGCAAGTGTTGCAACGGATCGCAATTTTTCTGTTTGTGTGATCTCTTGCTTTAATAATTCGTTTTCTTGCGTAATTTCTTCTCGCGTATTTTTAAAAAGTAATTTATCTACAAAAATTTGAATTTTGTTTCTTAATGGAACAAAGATGAGGCCTAATCCAAAAGCTATGATAATGCTTAGAGAAATAGAATGATATCCTAATGTTTTCTGAAGAATTTTTTCTATAAATATAACGGCTACTAAATAGAACAATGAAGTAGCGGCAATGAGGATAGAGTATATGATGCTTTTTTTGAAAATTACTTTAACATCCATGAGTTGATGTCGCAAGATTGCATAGGTTATAATAAAAGAAGGGATAATAATAAAGAAATTCCCATAAGGATATATGCTGATTTCTAGAGCAGGAAGGAAATTCAAGATTCCTCCTGCAAAACCTATAGAGGAAAACATTAGAGCTAAAGTTTGTTTTTTTTGTTCTGGGTAGCATTTTTTATAGTAGATAATGAGTAAAGAATGTCCTAGAGTTACGGTAAAGATCCAGACTATAAAGAATGTAAAATATATTTTATTTCCTATATGATAATAAAAAGAATTAGAAAATAAATAGACATTGTTAAAAAATTTTCCGGTGAGTGAAGCTAAGGAGAAGTAAAACCCAATTGCATATAGTGGATATATGTATATTTTTTTATTTTTATTAAGTAATATTAAGGTTGTGTGAAGGAAGCATCCACTTATGAAGAAAACAGGAGCAAGAGAAAGCTTCCAGAGAGTTTTTGCAAAGGCTGGATCAGAGTTTATTCCTATGAAAAAAGAGCCTAATCCCCAAAGAAAGACTGAAAGTATATGAAGCGAATAAATTCTGGCAATTCGTGTTTTAGAATTTCTAATAATTAAAACAAAAAGAGGCAAATACGTAATCGTTATTAATAATCCCGATATCGCAAATGCATTAAGTTTTATCATTTGCTCTCCATTTTATTTCTTCAAAATTGATCTAACGGTTGCTAAAACTTCATTTGATTTAAATGGTTTTACAATATAGCCAGAAGCGCCGAGTCGCACAGCTTCAGTAGCTGTTTCAACGGATTTATATCCTGTGACGATAATAACTTTAAGATCAGGATATTTCTGACTTATAATTTCAAGTATTTCGAGTCCGCTTGCTTTTGGCATTTTGATATCCATTAAGACAAGCGCAATATCTTTTGAATTTTCTAGAACTTCTAGGGCTTGTTCACCATCTTCAGTTAAAATAAGATTATAATCATCGCCAAGAATTAACTTAAGCGATTCTCTGATTCCTTCTTCATCATCTACAATTAGAATTTTTTTGGTGTCAGACATGTTACCTCCCTTATAAAGAAACTGGTGTTGCAACGCAAATGATTTTGACAGTTGTGCTACCTATATTTTCGAATAGATGGGGAAGGGAGGCGTCAAAATACAACGTGTTGCCTTCCTTTAGCGTATAAGTATTGTCACCGATTTTAATGGAAACAGAGCCTTCTAGAACGAAAAGAAACTTTTCGCTTGAACGCACTCCTTGTTCAATATTTGTTTTTCCGCCTGATTCAATTCGAAGCAAGATTGGCATCATTTTTTTAGATAAAACTTTGTTTGTGAGAATCTCATAAGATGATTTGTCACTATAATTAAAGAAATCAGCAGATGTTTCTTCATCATGCAAATCAACCTTGCTTGTTTCAAGGATAATATCTTGATAGAGGTCTGTAATCTCAACGCTGAGAGCTTTGGCAATTGCCATATGAGACTCGAGAGTTCCTGTCATTTTTAGGTTTTCTATTCGACTCAAAGTAGCTAGCTGCACATCACTTTTCTTGGAAAGTTCTGTAAGCGACATTTTTTGTTGTTTTCGAACTTCCTGAATTCTTTTTCCAATTAACATAGGCACTTATCTTCCTTATATATAATATTCGTGAATGATTATTTCTAAATAAATCATAGCATATTTTGATGAATAGTCAACACCATTTTGATTAAAAACAAATATTATTTTTAATATTCATGATGATATATCGTAAGCTGTTGCAATGGATCGTTTTGTGTTTCTAATAATATTGATTAATAATCAATACAGACTTGACAAATCATCAATATTGTGCTATTCTTGAAAATGCCTTCCTAAGGAGAACTAGATGGATAATAGCTTTAGAAGCAATTCTTCACAACCGTTCGATTCGGACAACAATATTTTTTCTTCACCACGCAGCGTTATCGCCCTATATACAAGCTTAAGAATTCTTTTAAAAATGCGAAAAGAATTAGGGCTTGAAGCAACGCTTGAATATTTGGAGAAAAATGTTAAAAATCTTGAAAGAAATAACATTCAAATGAAAAAGGCTGTTACTGAAGCCCTGTTATTTGTAAATACGAAAAGAATTTATGAAAAATCCATGTTTTAAAAATAATTCTTTTATTTTCTCTATGATTGCCATAATGCTTATTTTTGTGTTTGTTCCAATTTCTGCACATTCTTTTATTGAAAAGAAAGAAGATTGTGTTAATCGTGACGATTCATTGTTGGAAAACTTTGCATGGGAAAGAATTTTAAACGGGATTAATGAATTTGAAGTTGTATCTATTGAATTTCATCCAAATAAACAAGAAATAATTTATGTTGCGACATCTAAAGCTCTTTATGTATCAAATGATAAGGGAGAGAGTTTTTCTTCTGTGTTTTATATTAAGGGAAGTCAGGCAACGATTAGCGATGTCTTTATTGGAGACAATTCAATATATGTTGTATCTGATTCAGATGTTTTTTTTAGTTGTGATGGTAAAGATTGGAGAAAGATATTTAGCTCTGATATGTCAAGAAACCAGCGTTGCTTTTCTGTTCTAGATACAAAAGAAAGAATTTATGTAGCGACATCAATCGGATTATTTTTTAGGTTAAAATCTGATCTTGTTTGGAAAAAAATGACAGGAGAGCTTGGATTAAATCCAGTATTTTTAATTCGTAGTGAAAAAGATCGTATTTATGTATCAACTGAAAATAATTTATTCAAGTTTTTAGATAGAGATATGAAGGTAGAAAGGATCTTTTCTGGTTCGAGTTTTCTGCGCGATTCAGAGAATGTTGATAGTTTCGATAATTATCAAGATTTATTTTATTTTAGAGAGATTTTAGACTTTTCAATCTTAAGTTCAGGCATTTTTATGGCGACAAGGAATGGAATTCTTTATCGTTCAAATTCTGATAAATCTTGGAAAAATATTTCTGTTCAGGGTTTTTCTCCAAAAGATATAGTTTCCATTGATGTTGTTGATGAAAACCAGATGATTGTTGCAAGCAAGAAGGGTGTTTTTGTTTTCTCAAATAATCAATGGGCACAGCTTTACAAAGGAATGCTTTCAAGTAGTATTTCTTGTTTAGGATGCACTAAGCAGGGAGAAATTTTTGCAGGATCCCCAAAAGGTCTTTTTGCTCTTAAGAAACAAATAGAGTCTGTGAGAAGTTTTCCTGGGGATTATCGAAAGGTGAGGAAATTCTTTGAAAGTGAGCCATCAATTCAGTATGTGCAAAGAATGGCGATCGAATATGCGGAAGTCAGTCCAAATAAAGTCAAACAATGGCGACAGCAAGCAAAACGCAAGGCCTGGCTTCCGGATTTATCTATAGGAGTAGATGGAAATAAAAATTTAACAACATCAGATAGCGTTTATGGAAGCTATTCCTCTGGAGGCCAGCAATACGTTGGATCTGATGACAAAACATTTTATAACAATTTTGGATGGGATGTTTCTTTGTCTTGGGATTTAGGAGATATTATTTGGAATTCAGATCAAACGTCAATCGATTCAAGGTCAAAGCTTATGGTTGAATTAAGAGAAGATATTTTAGATGAAGTAACGCGTCTTTATTTTGAACGAAGAAGAATACAGATTAAGATTTTAACGGATAATGCACAAGAAATGCAAAATCTTGTTGATCAGCAAATGCGGATTGAAGAGCTAACCGCATTAATTGATGCATTAACCGGAGGACAATTTAGTCAAGAAATTAATTCTTCAAATTGAATTTCTATTTCTCACAACAGCTGCGGAAAAAGAAAAAAAGGAGACAATGTATGAAAAAAATGATGTTAGCTGCGTTATGTTTACTTTTTCTTTCGGCAAATACTTTTGCATTTGCGGAAGATGTTTACATGACGCCCAACGGCACAAAGTACCACAAAGAAACATGTCGTTTTGTTAAAAACAGAGAAACGGCAACGTTAGAAAAGAAAGAAGCTGTCGCCGAAGGGTATGAACCTTGCGGTCGTTGTTACAGAGAAGATCTTGTTTTAGAGAACAAGCCAAAGGAAGGCAAAAAAGTTGCTCTAAAACAAGGCGATCAAAAGGTAAAAAAGTAGCATCAAAATTAAATTTCTGCAGCTCGTTGATGAGAAAAAATAATCTTAAATAAGAAGGAGAACGAAAATGAGAAATAGAAAAATAGAAATAAGTTTAATTATAGCCCTATTTTTGTTCTCTGCGATTCCTGCTTTGGCAGGAGAATTTAAAAATAAGGATCCGCAGCCCAAAAGCCAAGGTAAAGAAAAGATTTCTGAATCAAAGAAGGATTCTTCTAGTAGTAAAATCTCCTCTCAGGGCAGTTCTCCGCAAAGCGGATCAAGCTCAAAAATGCTTTTTCAGGACAAGGCATTTGAATCTGTTGAAAAGTTGAATGTTGATCCTGTTACAGGAACGGCAACGATGAGCATTCCAATTAGTGTTCCTGCAGGTCGTTCAGGTATGAAGCCAGAGATTAATCTTTTGTATAATTCGGGCATGCCAAATAGCGCTCTTGGTTTTGGGTGGTCTTTTGAGCTTGGAAAGATTTCTCGATCTACAAAATATGGTGTGCCGAAATATAATTCAAGCGATGAGTTTATTCTTGTCCAATCTGGATCTCGTCAAGAGCTTGTGGATATTAGTGGAAACGCAACAGAGTTTCGTTCAAAGTTCGAAGGTTCTTTTATGAAAATGGAATTTATCAATAATATGTATTGGCTTGTGACAGATAAAAAGGGAGTGAAGTATTATTTTGGTCAAACTGAAAGTTCTCAAGTTGTTGATTCAGGAAATTTAGCAAAGATATTTGAATGGAATTTAGATTACATTGAAGATATTTATGGAAATTACATGACAATAACTTACACAAAGGATCAAAATCAACTTTATCCTAATGAAATTAAATATACTGGAAATATTCAATCGAGCTTGCCAACGTTTGCGACTGTTCAGTTTGAACTTGAAAATCGTCCGGATACTTTGTTTTCTTATCGAAGTCATTTTTTTCTTGGAACACAAAAACGCATTTCGACAATTCAAATCTTTGTAGAAGGCGATATTCAAAAGAAGTATCAAATTTCCTACACACAAAGCTTAGCGACGCAACGGTCACTTCTTTCTAGCATTACACAATTTGGAGATGATGGAACAACATCGGTTCCTGCTACAAGTTTTTCATATACGGAAGGTCAAAAAGGATTTGATACGGTTACAACAGGCTGGAACATTCCTTCAGAAGCACTTTTTGGAGAAATTCATCCAACATATGGAGGTGGAGATATAGATTTGGGAGTTCGTATAACAGATTTAAATGGCGATGGTTATCCTGACATTATTAAGCGTCATGAATATGAGGATGCTATGGGTGGAAGTACGTTTTCTGAACACACATTTTTGCATGATAAAAACCAATCTTGGGTTGAATCATCAACCGATTGGGTTCCTCCGTCAACACTTTCCAGTATCATAAACTCTACGATTCCTGGTAATATTATAGGTGGGCATGTTTTTCGTGATAATAATTCAAATGGAGTTTCGATTGTTGATGTTGATGGCGATTTTCGCCCTGATATTATGCGCCATTTTCAAGATATTCCTGCAAATGGAGGAGGAGTCATACATAATGAAGCGTATATTAATAATCAAATAAATGGATGGGCGTTAAATTCAGATTGGGTTTTATCGAATGATGGAGTTCTGCCAATGGCTTGGAAAAAAACACCTTCTCAGTCAAAACTGATTTGCTATTATCCTTATCATGAACATACTGGAAATGTTTTAGATGACGTTAACGGTGATGGATATGTTGATTACATTAAATCAAAAAGTAATGGATTCGGACCGCATACACATATGACATTTATTAGTAATCTTCCGGATGCAACGGGCTGGACTTATGATAGTTCATGGAATACGGATAATAATACTTATACTGATTTTGCCTATGGGGCAATTTTGATTGATTTAAATGGAGATGGTTTGAAGGATATTATGTATTCTAAAGATTCAACAGTGAAAGTTTATATGAATAATGGATTAGGCTGGGTAGAAGATTCAACTTCTGTTTGGAAAAATGAATTTGGGTATACAAATTTTAATGATGGCACAACGCAGTGCGCAGATGTTAACGGTGATGGTACGATTGATTTAATTGTTTCAGATGCCACAACTCACAAAATATTATTAAATACAGCTCAAGGGTGGGTTGTTGATCTTGATTGGAATGTTCCTGGAAATCTAAAGAATAACGGAACAAAGCTTATGGATATAGATGCCGATGGAATGCTTGATGCTGTAAAATATTTCACTAGTGGAACAACGCCTGAATTTCATGTTAATAAGGGTGAGGTTCCGGATTTACTTAAAGCAATGGATAACGGTATCGGAGGTGTTCGCACGATTGAATATGATTCAGCTTGTCATTATGGAAACACATTCTTTCCATTTTCGTCTCAAGTTGTTAAGAGCATGACCATGTCTGATTCATTGGGACAGTCTTATGAAATTCAATATTCTTATGCCGATGGATATTGGGATGCAAGCAAAAGAGAATCACGCGGATTTGGTTATGTCAAAATTATTGATGCTGATGGTAACTATACTGAAACGTATACACTCCAGGATGACATATATAAAGGAAGGACAGAAAAGCAAGAATCTTATGATGCGAGTGGAAATCTCTTATCAAAAATAGAAAATGTTTGGAATCATGAACAAGTTTCTTCAGGTGTTAATTTTGTTTATTTAGAAGAAAAAAATAGTTTCTTTTATGGGGGCAGCGTTAATGGTAAGCGTGGTAAGGAAAAATATTTTTACGAAGAATCGCCACAGTTTGGCAACGTAACTAAAACAATTAATTATGGCAAGGTTGATCTTTCAACCGGAGATGATATTGGTACAGATAGTAAAACCGCAGAGATTGAATATCATAATAATATTGCAAATGGTAATCGTCTTATTGGTCTTCCTAAACAATCTATCGCTAAGGATCATTCTGGGGTAATGATTAAAAAAACATCAATTTATTATGATGGCGCAACAAATCCAAACACGTTACCGACTGTTGGACATGCAACAAAAAAACAAGTATGGGGAGGAGACAGTCCAGGCGATCAAGATGTTATAACTAAATATACCTATGATGATTACGGAAATGTCTTGAGTGTTGAAGATCCAATGGGAAATGTTTCCTTTGTTGAATATGAAACTAATTACTATATTTTCTCAATGAAATCTCAGAATGCTTTGGGTCATGAAGTTGTTAAAGAGTATTATGGTGTTGATGGCGTTCCTTTAGATGATGGCGCAGGTTATCATGGACTTTGGGGGCAAATAAAACAAATTGAAGATCCAAATAATCAGGAGGGGAGAAAAACATATGATACACTCGGTAGGCTTGTGGCCACGGTTTCCCCTCTTGATTCGATTGATTTTCCAACAAGTTCTGTAGAGTACAATTTCTTTCCGACTCATGTTCAAATTATTTCACATCATCGTGAGAAAGCGGGACAGCTTGAAAGTATTGATACTGTTCAATATTACGATGGTCTTGGTAGGCTTATTCAAAATAAGTCTGAGTCTGGTTATGCATCAACTTTTACTGTTAGCGGACAGACTGAATATGATCAAAGAGGATTGTCAATAAAAAAATATCTTCCGTATTTCTCAATAAATCCTGTTGATGTGATCGATCCGATTGATTCAACACGGCCATTTGTTGAAATTGATTATGATGCTATGGGTCGTGCTGTTCAAACAACAAATCCTGATGGAAGCTATTCTAGTGTTTTATATGATGGATGGACAACAACATCGATTGATGAAAATGGACATAAACAAGTTTCTTATGCAGATGTGTTTGGGCGATTAATAAAAAAGGAAGAATATTTTGGGGCCGATGGAAGAAGTGAACATTATTCGCAAAATGCATATATTTTGTTTTCAACAACGCTTTATGGTTATGATTCGATGGGAAATTTAATAGAGATTCAAGATGCGCATGGAAATATTACAACAATTTCTTATGATATTTTGGGTCGAAAAATTTCTATGGATGATCCGGATATGGGCATTTGGGAATACGATTATGATATTAATGGAAATTTGATTTTGCAAAAAGACGCATTGAGTCAAGAAATTGAATTTGAGTATGATGCGTTAAATCGTTTGATTAGAAAAAAAGATCAATCTAATTTAGATGTTAGTTATTATTATGATGAAGAATTAGTCGTAGAACAAGCAGATGTTTTTTTACTGCCAAATATAAAATCTCCACTTGAAAGAAATGGAGAGCTAGAAGATGGGTTGATGATTAATGATCCAAATTCATTTTCGGTTTCAGCAGAGCCGAATTATGGCATTGGTCGCTTAACAAAAGCTGAGGATAATCAAGAGGGTGAGACTGATTTTTCTTATGACATTATGGGCAGAGAATACAAATCTGTTAAACAAATAGATTCTGTTAACTATAGAGTTAGGCGAAATTATGATTCGGCAAATCGTTTAAAAGAATTAACGTATCCAACACAGGATAAAATTGGATATGATTATAACGACGCAGGACAGATTATTAGTGTTTTTTCTATTGTTAGCAGTCTGCCGGATTATTTTTATGTTCAAAATGTTCTGTACAATGCATCCGGCCAAATGACCGAGATTCAATATGGCAATGGAAATGTTACAACGCATAGTTATGACAGCGTAACATTACGTTTGAATCAAATTCTTACCGTTGATTCAGCAGGGCAAACAATTCAAGATCTCAATTATATGTATGATTCTGCAGGGAATATTTTAGCAATCATTGATAACGTTCACACCTCAACACAGGGATTTGTATATGACGAGCTTAATCGTCTTGTTGAAGCTCAGGGCAGTTATGGCGTAAAAACATATATTTATGACGAGGTCGGAAATATTCTTCAAAAAGATGGGCTGACTTTTACTTACGGAGAAAACGGAGCAGGGCCTCATGCGGTGACATCGCTCTCCGACGGAACAACGTTTTCATATGATGTTAATGGAAATATGACTCAAAAAGTCGACGCTGATCTGACGCATTGGAATTATGTGTATGATGTTGAGAATCATCTTGTTACGGTTAATAAAAACTATGCCTTAGCAGCCAAGTTTCAGTACGACGGGGATGGAGGGCGAGTAAAACGAACTTATTATTCTGGTTGGGCGGCGATAGATGAGCTTTCAAATGTCGATGCTGATGTTTTTGATTTAGAAAAATATCAACCGAATAACAAGAATGTGTCCATTTCTGTATCGGTACCAACGGCTCCGCAAGTGACAAAATATATCGGTTCGCTTTATGAAGAGCAATCGGGGAACAGTGTTTCATATATTTATCTTGGGAGCCAGCGCATTGCTCAAATTAGAAATGGCGATGTGATGTATTATCTTGCGGATCATCTTGGCGGAACAAATCTTTTAGCAGATGACGCTGGCGCTGTTAAAGAGTTGTGTGAGTATAAACCGTTTGGTAGTTTTTCTGTTCATGAAAAATACGGCACAACAAGTCAGACGGCATGGTTTTACTTTACAGGAAAAGAATTTGATGAGAAAATAGGTTTATATTATTACGGTGCAAGATATTACAATCCGGTCATTGGCAGATTTATTACGGCAGATAGCATTGTTCAAAATCCTGGCGGAGATCCACAAACGCTTAACAGGTATTCGTATTGTGGGAATAATCCAATTACTCGCATTGATCCAACCGGGCATAGTTGGTTTAAGAAATGGTTTAGTAAGGCTATAGCTTTTTTTGCATCAGCAGTTGCTTTTGTTGCAACAATGGGGAACCCTGGAGCAGCTGCAGCGGTTTTTGCAACTTTTAATATTACGGATACGATTGTAGGGGGCATTCAAGCTTTGGCATCTGGAGCGAGCCCTGGAATGATTCTTGGGTCAATAGGTTTATCTATAGGATTAGGCATGATCGTTCCAGGCATTAGTTCATCTAATTTATTTTTGCAAGTAGGAGGGAATGCAATTAGAGGAGCTGGAATATCTGCTGCTACAGCTGCAGCGATGAGCGGAGGACGTGGCAACTTAGGAGAGGCCGCTGCATGGGGAGGAGCAGCGGGCGGACTGTCGGGATTCCTTACTTCTGAGCAGTATTCTAATTTGGAATGGGGTGATGGATTTAAAGACGATGCAACAATAAACGCAGAAGATGCGTTGGTTGCAAAGCTAGATGAAATGCGGATAGGTCAAGATTTGCAATTGGAGCCGGAAGGACATTCAGTTTTTACAATTAGAGGTAGAAGTCTCGAGACTTCGGATTCTAACTTAGGTTCTTTGGCTAGGAGCGTTGTAGGGAAAAGACATTTCTCTGGTGAATTAGACGTTGGAAACTTTACTGAGTTGCAGACTTATGCGGCGACGGACGGTACTTCTAGAAATGGTTTTTTAACTGGTAATCTTTCAGAAATTAGCAAAGCTACTCAGAATTCATTGGGTTCTAGCGACGCAGTAATATCTAGGACAATGGTTCATGGTTCAAAGCTAATGAGAGCTGCGAGGACATGGCAGCTGAGACATTATGGACAAAAATATTCTATTGGACCTTTTGATTGCAGAGGATATACAAATTATCTTCGAAGAAGATCAAGCGTTTATTAACTATAAAATAAGGAAATATATGAAAAGAATATTCTTTGTATTGATAGTAGTTTTTGGATGTTTTTTATTATTAGTTGATTCAATTGGAGCAGAACCGGAGATTTCAGTTCAGATTATTTGTGAAATAGGCTCTCAGGATGAAATAAGAATAGATTTTGCTGAAAGAAATGACGGTAATTTCTTGAAAAAA